>Ga0206948_1256_pt1 | contig 9963 bp, 9 predicted proteins | sample Alteio_BWOrgHeat_FD_153236 | JGI IMG/M metagenome (GOLD analysis project Ga0206948, IMG submission 153236) | Enriched cells from forest soil in Barre Woods Harvard Forest LTER site, Petersham, Massachusetts, United States -... | ecosystem: Environmental > Terrestrial > Soil > Temperate forest > O... | reverse complement strand
GGCTTTTTCGGAGTTGGGAGAGCACATCAATGCTCCGACGCGGACCTTTTCGAGCGGCATGATCGCACGCCTGGGATTTTCCATCGCCGTTCATGTCGATGCTGAGATCCTTTTGGTGGATGAGGTGCTTGCGGTTGGCGACTATGAGTTCGAGAAGAAGTGCCACGCTAAAATAAACGAATTCCGAGAGGCCGGTGGCACGATTCTGCTGGTCTCCCACAACATGCCCGCCGTGCGAAGGATCGCCGATCGTTGTGTGTGGCTCCATAAAGGGTTAGTTCGCAGAATTGGCACCCCCGACGAGGTCATCCCGGAGTATGAGTCGACGCCTCTGGAGTCCGACGCGCCGATGTAGGCAGGAATCGCCTCGAAAGCCCCCCCACTGTCAGAGCAGTGGAGGCATCATCGCCTGGTTAGTTTCTAGGAGATTGAAGCAGTCAGAACACGCCAGAAAGCGCGAACCTGCGTCTTAGCGTTAGCATTCCGGAATCCGGAAGCAAGGAATTTGGACGCCCACGCGACTATCCTTAGCTCAGCGCCGAATCGATTTATTAGGAGGCATGTTCCCGCCGCGGTTCGACCGTGATGAATTCGGAAGTACAGTTCCTTCCCTCGGTTATAGCGGATGATTCCGACAGCGGGATCTTTCGAACTGCTCGAGCCGAGATCGTGCACGAACTCTGCTTGGGGCACGTATAGGATTTCTCCATGACGAGCAAGCCGCCGGCACAGGTCGGTGTCTTCGCAATAAAGGAAATACCTTTCGTCGAATAGCTCAATCGGATGCCCGTCCTCGGCTCGAACCATGAGGCATGCGCCCATAACCTGCGGAGTTTGCGATGGACTATCGATCTGAGCCAATCGCCGGGTTGTCCAGTACGGGCTAAACACATTGGAATTTGGAAAGAGCTTCTCAAGATAGGTCTGCTCGCAAATAACGGCCCATAGGGTGAGTTCGTTCGCCGTGCTCAGCTGAAGTGAACGGTCTGGATTAAGCAGTTTTCCGCCAGCGGCGACAACCCCAGGATCCTCTAAGACATCGGTCACTCGATCGATGGCACCTGGATCGGCGTATGCGTCGCTGTTCAAAAAGAGGACAAGGTCACCCGATGCACTCCTACTCCCGATGTTGTTTGCTGCGCCAAAACCCAGGTTGCTCGAATTGGCGATCAGCTTCACTGCCGGAAACTCTTTTCGGACCATCTCGGCCGATCCATCGACCGATGCATTGTCGACAACGATCATCTCGTGGTGGGGCTCAATACAGCTGAGGCATCGCCGCAACTTCTCGCATGTGTTGAAGCTAACGATTACAACACTGACTTTGGGCTTGAACATAAGGTTTGAGGGCCGCAGAATACCGGCAAAATGCTACAATATTGGTCCCATGAGCAGGGAAAACCATGTTACTCGCGAGGGATTCGAGAAGCTCAAGAAAGAGCTTGAAGAACTCAAGGGTCCGACGCGACTGTATATTGCAGACCAGATCCGTGAAGCTAAATCTCACGGCGATTTACGCGAAAACGCCGCGTACCACGAATGCAAACTCAATCAGTCTCGGCTTGAGAGCCGGATCGCCGAATTAGAGAAAGCCGTACAGTTGGCGAGAATTATCGAAAAGTCGGTAGGAGACACTGTTGTCGCGCAAATGAGCTCTCGCGTTAAGTTGCTTGACCTTGAGTTCGACGACGAGTTCACCGTTACGCTCGTAGGCTCGTTTGAAGCCGACCCTAGCAAGGACTTGATCTCAGTTAGCTCACCACTTGGCGAGGCGATGATTGGCCAACCCGTTGGTGCTGAAATTGAAGTAGCGGCGCCTGCTGGGCTAAGCCGTTACCGGATTGTCGGAGTCGAGTAAGCCCATGAAGCGGTTCATCGCACTCACGTTAGCCGGGTCTGTGTTAGCCGGCTGCCATAGTGCTGAACCTCAAGCCGATACACCGCCGGTCGTAGCCCAACCTGTCGTGGCGACCGTCGATAAACCTGTGGCGGTCGGGCCGACTATGGTTGGTCTTATAATCGGGAATAAACCTGTGATTACGGTGGGAGCGGAGAATCCCGACAAGATCTTCGGGCAGTTTCGAGATACAAAACAATTCGGATCTGAATTCAATGATCTCCCGCCAAAGTTCAACTACCATTTCAGGGCAAGGACGTGGGAAACGGCCCATACCGGATTTGGCCTCATAACGTACGATGGCACGCTAGTTGGCGCCATGTACCAAGAAGACGGAGTTAAGCAAGACCAGGTCGATGAAATCGTCGGCGCTCACCGGAGCCGAATGGACGATTTAGCTCCAGTTCCTGTAAAAGGGAAGCGCGTGAGCTACTGGTTTTGGGATCACAAAGGTCAACGCCTAATGATTTGCGCCTTCCAAGCCGGTCGGCAAGGAATCAAGCTAACCGCTGCAATGGGTGACAATGCCGTTATGGATGCGCTTGGTATGTCCATCGAGGAAGCCAAAATCGATGCTTTGAAGATCGATGCGTCCGGTTCCCAGGGGCCTAGAACTTTTGCTCCGGTGGTGAGGCCGACGGGATAAGAACCAGAATGCAGCGTTAAAGCGTTGGAGCGTTGAGCGTTTGAGAACAACCTGAAACAATCAATGTCCCTAGAACGCTTGAACGCTAGCGAAGCCTAACGCCCAACGCTTTCCTAAACGCTATCTTCCGTCTCCTCACTTCTGACTCCTGACGACGTCGGACGCATCGTCGGGAAGAGCAGGACCTCTCGGATGTGGTCGGCGCCGGTGAGTAGCATTGCCATGCGATCGATGCCGATTCCGCAGCCGCCACAGGGGGGCATGCCGCCTTCAAGGGCGAAGAGGAACTCCTCGTCCAGCGGATGGGCTTCGTCGTCGCCTTTGGCCCGCTCGGCAACCTGCTGTTCGAACCGTTCACGCTGGTCAATGGGGTCATTGATCTCGGAGAATGCGTTGCAAAGCTCTCGACCACGGACATAGCCTTCGAAGCGCCGAGTCATCCGAGGGTTGGATGGATCCTTCTTGGCGAGCGGGGAAGTTTCGATCGGATAGCCGATCAGGAAGGTTGGCTGAATCAAGGTTGGTTCGACGAACTTCTCAAGCAGCTTTTCAATGATTCCTCCAAGGTTGTTTTCCTTCTCGATGGGCAGTCCGACGCGTTCCATCGCCTTTCGAGCTGAGTCAAGATCCTGAAGCTCCTCTCGCTTTATTCCGGCCAGTTCTTCGATTGAAGTCAAAAGGTCGAGGCGCGCCCAAGGCTTTCCGAAGTCCAAGACGACGCCGGTTTCGGATACTTCATGCTCGGCAACTTCACCATCGGGATCGCTGGAGATATGGACCTTAGTCGATCCAAATACTTCTGTAGCGATTCGGATAAACAGCTCTTCGACCAGTAGCATGATGTCTTCGAGGTTGCTGTAGGCCTCATAGAATTCGAACATCGTGAACTCGGGGCTATGACGGTTGCTTACCCCTTCATTCCGGAAGACGCGGCCGATCTCGTAGACTTTGGGTATGTCGCCGCAGATGATCCGCTTAAGATAAAGCTCAAGCGAAATTCGAAGCTTTACGTCCAAGTCGTAGGCGTTGTATCGAGTCAGAAATGGACGCGCAGCCGCCCCGCCGGCCTCCATCTGAAGCATTGGAGTTTCGACCTCGAGATAACCACGGTCATCCATAAAGCGGCGGACAGCCGTAGTCATTTTCATGCGCTGAATCAGGGCTTTGCGTGCCTCGGGGTTGCAAATCAAGTCCAGATGACGGTGGCGGTATCGAAGGTCAATATCGGTTAGGCCATAGAAAATGTGCCCGTCCTTCTCTTTGCCAAGCGGTAGGGACTGAAGGCACTTGTTCAAAGGCGTCAAATTCTGGATGTGAATCGACTTTTCGCCAGTCTTCGTGACAAAAAGGTAGCCGGTTACGCCGACGTGATCACCAAGGTCGAGGAGGTTATACAGTTCCCAGCCGACATCGCCTAAATCGTCCTTGCGGAAGTAGCCCTGAATCTTTCCATCTCCGTCGCTTATGTGGGCGAATCCCGCCTTGCCCATCAAGCGATAAGATACAACTCGACCCGCAAAGGACGCTTGTTTTCCATCCTCGAACTCCTCCAGCATCTCAGTTGCGGAATGCGTAATATCGAATCGCTCGACTAAGTACGGGTCATGCCCAAGTTCGCGCATGCGGGCGAGCTTCTGAAGCCTGACGTCACGGAGGGATAACTCTTCGTTCATGGGAACGCAGAGTGTACTAGTAGAAGCGTTAGAGAGTTAAGCGTTGGAGCGTTCGAGGGAGGTCGATAGCAGCTTATTACATTCCCTCGAACGCTCCAACGCTCAGCGCTTCAACGCTTCCCTAGGTTCGCTACGCACTTGACTTCTTCCCTTGGGGGCGGTCATACTTTTGGATTGTCTGGGGACGACTGTGTCTTCGGGCAATATCGCATCAGGAGGCGCGGGCCGGGTTCGAAGGAACTACGTTACAACGCTATAAGCCAAGACTCTGGGAGTCAGTGTGCCCCTGTCGTGCGATGTACGATGGGGTTTTTTGTTGCCTGAGGGCGACATGGGCCAAAAGTAAGGAACAAATTATGGAAAGAGGTATGAATGCCAACCGTTAACCAATTGGTGCGCAAGGGACGAAACGTTCCCAAGGTGAAGTCTAAGTCGCCTGCGTTGAAGAGTAACCCCTTCAAGCGCGGAGTTTGCACAATCGTGCGAACGATGACCCCGAAGAAGCCAAACTCGGCTCTTCGAAAGACCGCCCGTGTGCGCTTGACCAATGGAGTTGAGGTTACGGCATACATCCCCGGTGAAGGGCATAACCTCCAAGAGCACTCAGTCGTGCTCGTTCGAGGCGGTCGGGTAAAGGACCTTCCTGGTGTGCGCTATCACATCGTTCGCGGTACGCAGCAGACTGCGGGAACCGCAAAGCGAATGCAAGGCCGTTCGAAGTACGGCACGAAGCGACCGAAGCCAGGACAAGTAGCCGCAGCAGCCAAGGGCGGAGCGAAGAAGAAGTAAGGCGCACCAAGGAATTAGAGAAAACCAATGCCAAGAAAAGGACCAGCAGTTAAGAGACCAACGATTCCCGACCCAATTTATGGTTCGGAGCTCATGACCCGATTCATCAATCGAATGATGGTTGATGGGAAGAAGGTTACGGCGGAGAAGATCTTCTACGGCGCCATGGCTATCTGCGAAGAGAAGTCAGGCACTCCGGCTTTGGAGGTGTTTGAAAAGGCTCTCCAGAATGTTATGCCGGCCGTCGAAGTTCGACCGCGACGCGTTGGTGGACAAACTTACCAAGTTCCGATGGAAGTCCGACCAGACCGACGCCGAACGTTGGCTCTTCGCTGGATGATCGGCGCCGCTCGTAAGCGATCTGGCAAGACCATGATCGATCGATTGTCATCTGAGATCCTGGATGCCTTTAACGGCACTGGCAACACTATTAAGAAGCGTGAGGATACGCATCGAATGGCGGAGGCTAACAAAGCCTTCGCCCACTATCGTTTTTAACAAGGACAGAACATGCCCCGCAGCCATCCCCTCGAATTGGTCAGAAACATCGGAATCGCCGCTCATATTGACGCGGGTAAGACCACTACAACCGAGCGAATCCTCTTTTATACAGGGAAGTCGCACAAGATGGGTGAGGTTCACGATGGCGCTGCAACCATGGACTGGATGGAGCAGGAGCAGGAGCGAGGGATCACGATCACCTCGGCCGCTACTAGTTGCTTCTGGAAAGGCAGCAAGAAAGACCGGGCTGAGCACAAGATCAACATCATCGACACGCCTGGCCACGTCGACTTCACCGTAGAAGTGGAGCGCTCGTTGCGCGTTCTCGATGGCGCTGTCTGCGTATTGTGTGCGGTAGGCGGAGTACAGCCTCAGACCGAAACGGTTTGGCGGCAGATGAACAAGTACGTCGTACCGCGAATCATCTACGTAAACAAGATGGATCGGCTCGGCGCAGACTTTTACACGGTTTTGAACCGCGTGAAAGAGCGTTTGGGCGCGAACGCGGCTCCTGTTCAGCTACCCATCGGTGCAGAGTCGAATTACATTGGATACGTCGACCTCATCACTATGAAGGCGACGATCTACATGTCGGATGACGGCAAGACGAGTGAGGAGCGGGAGATTCCTGCCGACCTCCTTGATTTGGCGGCGGAGTACCGAGAAAAGCTTATTGAGTCGATTTCCGACTTCAATGACTCCATCATGGAGCGGTTCTTGGAAGGCGCTGAGATCTCCGAACAGGAGATTCGCGAAGCGCTCCGTGCGGGAACGCTTGCAAATAAGATTGTTCCAATGTTCTCGGGTTCCTCGTTTAAGAACAAGGGCGTGCAAGCCATGATCGACGCGGTCGTGGATTACTTGCCTTCGCCTCTAGATGTAGCTGTGGTCAAGGGCGTAAACCCGCGAACAGAGGAAATCATTGAGAGAAAGCCGGACGACAAAGAGCCGTTTGCTGCACTCGCTTTCAAGATCATGTCGGACAAGTACGTAGGAAGGTTGACCTTCTTGCGGCTGTACTCTGGCGTGCTCAAGAAGGGCACCGCGGTTGCGGTCACATACCGTGAGCCTCAGACGAACGAATTCCGAACTCGAACCGAGCGAATTGGCCGCATCCTTGAGATGCACGCCAACAGCCGGAACGACATCGACGAGGTTTATGCGGGAGAGATCGTTGGCGTCATTGGACTGAGCGACGTTAATACGGGTCATACGATTTGCGATGAGAATCACCTGATCGCCTTGGAGAGCATCAAGTTCCCCGAGCCGGTTATTCAGATCGCGATCGAGCCCAAGTCTAAGGCCGACCAAGAGAAGCTTGGATCGTCTTTGCAGCGACTCGCTCAGGAAGATCCGACGTTCCGAGTGTTCACCGATCAGGAATCTGGACAGACGATTATCTCCGGGATGGGCGAGCTTCATCTTGAGATTATCGTTGACCGCCTTAATCGAGAATTTGGTGTTCAGGCCAACCAGGGCAAGCCTCAGGTTGCCTACCGAGAAACCGTTCGCCACGCAGCGAAGGGCGAGGGCCGCTTTATCCGACAAACGGGTGGTTCCGGTCAATACGGCCACTGTTGGATTGAGATGGAACCGCTTCCTGCAGGTTCAGGCTTTGTGTTTGAGAACAAGGTTGTCGGTGGATCGATTCCTAAGGAGTACATCCCTGCAATCGAAAAGGGTGTTCGCGAGAGCCTGATGGCAGGCGTACTCGCCGGCTACCCGGTTGTGGACATCAAAGTGAAGCTTTTGGAAGGTTCGTACCACGAGGTCGACTCAAACGAAAACGCTTTCAAACAGGCCGGCATTCTCGCTTTCAAGGAAGCGATGAAGAAGGCCAATCCAGTTCTAAAAGAGCCGATTATGCATGTTGAGGTTACGACGCCCGAGCAAAACGTGGGCGACGTGGTCGGAGACATCAACGGCCGACGTGGACGGATCGAAGGAATGGAAAATGCGATGGGTGGCGTGACAATTGTCATGGCACATGTCCCACTTTCCGAAATGTTCGGGTACGTTACAACGTTGCGGTCGCTTACTCAGGGGCGAGCGCAGCCGAACGTAACGCCTTCTCACTATGAGGAGGTTCCGAATAGCATCGCAGCCGAGATCACGGCTAAAGCGCAAGGCGGCCGCTAACGGCGTGGCCGGATTAGATTAGATAGGAGCATATAAAAATGGCAAGAGCAAAATTCGAGAGGAAAAAGCCGCACGTCAACATCGGCACCATTGGCCACGTTGACCACGGCAAGACGACGCTTACGGCTGCGATCACGGGCACCCTGGCACTAAAGGGCCTGTCAAAGAAAGTTTCCTATGCGGAAATCGACTCGGCGCCTGAAGAAAAGGCCCGCGGTATCACGATTAACATTTCGCACCAGGAGTACGAGACGGCGACCCGGCACTATGCCCACGTCGACTGTCCTGGACACGCTGACTTTATCAAGAACATGATCACCGGCGCCGCCCAAATGGACGGAGCTATCTTGGTCGTGGCTGCAACCGATGGTCCAATGCCCCAGACTCGTGAGCACATTCTGCTCGCCCGTCAGGTCGGCGTTCCTCACATCGTGGTTTACATCAACAAGGTTGACCTCGTTGATGACCCAGAATTGATCGAGTTGGTCGAGATGGAAGTCCGCGACCTCCTCAACAAGTACGGTTTCCCTGGCGACGACACCCCAATCATCAAGGGCTCGGCGACTCAGACGATGGATGCCCTTGAAAAAGGTCTACCCGTCGATAACGAGGCGTTCAAGTCTGTACTTGATTTGATGGAAGCCGTCGACACCTTTATCCCCACGCCTGTGCGTGACAAGGATAAGACGTTCCTCATGGCTGTTGAAGACGTATTCACGATCACTGGTCGCGGTACGGTTGCAACGGGTCGTGTCGAGCGCGGTCAGCTTAAGTCGATGGAAGAAGTTGAGATCGTTGGTCTTAGCGCCGCTCCTCGCAAAACCGTCTGTACCGGAATTGAAATGTTCCGAAAGACTCTTGACTACTGCGAAGCCGGCGACAACGTCGGTCTTCTGCTTCGTGGCGTGGATAGAACGTCAATCGAGCGCGGCATGGTTTGCTGCAAGCCCGGTTCGATCAAGCCACACACGAAGTTTAAAGCAGAGGTTTACGTTCTCTCGAAAGAAGAGGGCGGACGCCACACCCCATTCGTCTCCGGCTACCGCCCGCAGTTCTTCTTCCGCACCACTGACGTGACCGGAACACTGAACCTTCCGGACGGCGTCGAGATGGTAATGCCGGGTGACAACATTACCATGACGATCGAACTTATCAGTAACGTCGCCATGGAGCAGGGCTCTAAATTTGCAATTCGTGAAGGCGGTCGAACAGTCGGCGCCGGCACGATTACAGAGGTAGAAGTCTAAAGAAACCTTGAAGCCTCCGTCCAAATGGACGGGGGCTTCTTAATGAAAAGCACACTATGGCAGGAATCAAAGTTAGAATCAGGCTCCGCGCTTACGATCACCGGATCATCGACCAATCGGCCGAAAAGATCACGGACACCGCAAAGCGAACAGGCGCTCGCGTGGCTGGCCCGACACCGTTGCCGACGAACATTCGCCGGTTCTGCGTGATCCGTGGTCCGCACATCGACAAGGAGTCCATGGAGCATTTCGAGCTTCGGACCCACAACCGACTCATCGATATCCTTGAGCCGACAAACAAAACGATCGACGCGCTTATGAGGCTTGACCTCCCAAGTGGTGTGGACATCGAAATCAAGAGCGCGTAAGCGTTTCGATTTCAACTATTCAGACAATTTAAAATTGGCGCTTCAAAGGCGAGGTTCGGCGACCCAACGGCAAAGAGGGCAACGCGCAAAACGAACCGAGCACAGTGGAAGCGAAGAGGGTGAACTATGTTGCCAGGAATTCTGGGCACAAAGATTGGGATGACCCACGTCTTCACGGACGAGGGAAAGATGGTACCGGTAACAGTCGTACAGGCTGGCCCGGTATTCGTAACACAGCTAAAATCAGAAGATAAAGACGGATACACGGCGGTTCAAGTCGGATACGGCGAAGCAAAAGAGAGCAAGCTCACTTTTCCTAAGTTCGGCCACTTGAAGAAGGCGGGTGTTACCAAGAATCTTCGAACGTTAAAAGAGTTTCGGATCGATTCGACCGAAGGTTTAACCCTGGGTCAAGAGATCACGGTCGATATATTCGCCGAAGGCGAAAAAATCACCGTCACCGGAAACAGCAAGGGCCGCGGATTCGCCGGCGGCGTCAAGCGCTACCACTTTAAAGGGCAGCACATGACGCACGGCTACATGACCCACCGCCGACCGCTTTCGAACGGTGCAACTGGCCCACAGAGGGTTTTCAAGGGCAAACGAGGACCAGGTCACATGGGTGACGAAACGGTTACTCAGAAGGGATTGAAAGTCGTAAAGGTCGATGCCGAGCGCAATCTGATTCTGATCGACGGCAGCG
>Ga0206948_1253_pt2 | contig 9963 bp, 9 predicted proteins | sample Alteio_BWOrgHeat_FD_153236 | JGI IMG/M metagenome (GOLD analysis project Ga0206948, IMG submission 153236) | Enriched cells from forest soil in Barre Woods Harvard Forest LTER site, Petersham, Massachusetts, United States -... | ecosystem: Environmental > Terrestrial > Soil > Temperate forest > O... | reverse complement strand
CCAACTAAAGCAGCGCATATTACAATCGCCAATATTTTTGCATTCTTCATCATCATTACCTCCAATTTTGAGCCCCATAAGGCTAATTCATAAAATAACCCCTCTATTAACCTCAGGGTAGCTTAATCAATAGTTATAAAGCAATAGTCGTAGTATTTTTTTGTTAACGAGTCCCCCACTTAGACGACGCCAGATGACTTTGTCTAAGCAACATCTGACACTAAGTTCCGATAGGAACTTAGTTAGAAGCTACAATCTGCATAACACAGGCACACAAAATTACAATAATGGATAGCGAGCAACATCAGTATACATAGACCCTTCAGGAGTAAGCACCGATTCTTTGAGCACAAATTCATGAAGCGTGAAAATAGTCGGCTCAATAGTAATACCATAAAGCACCCCCAATAATTTTTTATCGCTTGCTACTGACTTAACCCGCGCTATGGTGATATGGCTTACGAATGGCCGCGTTTCTTGTGCAAACTGCGGCGCAAGCGCCATATCTATTTTGTTCGCAAGCTTTTCCATGTCATGGCAAATAAGACGCATATAGATTATCGTAATGCGGCCTCTGGCAATAAATACATCAAGTGGACCCAATTTTGCCTGCAAACGTGAATGATAAATTTCGGTAAGTGCACCATTAATCTGCGCCACACTCGTCACATTAACCTCACCTAAAAATTTGAGCGTAACATGCATCCCAGCTGGTGTTGTATAGGTTCCCTCAAAAACGTTTCTTTCTTTTAGATATTGCTGCACGGCAAGAATACGCACAACAACTTCTGCGGGCATTTCCACTGCAACAAAAAGGCGCAGCGTGGCGTTATTTTTATTTTCCATGATTCCCCATTAACACAACAAAAACACATCTATTTCCATAATCAGAATAATCCATTGCCATCTACTTACACAATGATGTAGAGTAACTATGATTCGTATGGTTACTAAAAGCATCCCGTATCCGGAGAATATCGCTATGTATAACCACGTTCGATCACATCTACTGCTGATAGCATTTGTACTTACCTCTAGCCAAGCAGCCTTGCCAGCGCAAAAAAAATCCGCCATTGAACAGCTGGTAAAACAGATCACAAAAAAACGGAATACCAAGCCTCGCAGAGCACAAGAAGAACTACTAGAACTGGTGCGCCACGAACAACAACTGTCGGCCTCAAAACTTGCTACTATTGTCACCGCGCTGGAAAAAGAAGGAACCTTCCCCTTTTTAAACCAACATAGCGCGGTAATCGACACAGCGCTTTACCTATTTGATTCAACTCCCGGATTTAATAAAACACTGCAAACCTTTTTAATTAATATCGCCAAACCTGACCAAGCAAAAGGATTTTTATACGAGATGCAAAAAGGAGTGCAAATTTCCCAAAAAAATGATGAAACTATGGAAGCATTTGCACAAGAAGTCTGTATGGACGCAGCATCGCCAACACGAGAATTTGATATTTTCACCGACAAACGGTGGATTGAATGCAAAGACGTCAATTGGCCCGCTAAGCGGCTTAATACTCCCGCAACCCGCAAAACACAACAGCAATTCCTTGATCAAAAAAGAATTACAGACCAGTTCAATGAATACAATAATGCAAACATCGCTTTTGAAGTCCACTCAAAGCGGCCACTTTCTGACCCGTGGCGGCAATGGTTTGCGGACAACAAGATTACCTGCAAAGAAGAAGAATCTGAATGATACTTCCCTACTGCGCTGGTGCAAGAGCGGCATGTTGCTCGGGGGTGAGCACAGCCTTTTGCTCTGGGGTCAACGCTGCTTTTTGTACCGGCGTGAGCGCCGCGATATGCTCTGGTTTTACCACCACTAAACATTCCGGTTTTAATGCCGCTATATGCTTTGGTTGAAGTATCGGCATAAATTCAGTTATGTGCTCTTGCTTGATTGCCAAAAGTTGCTCTGGTGTTGTTGCGGCTATACGTTCTGGCGTAAGCACCAACATGGCTAAATAGGTGCGCGCTGTAGCATTGATGGATACACTACCAAGGCCAATGCTCGCCATGATTGCCAAAATTGCCTTATTCTTCTTCATCCTCTACTCCCATAAACCCATTAACCTAATTCAAACCTGTTTTTACTCCTAGTCCCAGCGTAATAAAAACGCTTTCTATTTGTCAATGGTTTTAAAAAATTTATCAAATGTGGCGACTCACGCAAACTTTAAACCTTTAAAATCACCCACCTTTTATGACTGCCAATGGAACCAATCTGGCCACCTTTTTAGCCAGCTTGGCCCCCTGAACCACGTCCACAACACTGTCCACATTTTTATAGGCAACCGGCGCCTCTTCGGCCAAGCCTGGGTCAGAATCGCAACGGACCACAATCCCTTGCGCCTCTAACTCTTGCCGCAACTCAGATCCCCGCACCGTTCTTTTTGCATGTGCACGAGACATGCGCCGCCCAGCTCCATGGCACGAGCTGCCAAATGCAACTTCCATACTTTGCGCAGTGCCGGCCATAACATAGGAAGCAGTGCCCATAGTACCGGGAATCAAAACTGGCTGACCCACTGCACGGTATTTGCCAGGAATTTCCATACGGCCTGGCCCAAAAGCACGCGTCGCTCCCTTGCGATGCATAATGACCTCAACTTCTTTGTCATTAATCAGGTGGCGCTCTTTTTTGCCCAAATTATGGGAAACATCATACACCATCTCAAGCTCTATATCAGCTCCCAGCACTGACTGAAATGCTTCACGCACCCAATGCGCAATCAACTGCCGATTGGCCCACGCAAAATTGGCAGAAGCCGACATTGCCGCAAAATAATCTTGCCCCTGCTGCGAGGTGAACGGAGCACAAATCAACTCGCGGTCTGGCAATACTATGCCCCACTTGGCAGCATGCGCCATCATAATTTTTACATAATCGGTACAAGTCTGGTGCCCAAGGCCCCGCGAACCGCAATGGATCATGACGGTAACCATATCTTTTTCCAAGCCAAAAGCTTGGGCCACGTGAGCATCGTAAATTTTGTCTACCTTCTGAACTTCTAAAAAATGATTACCGGAGCCGAGCGTGCCGAGCTGATCGGCTCCTCGCTTTTTTGCCTGATCGGAAACAAGCTCAGGGTTGGCGCCGTCCAATACCCCATGTTCTTCGCACAACTCCAAATCTTGTTCGTTGCCATAGCCAAGCTTGAGCATCTGCTGCGCACCGTGCAAAAGTACTTTGTCGAGCTCATGCGCAGAAAGTTTTAATTTACCACCACGCCCAACACCAGAAGGCACTGCATGAAATAAAGCAGTTGCTACATCCTCCAGTTTTGGCGCAAGCTCAGCAGCACTCATATTTGCTGCCAAAAGCCGCACACCACAATTGATGTCGTACCCAATCCCACCGGGTGAAATCACCCCACCTTGATTAATCGCCATGGCTGCCACGCCACCAATCGGAAATCCATAACCCTGGTGAATGTCGGGCATTGCAAAGGCGTACCCTTGTATCCCCGGCAAAGTAGCCACGTTGACCAACTGCTCCAAACAGAGGTCAGCAAGAATGTCATCGAGCATGGATTCATGCGTAAATACCCGCGCAGGAACCCGCATGTCAGAACGGAAGGTGCGCGCAATTTCGTACGTATAGTCGTCGATCTTCATCAAGTCTTGTCGCGTGATCGTTTTTTTAACCTCGTGTCGTGTTGTAAGTTGCTCATCATTATTGCTTCCAGCCGGGCGCCTGCCCGGCGTAACAGAATGCGTATCGTTTTTATTTATTCTCTTTTTCTTCATTACTATCTCCTTGGTTATATATGTGATTTAGGCCGGTCCCTCGTTACATCCGCCTTCGCACAAAGCTACGGCGGACACTCGGGATGCCCGGAAAAAAAATAAATTTGCAGAATCAATCTTAATCCGGGCATCCCGAGTGATTCCGAGCTTTGTGAGGAATTGTAACGAGGGATTAAATATCAAAAACTATGTCTGCCTGCCACAACCCATCAACTTTGCGCACCTGCAAATTGTGATACGTGACCGCCTTAATCTCCACCACCTCAAAGCCAGAAATTTCAACACCATGCAACGTAGCTTTAATATGCGTTTGATTAACTTCATGAATCGTCGCATCCAAATACGCTTCATTACAAACGTCCGACAAATAAAGTGCCTCCGAAAGAAAATCAACCAGTAATGCCTCTATGTCAGGCGAAGTCACTTCAATGTCATGGTGCTTTGGCAACTGCGGGCACACAAGCCTGCCATCTACTTGCGTACAGCCTGGCGCCTTCGGAACCACCGCTTGGAACATCCCCACCACCGCATTATGGAAAAAGAGCTCCAGGCTATCGCCGTATACGCGCAGTTGGATGTCTGCTGTGTGTGGGATTAATTCAAAATCTTTTTTTGCATCCATACTCAATCCTTCAGTAAAAAATGGAATTATCATAGTTTAGTATTGCCATACTGGCTATACTTTATACAAGAGCTTGGTACACATAATATATATAAGACTTAACACCAAACCATCAAAGATTGTTAAAAAAACTGTATGACCAGACAAATAAAAGATATTGTACACTCGCTCATGCCAGCGCAAGATGACTGGAAAGCAAGCCTCCTTGCCAACTGGAATGCCATACTTGGCAATCTAAATGGCAAAGTTCGACTGGAAAAAATCGAAGAGGACACCCTCACCCTCGGGGTCTATGATGCATGCTGGATGCAAGAACTTTACCTGCTTACACCGCTACTTATTAACACCATTAACAAAAGTCTAGACCAACCACGTATAAAAAATTTACGCTTTAAAAGATCCGGAACAGCAAAGAAAAATGTTGCGGTCAGAACTCCGGAGAAAAAAGCATTACGCGCGGTCACGCTTTCTGAAAAGGAACGTGATGCGCTGAAAAATATAAAGGACTCACAATTAAGTAGCGCATTGGAACAATTTTTAATCCGTTGCTACCAGGAGAAAGTATGAAAGCTCGTAATATAATTGTCATCATCACGGTGTCCCTCTTGACCTTTGGCTTCGTTGGAAAAACAGCCTGCGACTCCAATGAAGAAGTTGAATTTGGATCCTTTACGCTCACCGCAGATCACCTTAAGGCAGAACCAGAAAAGGCTGCACCCACTCTACAAGCACTACCTTCCAAGCCACTCCCTTCAACCTCGACCGATAACATTCATCGGTATTTTTGGGCGAACTACAATCAATTTAGTGGTGATTATACCAAAGCAAACATATGGTACCAAAAGCTCCGGGAATCTGATATGTCTCCCCATGCCTATAAAGGCTACGTCAACTTTTTGGCTGAAACCGGCAATTTTGAACACATTGTAAAACTTATGCCAACCATAGAAAAAAACTTTGCTGAAGATATGGACATGCAGCAACTGTTCGCCACCGCATTGCAACAAACGGGCAAAATAGATGAAGCTGACAAACGATTTATTGAACTCAATAATAAATTTAAAAATAACCAGGCCATTGCATTCCAAACCGCTAACATTTATTTGCGTAAAAAAGAACCGGAAAATGCGCTGCTTACTATCGACAGCCTGCTCAACACAACAGCGCGCAAACCAAATAATTTCATTTTCCATTTCCTCAAGGCACAAATCCATGTGCAACTCAATCAACCACAAAAAGCCCTCGCTGATGTTAAAGCAAGTTTGGACATGCACCCCCATTTTGACAAAGGTTGGCTCATGCTCGCCGTACTAGAAGAACAACGAGGCAAACTTTCTGAAGCAGTAAAAGGCTTTACCTCCTTTTTAGAAACATCTGCCGAGCCTCATCCGGACATAGAACAACATCTTTTACAGCTCGCTTTCAAACAAAAGCTCCAAAAGCAAAATGCTTCAACGGTCATGGTAAGCAAAGACTGCTTTAGCAAAGCAGTTGTTATGTTTGAAAATAAGGAATACGCACCTGCTCTGGAGCAAATTGACCAGTGTCTGGTAACAAAAACGACCGACACACAAGTCCGTCTTTTAAAGATCCAGATCCTTGGGGCGCAAAATAACCATGCGCTTGCTGCTGATCAGATCAAGGCTTGGATACTCGAGGCACCACAAGATCCTACCTGGTACAAAACTTTACACCTTTTATGCCGTAGTGGACTTTCTGCCCACAAAGCAATTGCGGTGCTGCAAGACATTACTAAACATAAACCAAAAGAACTACTCCCGCTCCTTTATTTAGCCGATTTGACAACCCGAACCAAAAGCTTGGATACCGCACTTTCCTACCACCAAAAGGCACTTGAGCTGGCCACTGACGATCTGATTAAGACAAAAATTATGTTTCAGATGGGACTCATTTATTACGACCAGAAGAAGTTCAGTGATATGGAAAAGGTATTAGTCCGAGGTAATGCACTTGGCAAAGATTTTATACCACTTTTAAACCTACTCGCCTACCACTATGCAACACAAAGCAAAAATCTACCTGAAGCTCAAGTTTTGATCTCCAAGGTACTCAGTAAAAATAAGAGCAACCCCCACTTTCTTGACACACAGGCATTAATCTTTTATAAACAAAAAGAGTATACTAAAGCACTAGACACCCTAACAATCGTAGCCAAGCAATTGCCCAATGATTTTACCGTGCTCAAACATTTAGGCAAAACACACCACCGGTTGGGTAATAAACAAGAAGCAAAAGCCGCGATTGAAAAGGCACTTACGGTAGCAAAACATGATCATGAAAAAGAAAAAGGAACCTTTATCCTTAAAGAATGGACCTCCAATGGTACACACTAATATGCAGGTTACTACACCACCAAGCGCTATCTGCTACGTCGCCGGCAAATCGGGTGGACATATTCTACCCGCATTAACGCTAGCGCGACACTATAAACAACAGAACCCACAGGCTCAAGTACTCTTTTTTTCCACCGACTGCGCAATGGACAAAAGCCTTATCGCTGACCAAGAAGTGGTTGACCACTATGTCCCTCTTTCTCTAGGCGATGTTCCCTATAAAAAGATCCTTGCCTACCCGCGCTATATATGGGACGCCTGTGCATCATTTTTTACCAGCCTACGTCACCTACGCAAACATCGACCTCAATCGGTGATCAGTACGGGCGGCTACATTGCCATTCCGGTCTGCCTTGCAGCAAAGCTCCTGGGTATTCCAATTACCATTTTTGAACTGAACGTGGTGCCGGGCAAGGCAACCTTGTGGCTCGCGCCTCTTGCTCATAAGCTACTCATTTGCTTTGAACAGACAGCAACCCATTTGCCCAAATATACCTGTACTCTTACTCCCTACCCACTCCGGTATAGCGAACAAGACAAACATGGGAACCAACTGACAGCACTTGCTGAAATGGGCTTTTCCCCCCATAAAAAAACTATCCTGCTCCTTGGTGGCTCACAAGGATCAGTATTTTTGAATAAGCTTTTACATAACTGGCTTGAACAAGTTCCACAACTACACAGCACGCTACAGATTGTTCATCAAACCGGTAGTTATGACACCACCGATTGGAAATCGCTCTATACCGCCTTTGGCATCCCTGCCATTGTCTTTGATTATTGCGACAACCTCCAGCCCTATTACACGGTCGCTGACCTGATAATTTCGCGCGCTGGTGCCGGCACTTTATTTGAAACCGCATTTTTTGGAACCTGCTGTATTACTATCCCCTTAGAAACAGCAACTACCGCACATCAAACTGATAACGCTCAGGCGATGGCACAGCAGTACCCGGGACAATTTATTGTCATTCGACAAGATGACGTTATCAACAATCCGCATGTTGTCTACAACACCATCTGTCATCACCTTATAAGCAGCGGTCAGCCGCATGCGCTTAAAACCACTACGCAATGCCCAAAGAATTTGAACAACAATATTCTTTAAACGCTGCAATAAGCACAGGCAATTAGTAAGCCTACGAGTTCTCCGCCGCTACGCACATGCCACATACTCAACAAAAAAAACATGCGCTAAATACGCATAAAATACGGGCAATGTTACAAGGAAAAAATTGACCAATCTGGTCTTTAACGTCACACTAAAAGAGCAACATTGTTCACTATTTTTATGGAATCAACATGAAACTAACAAACGCGCTTTCATTCCTACTCAGTCTCACCATCCTGACCACAAGTCCTCTATCATGCACATCAATCAAAAGATTTTTAGCATTTTTTAGATCTTCATCAGAAAAGCAGCCAATACTGCCGCATCATACGGACCCTGCTGCTCCGGAGATACTCAAACGGTTATATAGTGGCACCCTAACTCCACCGCAGCCAAAACGAATCCCGCAGTGGCGCAAAATCTTCTGTTGCGCACAAACACCACCTTCGAGCCCGACGCTTTATAACCACACACCACTATCAACCTCAAAATCTTTCTTTTGCCTACAAACCCCCACCATCGAACCCTGACTCATTTTTGTGCTCACACTGCAAAAGCTCTGTGAGCATTCAAAAATAAGCCATAGGCATATGACCTCTTTAAACTTCAAATTCAGAGCTCTTCATGAAGTTTGATCATGGCTAGACCATGACTATTTTAGAATGTGATGACTATACTTTTACACTCCTTAAATTGTAGTTGCCCATTGCCATAACGCACAAATGGTTGTATAACAGGTCCTGGAGAAAGCGATTCACCACGTTACCTGGAGATGGGTATGAAATTACCTACACATATGGCAATGCTCAGCGTCCTGATCATAATAGCGCCCAGCTTATATGCGATGCAAAGCCTGATCTCACTCACTCAATTTGAAGATACCGCAATGCAAACAACAATGGCCTGCGGACCTTTTACCATTATTGATGACTATATACCCACACACCGTCGCTTTGATCATGTTCTGGATGCATTCGCGCAACCAAGCCTGCCGGTTCCAGAAAAAAAAGCTGATGCAACTACTCCAAACGCCACAATACCTACACCACCTTGCATTCCCGTTATTCAAAATGCTGCACAACACCATACAAATATACCGCAAGCAGTCCGCGCTCCCGTGGCACGCATGCTTGCGATCACTTATGTACCGCAAGAAGTACCAAATCCGACACCAGTACCGATGCTGCCCTACTTCTATCGTAATCTTCTCATGTTTGCCTGCGCACAACAGCAAAAAGCCCGAATTTATACCCCGGTGCCCACACCACAACGCACATCACAGAAAAACTCTCCTGTGCTTTTATTAACCTATGTACCAGAAGAAATAGACAAGCCAACACCAGTAGCCACAACGCAGCGCACACCACAAAAAAACTCACCCCTGCTGCCGCTGTCAAAAGTGCATTCGCGCAGCCAAGAAAAAAAAGAAAATCCCGCGCTGTCTGTAACAACTCCTAAAAAAACATCGCGTCCTTTTCATTTTTCCTGCTGCGGGAAACAAGAAGTTGCTGATGACCACGTTGATCCTCACTAAAAGTCTCCGCCATGGATATCACCATTCTTGCAATAACGCACAAATGGTTGTATAACAAGTTCTGAATGTTGATTCCAATTTTTATCGCAAGGTCACCATGAAGCTACAAACACTCACACTGCTCACCGCATTCACGTTAACAACGGCATATCTTTACACAATGGAACCAGAAGATGCTCTTGCCCGCCTGCACGTAGCTCATAAAACAAATTCTGCAGAAATCAAAAAAACACCTGCAAATAGTGAGCTTGCTCAAATCAGGCAAACTTTGCTTATAGCTGCAACAGAACCGGGCAAAAATAAAGCAGAGTTGAAACCTCCGCATACTACAAAAGCTTCACCAAAATCAGATCCCAAAAAAATTCTTGCTCTCATACAAACCAAAGGCTACACACCTGAGTTTATTGTGGCCGGCCATGGCCACCCATCACACAAGGAAGCTTTGGAGCTCTGCAAACAACTAGAAGAAGCTACCAATCAAGAGGCGCTAGAACGGAAACATGATAATGACGACGACCCAGTCATCACAAAAACAAAACCTTTTGATTTACAACAAGAAAAAACAGATGCTCTGCCT
>Ga0206948_1255_pt1 | contig 9973 bp, 10 predicted proteins | sample Alteio_BWOrgHeat_FD_153236 | JGI IMG/M metagenome (GOLD analysis project Ga0206948, IMG submission 153236) | Enriched cells from forest soil in Barre Woods Harvard Forest LTER site, Petersham, Massachusetts, United States -... | ecosystem: Environmental > Terrestrial > Soil > Temperate forest > O... | reverse complement strand
CGGTTGCTCTCTTAAGGATTTATACTTTGAATTACTGCCCGCCTTCGCTAAAGCTTCGGCGCGGCACACCTACGCCTAACGCCTTCAGGTGGCTTTGCCACCCGAAGCCGAAGGCGTAGGGTGGTGGAGCTAGCCGGAATCGAACCGGCGACCTTTTGAATGCCATTCAAACGCGCTACCAACTGCGCTATAGCCCCGAAAATAATTAGGTACAATTTAATTATAAATCAACTAACTGTCAAACGATTGTTAGCCCTGAAAACGCTATTTTACTAGTCCTTTCTCCTTAAAGTACTTCAGAGCACCATTGTGATAAGGAGCTGATCTACCTTCTGTTGCCATCTTCTCTACTGTCAGCTGAGCAAACACAGGGTGGAAAGTTCTAAAGGCCAGTATGTTATCAAAGACCAGCTTTGTAACGTTATAGGCTATCTGATCACTTAAATCGGTGGTTGCAACCACTGTCGCTTTAATTGCAAATGTTTTGGTATCCATAGGTATGCCAGGATAAATCCCACCAGGTATTATGACCGCAGAATATTCGGGATTATTTTGTATCAGCTTTTGTATTTCAGGATCATTAACTTCAACCAGCCTTACCTCACACATTTCTGTGATTTCCTGGTTTGCTCCATTTGGGTGACCAGAAATTAATAGCATAACATCTATCCGGCCTTCACAGAGAGCTTTAGCCTGCTCGGTACTTTTGAACTCAGTAAGGCTTTTAAAATCTGTATTGGACCAATTCTTAGCCTTCATAACTTCAGCCATAGTCGAACGCACTCCAGAACCTTCGGGACCAATATTAATAATCTTTCCCTTAATATCATCAAACTTTGTAATGTTGGACTTTTTGGAAACTACAACAGTAAACGCTTCATCATGTAAAGAAAATAGGAAGCGCAAATTATCCATACGCCCGGTTTTGGTAAAATCGGCTGTTCCATTAAAAGCATGCTCTTGCCAATCTGACTGCACTATAGCAAGATCAATTTCAGCATTCCTAAGTGCATTCAGGTTATATATTGACCCTTGAGTGCTTTCCACAGCACATTTTACTTTTCTTTCACGATTTACCAGACGACAAATTGCCCCTCCTGCCGGGTAGTATACTCCCGTAATAGCCCCAGTACCAATAACAATCAGTTTATCATCAATATAAGGTTTTTGATTTGACGCAGGTGAAGATTTATCAGGAGCTGCTACAGCCGGCGCCGCACCTGGCTGGGTTGCCGGTGGCGTTGCTGATGCAGGTGGAGTTGCTGCCGCTGGTGGCGTTGTTACAGGCGGAGTCGCCACAGGTGATGGTGCTGCAGGAGGCGTTATTGCTTTAGGCGGAGTTGCAGCAGGAGGAGTTGCGGGCTGGGCACCCACATCCATTACAAGCATCCCCAACATGGCCACAAACAAACTTACAGATTTAAATGTCTTCATAATCTTCCAGGAAAATTTTAAATATTACTATTAAGGATAAACCTTTGCATTCCTTCATTCAATAATAAAATTCTATTAACTATCAAATTAAGCTGATACAAAAAAAACTATATTTTGAGTTTGTAGTCTAGCCAGCTATCCAGACTTCTAATCAGATATTTTGCGGATATAATATCCATATCAATGTGATACTTTAATAGCTCTTGCGAGGAGAATTTGAGCTCTGGCCTTATGAATCTGAGAAATTCAATGGTGAGCGTGCGGCCATAGATATCTTCTGTATGGTCAAAAATATTAACCTCTAAGCCAGCTTGGTTTTCCCCAAAAGTAGGCTTGACTCCAATATTTGCCACACCAAATTTAATCTGATCCCCCATGATAACTCTAACCATATAGACGCCAAAAATCGGTTGTATTTTATCGTTAGGTAATTTTATATTGGCTGTTGGTGTCGCCAACATCTCTTTTGCTTTTCCGCTGCCTTTTTCAACTATGCCAGTAATTGGATAGGGTGCACCCAGCATAGAGTTAGCCCGCCCTAATCGGCCCATTGTCAGCAACTCCTTTATCGCTGAAGAAGAAGCTTCCATATGGTTATAATCAACTTTATCGATTACCTGATAATTATAGCCAAGCTTTGTTGCGTATTCAGCAAGCATCTGCGCATCACCTTCGCGCTTATAGCCAAAACGAAAGTTGCTTCCCGTTAAAATATGAGAGGCATGCAGTTGCCCACATAAATAATCAGAGATGAAATCTTTAGCATTTATCTTAGCAAAGCCTTCGGTAAAATTTATAATGACACAAAAATCTAACCCCAAATCTTGAAGCCGGCTGATCTTTTCATCAAGGGTTAGAAGATATCGGAAGTCTTTAGCTTTATTCAGTACAAAAGCTGGATGAGGGTAGAATGTGATTAAGCCGGCCGGGCAATTATTCTGTTTAGCCCTGGCAATAACGGCTTTTATAATCTCCTGATGCCCAATATGCACACCGTCAAAATTTCCCAAAGCTACGACAGCGTTGTGAAACTCTTTTGGAACCTTAGCGATATCATCAAATATTTTCATTTACTTCCTTGGATCAAAGGCATTGCGTATAGCTTCCCCTATAAAAATCAGTAAAGCCAGTATTAATGTTAATGTTGCGAATACTGGAATGCCAATCCAGAGCGCATGGAGATTATTTTTTGCCTGCGCAAGCATTTCACCGAGTGAAGGTGAGCCAGGAGGCAATCCTAAACCCAAAAAGTCCAGTGAAGTCAAGGTGGTTATTGACCCATTAAGCAGAAAAGGAATAAACGTCATGCTTGCGACAAACGCATTGGGAAGAATATGGCGAAAGATTATAGAAAATTCCTGCACTCCCATAGCACGTGCGGCCAACACATACTCTAAGTTTCTTGCTTTTAAAAATTCAGCCCTCACCACACCAACCAACGATATCCATGAGAATAGTAGTAGTATCCCCAAAAGCCACCAAAAACTAGGGATTATCATACTGGAGAGGATTATGAGAATATAGAGAGCTGGTAAGCCCGACCAAACCTCGATAAACCTCTGCAATGAGATATCAACTTTACCACCGAAATATCCCTGAATAGCCCCCATAAAGATTCCTATAATCGAACTTATGATGGTGAGCATAAGGCCAAATATAATTGAAATTCTCAGCCCATAGATAATCCGAGCTAAAACATCTCTGCCTTCGTCATCGGTTCCCATATAGTTCTCATGGGTGGGTGGTGATGGAGCCGGTTGTGGTAATTCATAATTAATGGATTTATAGCTGTAATGAATAATCGGCATAATCATCCAGCCATTGTCCTCTACAAGTTTAATCACATAAGGGTCGTTAAAATCTGCCTGAGTAACATAGTCTCCTCCCAACTGCTCTTCGGTCACTGTTTCTACTATGGGAAAGTAATATTTTCCTTTGAAGTGAAGTATAATTGGCACATCATTAGCAATAAACTCCGCACACAGTGAGCATGAAAAAATGATGAGAAAAATAACCAGTGAGTAAAAACCCCGTTTATTATTTTTGAAGAGTTCATATCTGGCTTTAACTTTTTGAAAATCCATTGCTTACGTTATGTGTATTTACTTATGCATTTTACCCGCTTGTTCTAGCAAGTCCAGCATGAAAAATTATACCCTTCGCCTTTCAAGCATTAGGTATATATGTGTTTATTAAATAGATTTCCATAGAAGCGAGAGTGATAGCAACACCAAAATCAGATAAGTGAGAACAGCACCCACCGCTCTAAAATGTTGGTTGCTTACCTTCTTAAAATCCTTGCTATATTTCTCAGCAAATCCTAAGCCATATGCATGGAGCACGCGGCCTACCAAAAACACCAATCCGTACAAGTACGCCATCGTATGCGATCCACCCAACACCTCATACAATAAAAGCATAATTAAAAACATAGGAACATACTCGATGAAATTGGCATGAACACGAATGGTTCTACCCATCTCCAACTCCCCACCATCAAAAATAGGGATTTTTTTCGCCATACGCATGGAGCTTACCCGCCAGCTTAAAACCGCGTAGGCCAGCCCGAATAAACCAGCATATAACGCAGTAGCATTGATCATGTGCATACAAAACCTCATCTATTGTTATAGTAATAGGTTAAGTAGATGATAAATATAAAAGCAAGTATTTTTTAAAATTACGATGGCGTGCGTTATAGCGAGCCCATTATGCACCTAGTAACCGCATTTAGGTATGATGAGCCGGCGGACTGTGGGTTCAGCCTGTGATATTTTTCAACTTGCGCCTGACTAGCACCATTATCCTTAAGCCATTTGATTGGGTCTGCTTTATAAGCGCACAAAATCGTTTCAACCGGAGATAGTTCAGGTGGAGTCCATAGTGAGAGCGAGGTCAAGAGCCTTGTGGCCCAGGTTTGAAGCGGCCTTGTGAAATGTTCCCTTTGAATGATAGCACTATTTAACAACAGTGTTTTAATAGCATGGAGGTTTTCTTGCGCTATACTTAAGCCAAGCGCAGTAGTACCATACATATCGAAGGCATCCAAGGAAGCTCCAGTGCCAATGGGCGGATTATAGCAAGGTTCTTTTCTAACCTCCGATGCCAGTTCTTTAATGTGATTTTTGGGCTTCTTAGAGCAGCTTTGGGTTGCGATGCCTGGCAATTCAACCTTACTCAAATTCTCATCATCCGAATTGGCGCTGGTGTATCGAGACCTTTTAGAGTTAGCCCTGTATGATGTTTCTTCAGTAGGTTCTTTAAATCTTAATGTTTCTCTTTCTGTAAGAAAATGATCTACTTTGAATACCCTGCTGTTAGCTTGCATTTTATCTAGAAAACCGCATTTGACTAATGCTATTCTCTCAACAGTATGTATATTTGTATCCACTCTTTCAAAATCTTGATACAAGTATTCCATGACTGCAAAAGTTCTTCTGCCTTGAACACAGTAGGAAATCTCCATTATCGTCATAGAGTTAGAATCATTATTCCTCAACCTATTGGCTTCTGCATTGAGCAAAGTTGCTCTAACAGGTAATTTACTCTGCAAACAAGTCATAACAATACCGCAGGCATGAGCTGATGCTAAACCGCATACATTGGCAATTTGCACTTCACGTGATTCATCTTCTTGAATTATTGATAGTCCTGTCTCATTCGCTTCGTCAACTATCGCTTTTACAAAATTCTTAAGCTCACTAGGATGGAGCATAGGATCTAGACTAGAGTTAATTGTCTGCACGAGAAGCTGAGTATTTTCCAGGTTCTGTTTGATGATAACTGGAACCCAGTGCGCTCCAGAAACGTTGAGCAAGATAATTGTCGGATTATGATTTGCAGCAGCGCGCAACACATGAGTAACTATCGCATTTACTGGCATAGTTTTATTTATCACGAGGCCTTTAGATACGACTACTAATTTATTTGTATATAGAGAATAGTTAATCAAATTATATTGCTCCGCTACCTGCAGAAGAGAAAGATTCAATCTTCTCGCAACCTCATACATTATGGCAAATCTCACTTCCATATCTGTAAGCATAATATTTATGTTATAGCTGTGAGCATTTATAGGGTTTCGGCATAGCTTTGCACCCTCATACGCTCTTCTAAGGTATTGTTTTAGCTCCTCTTTTTGCAACCCTCTGCTTTTTGCCATCACAACAGAATTATAAGTCATTAAGCGGAGAACGATAGCATATTTCTATAATAAGGGAAAGAAATATCCTAATAACCAGTCAGCATTAATTATTTGATTAACAGTGCTTATTAGCTAGCAGGCATAAATTGCGAGCCCAACCCTACGTTTCCGGCTTCGTGCAGGCTACCCGAAGCCGTCTGTAGAAGCTAAATCTATACTGGTTCATATTAGCTACCATATAGTTTATGTATCCAATTAGAAAAATTATCTTGCTTTTTGACCGTTATAAGGATATTAAACTAGGCTCATGATGAAGATCGTGGGCGTTTAGCTCAGTTGGTAGAGCATTTCCCTTACAAGGAAGAGGTCGGCAGTTCGACCCTGTCAACGCCCACCACAGTCGTTTATTTGCGGGGACGTAGCTCAGCTGGTTAGAGTGCCGGCCTGTCACGCCGGAGGTCGCGGGTTCGAGTCCCGTCGTCCCCGCCATTTCCTAATATATTCACATCCATTATCGTTCAAAAAAGCTAGACAAATCAAGGCGTTCGCAATAGATTAGGTTCGGAGTATTTCAAAGAAATTTACTGTCATCCGGGGGCACATGGGGTCATTTTTGGGGGCATAAATTTGCTATTTTTGGAGATGCCCCCAAATGTTAACAGATATTAAGTGTAAGTCTGCGCAAGTTAGTGAGAAAGCTCGTAAGCTAAGTGACGAAAAAGGTTTGTACCTGGAAGTCATGCCAAATGGAGGTAAGTATTGGAGGATGAAGTTTAGATTCGCCGATAAAGAGAAACGATTGGCATTTGGAGTTTATCCTGAGGTAACTTTAGCTGAGGCGCGAGAAAGGCGAGATGAAGCACGAAAGCTGCTACGGGATGGAATAGATCCTTCTCAGGCAAAAAAGGATAGGCAGCTTCAGCATATGCTTAAAAATGAAAACAGTTTCCTCACTATTGCATTGGAGTGGCATGATGTTTGGAAAAGCACTCTTACCCCTAAACATGCCAGTGCCGTTTTAAGGAGGCTAGAGAAGGATGTGTTCCCGGAGTTAGGTGCAGACCTGTAAATGAAATATCTGCTCCAGAGCTATTAGCAATGCTCCGCAAAATTGAAACGCGTGGCGCTTTGGATATAACCCATAGGGCTATGCAGACTTGTAGTCAGATATTTCGCTATGCCATTATTACTGGTCGTGCTAAGTATAATCCTGCCATAGACCTGCGCGGTGCTTTAAAATCTCCAGGCAAGTCTAATCATGCCTATCTTGAGGCTGCTGAACTACCTGAATTTCTTAGCAAGCTTAGAGCTTATGATGGTCATATCCAAACCCGACTAGCTATGGATTTGTTGCTATTAACCTTTGTCCGCACCACGGAGCTTCGCGCTGCAAAATGGGAAGAGATAAATCTGGAGAAAGCAGAATGGCGCATTCCAGCTGAGCGTATGAAAATGCGTGAGCAGCATATCGTTCCTCTTTCCCGCCAAGCAATTGAGATAATAGAGGAAGTGAGGAAGCTAAGTGGGCATGGTATTTATGTTTTTCCAAGCCAAAACAACCCGGATAAATTTATGAGTGAGAACACAATGCTTTATGCTCTTTACCGGCTAGGCTACCATTCGCGTGCTACCATTCACGGTTTCCGCGCCACCGCCTCAACCATACTCAACGAACACGGCTTCCGCGCTGACGTAATCGAACGCCAACTCGCCCACGGCGAACGCAACAAAGTCCGCGCCGCCTACAACCACGCCCAACACCTCCCCGAACGCAGAGACATGATGCAATGGTGGGCTGATCATTTGGATGGATTGGTTGGGAATGGAGAAATTATTAGTTTCCCAACTAATCAAAGCAATGAGAAAAAGATTCTCAAAAATTCTGCTTAAAACTATTGATCAAGATTTCTATATCCTCCGCCTGCCAAGCGGAATTATGATTATATTATATTTGCAAGGGCACCAAAAATTATCTGTATAAAAAACCCCAATATGGCAAGATAAAGTAACTGGCTATTAAAGCCACATTTGTTTAGAAAGAATAAAGAGGAAGTGATATGATAACCGACGTGAATCAAGTTCTTACCGTTGATATTATAGTCCTTTCTAATGATATAGAATCTCACGCTTTCAGAGCAATACTAGAATCTTTTAATATTCAAACCAGAATGCATTATATTGGGAATGTAAAACACCTCATAGCACTGTTTCAAACTCCAAATTACCTTTATAAGAATATTATAATATGCTGTCATGGAGACAAAGATGGTATGTTTATTCCTGAGCTTTCACCAGAATTGGAGGAAATAATGCCCTATCATAAGAAGTTAACTCCTTCCAATTTGTCTAGCTTTTTAAATCTTCACGATCAAGTTGTTGTTAATACCGGATGTTGCTTGGGAAGTGAGAATTTTGCTAAATCATTTCTTCAACGGGGAGCCGCAGCTTATATAGGAGCATCTGATTACATTGAGGGTAATGATACTATACTATTCATCGTGAACTTTTTTTATTTTTATTTTGTTAAAAGTATGTCTATTAAGGAAGCCTTTCATAAGGCTATTTCTATAGAAGAAGGGTCGAAAATGATGAAGTTGTGGCAAGGTGATGGAAACATAAGTAAAGTATGAACATGCTCAACAATACATATGTAGTCAATATGATTTTCACTTCGTTTCTGTGATATCTATAACTGGTTTTGTTGTTAATACAAAAAAGGGGCGGTAGTGCCCCACCTTTGAGATATTGTTTATTATGTTACAGCTCGGTAATATTGGTAGGTTGATTGCAAAATGTGGATACAAGATCATTAAATTCTTGGCTTATTCCTACTCTTATAATATTTTCATATTTATTGATATATTGAAACGCTTCTCTTGCTTCTAAAAGAGCGGCTCTATCTTCATCAGAATTCACAGATAACTCATATTCGCTATGTATAAGATTGTCCCAATTAAGAGTGCCCGATAAAATGCTATCTAAATTGACATTTGTTATTTTATTACTTCCGTCAGTTAACGCATTGTAAAACATCTTAATAGTAATGTGTTCACCAACTAATTCGTATATGGGCTTAGCCATAGCAATTTTCTCATGTATAGTGAATTTAGATGAGCGTTTATTACAAAAGTTATCACCAAGAAGATTATACTCAATAGCGAAAACTTTGTTTATGTCAGAGTCATCCGATTTTAAAATTTCTAATGCTTCGGGAAAATGCTTAATCTTCGCCTTAAGCATTTTATAATAACTAGAGGCTGAGGTTTTAACTGATATAGTCATTTTATGCTCTTTAAGAAGTTGAGACTGCATATTAAGTTATTAAAGGCATTAAGTAAATATAGCTTTAGAAATAAATATTTCTGCACATAAGAGTAAATTCTCAATTAAACGCCGCTAATCAACAAGATGTGCTTTTAAAAACAGATAGTATCTGACCTATAAGGTTAAAGGCGAAATTCATCTGGTAGAAACTGATTTACTTAAACGCGAGGCCAAGATTTTCTATTTCAGTTTTCGCTCTGATGTTCAGGAATAGGATAAATGGTTTCTTTCCCATGCCAAGTTGGCGTCTTGTAAGCAAATATTTATGAGTAAAAGTAACTCTCGATAACTTCTTTGAATAGTAGCTAACGGCATAGCCGTGTAGAGTGAAATTTTTGCAAAATTTATGATCACACCAATGCATCTATGATGCTATGTGCCAAAAGGCAGGTGGTATCTGGTATATAGGGTTGGCACACACTGTGTGCACAGTCAGACAAGAATTGTGTGCCTAGGTGGGTAACAATCTGTCAAAAGGTAGGTGCTATCTATGGTTTGCTTGTACACACATAGAGCACTTACTTTGTATCTTATTAGCAAATCTTAAGATCAATATGCAATCATCAGTCAATGCTTGAAAAACTAGCTGAGCAAGTGGATACTGTGGAATATGGCTTTAATATAGACTTCAATGTTAACGATGACTAAAAAACTTGCAGATGTAATCAATATACTCGAAGAGCTGAAGGCTAGAGAGCCAATCTTTCATCATCCAGAGAATTTTGGGAAAGCCAAACAAGATATCGAGGCTCAAATGTGCGATGAATTTTGGGAGGTTGGAGCATCTGGCAACATCTATTCCAAGCAATATGTCATAGAAACATTGCTTGAGCGTTACAATGACCCAAATTACCAAGATGTTTGGGAGGCGTCAGATTTTAAAGTTACTGAAATAGCTCCTGGAAATTACTTGCTGACGTATAACTTAATCCAAAATAAAACCCGACACACAAGGCGAGCAACTATTTGGCGCAAGGTAAATGACCAATGGAAGGTTCTCTACCATCAAGGAACTGTGGTTGAAGGAGGCTAGTATGATCACTATCGACCTTCTTAAAAATCATCCTAATG
>Ga0206948_1254_pt1 | contig 10027 bp, 13 predicted proteins | sample Alteio_BWOrgHeat_FD_153236 | JGI IMG/M metagenome (GOLD analysis project Ga0206948, IMG submission 153236) | Enriched cells from forest soil in Barre Woods Harvard Forest LTER site, Petersham, Massachusetts, United States -... | ecosystem: Environmental > Terrestrial > Soil > Temperate forest > O... | reverse complement strand
TGAAAAACAACAATTCGCAAAGTGGGTACTTTTGAAGCGTAGTCACCACTGCCTGAGAAAAAGGCTCTTTAGAGAAAGAGAAAGGCACTTTTTGTAAAAGTTGAGGTCACCACTAGTCCGCCGTGAGTGGCGCAATTACTCGGCATTTCAGGCTATGCTAAATTCTTAGGTCCGTGCAACAACCGCACATTATTTTCTCCAATTTCATTAGCTGGTATAGCCATAACAAAAGGTGACCAAGTGCCTGCTCTCGGTCTAACTTCTATGACATCATCACCATCAATTGATTTATGAAGCGTTAGAACATATGGCTCTGCTATGGGGGCAGTAATGCTGGGTTGGCGGTTTTCTATGGCAGAAACAATTCTTTCTTTCCATTCTGGATCTGAAAGGCTTACAAAAAGCCGAGTTCTTATTCCAGCAGGAATAAGATTATTTTCTACGCTGGCGGGAAATAATGCAATAACGGGGAAGTTAGCACCTCTGGAGTCAAGCGCGCGTTGAAGAGCATACGCGTATTCCTCTTTGCACGGCTCGCTTCCTAAGCTGTTTTGTGTGGCATATATTAGCCATGCGTCCGATTCATTTGGATTAGATATATGATTATCAAGTTGCTCCCAAAGGCGTTTCCCTGCACTCAAAACCCACCTATCCAGTTTTATTTCGACATGTTTGCCTAACTGTTGGGCAATAAAATCCACGTCTTTTTCTTCATTATCTTTCCAAGAATATGTAATCCAAACTTTCTTCATCGGTTTTTTCCTCAAACTTTTCTCTGGAGATAGCTGTGCACTTATTTTCTCACTAGTGCACAGCCTCGGTAGAGAAACCAGTGTGCAAGAGAATGAAGTTACGCGCTAAATCGCCACGATTTCATTCTAAGTTACTCATATTTCATAAGGATTACAAGAAATGATTAACCCGCTGATTAGCCTTCACAACACCTAGAGAACTTCAGGCTTCTTCCAAGGTCTGCGTACTGGAGAAGGCTGCTTCTGGCATTTGCAGGATGGCGGTGCTGGCCGCATCCTAACACGCTAGGTCTCGACCATTCAACACCGCGGCCACATTACGTTACAGAAAGAGCCTCAACTTTTAAGATTTTTAACTAGGCTGTTTTTCCAATTCTTAGTTGGCAAGTTCCAGCGTCAGTGGAATATCTTCCTGCTTTGGCAAAGTATCGCTTATTTTCCAATTTGCTTTTAAGCGCTCAGTAAGCGCTGTTCTTTTAGCAATTTTATCCTCTGCACCCATAGCTTTAAATTCTGAGAAAACCCAATCTGTCACCGCTTTTATTTGTTCAGTGGTCATTTTTTTAAGATCAAGATTTGGTATGGCTAATGCTGGAAGGTTAGTTGATCCATTCAATGCCCAACTTAATACCATTAGGGTATGAAATTTCATATTATATCGATAAGCGCGCTGTTCAGGATCTATAAGAGTCCGGAAATAATGTTCTACACCGATAAGCATTTTTAGAATAACCCCGTACATCTCTAAGGGGTGGATGGCTTTATCGCCGGAAAACATTTTTTTGTAATCTGCATCTTTCTTAATGATAGTCGTCGGTCTGCCGCGAGCCACATGCGGTTCCTGAATAAGAACGGACAGCGCGGCTTGCGCTAATCTATCAATGCTTATGATTTTCGCTGCTGGTTTACCATCACGTTTATGCGCGCTCTTGCGACGATCATAGTAATAGCCGAGCGTAAGAAAATACTGTTCTATTTCTGCATGAACAGGCTCTGATGCTCGAAAAGAAGAGTCAGTTATCTTGGTCTGACGATTGGTTGCCCGGATGATTTTATCGCGTTTTACGGGATCGTTTTCCTGAATCACCCGGATCAAAATACCGCGCTGATCATTCTCAGAGATACCGTTGGCATGAATTTCATTGGAAGTTTGAAGACCATTCACAATTAATGGATTAGCGATATTCAATTGGCCATTAATAAAAGTAGCCTCATCTGCAACAATGGTGACTCCATTATTCATCCACCAAAAATCCACGCTTGATGCATGATCCGCTATTGATTCAGCGATTTCACGATTTACAGCCACTTCTCCTTGATAGGCTCTTACGTTGGCTTCGAACATACGCATCATAAGGTTACCATTTTCATCCGAAATGAATTTCAAATAATCTGGAAGCCTGCAGAGAGCTACATAAGCATTTCCGGATGAGAGAGGCGTTCCAGAGGGGATAAGTTTTGCGACCAATCGCTTCTGCGTGCGTGAACGGTCGTATAATTGTTGTCCACCGAAAAAAGTTATGGCCACTGCTGAAGGTGCTATTCCCAATAAACTGGCAATCGTTTTTTCTAAACCTGCCGCCTTTGCCTTTATGGTATCATTAGGTTCAGTGCCGGTTGTGCAATAATAAATACGAATTGATATTTTGGGAAATTTGTCAGCAAGCTTACTGGTAATATCGATAAATTGCCGGCAAATGGTGACCACTTCTTTTTTAAAGAGCGGTTCAAGATCGGCCTTCTTCTGATTGTAATTCAGGAGTAAAGGCAAAGAGCTTGAAAGTTTGTCAATAACACCTTCTTTGAAGGAATCCTGATTTTTGGCCTGAATTATAATTAATTCTAATTCTGGTGGCTGGCGAATGGATGAGTAATTAAAGTCATCATTTACCAATAATTGATTTATAAAGATATACGCGGCATCGATACCCGCATCACGCGGACCATCGATTATGCCTGCCTCTATTGAATTCAGATCCAGATCATAGTTAATAAGAAGATTATCTGCACAATAGAGCTCGAAAACCTCATCATCGGACAGGCCAGTAGGAAAATTATTTTTTGCAGCATCCAAGATGCCTTTGAGTAAAATCATCATATCTCGATTCCCTATTTAATTAGGATTTATAAACCCAAATCTATCCCGCTGTTCTGTCCAGAGCAACGAGAATGGTTTAAGTAGCTTGTGCAGCTTCAGAGTCTTGGGCTGGGTTCCGGCTAGAATTGCTTCGATGATGTCTGGCGCCAGTAGCGTCAGGCGGTAAATGCGAGAGACGTAGGCTAAAGTGATGTTTTCGCGTTTGGCGATGGCGGTCAATGCTTTAACTTTCCCCGATTCCATTTCTTCCTTCCATTGATACGCCTTGACGATGGCGGCGATCATCGGGTTCATGCGTGTCGGCGTGAGATATTCCTGTTCTGCACGGCCACGCATAAAGTGTTCTGGCCCTGCGCTTTCCGGCATTATGATGACTCTGCGGCTCTTTTTGCGGCTTCTATCAATGGGGATGGTCTGCGTAATGCTCCCATCCGGATTTACTGTGAAGGTACTTTCTTCGATTTTAAATCGCATGGTCAATACCGGGTGTCACGCAAACCAAAGAATCTTGGCCCTTTCCAGTGAGTACCGGTGATTTTGCAGGCAATAGCGCTTAGGGATTTGTATTTCTTGCCGTCATAGTCGAACCCATCCGTTAGCACGCGCACACGGTGTTCAATGCCCTGGTATTCTCTTATCAGTATTACGCCGGCCGGAGGCTTCATTGTCCGCCTTTTGGGGGAGTCCGGTTTATTGCCGCGCAGCACTTTGAGCCTTCCAATAGTTTTCTCGCTCAGGCCCCCATGCGCGATTTCCTGCAGCCGATAGGTCAGGCGATGTTCAAGGTGGGTTCGGTTGAACTTGGGTGTTTCCGATTCATAAGTGCCCACCACATCTTTTTTAAATCCTCAACTGGCAACGTAGCCAAGGCTTCGATTCGAGATGATAGCCACTTTTCCTGCATGCATTCCAACCCTCACTAGATTCCGTTACAACTATAACAAGAATATGATGAGTCTCTAGTCAACAGCTTTTTGACGGTTGAGATGGTGAACTGAAATAAGTAGTACGGGTTTTTTATTTTCTATAAAAATCATTATCTTATTAGAAAAACTCTATCGTTATAGTTGATGGAAATCGATAGAGACAGTTGGCTGAAAAAATACAACCTACGATATGTATTTGATTTTTATACATAAAATAGTAATGGCGGTGTGCGATATCTGCCGCTTTAAAACTCTCAATAACTTATAATCAAACGCTTAAGCCTTTTTGCCCATTTTTCAATAACAAATTGGGAATTGCAGCATATTGCCCTTCACACACGCGCGCCTGATACGCGAGAGCAAGATGGTATTGGGATATTGACAGAATCAGGTGGAATACGGTGCTTTTAAAGCGCGTGTAACGGTGCGGATGCCATCAGTTCAGCGCGAATTCAATCCGCTTACCGAGGATGGTGGCTACTTTTGCCAGTGTATTGAGCGTTATAGAAGTGTTTTTCGGATCGAGCAGCCTATCCACTCCGGTACGGCTGGTATGCAGGCGTTTGGCCATTTCCGCTTTGGATATGTGCTGTTGCCGCATAGTCTTTTCCAATTCCTGCGCAATCATGAATTTAATCGCCGAGGCACGGCATTCCTCAAGGATACCATCCTCGGCCAGAAACTCCTCAAACCCCGATCCAACATGCTTGCGATTCATAACTACTCCAGTTGTTTCTTGCGTTTCAACGCCAGATCAATGTCCTGCTGTGGGGTTTTCTGCGTTTGCTTGATAAACCCATGCAAAAGAATCATCTTGCCGTCTTCAACATAAAATATTACCCGCGCAATCCTGGTTTCAAGCCGCGATCGCACTTCCCATAACCCGCGCCCTAAGCCATCGACCAACGGTTTACCGATAGGCCAGCAATATTGCACTTTCAGCACATCCTCGCCGATAATTTTGCGTTCTTCTTTCGGCAACATGAGCAGCCAGTCCCTGACCGGCTCGTTACCGCTTTCGGAAGCAAAGAACCGCGTATCCAGCTTTTTTACGCTAGTGTTCATACTGTACCAAAATTTGTGCAGGCTGTCAATCACTCATCGCAATAGCTATAAAACCGCAAGAGATTGAAGTCCAATGATTTTTAAATAATAGCCGCTGCGTCCAATGCCCCGGAACAATGGGTGTAATGTAAGGCGCAGTAAAAGATCGCGCGGCGCGGCGCGGAATACATCGAGAAGGGCTATTTTTGAAGGCAAACGCTAATATCCCATGTCCATTTCCTGCCCCAGTTGCACCAGTTCATTCAGGGCTGTTTCGCGCTCGGCAAAAATATGTTGCCTATATTGGAGCACTTCCTGCAACCTAAATCGGCGGTGCGAACCTACCATGCGGAAGGGCAATGCGCCTTTTTCTAATTGCTGAATCAGGAATGGACGCGATACGTTGAGCAAATCGGCAGCTTCCTGCGTACTAATTTCCGTATCGTTCGGCATGACAATAACGCTGCGTCCCGCCGCCATTTCCTGCAGCACATGCACTAATACCTTCGCTGCCGATGCCGGAAGCACAACGTCTTTCATGCCATTTTGAATAGTAATATGCATGGGTTCAGAGCAGTAAGCATCCGCAAGCATTTTACCTGAATCGCGGGCGATAACAGCATCATTGGCGCTCGGAATAATCGTTTCAAACGATGAGCGTAATGACATAGATATCTCCAATATTATTTAAGATATTATGCCGTATAGCCGTAATATCTGCAATAAGTGAAATATCCATATGAAAATAGTTACAAAAAGGACTTGATTTCTTATATGTAGGCAAAAATTTCCCTTTACTCATAGATTATGCGGTTGTACAGTTCATTGCTAATTTCGCCCAAAAATTGAGGTCAACCATAATAACAAATCTATATGGGGAGTTATTTTTATGAGGCATCAAATGGAAGAAGTTATGTATTCGAATGCGGCATTGGCGCATTCGATGACGTTCAAAGGGCTTGATCCTTATCAGGTCAATATTCTCTGCGAGACAATTTATGCCGAGCTAGAGAGGTTTCTTGCTAACAGGATCGGGCCGAGAGCCAGGGTGCCCTCTGTCAATTTGGCGGAATTCAAGCATATCCAGATTTTAGGCATGCGAAAATTCCACATCGATCAGATTGATACGCAAAAAGCCAGCTATGATAGTTTCTGCGAATTTCAACGGCTGCTTTCCAGCATCCCGCGGGAGTTGACGGAAAAAGAAAAAGCCGAGCATATACGAAAATTCAAGCGTAGCTTCGATAAAGCCGGACGAAAAAAAGACCCTGAACGCAAACTGCGCGAGGGTCTTAAAGTATCCGGGTTAAGAAAAAGTGCCTGCTCATAATGGCCTATAGCAGTCTAACCTTGCTTTTACGGTAATTAGCGGCAGGATGACGGCACTGAGTATAGGACAAAGTGCCGTTGTCATGTCTTCCTGCACTACCTACCGCTTCCTTCTGCCAGTCCGTTAAGAAACCTCCTTATCATGTAATGACAGTTTGGATAATGCGCGCACCAGATCGCTGATATGCTGCTGCACCTCCTGAGATTCTATACGTTCAAAATATTGCACCAGGTGAAGGGATCGACGGCTTGGGATAGGCAATGGCATTTTTTGACCGGGAGATATGGGATCACGGAATAAATCCTCAATTCCGCATTCTAAGATTTGGCATAGCTGCAGCAATTTTGCGGGAGAAACAGAGTTAGTACCCTTTTCGTATTTCTGTACCTGCTGAAACGTAATACCCAGCAGTTCGGCCAACGCCGACTGGCTAAAGCCTCTGAGGGAGCGCCGGATTCGGATATTTTTTCCGATAATGATATTAACGTCTTTATCTAACATAATGCTTCCGCAAATCCTACTCTGCAAAGCCACCGGAGTGACTTTGCAGAGGTTATGGCTCTGGATGCATCAGCCGCGGCTGATGCCGGGAGCTGAAAATCGCCGAAAGATGGGCGCAGGCTTTATTCCCCTTGCGGGTATTGTATTAAGCCTACTCCCGACGCAAAGCGCGCGGAAGTAGGGCTTGGGATACGAGCCTACCAATTATCGCAATCTTTCGGGGATTTTCAGCCCCCTCGACAGCCAATGTACGGATTTGTGCCTTAAAGTCAAAACCATCCTTTAAGCTTTGGGAATGGGCATGATGTTTTAACCGACATTCCCCGCTTGCTTTAACGGCAGTTTAACGGCAAAATAACGGCATAGAACACTGCCGAAAAACTGCCGATAATTATGCCGTTTGAGCCGAAATTCACCATCACACCCAAAATTGCCAATAGCCTCATGCGCATCGAGGCGGCAAAGCAGACTGTTCAGCATTTGCCCATCACACCGTCCGTGCTGGCTTCTTTGCGCGAAAGCGCCCGCCTGTTTTCCACGCATTATTCCACCATGATCGAAGGAAACCGGCTGACGCAGGAACAGGTGGCGCAAGTCATCGAGCAACAGGAGCATTTTCCTGGCCGCGAACGCGATGAAAAAGAAGTGCTGGGTTATTATGCCGCCCTCGCCAAGGCTGAGCGCTTTGCCGCCAGCAGCATTACCGTGACCGAACAGCATGTGCAGACGCTGCATGCGCTGGTAATGGCGGGCGGCGGCACTAAGGTGAAACCTTCAGTTTACCGCGATGGTCAGAACGTCATCCGCGATAGCCGAAGCAAGAGCATTGTCTATATGCCTCCCGAAGCCAAGGATGTGCCTGCGCTTATGCATGACATGATGGCATGGATTAAGGAATCAGAGCCGCAGGAATTACCCTGTCCCATTCGCGCCGGTATTGCGCATTACCAATTTGCCACCATCCATCCCTATTATGACGGCAATGGCAGGACTGCGCGGTTGCTGACCACGCTTATCTTGCATCTTGGCGGATACGATCTGAAAGGGCTGTATTCACTGGAGGAATATTATGCCCGCAACCTTGGCGGCTATTACGAAGCGCTGACCATCGGCCCGTCGCATAACTATTATATGGGCAGAGCCGAGGCCGATATTACCCAATGGATCGAGTATTTCTGCGATGGGGCGGCGGACAGCTTTGAAAATGTCCGCAGGCGCGCGCAGGAAGCAGCCGGTGCCGGTGCGGAGGATAGCTCGCCCTGGCTGCGCAAGCTCGATCCCCGGCAGCGGAAGGCGCTGGAGCTATTCCGGCATAGCGATACCATCACCAGCCGCGACGTAGAGAAACTGTTCACCCTTTCCCAGCGCGCCGCACGTAACCTTTTAAGCGGATGGATCGATCAAGGCTTTCTGCTGGTTGCCGATCCCGCCAGAAAAAGCCGGAAATACGGGCTGGCAAAAGAATTTAGCGCATTACTGCGCTGAAATACTCATGGCTTGCCAAAAAGCTGGCAAAACAGTTCTTCGGCTTTAGCTTTGCCTTCCTCAGTGATAATCACGGATTTTGCTTTGCCCTTGGGATCGGCGATGTAGCCTTTGTGATGCAGGCGATCCATTGCTGTCCAGTCGAAGCTTTTCCAGGCCCGCGTTGTGGAATGGTCATCCCACATCGTTAAGCAAAGCAGCGCCAGTACCGCGTTATCAACCTTATCTTCGTCAAAATCCATCATGCGCGTGTTCTCCGTTTACTCCCTATCTGATGCTTTATTTTCCCGATTTTCCATTTTTTGCTGAAGTTCCTTGTACCGTACCTTCATCTTTTCATAATCCTTCACATCGGACAGCTTGGCTTCCATACGGTTGCCGTAAATCTGCGCCTCCTCAATCAGCCCCAGCAGCGGCGTAAAGTTGCGCGTTTTGTAGCAGATGCGCATTTCTTCCAATACGGCACATAAGGTGCGGTTCCACGAGGTGCAGTTTTGGCTTGGGGCATGGTAAATCTCCTGCTTTTCCATATCATCCTCCATTAACGCTGCGGGATGATAGAAGACGCAAAAACTCCCCATGAGAAGGCGGTTCCCCATGTGGATGATACGAATAAAAATAGGTCAGGTAGTGAATATTGCCGGTTGCGCGGGCTTATAGCAGCACTCTATCCATTATGCAACCTTTATCGTGATAAGGCTGTCAGGCGCTCTTCTTTTTCGCCATGCGATAGGGCGCCAGCGCATGGGTGAGTTCACCCAGCGCCTGGGAGTGGTATTTCTGCAGGTGCCGCTGGATGCGCGGATTGGCCAGCCATTTTTCGTAGTGGGATGAAGCGCGGTTGAGATTGATGCTGACGGTGCCGAGCTTTTCACGGATGTCCTCCTGCTGGATGCGGGATGTTTCGATGCCTTCGCGCATTTTCGCCAGCGACTCGCGGGAGAAATCGCCGACATAACTCGGTTTTTTGCTATCGACGAGCAGGTCGGCGGGCGTGGTGATATACAGATGATTCGCCAGCTTCTCCGTGAAATTGAATAATGCCGTCATATGCGTGACCGTGGCGATCTGCTGAGTCGGCTTCATCCGGCGGATGATGCGTATCACCTTCAGGTTAAACGGGTGTTCGGCCATCAACGCCACCGCTTCCGGGCAGATGCCGTTCATCAAATCGCGCTTCATGCGAATATTCTCGACATTGACATCCAGCGCCTGGGCAATTTCTTTTTCCGGCATGCCACTCTTGATTATATTCAGTATCATGAAATGTTCCTGAATGGCGGTGGGACGATCGACCTTATGATTATAGGTGAAGGATTCATCGTCCTTGGCAAACAGACAATAGGTTTGGGTGGCGCCGAGGGCAAGCAGCACATCGATACGCAGATGCCCATCGATCAGGAGATAATAGCCCGGACGGTCTGGCATGGGAAAAACGACTACCGATTCGACCAGCCCGGCATAACGTATCGTGGCGACGATCTGCCTATACTTTTGCGAGGCGCGGATTTTAGGGGTGATGGTCTTTTTCGGAACGATATGCGTCAGCGGCACGATGGCGCCTTTCATCAGAAATCCCGTTTCAATATCCTTAACCATGTTGCCCCGCCATTTTCGCCAGTGTTTCCGGAAGATGATTCAACTTTTCGGCGCGCAGCAGCGTAATAAAATGCTCGTCTTTGAGCAAATTCTGCGTCAGCCGTTCAATGACGCGCAGATTATGTTCATGCAATTGCAGCTGCTGATAATCCACATGCTGACGTTCCATCTCGCGGTTGAATTCGGCTTCGATGGATGCCGCCGTGATCTTGCCGCGCTTGCCGCCAGGTAGTTTGGCGAAGCCCTTTCCGGCGATTTTGCGGTTCTGAATGAACTTGATGACATATTCCAC
>Ga0206948_1252_pt1 | contig 10035 bp, 7 predicted proteins | sample Alteio_BWOrgHeat_FD_153236 | JGI IMG/M metagenome (GOLD analysis project Ga0206948, IMG submission 153236) | Enriched cells from forest soil in Barre Woods Harvard Forest LTER site, Petersham, Massachusetts, United States -... | ecosystem: Environmental > Terrestrial > Soil > Temperate forest > O... | reverse complement strand
GGCACTCAGGGTGAAGTGTTCAACTTCTTTACCCAGTCAACATTCTTGGCACAAACGGGTCGGAGTTCCCTCGTTGGTCAGATCGTGATCAGCAAGCATAAGTTCGTATTGGCAAGCCAGTTTGTGGACTCTTATATTGCTTCGGTTCTTTCAGATTTCATCCGGCAGCAACTCCTCAAGCAGCGCAAATCATTCACCTTCGAAACCGTGATGTCCTCACCGGACAAGGTGAAGTTGCTCGAAAGGGCACAAAGCCTTGGATATCGAACTTATTTGTATTACATCGCAACGGAAGACCCGAGGATAAATGTGTCTCGTGTTCAAGGTCGGATGCGTCGAGGAGGACATGGGGTGCCGGAAGACAAGATCGTGACGAGGTATTTCCGTTCGCTCGACCTGCTATTAGAAGCTATCCGCTATTCGAATCGAGCTTATATATTTGATAACTCTGGCGAGGGTGAAGAACGAATCTGGATTGCCGAAATAACAGATGGCAGCGATTTGCAGATGAAAACTGTCCGTGTACCCAACTGGTTTAACGATGCGGTTTTGGAGAAGATCAGCTAGACCCTGACGGTCGATTGTTTCAGCCTTGGTAGGCGCAAAAAGATGAACAAGCGATCCCTTTCAACTTGGCCGTTTGCGCTTATCGGGATCTTCTTGTTTTCGATCGCGCTTTATCTGCCGTCCCTGTTAGGTGGGGCGATTTGGGATGACGACGACCTTATTTCAGGGGCGGCGTTTGGCAAGAACACGTTCATCTCGGCCTTTACCAAGCCGTTCTTGGGTCACTACTTTCGACCGCTGACGTCAGCCTCGTTCGTCATGGATTCTTCGTTCGCCAAGTCGACGCCATTCTTCTACCACCAGACGAATATGATGCTGCATGCGCTGACTGCGGTATTAATTGCCTGCCTCGCGCTCTGTATCACTCAGAAGCAGGTGGCGGGGATATTAGCGGGCGTGTTCTTCGCGGCGCAGCCGCTCCAAGTCGGTGCTGCTGCATGGATTGGCGGGCGCACGGATGTGCTTTCCGCATTTTTCCTCGCGGCCTTCATGGTGACGCTTGTTCAGTACCATCAAACCAAGAAGGCGCCTTGGCTAATTGCATCGACGGTCACTTTCTTTTTGGCGGCTTTGTCGAAGGAACAGGCATTGTTCGTGCTGCCGGCGGTACCACTTTCAGTCTTTGTCTTTGGTTCAAAAAAGTGGAAGGATGTTTGGCGGTTGTGTATTCCATTCGGAATCGCTGTCGTTGTCTTCGTCGGCTTATGGATCATCGATGCACCGGCACCGTACACAGCGAAGAACAGCTTGCTGTACGCCGTAACACTTTCACTCCGCACCGCTGCCCACTACGGCTTGGCACTTCTCACGCCAAATAATCCTTTTTTGCTGACCTTCACCTTAGAGAACTATCGAGGGTTTCTTTGGATTGCGGTTGGAGCCTTACTTGTCGGTGGGTTGGCTTACCTGATGAAGGGATGGTGGAAGGAGCAGCGACCGCTGGTCTGGGTCACGGTCTGTGGACTGCTTGTTTACCTGCCCATCTCAAACTTTCCTCCCGTCCCATCTTTTGTCGTCGGACCCTATCGTTGCGCCGAAGCAGGAACGGCAGCGGCGTGTGTTTTGGGGATTCTTTGCGCCACTGCATTCACCAATAAACGATATGTGCTTTCGTCTGCTTTTGCCGCGAACCTTTTGGCGGCCGTAGTTGTTTCGTGGTGGGGAATTCACCAATGGAATAAGCCGCTCTCGCTCTTCAAGACGGTGGCGAATATCGATCACCATTTCCTCATCGGGGTTGGAAACTACTCGCATGCTTTAGAAATGGAGGGGCGGATCGACGAGGAGCTTCGGTGGACCAACGAAACTCTGACGTGGATGTTTGGCACCGATAAGTGGATTGACCTACTCGCAACCAAGAAGCTGGATGCATTCACCCCGGAGATCACCGACCGGCTAAGAACCAACGGCGGGCTACCCGATCGGAAGGCTTTGGGCTGGTTTATCAGTTGCTATGCGAGTGGACTTGCTCACGCCAAGCGGTTTCCTGAGGCGATTGTTGTGGAAAGGGAAGCGATGATGGTCGGACCGAAAGACGCTCGCATTCACTTCGCCTACGGTCAGTTGATGTTAACGAACGATAGGCCGGAAGCCATTCGGCAGTGGGAGATTGCCCTAACGCTTACTCCAAAATACTCCGCTTGCGCGGCTGCCCTTGCTCACGAGCGCGTAGTCGACCATCGATACGCCGATGCCATTGGCTTGCTTGAGCCAGTGATGTCGGATGTCGGCTGGGACAGCGGCGCCTGGCTAGACTTGGCCGACGCCAAAATCGGCCTCCACGACCTGAAAGGCGCCGCCACGGCGCTCGTCCACGCCGGCGAAGCGATCTATGTCAAGAAAGACGAGATCGAGAAGAGGCGAAAGATCATTCAAGGGCTCGCCGATGCGAAAACTCCCTAACCTCCTGGGGCCAGCCATCCTACTTGGGCTTATGTGCGCCACGTACGCCATCGTGCTCCGTTTATGCCTCGCCCAAACGGACGGCCATTTCGCCTATGGCCTTGACGATCCGTATATCCACTTGGCGATCGCGAAGAATCTTGCTTTTCATGGTGTTTGGGGTGTTACCCCCTATGCGAGCACGTCCGCGTCCTCTTCCCCGTTGTGGACTTGCTTTCTTGCGATAGTAATTAGGATCTTCGGCAACTACGATATTTGGCCGCTAATCTTCGGAATCGCGGCTTCAGTGGCATCCACGCTTGTCGTCTATTTCCGATTCCTTAAATCAGGATTCAACACCTGGTTTGCCGTAGTCGGCGCTGCCGCTGTATTCGCCATTGGGCCGTTTCATTTGCTCCCGTTCATTGGCATGGAGCACTGCTTACAGATACTTCTTGATCTGATTTTTGTGTTCTGGTTGCTGGATACGATGGCCCGAAAACACGAGGCAAGGGATCTGCTCATTGCGACAACATTTACTACTCTTATATGCGCTTGCCGATATGAGGACGCTTTTCTGGTTGTCGTACCGGTATTAACCTGCCTTTGGCAGCGCGACTGGCGGCTTGCCGGCGCGCTCACCGTTGGGCCGGTGCTGGCGATAGGGGGTTTCGCGCTCTATTCGCACTTCTCCGGCATGCCGTCGATACCGAATTCGATCTTGATTAAGGGCAACACTCCGAAATCGTCGTTAGGCAACTATCTGCACTTCTTGTCTTTGAGAACCTTCTACACGCTATTTGCACGGTCGCCAGTTTCTGACCTTTTTCTTCTAAACGTTTTTGCCGGCTTGGCCTTACGCACTCGCGGTTTGCGCGAATCGACTAGCTCCCTGCAAGTCTGCATTTGGACGGTCGTCGTAGCCACGATGCTGCACGCCGGCCTCGCCTCCATCGGCATCTTCTACCGATACGAGGCATACCTAGTTGTCTTGCTATTCACTTGCTTGCTGATGGCGTTGAAAGCGGTCCTTAGTTATCGGGGAGCAACTGAGGGAGTTCATGTCTCTTCCCGAAATTGGGTTATCGCCATCGGCGCAGTTTGCATTGGGCAGGTTTTGTTGTCTCGGATGTTCTGGTTCTATCAGTGGAATTTCAGTCTGATCATCTGTATCAACGCAGTGGCCGTGATCGCGCTATTCGCCAAGGATAGAGGGCCAACGACTCAAGGCCGGCTCAGAAGGGTTTTGGTGGGTTCTTATATCCCCCTAGCTCTGTTCTTAATCGGCCAGGCTCGTGCTTCCTTCGCCATGGAAGAGATTCCGGCAGCTTCACGAGACATCTATCTACAGCAAGTCCAGATGTCGCGATTCCTCGCTCGCTACTATCCAAGCGGACGCCTTGCCGCCAACGACATCGGTGCGGTTACGTACTTCACCCATGTTCATCTCCTCGATCTTTTTGGCCTCGCAAGCAACAATATCATGCGGTTGAAGCTCACTCACAACTTCTCAACTGCGACCCTGGGGCGTGAGTTTGATGCCTTCAAGCCTGATTTGGTTATCGCCTACCCAAGGTGGTATCAAGGCGCCGAATCCTTTCCCAAGTCCATGATCCCAGTAGCCACTTGGACCATCCCGGCCGTAACCACCGCCGCCTTTTCGTCAGTTATTTTCTACGCTCCTTCGCCATCGGAGGCAACCAAGCTGAGAAGCGAGTTGGTCGAGTTTCAGCCGTCATTGCCCTCGCGGGTGGGGGTCGAGTTTTTGAACTGATTCAGGCTTCGGATCCAATGGAATGTCCGTGATCGTAACCTTTCGCTTCCCAGACGCAGAAAGTTCAAGCTCAGAAACCTTTGATGGGTTTGCAACGAGTGTCAGTACTTGGTGGGCAGTGCCCCCTCCGGAGGCCAACCGCAACTGGGCGTAGCTGATGGGGGTTGGATGTAGTCCCTCAAGCTGAGTTCCTTTGTCGGAGTTTGCCTGGATCGGCTCTCCGGACAGTTCCACTCGGTTGATCAACTCATGATGCTCGTCAACGGGATAGCCATGGATGGAGGGGAAGTCCGACCCTGGGTAGCTCTCAATATCGACAGCCACACGCCATGCACGCTGATGCTTCTTGTCGATCCAACTTGAAATAAGCTCGTCTGGGGCTTGTCGGATATCGGCTATCCGCAGTTTCATCGGTCCGAGCTGTCCTTCTGCCCCCTTTCTTAAGTGAATTCTCGCAGAGCCAAGAGTCACCGCCAGGTCAAAGCTGACGGCGATCGTTTTTTGGTCAAGCCCTGCGTACGCCACGTACCATTGACGATGTATATCCTGTTCAGGCTGATTGGCAACAACCGGAGGTTCGTAGTATCCACTTGCGCCTTGACCGCCGCCTAGGTATCTCGAATCGTTGCCAACCTGTGGGCAGTCCTCACCTTCAGACATCAACCCGCTTGCCATGCTGGCGCTTCCAGACCAGGCATTAGTGGATCCTATAGAAGGGATTCAAAAGACCAACAATCGCGTTTTGCGATGGAACTTGAAGTTCAGAGTAGAAAGCGGATGGCCGGGTGAATGAAAAGCCTGGATCTTTTCGGTCAATCCTGAATCTGGAATACCATTGGAATCCCAACATCGAATATTGCGCGGATCAGCGCTGCAAGCCCCAACAAGACCGACGGAGCCGAAATCGTCAGAGTGATAGCTTTTTGCCACAGTCACCGGGGCAAGTGGATCGTCTTTTTTGATTGCGAACGCTACGATCGAAACTGCTGAGATCGACATCACGAACTCCAAGAGGCGGTTAGGATTGTTCACAGCGCTCATCTACTTGGGATCCAGCGGCACGTCGTGGAATTCGACGGTCTTTTCTTCCATAAACTTGATTCGAAGTCCGAATACAAAACTGGGATCGACCGGCAATTCCCATTTTCGAAGTTGCCTGGCTTCGTCAAATCTGCTGTACCCTACAGGTTTGAATCCTTGTGATTCTGCATACAACCCACGCTCATTATATAATTTGAGGGCAGCGGGGACTGGCTTACCTGGTCGACCAGTTTTATTGACCCATAAGATTGGTTGGCCTTTCGAATCCAGAGGCTCTACCTCTAGCGTTCGCTTCAGCCGGATGGAATCATCAGAGATTTTGAACAGGATGTTCCAACCGATGGGAACCAACCTTTGCCTCGTTCCGCGATTCTTAGTCGACTTGGTTTTGTAGGTTTCAACGTGTTCCTTGATCTCATCTACAGATTCGATCGAAATGGAGACACCGTCCGAAGTTGCAGTGCCGCCAATGCGAAAGGGCATATCAAAGCTGCGCGTTCGATCATAAATCACGTCAACTAGAACCGAGGCGGTGCTCGTGTCCGGTGAAGCCGTTATTGGAAGGCATTTAAACTTCGTTGCTCCTTTTGCGAATCCAAATTGATGTACGCCATAGTCGATGTCGTTTTTTGGCGACGTTAAATGAGGATAGAAACGAGTCATGTAGGTTTTTTCCGCTTGGGCGGGATATTCAAACACGACGAGTCGATTTTTCTGTTGAAACAAGTAGGGAATAACCGCCCCAAAATGGCCCTTGGCGCCCCATTCTCCCATCAGTATTTCGGTGACTTGCCCACTAATACTGTCATTTAGCTTTCGGGTTGTATCCCAGCACGCTGCTGAATCGGACTGAACGTCGCAGACACCCAGCAGCTTTATCGGATAGTGATCGGGAGTGAAGTAAAGGTCTGTCACAACCGCATTTGGCTCGATCTTCGTTTGGGTTACCCCAAACGACCCGACCACGAATATGAGTCCAACTAGCTTTTGTAAAGTCCGCACCTTACGCAATTGACGGTTTGGTTGGCTAGTCCGGTTTGATCTATTTGCATCGATCTCTCGTTAGGGTTGTCGTCTATTTGGTAGGCTCCGGTTGGAATGCTGTTGTTTGCCGCGATGCTTGCTTTGTCTGGTCCATCCATCGATGTCCAACGTGTTCTCGTGATTGAGAATACGACGAGTGAGGCTTCGGTGGAGATCGCTACCAAGTACCTAAAGGCGCGAAACGTGAGGAATCTGTTGAAGGTCGAATGCCAGGACTCGGCACTCAATGCCGGGAACGAGACTCTTCCGTATTCCGTGTTCAAACCCGCAATTGAGGCGCCGCTGCGCGAGTTTTTGAAATTGCATCCTAAGATCGATTTTATCGTCTTGACGAAAGGACTTCCGATTCGGCTGACTGGCGCTCCAACCGGGGTAAGCGGCAATCAACCTTCGCTGGACTCGACAATAGCTGCTCTCGACTATGCCGAGCGAAAGGACACGCTACTGTTGGAAATCAAAGACAGTGGTTTTACGGGAACTGGTTGGGTCAATCGATATTGGAATTCAAACGAGCGGTTTTCTCATGCAAAGTTCGGCGGCTACTTGGTGACTCGACTCGATGCCTACACGACTGACGAGGCTAACCTCCTTGTTCGTTACTCGCTGGATGCCGAGAAGAATGGACCGACCGGCAAGATCATTCTGGACACGGCGCCAGGCCACGGACTTGGCGATGTGAAGATGGTGCCTCGCTCGATTGCCAACGCGAATGGAAAGGGCAAGGCCATTCTCGGAGAACTGAACTACAACGAATATGATGCGGACATGGTCGTGGCCGGTCAGATGTTGGAGAGGAAGAAGGTCCCCGTCATCGTCGATATGAACGAGGCGTTCGTGGGTCGCAAAGGCGACATCATGGGTTACTGCTCGTGGGGAAGTAACGACCCCAAATTCGATGCCGCCGGTTATCTTCTGTTGCGCTTCAACCCTGGCGCGATCGCCGAGACGGCCGTATCGACCAGCGCCCGCACATTCCTACCCACCATCGGTGGCCAGTCCCTCATCGCCGACCTGATCTCCGGTCGCATTACGGGTGTCAAAGGGTATTGCGATGAGCCCCTTCTTCAAGCCGTCGCCTCACCCACCATTCTCTTCGACCGATACACAAGCGGCTGGACCCTAGCCGAGTCCTTCTACGCGGCTTCCCGGCTCACGGGATGGGAAGACATCGTAATCGGCGACCCGCTGTGTGCGCCGTACAAGAAGCGCTAGCGTCAACTGCCGTTCTGGATCGACAACCCACTCAATTTGGTGAATAATCCTCTCCGTGTGTTTCCTCGCTCTTGCTTTAGTTGCAGCTTCGAGTTCGGTGGCGACTGAACCGATTGTGCTGTCTGTCGATGCGACTCAGGCGGGGCGAAATTTTATTCATTCGCATCTCGTTGTTCCAGCCCACAGTGGCCCGATGACGCTCGTGTACCCGAAGTGGATTCCAGGCGAACATAGCCCAAGCGGACCGATCAACGATGTGATCGGCTTGCACCTTCATGCGGCCGGCCATGAAATATCCTGGCAACGGGACGATGTGGATATGTTTGCCATTCACTTCGCCGTTCCTCAAGGCGCGAAGAGTGTTGAATTGGACTTCGACCTCGCCTCTAAGGGTGGCAGCATCGCCAGTCCGAATTTCTCACGAATCAAGTGGAATCGACTCGTTTGGTACCCGCAAGGCGTCGCCAGCGACAATGTCACGTTTCAGGCGAATCTCACTCCACCGCGCGGCTGGCGATGTGCGACGGCGCTAAGGGAAGCGGGTGTTGATGGCAACTCAATCGAATTCGAGCCAGTTTCTTTGACCCGTCTGGTCGATTCTCCCGCTCTCATCGGCAAATACTCCAAGACGATCGTGCTTCGCGATAACCTTGAAAAGATTGAAGTTTTCGCTGATAACGATAAGACTCTGGAGGCAAAACCTACAACGATCGCTCACTTCAAGAATCTTGTTGCCGAGGCCCACGCTTTATTTGGCGCTCACCACTACAACTCATACCGATTCCTAGTCACCCTGAGTGGCCATGGTGGCGACGAAGGTCTGGAGCATCACGAAACAAGCGAGGATGGGACAGCCGAAGACGCTTTTTCGGATGAAAATGACGGCAGATACCTCGGCTACCTCCTTTCCCACGAATACACCCACTCCTGGAATGGCAAGTACCGCCGGCCGGCAGGACTGGCCACGCCGAATTTCCAAGAGCCGATGAAGGGTGAACTGCTTTGGGTTTACGAAGGCATGACCGAGTTCATCGGAACTACGCTGAACCCCCGTAGCGAACTCTGGAGCTTTGAGAACTATAAAGACGCTATCGCCGAGATTTCTGCCGTTATGGAGTACACCCAAGGTCGAACTTGGCGACCACTTGTCGATACGGCGAGGTCGGTTCAGCTTGTTTATGGCGGAGATCCGGGCTGGGCTCGCGCGCGCCGGGGCGCCGATTACTACTATGAGATGGTGCTTGTCTGGCTCGAAGCCGACGTCAAGATCATGCAGCTAACCAACGGCAAGAAGAGCATCGACGACTTCTGCAAGCTGTTCCACGGCGGCCAAACCACTGGTCCGAAACTCGTACCCTATACATTTTCGGATGTTGTGGCGACGCTCAACAAAGTCGCTCCTTACGACTGGGCCGGCTTTCTTCATAACCGGGTCTACGCCGTCCAGCCTCACGCCCCAACCCAAGGTATCGAAGAATCCGGGTGGAAAGTGGTTTACAACGACAAGCTGAACGACACTGCCAAGCAGTACGATGGCCCCAAAGGTACATTCCTCTACTCGACGATCGGAATCCAGGTCGCCGATGACAGCACAGTCCAAGACGTCCTCCCCGACAGTCCAGCTGCCAGCGCCGGCCTCAGCCCCGGCATGAAACTAGTCGCTGTCAACGGCATGAAATACACCGCCGACCGCCTCAAACAAGCCATCGCCGACAGCCCCAAACCCGGCGCTCGAATCGACCTCCTCACCGACATCGGAGACGAATCGCTAAAAACCTTAACTATCTCCTACCACTCCGGCGCGAGATACCCCCACCTAATCCGAGACCCCTCGAAGCCCGACCTCCTCTCGAAAATCGCGGCCCCTCATCGAAGGTAGGAAAAGGTTTACGGCCGAAATTGTAGGGGCAACGCGTGCGTTGCTTTCGGGCCAATGTGTTGTCACGACAGGTCGATTGCCTACAGCCCCGTACCTCTCCCCTTGTTTCGGTTCAAAAAATTCCCGCCACTTCAGTCGATACTAACCTCATAGATCTTCCGCATGAAGCAGAAGCTCGCCGCTGATCTCCCCGGAATCCAATGTACTTCTCCAAAACCCGGCTCCCCGTGAGCACTGAGTTTTGGATCCAAATGGATGTGTCCAATTTCTCTGAGTCCGGCGCCATCGATACCACTTACCCAGAGGCTTACCGATAGCTGATGTTCGGTATATACTTCCCACAAAACTTGCTTGGAATCTGCCGAAACAACTTGGCTAAAAGCTTCCCAGGCTGCCGGAATGGTGTATGAGCTATTCCTGGCACTCTTTGGGTTAGAAAGTGTCCAGCGTTTTATGGCCTGCTTGTGCAAAGCGAATGTCGCGGTTTCCTCGATCCAAGCGGCCTTTCCTTCACCCAAATCATATACAAACATTGGACTCTCTGAGTGTGTGCCTACTTGGAGTGGAGGGTAGGAGATCTCTCGCTTCAGATTCGACAGGTACCGCCGCCAAACATGAAGCTCCAGCCTTTTATCCC
>Ga0206948_1251_pt1 | contig 10088 bp, 8 predicted proteins | sample Alteio_BWOrgHeat_FD_153236 | JGI IMG/M metagenome (GOLD analysis project Ga0206948, IMG submission 153236) | Enriched cells from forest soil in Barre Woods Harvard Forest LTER site, Petersham, Massachusetts, United States -... | ecosystem: Environmental > Terrestrial > Soil > Temperate forest > O... | reverse complement strand
TAAAACCGCCCTTTTTCTATATAAAATAATGCCCCTGTTATAGCCGAAAACACCTATTTTAACAAGCTTCACAGGCCTTAACGGCAATTCGGCTGTGAATACAAAGCGTTATCAGTGGGCTAAATACGGGCTTATCCCGCCGGGCTCTGGGCCGCCTTGGCCATGGGCAGTTTCTCGGGCAGCAATACGGTCACTGTCGTGCCGACGCCGACTTCGCTGTTGATTTCGAGCGTGCCGCCGTGGAGTTCGATCAGGTCTTTGGTAATAGCTAAACCCAGCCCCGAGCCATCGTGTCGACGTGTATATTCGCTGTCCACTTGTTCAAAGGGGCGCGTGACGAGGTCGATTTTGTCCTGCGGGATGCCGATGCCTGTATCAGAGACGACGAGTGCCACGCCGCCCAGCTCGCGCAGGCACCGCACTTCGACCGCACCGCCCGCCTCGGTGAATTTGAGGGCGTTGGAAAGCAGGTTGAGCAATATCTGCATCAGCGCGCGGCGGTCGGCCATGATCTGGATGTCCATCGGCAGGCCATCAGTAACAAGCTTTACCTGCGCCTCGTTTGCGTGGCCCTCGACCATGTTCAGCGCAAGACTGATAAGCTTGCCGACATTGATCTCTTCAGCGTGTAATTCATATTTGCCGACCTCGATCTTCGACATGTCGAGAATATCATTGATCAAATCAAGCAGGTGCCGCCCGGCGCGCTGGATATCGCCGATGTAGCCCAAATAACGCGCATTGCCGACGGGCCCCAGCAACTGGCTCTGCATCATTTCTGAGAAGCCGATGATGGCGTTGAGCGGCGTGCGTAATTCATGACTCATATTGGCGAGGAAACGCGTCTTGGAGGCATAGGCGGATTCAGCCGCGTCCTTCGCCTCTTGCAGCGCGCGCTCATGCAGCGTGCGCTCGGTGATGTCCTGCATGATGCCGAACAGCGCCTCGACCTCGCCCGTCTTCGAGTCGATCTTGCAGCGGCCCTCGCAGTGGATAAAGCGGATGCCGCCGTTGGGGCGGCGCAGGCGGAACTGCAACTCGTAATCTTTTTTACGCACCACAGCGCGCTGGAAGACCCTCAGCGTCTTGCCGAGGTCGCGTTTCAGCACCAGCGTCTTGATGTTCTCAACCGTCGGGGTGAAGGCGCCTTTTTCCACGCCGAAGATGGAATAAATTTGGTCCGACCATGACATGGTCTGCTGGCCGTTTTCCCAGTACCAGTGGCCCATGCGGCCGATTTTCTGCGCCTCGAACAGCTGCGCCTCGCGCCGCTGCAGGGCCACTTCGTGTTGCTTGATGTCGGTGACATCGCGGCCGACGATGTAGATATAGTCGCCCGCCGTCTTGTGCGACCATTGCACCCAGCGGATGGTGCCGTCCTTGCAGCGCGTGCGCGCCTCGAAATCGGCACGTTCTTCAAGGTCCTGCGGCGATTGCAGTATTTTCTGCATCGCGGCCTGCACCGGCTCCCTGTCCTCCGGTATGATGAGGTCAACGAAAGGAAAGGCCTTCAGTTCGGCATCCGTGTAGCCGAGGATGCGGTTGAAAGTCGAATTGACGCGGCCAAAGGAACCGTCGCGGCGGTAGACGCCCATCATATCGTTCGTTAGATTGAGGAAGTGGCGCAGCTCGCCGTCCGCACTCGAAATAACTTCGGAAGACGACGGCGCGGGCGCAATTTCGGCGTTTCTCTTCTTCTGGTTATCGACCACAAAGTTGGTGAAATCGCGCGCTTCTTTATTAAAATCGTTGTTGCGCTGGCGCTTCAGTTTGTTGTCGAGATCGAGCCAGATGACGGTGTATTTCCGGCCGTTGGGTGCGTCGACCAGGTCGATCCGCGCCTGCACCAGCAGCGGGTCGCGCTCGCGGCGCAGCAGGGCGACTTCGTAGAATCCCGACTGGAGTTGGGAAAGAACCAGTGACTGGTGCGTGCTGTCGCGGCTGGAGACGATTTTCAAAACCGAGCCCGCCGGCTTGCCGATCAGCGCATCGCCGCTCAGTCCCACCGACCAGCCGACCGCCGGACTGGCAAAAACCAGGTTGCCCTGCGTGTCGACGACAACGCGCATCCTGTCATAGTCAGTTTCTGTCTGTGGTAAACCGCGTCCCGTTGGCACTTGTTATGCCCTCCCGCATATGTCTCAAATATAATGGAAAATGCGCAAAATTGATAGGGAGATGTGAAGGAAGGGTTAAGTTTTTGGAGGTGATGTTTTCAGAATGTTATTATAAAACTAAATCAATTAAATAGGGTCAGCTCCAAGATACGTCAGCTCCGTCTGCTCCAACCTCTTGATTTCATCCCGCAACCTTGCCGCCTCCTCGAACTCGAGGTTCGCCGCGGCCTGCTTCATCTTTTTCTCCAGCGCCGCCAAGTGAGTTTTCAGGTTGTTGCCGATGAGGGGTTCTGCCTCCCAGTTCGTCTTTACCGTCACATGGTCGGATTTTTCGAAGACGCTTTGCAAAATATCCGAGATGTTCTTTTTGATCGAGAGGGGCGTGATGCCGTGTTCGGTGTTGTAGATTTTCTGCTTCTCGCGGCGGCGGTTGGTTTCGCTGATGGCGTATTCCAGGCTCTTCGTCATTTTATCGGCGTACAGGATGGCGCGGCCTTCGATATTTCTGGCTGCCCGCCCGATGGTCTGCACCAGCGAGGTTTTGCTGCGGAGATACCCCTCCTTATCCGCATCGAGGATTGCTACCAGCGCACATTCAGGAATATCCAACCCCTCGCGCAGCAGGTTGATGCCGATCAGTACATCAAAATTGCCCAAGCGCAGATCGCGGATGATCTCGATACGCTCCAGCGTTTCAACATCGGAGTGGATATAGCGCACGCGGATGCCTATCTCTTTCATATATTCGGTGAGGTCTTCCGCCATCTTCTTGGTCAGCACCGTGACGAGCACGCGGAAGCCTTTGGCGGCGACGAGTTTGCACTCGGCGAGCAGGTCATCCACCTGGCCATCGACGGGGCGCACGATCACTTTGGGGTCGATCAGCCCCGTGGGGCGCACGACCTGCTCGGCGAATACGCCCTGCGTCTGCTGCAGTTCCCACTCGCCCGGCGTGGCGGAGACAAAAACAGTTTCGGGCCGCAGCGCATCCCATTCCTCGAACTTCAGGGGGCGGTTATCCTTGCAGGCGGGCAGGCGGAAACCGTAATCGGAGAGAACGGTTTTGCGTGCGCGGTCGCCGTTATACATGCCGCGCAGCTGCGGGATCATCGCGTGGCTTTCATCGACCACCAGCAGCGCATCCTCCGGCAGGTATTCAAACAGCGTCGGCGGCGGCTCGCCTTCTTTGCGGCCCGTAAGATAACGTGAATAGTTTTCGATGCCCGGGCACATGCCTGTCGCCGTCAGCATCTCGATATCAAACTGCGTGCGCTGCGCGAGGCGCTGTTCTTCAAGCAGCTTGCCCTGAGCGCGGAATTCGGCGAGGCGCAGCTGCAAATCTTCTTTGATCTGCTTGATCGCCTGCTGCATCGTCGGCTTCGGCGTCACATAGTGGCTGTTGGCATAGATGGTGACGCTCTCCAGCGCCGCCATTTTCTGCCCCGTGAGCGGGTCGATCTCCTGAATAGCCTCGATCTCGTCGCCGAAGAACGACAGCCGCCAGGCGCGGTCGTCAAGGTGGGCCGGAAAAATTTCGACGACATCGCCGCGCACGCGGAAGGTGCCGCGCTCGAAGGCGATATCGTTGCGCACATATTGCACTTCCACAAATCTGTTCAGCAAATCATTCCGGTCGATCCGGTCGCCCACATTCAGCGTAATAATCATCCGCTGATAAGTTTCAACATCACCGATACCGTAGATGCAGGACACGCTGGCGACGACGATGGTGTCGCGTCGCTCCAGCAGCATCCGCGTCGCCGCGTGGCGCAGGCGGTCGATCTGCTCGTTGATGCTGGCGTCTTTCTCGATGAAAGTATCCGTCTTCGGCACATAGGCTTCGGGCTGGTAGTAATCGTAATACGATACAAAGTAAGCCACCGCATTATGCGGAAAAAATTCCAGCATCTCGCCATAGAGCTGCGCCGCCAGCGTTTTGTTAGGCGCCAAAATCAGCGTCGGGCGCTGCAGTTCCTCGATCACCTTGGCGACGGTGAAAGTCTTGCCCGAACCCGTCACGCCGAGCAGCACCTGATTTTTATCGTGCTTCTTCAGGCCTTCCGTTAGCTGAGCAATAGCGGCTGGCTGGTCGCCCGCTGGTTTATATTCTGTGACGAGCTGAAAGCGCACATCAGCCATGATGATGCTTCTTATGCACGCGCACAGGTCCGCAGGGATAAGTCTGCCCAAGCGCCATTGACACGGCGGGCGCGGCGATAAAGGAGCCGTTCTGCGGGTTTTTCTCGAGGTAGAGCATGACCGTCACCGCCGCCTTCTCGATCGTCAGGTCTTCGGGCAGGCAGAAATCGACGCTCGGCTCGGTGCCCATCGACTGCTGCATCACCTGATAGTCGATCACTCCGGCGACATAATTCATACAGCCGAAGACATCCTTGGCATTGTCGCTTTGGCATTCGGCCAGCAGGTCGTTGCCGGTGATATAGGCCGCCGCCGCCGGGTGGCCAAACAGCCCCAGCCACAGACAAACCGCCGCGAGAATCCGGAAGTGCTTCATGGTATACCCATATTCATATGCGCGTGTAGTTTTAAGAGCATTTTGCCGTTGTTGCAACTAGTCTTTATTCCTTTAATATAGGCCTTTCGGTGATCTCGCTTTTGAAAGGGTGCCCCATGCGCAGAATGAACTGCCTGCTTTTCGTTTTTTTCCTGATGCTTTCGGGCGTTGCGCAAGCCGCCGACCCGGCAATTGACGCTGCGGGCGCCGCAGGCCTCAAAAAACAGGTCGATGACAGCCTGCAATGGCGACTTGATATGACAAAGGTATTCGGCCAAGGTCTGACGATGGAAGGCCAGCCTGACGTCATAGCCAAGGGCGGTTTCTACGAAGTTCAACTGCCGCACCTCGCCATCCTGTTCGGCCCGCAGGGCAAGCTCGATATCGGCCCCGTGATCCTCAACGTCGTGCCGGGATCGCAGCCGGGCGCGTGGCTGATCCAGCAGGCGACGCTGCCGCCCGAGATGACATTCTACGATGCCAAGAATGTGCTGCAAACGCATATCAGCATCGGCACCCAGCGTTTCTCCGGAACATGGCTGCCGGAAAAAGCTATGTATCCAAAAATGGATTCTCTCGTGCAGAACATCAAGATCACCGGCGCGGACAAGGATGCGCCCTCGGCCAAAATCAGCGCGCTGAAAATTCTTGGCGACCTGAAGGGCAACAGCGACGGCACGTGGAGCGGCCCGCTTGACCTTGAAGCTTCCGGCATAACGGTCGACGTGCCCGGCCAGAACCCGGTGGCGATCACCATCGACAAAATTTCCTCCCACAACACCTATGACCGGCTCGACACGAGCGAGGCGCTTAAGATGAAAGCAATAGCGCAAAAATCGCTGAAAGAAGGCCTGCCGCAAACGCCTAAGGAAAAGCAGGCGTTTATGGCGAAGCTGCTGGCACAATCCCCCCTCAGCGCGGACAGCATGAGCGGCATGATGGAAGTCGACAAGTTCACCATGCATGACACGGGCGCCGGGCCGCAGCAGCCCCGGCGCGATATGGCCTTCGACCGCCTTCTGATGGGAGGCGCCAGCACGGACGGGCAGAAGGACAAAAGCAAGGTTCTCGTGAAGGTTGCCTTTGACGGCCTGCGCGTCTCGTCAGTTCCCGCCGCGTTTCAGGACATGATGCCGCATGCGCTGAACGCGGAAATCACCGTGGACAACCTGCCCGTCAAGGTCATGATGGGGCAATTCCTGGATGTCGTCCGGAAATCGACCGCCGCCGCGGCCGACAAAACGGATGCCGCCGCGCAGGCTGAAGCCAAGGCCGAAGTCTCCGCCGCCGGTGCCCTGCTGCCGAAAATGATGCAGGATGCGGGCGCTTCGATAACTGTGCAGAACACTTACATGAAGAGCGACTCTATCGAGGCGAGCCTCAAGGGCAAGATCGACGCCAACGCCAATTCCGCGCTGGGCATCACCGGAAAAGCCTACCTGACTTTCAAGGGACTGGATGAGGCTATAGAAAAAATGCAGGGCTCTGCCATGAAACCGGGTTCCGACCCGCATACGCTCGGCTACCTCATGGGTCTTATGACCGTGCAGACGAAAGGCGCGCCGGATAAAGCTGCCGACGGCAAATCGCTGCGCAACTATGGCTTTGAAGTGAAACAGAACGGGGACCTGCTGCTGAACGGCGCGCTTCTCAGCACCAGGGGAGCGCCGGGCCAGAGCACAGCGCCCACGCCGGTTATGCCGCACAGCCACCCGATGATACCGGCGCCGGCGCCAACACAGCAGCCCTAAACAAGCTATGCCCTCAACCCACGACGCAGATTTTATCCGGCAGCGGGAAGCGGCCTTTGACAGGGTGATCGTGCATGTGGGCGGGCGCATCACCGCCGCAACACCGGTCGTTATCCTCCACCTGCAGGAAAAATCACCGGAGACTTTGCGCGCCAATGCGTCGGCGGAAGTATGGTCGCTGTTCCTGAACGGCATCAAACACCTGAAAGACGGCGCACAGGGCGGCCAGCCCGGCGCGATGGCTGACGCGCTCTCGCGCGCAAGCCTCCGCGCCAGTCCCCTCGCCGCCGCCCTCGGCATCCGCCCGCCGCAATTCGAGCCGCTCTATTTCAGCATCGACTACACGACGGGAGATGAAGCCGCTTTGTTTTTATGCCGCCGTTTAGTTGAAGCGGCGGAGGGAGACTTCCCCAAAAGCCGCCAACTTATCCAGCAAAAAATCCTCTCCGAAAAACCCGCCGTCGATACGCTGAAAGAACAAATGGCGCTATCGTTCGATGTGCTGGCGGGGACGTATGAGAGGGTTTGCGGGGAGATGAAAGTGGATCTGGCGAGGCTTTAAGCCTTCTCCAACACATACAAACTAGACCGCCCCGCAAACTCATACCCGATCTTGCGATAGATGGAATTGGCTTTGGTGTTGCGGGCATCGGCGTAGAGGCAGCACATCTCCTTGCCTTGGTCGAGCTGGAGCTTGCTCAGATGCGCGACAGCGGCGCTGGCATAGCCGTGGCCGCGGTTTTCGGGCGGGGTGTAGACGCGGTTGATGCGGGCGATGGTGTCGGTGCCGGAAACGGAGGCCTGCGCGACGGGCTTGCCGTTCACCGCCCAGAAAGCCATGCGGCCCCCGCTGACCAGTTCTTCTGCCTGCAGCTTCGCATCCTTCGCGCTGATCTGCTCGGCTTTGGGCAGCGAGCTTTTGGAGAAGGCGGAAATCCACTCCGTCACGATTTTGACATCATCCGGCCCGGCAAAGCGCAGCGCGCCTTCCACCGGCGGGGGCAGCAGCACGCTTTTCAGCGAATAAATGATCTGGTCCATATATTCGATGGGTTGCTGGCCGGCGAGCTCTGTCCACTTTTCGGCGAAGGCGCTGGTGACGTCGCTCGGGCCGACGATGCCGGGGAAGGTGAATTTGTTTTTGACGAGCGTCTCGACCAGTTGGTCGATATCGGGCCGGGCCGATTTGCTTAAGGCGAGGTTATGCGGCGGCGTCTGCACGGCGGCGACGACGAACTCACCGCTGTCCGTGAGGATGACGCAGCGGATATCCGCATCCTCGCCCCGCGCATGTTTCCTCTCGGCGTTCTGGCAGAGCGTCAAAATCAGGTTATGCTCGATCTCGTCTTTTTCGAGAAAGGCGCGGCACCTGTCCAGAAAGTCGCGCGGGTTACTTTGAAAAGCTACTTGTAACATTCTGATACTCTAAAAATTTTTAAGCCGCGAGGTAGGAAAGAACGGAATTCAGTCTCTGCCGTCCGGCGGCTGTCGCCCGTATATGCCGGTCGGTGACTTCGATAAGTTTTTCGTCCGTGAGTTTTTGCAGGCGGGACGAGTCGATAAACTTTGCGAGCGGAGTTTGCGTCTCTTTTATAAACGCGTCAAGCGCAACTCCTTCGCGCAGGCGCAGGCCCATCATCAGCGCCTCCCAGCCGCGCTTCGAATTATCAATCATTTCAAACGGATGAGCGCCGTGGCCGGACTCTTTCACCCACTGCATCCATAACTCCGGCGCCTTGTGCGCGCGGGTTGCCCATTTTTGACCATCAACAGTGAGACGCCCATGCGCGCCGGGGCCGATTCCCGCGTAATCGCCATAGCGCCAGTAGACGAGATTGTGCTGCGACTCTTGTCCCGGCTTCGCGTGGTTGGAAATTTCGTAGGCGGGCAGGCCGCGCGCGTTCATCATATCCTGCGTCAACTCGAACATATCCGCCGCGAGATCATCGCCGGGAATTTTGAGCTCGCCGCGTTGGTGCAACGTGTGGTATTGCGTGCCCTCTTCAATTGTCAGCTGGTAGAGCGACATATGTCCGGCGGCGAACTCTAGCGCTTCGGTAAGTTCCTGCTGCCAGTCTTCAAGGCTTTGGTCAGGGCGGGCATAGATAAGGTCGAACGAATAACGGTCAAAAATATCTGCTGCGATCTTCACTGCCGACAACGCTTCCGCCGCCGAATGCTGCCGCCCCAGCTTTTTAAGGTCCGTATCACGCAATGACTGCACACCCAACGATACGCGGTTAACACCTGCCGCCTTGAAACCACGCAACTTATTTGCTTCGACCGAGGTCGGGTTTGCTTCAAGCGTGATTTCTGTGCCCTGCGGCAATCCCCAGAGCTTGTCAGCTTCGGCGATAACCGCCGCAACAGTCTCCGGCTCCATCAGCGAGGGCGTGCCGCCGCCGAAGAAGATGGATTTTATTTCGCGCGGCCCCGTCTTCTCACGGTAGAAACGCATTTCCTTGAGGTAAGTCTCTTTCCACTCCGGATGATTGATGCGGTCGCGCACATGGCTGTTAAAGTCACAGTAAGGGCACTTGAACTTGCAGAACGGCCAGTGGATATAGAGGGCGAGTGGGAGCATTTGTCCATTATCTGCAGAACATGTCAGCGATATAGGCGATCCTGCCTTTTTCTGCTTTTGAATTTTTATTTTCCAGACTGTAGTGTTAATGCAAAATCATGTCAATGAAACAACTAATTATTTACATAATATTGATAAATCGACCAAAAATAAAACCATAATACTTTACAAAGCGCCTGAAATTATATATTACATATAACATGAATGATCAAGAACAACAATCTTTGAAACTACCGCCCTGGCTTGTCAAGCTTCGGGGGCTCCGTGACCAGCGTGAAGCGTTCAAGGCCGCTCACCCGTTTACAACGGATGACCCGCAGGAAGCGGCAACGGCAGAAACCGATGCTGCAAAAGACCAGCCGGAAGCAACGGATGACGCCCCTCCAAAAGCTGGCCAGAAAATGGAAGACGGCACGTTCTATCTTGGCCGCTTTAAAAATAAAGACGGAATAGAGAAGGACTGGTTCGCCGCCGCCGAGGACGCAAAGGACAAAAACGGCAAAAGGCTCTCATTAAGCTTCAAGCAGGCTGCCCTCCATGCCCTGTGCGCGACGGCTCACGACCATTCCGACTGGAAAGTGCCGCCAGGTTTTGATGACCCTAAGGGGGAGCCGGATATCCTGAAAGCATTGTTCAATAACGCGGTAAAGTTAGGCGGGTTCAAGACAAGCAGGTTTGATCCAACCGGACGTTCTACTGCCGGCTGGTATTGGTCTTCTACACCCCTCAATTCCATCTCTGCACACTGCCGAAATTTCAAAGTGGGGGCTCAGGGCAGCGTCGCCAAAATGAGGGGGCTGCCCATCCGCCTTGTCCGCAGCGTGTCTGTCGTTCAATCATGAAAGACCAGCAAGAACAACAATCTTTGCAATTGCCACCCTGGCTTGTCAGGCTTCAGGGACTCCGCGACAGGCGCGAAGCGTTCAAGGCCACGCACCCGTTTATTACGAATGATATACAGAGACCGGCCGTTGCCAAAGAGCAGAAAGTAAAAAATGATGCCCCTCCTGAGCCCGGCCAGGAAATGGAAGACGGCACCTTCTACCTTGGCCGCTTCAAAAACAAAGACGGGACTGAAAAAGACTGGTTTGCCGCCGCCGATGACGCAAGAAGCAGCTCCG
>Ga0206948_1249_pt1 | contig 10162 bp, 9 predicted proteins | sample Alteio_BWOrgHeat_FD_153236 | JGI IMG/M metagenome (GOLD analysis project Ga0206948, IMG submission 153236) | Enriched cells from forest soil in Barre Woods Harvard Forest LTER site, Petersham, Massachusetts, United States -... | ecosystem: Environmental > Terrestrial > Soil > Temperate forest > O... | reverse complement strand
TTCAACATGCTGATTCCTTTTGACTGATATATATAGCTGAGCATAGAAGCTATTTCTTTGATTTCTTTATCGTTTAAATCTCTCCCTTTCGCTACAATTTGGCCATCTACCAATATGCCATTTTTAGTCAAAGCTGATTCCAAACGATTAAGTTGGCTGGCCAGAGAAACATTAGTAGCGCTCCATGGGCCATATGAACCTAACAGCAGTAATGAAATGAGACTTAAGCAGATTAGTCGTGCGGTTCTGGTTGCAGATAAAGTGAAAGCAAAAATCATTGATAATATAAACCAAGTAAGCCAGAGCAAAATTGTGTATCTCTCTTCAGTTATGCCGTACTGTTTAATCCGGTAGCTGATAGCGACTATAAGCAAGGCTAAGGGTGCTAACATGATTTTAAAAAAGTTCCGGTGAAAGATGCCAATAATGCTATGTGAATTATGTAGAGGATAGCTCATAAAGTAGACAAGCATGCCTGTGCATCCAAAAATTGTGATAATATTAGCCACTCCTCCTTTGGGCAATTCCCATACCCAAACCATCTTCGCAATGTAGATATAGATAATTGCAGAGAAGACAAATATAAGTGGGATAATAATGTAAGACAAAAGGGTTTCAAGATACTTAGGATAGTTTTTTGATAATTTGTCAAAGTGCTTTGGCAGGAGGGCAAGTGCTAACAAGGGCGCAAATAAGGTAGCTACAATCAACCAAAGGTAGACATAAATATCACTATCAAATTTAATGTTGAAAAAGTAAGTTATCGCTAATAAAATCGCACTGACTCCACAAAATAAGATAATGGCTGTTATAACTGCTAATGCCAGATGAAGGCATAGTTTATAGTTAAATTCCCAGAACTCACTCGAGGTTGAATTCCTTTTCAAAAAAGGAGCCAAGAATACCATAAGAAATAACGCAGCGCTCATATAGAAAAATGAAGTGCTAACCAAAGGCGTCGCATTGAGAGTAGCTATTACCGCAAAAACAATTAGCCCAAGCGTATAATGCTTGAGATAGTTCCACTTATGACATTCAACAAACAGTTTAAGCGCTGTGAACCAGAAAAATCCAAAGAATAGTATTTTAATCAACTGTAGATAATATGAATCTTCAAGAAATAGGTTATAATTATTATAAACGATAGTCAGAGCAATGGAACAAAAAAGCAGGCTACATAGGGTAGAAAGAGGAAAACGCTTAATTGTATTAAAAGCTTGAGAAGTAAGATTAATAATTGCGGTCTTTAACATTTTGGCCACCTACTTATATTTAGAAAGTCGCGCAGATACTAGCATTTTTCATTAGTAAAAGAAATATAAACTTTAATTGTAGTGCCCATAGCTTTGGCTCCTACGCAATACCCTTTTTTATTGCGCTACACAAAAGAGTGGTATAGCATATTATCACTTCAATTTTTAGGGGGGGTAAGGTATTGGAAAGCAAAAAGCGTATTGCTGAACTCAGGAATATTATCAAGATTTTTGGAAATGAGACGGTTCTAAAAGATTTCAACCTTACTATAAACCATGGGGAATTCCTCACGATACTTGGCCCTTCAGGCTGTGGGAAAACAACTATACTCAGACTAATCGCCGGATTTGAGCAACCAGTGTGCGGTGATGTAGTAATCGATGGGGAGATTGTTAACAATATCCCACCTAATAAGCGTGCGGTTAACACTGTGTTTCAAAACTACGCACTTTTTCCTCATCTTTCAGTTTATGAAAATATAGCCTTTGGTCTGCGTATGGAGAAAAAGGATAATAACTATATCGATAAAAGCGTGAAAGAGGCCTTGGCGTTAGTCAAGCTTTCAGGCTATGCAGACCGAAAGCCAGCCCAGCTTTCCGGCGGGCAACAACAGCGGGTAGCATTAGCCAGAGCAGTGGTGAAGAAGCCTTTGATACTATTGCTCGATGAACCTTTTAGCGCTCTGGATTATAAGCTGAGAAAGCAGATGCAGACAGAGCTTAAGCAGATTCAGCGCAACCTTGGTATCACTTTTGTTTTTGTAACACATGATCAGGAGGAAGCGCTTTCTATGTCGGATCGGGTTGTGGTCATGAACCAGGGTGTTGTGGAGCAAATTGATACTCCAACGAATGTCTATGAATGTCCGAAAAATCTTTTTGTGGCTAAGTTTATTGGGGAAGCTAATATTTTTGATGCCGTAGTGAAAAAAGCGACCAAGGACAAACTGACAATGAATATTGAAGATAATTTAATATACAGCACCACCATAAAAAAAGGTTTTAAAGTCAATGATCATGTTAAGCTAATGCTCCGCCCGGAAGACCTGAGGATTAGCAAGTATAAAGGGCAAAAGGACAGCGCGAGTAAGTTTATAGGATTTATTGAAGAAACGAATTATAAAGGTGCTACCCTTGATTCTGTGATTGTGCTTGAAAGCGGCAAGAAACTTTTAGCCAGCGAGTTCTTTGATGAGACGCATGAATCTATCGACTATAGAAGGGGGGAGAAAGTAACTGTAGATTGGGTTAAAGGATGGGAGGTGATTTTGAATGCTTAATAAAGGCGGTCTGCGTTCGGTTATACTATCTGTGATGATCTTCTGGCTAGTCGCTTTTATACTGCTGCCTCATATGCTCATCCTGATCGCAAGCTTCCTTGAAAATGACGACAGCAATTTCTTTAAATTTGTTTTTACTTTAGAAAATTACTCGCGCATTTTTTCCAGCACCTACCTCCACATCTTTTACAACTCGTTTTTAATCGCTGGTATAGTTACCTTTCTTTGCCTGATGCTAGGTTATCCTTGTGCCTATATGCTATCTTGCAGTACGCCCTTTAAAAAGAACATGCTGGTGTTGCTGCTTATTATTCCGTTTTGGACGAGCACATTGGTGAGAACTTACTCCCTGATGATTTTGCTTAGAACCAAAGGGGTGATAAATGAGCTCCTTTTATGGATAGGGGTGATTGATGCGCCGCTTGAGCTGCTTTACAATTGGGCTGCTATTATCTTAGGACTGGTATACTCGCTCTTGCCATTTATGGTTTTGCCACTTTATTCGGTTCTGGAAAAGCTGGAGAAAAAATATATTGAAGCGGCTCAGGATTTGGGGGCGAACCGCTTTAATCTGTTTTTTAAAATCATTATTCCCCTCAGCATGCCTGGTATAGTTGCTGGTTGTATGCTGGTGTTCTTGCCGGCTCTAGGAATGTTCTATGTTCCTGATTTGCTTGGAGGTGCCAAGGACATCCTGCTTGGTAACCTTATCAGAAACCAGTTTTTTGTAGCTCGCAATTGGCCATTTGGAGCAGCTTTGAGCATACTGTTTACTGTGGTTATAGCCTTGATGCTTATCGTGCATTTTAAAACTGCGAAACAATCTGACAGGCAGGTTGAAATATGAAGAACCTGACCAGAATTTATCTGTTTATCTTTTATCTCTTTTTATATGTTCCGATCATATTGCTTGCGGTCTATTCCTTTAATCAATCAAAGTACTCGCTGAGCTGGACAGGGTTTACCACCAACTGGTACGTTGAGTTGTTTTCTAATGAATCTCTGATCACAGCAACGGTGCATTCGCTGATAATTGCAAGTCTTTCGGCAACATTCGCCGTTACTATTGGAGTGTTTTTTGCATTATGGCTTTACGCTGAGAAAAGCCGCTATAACAAATATATATATTTGCTTATCTATACAATGGTGATGTCACCAGATATAGTCCTGGGCATAAGCCTTTTGATTTTATTTGTTTGTGTTCAGATCAAGTTAGGCTTCATTACGCTACTGATTGCCCATATAACCTTTGAACTGCCTTTTGTTGTGATTACGTTGCTGTCGCGGCTCAAACTGTTTAACAAGGGAATCATAGAAGCGGCAAGGGACTTGGGTGCGAGTGACTTCTCTGTCTTAACCAAAATTCTTTTGCCGCTGATGATGCCGGCAATTTTTGCCTCATGGCTTCTGAGTTTTACTTTATCCCTGGATGATGTTGTAGTAAGCTTCTTTGTGGCAGGTCATGGCTTTGAGATCTTACCATTACAAATATATTCGATGGCACGTCAAGGGGTGAAACCTGAAATAAATGCCTTGTGCTTTATATTGTTTTTGGCGTCGCTGGTTTTTGCAACGATTGCCAGTTTAAATTTGCGAAAAAAAGTTTAGAATTGTGCTATACTCAAAACATTGAATGAAGTGGGGGTAATATAGAATGAAATACATATATAGCTTTTTAATTACCTTTTTGCTGGTGTTTGGGGCCCAAGCTCAGGAGAGTAACGAACTTCATATACTCACTTGGTCGGAGTATATCCCCGATGAAGTAATTAGAGAATTTACTAAAGAAACCGGTATAAAGGTTGTGATATCCACGTTTGATAGCAATGAGGCTATGTTTGCCAAGTTAAAACTCCTTGGCGAGAAAAACGGGTATGATATAGTAATGCCGACTACTTACTATGTTTCAAGGCTTAAAAACTCCGGCTTGCTTCAGAAGATTGATAAAACCAAAATTCCCAATATAAAAAATATCGACAGCCAATTCCTTAGCAGCGCTCATAATCCTGAGAGCGACTATAGCATACCTTACCTCTGGGGTATTACCGGCATTGCCTACAATGAAAAGTATATAAAGGACAAAATTGATAGCTGGAACCAGTTGTTTGATCCTAAATATCAGAACAAGCTGCTTTTGGTGGATGACGTGCGCGACATATTTGATATTGCGCTTTTGTCTTTGGGATATAAAAGCAACGACACGAATCCAGAGCACATAAAACAGGCCTATGAAAAGCTTAAGACTCTAATGCCTAATGTGAGGGTGTGGAATTCCGATTCTCCAAGGGTATTATTTATAAATGAAGAAATCGCTATCGGCACTTGCTGGAATGGTGATGCCTATATGATCGCCCAGGAAAACCCTAATGTGAAGTTTGCCTTCCCCAAAGAAGGGCCCATACTCTGGCTGGATAACTTTGTGATATTAAAGTCAGCAAAGAATACAAACAACGCTCATAAATTTATTAACTTCATCCACAAGCCGGAAGTTTCCAAAGCCATTGTGGAAAAGATTGGGCATTCTACGCCAAACAAAGAAGCTATAAAAATTCTGGATCCTAAGGTAAGGGATAGCACTGTGATGTATCCCCCTAAAAAGTATATAGATAAAGGGGTATTCCAGGCCGACATCGGCGAGGCTGCTTCTATTTATGCTAAGTACTGGGAAATGCTTCGCGCGGCTAAGTAGAGTCGCCAGGATAGAACTCTCTAGCGTCAGCTAGCAAGGTATCATCTGGAAGCGTTAATCTAATATCTTGCAAATCTGCTTCATTAGGGTCAGTAAATGCATTAGTTTTTTGTAAAATCTTCTGGCTAATTGCTCTATTGCTCCAATCAACTCTTGCAGTGTAGCGCTGAGCAAAATCTAAAGTGCGTACTAAAGCATCTGGTCGCTTATTGTGCGTCATAGCCTTCAATGCCATGAGGTAGTTATTTCTATAAACTGTAGGTATTATAATGCGATGCTCGCCTCCTGCTACCAACTCCGCATTCATCATGATGCGAGCAATACGTCCATTGCCATCTGCGAAAGGATGCACTTCAGTAACTAGAAACATTATGAATACAGACCTCTCAAATGGCGTCTCAAGGCTCCTATACAACTCAAACCCTTTTTTCAGAGTACCTGTTACTAATTCAGGATTAACAAATAAGGTACTGCCTGCACGGTTACGTTCTGTCTTGAATGCCCCAGGTAATTTTTCTAGACGTTTTTCCATAATAATAGCATGTCGCTGTTTCATGAGCATTATAAAGTCTTCGAAAGACTTTGGTATTTTCTGCATCTCCTTGTTATCGGAAACAATTTGATAAGTACCAATAACATCATGTGCGTCGGCAGGTCTATTTATTGGAACTTTAAATTCAAAAACAATCTCTTCTGCTTCGCTTACAGAAAACTCCGTGCCTTCAATAAAGTTTGAGAAATAGGCTTCATAAAAAGCTAGTGTTTCAGTTGCCATAGGAGCTGGGCGTATAATTGGTGGCATTTCATGCAAAAAATTATGTAGTACTTCAAACAACTGTAGCCGGTCGGGGTCATAAGGTTCACCCATTTTTCTAGCTATACCGCTCTTTGATAAAATAGGTGCATCACGCGTCCCGAGTAATGTGCCAATAATCTCATCCAATTGATTAAATTCTTTTTCTAGATGGAGATAGGGAGCAAGTTTTCGTGCTTGATCACGTATTTGTTGGAGTGCTGCTTCTCCTGATTTCCTAAGAATATTATCTAGTCTTACTTCTATTTCATGAGTTCCAAGTGTGCGGGCAACACTTCTTCCACGAGGACGAGATATCCTCATATTTTCCAGATAGGCGCGTGCATTAGAACTGAGATATAAATTACCCATAAATGGACTGTCCGAAGGCAGTACAGGTTGTCCTTTACGTGGGCGGATTGTAATACTTGTAAGTTTAATATCGCGTTTTTTATTCGAGACAACAAACACAGAGCCATCTGCAGCAGGCTTTAGTTCTAGCGCAGTACGGTCTGCAATCAATGCTCCGGGTACTAGTTGCCCTATAATATGCCATAAATTACGCTTAATAATAGTTTCGGGGGTATCAATGAAATTTGAAGTATAAAGACGAGAAGCTAACTTACGAAGTTTTCCTTGAGCAAGTGCCTGAAAAATCATTTTGCGACTATCCGTATTGGAAACAATTATTTCAGGCAGCAAGATTGACATTTTGGGTGTATAAATCTAGTTTTAACCTATCATAACGACAAATTGGGGTAAGTAAAGGTGTTTATGCGACAAATCGGGGGAATAAATCTATGGCGTCTGATGAATTGTGTAAAATAACGGTTAAAAAAGCGAGGCGCAATTCTAGAAGCGTTCCAAAGCAAATAGAATACTGGGCTAAAGTGGAAACTGCTGCTAAGATTGCGCAACTTAATAACGCAACCATAGATGATACATTAGATCTATTAGAATCTTCAGAAAGAGCTGCACTTGGAGAAGGAGTAGTGATAGAGGATATAGATGATTATTTGCAGACTCGAAAAATTAAAAGCCAATAACTTTTCGAGCCTGATAAATTAGGAAATCGCAATTAGAACACAAGCTTAGTACCCGCAAGTACAATAGAGCCCTTGTTGCTTAAAGCTGCGCCCTTATGTTTGTCTCGGAAAAGTGACACTTCTGCATAAGGCATAAAGCCTGGAGCAAGCTTATAGTCTACACCAATAGATACTAGCTCAAACCGGTTAAAGCCAACATCAGGCTTATTATTAGGATTCGTAGCATCAGCAACCGGGTGTGCGTTATTAGTATTGGCACGACGGGAATTAAAGTAGGTGATGCTGGTGCCCAAGTTACCCTGTTCATATCCCAGACCTGCTGTCCAGTAAGAAGCGCCGTACTTGAGTCCTGGAACCTTGATCTTAGGAGCGCCGGTGTGGTGCCAGTCACTATAGGAGCCGGCTACGCTAAAGCCATGATATTTGACCATAGCGCCTAGTTCCCATGCGCGCAGATCATTGCGTGCTAGAGCTGCGGTTTTTCTTTTGGCATCTCCCATCTGGCCGGTAAGAGCTGTAGTAAACTCAATCTCATTAAATTTGCCTTCATACTTAATGGCGCCATCGATTATGTTTTTATACTCCTTATCAGCGGTTTTAGCCACTGATTGGGTTTTTGCAACTGTTCCGTGAAGCTCAGAGTCTACAACGTAGCTGATACCAGCTTGCAAGCCGTAAACCTTCGGTGTGAAGTAGCTGACTTTACCGGCCGCAGATTCATGATCATTATCTATTGGCAATACTGGCCACTTAATAAAGTGTGAGGAGAATTTGTCATAGTCATTGGTTGCGCCAGGCAGATAAACAAATTCACTCATCCATTTTTGCGCCTTGCCGTTAATGCCTCCAGGTAAGCGCGCTATATTATTAGCGGAAACCTGCATTTGCAATGAAGCGGAAGTGCTGTTGCCGAATTCGGCTTTACCATACGGGGTCTCGACGAAGGTTGAAACCGTGTCGGCAATTCTTATAATGTTGCCGTTATAATGGGGTGAAGTGTCCGCGAAGAGACTGATTTTTCCGCCATATTTTAAACCATTGGCTTTGCCTTCAATGCCTAAGTCAATCTTGGTTTCATTGACTATCGCCCCCTTATGCAAGGTATCGCCATCAACAGCTGATTTATTAAATGCTCTCTTTTGATAGCGGTAGCCGGCTTGCGTGTCAAGGGATCCACCCAGAGTTACCGTTAAGCCCGAAGGTGTTTCAGCTTGTGAAGGTTGCTTACATTTCTCACAAGCAGGTTTTTTTACAGGCTGGGTAGCAGGAGTAGTTATAGCAGTTGCAGCCTGCGCGCCTTGTGCGCAACCCGCAATCATAATGGCAATACCAAGTTTTTTCATATCATCTCTCTAATAAATTTCGTGTAGATGATATTGCGAGTAGCTGCGCCAGGTCAATAAAGCATTGTAATATTCCCAATATTTTTAGATATTGTTGTAAAAATGCAACAAAATTGCGGATATCTATTTTTCTTTAAAGTTTCGATTTCATCTAAGGCGCTCAAGTATATGCATAAGTGGCTTTGACGTTTTAATTATCAAAATTCTTGTGGATTTGAATCTTGTCTTTTAATAACACAGGAACCCTATTCTTCTTCTTTTTATGATATGGGATTAGTTTAGCGATAGGCTTATTGTATGAGCAAATTACAACTTCTTCTCCATTCAGCACTTTTTTCAAATACCTAGATAAATGCGTCTTTGCATTGTGAATATTAGTATATTCCATCATCGTATCCTATTCATAATGCATATCATAATCTGGAAAAAGCTAATGCGCCATATTTTATTCATAAACCCGTTAACCATTTATTAAGCTTTCTAGTGTATGCCTAATAATGTATTAGTTATTTTGTGAGGTGGTTATGCTTGATGGTACAAAACACAATATTTTAAACGGAGCAAAGGATAAAGTCGCCAGCGAAGTGAGGAGTTATTTATCAAGAGAGACTGCTTTGCCACCTGCTCCATTGGCTGTGGATAATCAGATCACGCAAGGAATTAGCACGAGTGGAAACTATACTGCTGCCATTCGAGCTTGCATGACATCTTACGATGAAGTTCAGGGTATAGGAGTAACTATTCGAGGAAATCATCTAATTCGAGATGCGCGAGATATGCAGGCAGATGAAGGTTATGCGAATAAAAAAGCCCAGGCTGATCTTGTTGCTTACACTGGACAATTCCTAAGCTCATGTCGGGCTTTTGAAACTATTTGTCAAGCTGATAAAATCAACTCTCCTGCTGAAACTACATATGTACGTGATTTGGCGGCATGCATGTATAGAATAGCTCATAGCCAAAGTGAGGAAGTATTTCGGGCTAATAGAACAGAGCTATTAGATTTAATGCATAAAAAAGACCCTAAAAGTGCACTGGTTAGAAAGTTGCAAAAAAATCCAAATCTTCTGCCTTCAATAGGGCAATTGAACTATGAGCTGGAAGCGGCACTGGTCAGGGTTGGAGTGAAAAAAGGTGACGTGGCTAAAAAAATGGATGCGGCTAAAGAGTTTGCCAGCTTAAAAGATCCTCATTATCATATCACTACAATTTCGCGTGAACCCAACACCAAAGCTGTTATAGTTGAGTCATCAATTAATGCAACCATTTCTTTGCTATGACCCTCCCCTAATTTTATATACTGAACAACTTGAGCATACTTGTTCCTGCCCGTAACTTTAGCTCTAATTTCTGGATCTACTTGAATTTTAGTATCTACTTTTATAGAAGTTGGATTAAGAATGGTTATATGAGCTGCTGCTCCTTTTAACATGTTGCTGAAGGTATTTCCGTGTATCGGCACTACCCGTCCCATATTTGCAGGAGTAAATGCACCTTTAAGCTGGTGTTTGTCTTCAATTACAAACCGCCCTTTTTTATCTACTGGAGTTAAAGCATCTGTTATTGCTTGGCCTTTTTTATTTAGTGCTTTAATCGCATTGTTTATGAGGCTTGATGCGTCTTGGTTGCCGCCACCCGGTTGCCAGGGAGTAAACAATCCATTCAGGCAAACCTCTTTTTTGCCTGCCAATTCCTGTATCACTTTAATATTCTCTTCCGTGGCTTTTGTCGCCCCTTTCTTAAGCAGGCAAGCCGGAG
>Ga0206948_1248_pt1 | contig 10257 bp, 6 predicted proteins | sample Alteio_BWOrgHeat_FD_153236 | JGI IMG/M metagenome (GOLD analysis project Ga0206948, IMG submission 153236) | Enriched cells from forest soil in Barre Woods Harvard Forest LTER site, Petersham, Massachusetts, United States -... | ecosystem: Environmental > Terrestrial > Soil > Temperate forest > O... | reverse complement strand
ACGGCCGATTCCGGCCAGATCAGCAAATCAGTCGCGTTGGTCAACGCGGCCTCATTCTGGGCGATAAAGTTTTGGAAAACATTGTCGTCCGTTTGCGGGTTCCAGATCACTGACTGGGGAATGGCGGGCTGAATGAGGGTCACACGCAAATCAGTTTCTGCCACCGTTCCGCGGTGCATCTGAAAAAATCCGCCGATGAAGCAGGCCATGATGGCGCCCAGCGGCAGCGCCATTTCCGCCTGCCAGATCAATTTTTTTGCGGGATTGCGCAGAATCAATTCCGCCGCCCCATACAACGCCAATGAAAACCAGATGATCAGAAATGAAACGCCGTATACGCCCGTGACTGAGGCGATTTGTATCAGTGGCACCAGCTTGTATTGGGAGACTCCGAGAAAATTCCACGGAAAACCGCCGAGAAAGCGCGCGCGGATCATTTCAAGGGCCACCCATGCCGCCGAGCCTCCCAGAGCCCAAAGAACTCGATGCGACCAACTACCTGTTCCCATCTTGCCGGCGATCAACCATAACCATAATCCAAAGAACGGCGACAGATAAGCCGACAACAATACCCAGGCTAAAATCGGCAGTCCGGGAACGGGCATCAGGAGCAACCAATACAACGACGCCAGCCAGAAGGAAAATCCGGCCACACATCCCGTTCGGAAGGCATCGAGCCCTCGTTTGCCGCGAGCGGCAAAGAGTGCAAATGCAGGAGCGATCCACGCAAAGCCGGCCAGGTTGAGTTTGGGAAATGAGCAGGCCAGCAGCAACCCGGCCAGGATCGCCAACAGATATCCGCTGCTGATTAATAATTCTTTGCCGACGCTGAGCAGGATAAAAAGCGGCGAATAGTTTTCGCAGAACGTTGGGCCCAGAGTGGTGCATTCGGCAGCTTTTTCGAGCACTGACCGGCTGGCGTTTACCACCACCGCTTCGCGTGAGCCGCGCCAGACTGAAAAGTCAGCGGAAGAATTGCCCGCATAATCAAATCCGCGTTCGCCGAATTTTTGCGTGAGGGCGTGAACCTTGTTTTCGCTGCGCAAATTGATGCGGCCATCGCTGGCCAGAACTTCTTCAAACAGGCCGACATGATCGGCCACTGGTTGTGCCATTTTTAGATCCGAGGCGGTGGCCAGGACAAGCCGGCGGCCGGTTTGTTTTTCTGCACGCAGCCATTTCAAAAATGTTTCGTTGTAGGGCAGGGTGGCGGGATCGATCTGAACACGGGCGGCAAGTTTTTGTTTCAGGCGGGCGCGGCCACGGAGCATCCAGAACAAAATTTGGAAGATCGCAAGAGGATTGCGCCGCATCAGGCGGGCCATCGATTCCCACATCATATCGGTGCGGATGAGCGTGCCGTCGAGATCGACGGCCAGCGGAACGGTTCTGGTTTCAGCCACGCACCATGCTGGCGGATTGAGTTGGCCGTTTGCAAGTCTTCTACTACGCTGTCCGCATGAAATTGAACCTGCGAAATCCCTTCTGCCTCCTTGCACTGGTGGCGGTTTGGCGCATCGCTTTGTTCATTTTTACGGCCCAGCCAATTCCAGTGAATGACGCGGCTTTTTTTGACGGCGCCATGGGGAATTGGTTTTTACACGGGCATTATTTCAATCCGGGATTGTCGGTCGTTTTCCCGATTTCCGGCCATCAGCTTTACTCGGCCTATCCGCCACTTTATCAGGTGGCGTTGTGGTTTTGGATGGGTCTTTTTGGCACGTCGGTGCTTTCAATGATCGCTCTTCATGCTTGCATGTTCTGCATTGCGGGTTTTTTGGTGGTTTATATTGTTGAGACGGTTTTCCCGGAAACGGTCAATTACGCGCTGGTGCCATTGCTGCTTTTTGCGGTGACATTCGATGATCGTCCAGAAGGACTGGCCCATATTTTTGGATTGCTGGCTCTGCTTCTGGTGACGCGGTCTTGGTCGTCAGCCAGGAATTGGTTGGTAGTGTTTGGCATTGGGTCGCTTTTATTCTGTGCGCTCTATACCTCGGTGATTGTCGGGGCGCTTTACTTTGGGGCTGGGTTTATCGCTGTGGCGTTGGCGTGGTGGCGCCGGAGGAATTTGTTTTTCTTCGTGCCTTTTATTTTCGCGACATTTTTGTTTGTGATGATCACCGTGGCGATCGCCAGGTTCGAGCCATTGTGGTGGGCAGGGTTTCGGGAAAATGCCCGGCAGACCCCCGTGATGACCACGGGTTTCCGGATTCCCAATTCAATGGAGCTCATCAAGCTTGTTCGTACGGCGCCAGTCTTCCTGCTGATGTTGATGATGCTTCCGATCCTCTTCGTGAAACGGAAGCTGGTTTTTGATTTTGGCCAGCCTTGGTTCGTGTTGGTTGGGGGAGCGTTCATCATGGGTTGGGTTTTGCTTTTGGCGGACATGACGTTGCTGGCGGCGAATTATGTTGGCTATGTTTTGTTCCTGCAAGTTTTGCTGGCGGCGGGAATTTTGGCGGCGACGCAACCGTTTTCAGATGCGTTTCGCCGTCATGTGCGGTGCGTGTTGTGGGGTTGCATTATTTTAGTTTCGATCCGTGCGGTCGGGATGTCGACCTGGGGTGCGGCTTGCGCCTGGAAAAATAGCTACCCAAAGACTCATGCGGTATTACTTTCAGAACTGGCGCCTTTCGCCAAAACCAATTTGCCGGCGCTGGTTTCCTCTTCTTATTTTTATACTGCCCTGGAAGCGGGGGTTCAAAATCCCATCCACTCTGATTGGTATTTTGACCGCGCGAACTGGACGAACAATGCCCAGATAAATGGTTTGGCGGCATTGCGCCCGGCCAAGCTGGTTCTCAATCAGTTTGATTACTACCGCGCCTTCAAGCCTTTGCTGGAACAGTTGCGTCAGCAGCCGGGGTTGGTCGATATTCGCGTGCGCGATTTAGCAGAGGTGCGGACGCCGGATTCGATTCCCTCCGTGGATCACGTGGTGCAAAATATTTCCTGGGCACCAGTGATTGTAGACCTGGATTGGAAGCAAGCGCTGAAGTGAAATGCTGATTCGCCAGATCAGGCGGCGAGGGCGCGCTCAATCAGCTTTTTTTCGCGTTCACCATAGGTCAGCTTCAAGGCTTCGGCGCGGGCGGTTTCCGTCATCTTTTCCCAAGATTTGCGGAGTGCGTTGATCATCTTTTCATCGTCGCTTTTGGCGGCCAATGCGGCGAGCTGGAATTCGAGGAATACGAGGCACAGGGCGTCTTCCAGCACGCGAACTTCGGGATCGGCGGGAAAGTTCTTTTTCAGATTTAATTCCTGCACACGGTGAATGGTGGCATCGTCATAACCCACTGCACGGAGGATGGCGCCGGATTTTTCAGCGTGGAATTTTTTCAGATCTGCGCGCCATTTCAAGTAGCCGGGGCGGGTCATGGGGTAATTTTCACGCGGGCTTTCCCAGCGGCAGATATGCTGGCAGCGGGCGGCCAGCCGGAGCGGTTCCGAGGCATCCGGGCTGAGGCGAAGGACCCAGGCAGTCAATCGTTCGGCATAGAGCAATTCGCGAGGCTGAGAGTTTTCGCGATTTGGATCGCGCGAGTTCTCTTCGTCAAACCGGCGGATGGCAGCCTGAAATTTTTCGTTCACGCCGCCATCATGCCTTTCGGGCCACGAGAGAAGCAACGCGGAAAGAAACCGTGGACGAAAGTGCAGGGCGCGGAAGGTGAACAATGTTTCCGGGGTTTAACCTCTCACGGCTGTTTTGAGCCCCGCAAAATGGGTTCGTTTTGGGTCTTTTCTTGCCGTCCAATTATTGGCTTGTGGTTGAGAATCAGCGGGATTTGCATTTTTGATATTGGGTTCGTTTCACGTTTTTATGTTTTACCGCTGAGACATGATTCCCAACGTTTGCAGGCATCAACCACGGATCAGGCGAATTGTTTTGCAACAATGGTGGAAAGAGCAAAAGAAGGGGGTGACCCGGCGTTAGGGCGCCGGGCCAAAGAGGCCCTTCCCAACCAACACAAATTATCAAAGAACCACAGCAGGCAGCATCGGCTGACTGATGTCTATAGACACCATATATCACCGGATTGAAATTGTCAAGAAATAGAGCAAAAACGGGATTGGGTTGAATTTTTGATGGTGAAATACAGCTTTATACAACTGATAAAGGCCAGTATTGGCAGTAAAGACAAACAGCGTCTGAACGGGGGTGGATTTTAAATGGCGGGCTGAGGGGGTGTAGGGATTTTTTTGATTTGGTTTGTGGGAGGTGGATGCGGGTAGTGTTGCCAGGGGGTGGGAAACATTTCTGGTGTTTATGGGGGGAGCGGATTATTTTTTGGCGCGAATCCAGAGACATGAAGTGGCGTGAAAAACTTGAAGGTTTCCAGGGGCAGCGGCTCGTGGTGTTGCCGCGGCCGATCATGGCGGTGGCGTTGCAGCATCCTTTGATCAAGCAGATGCTGCCGACGGATGCGGGGTATTATCCCAAGGCCAAGGGGCATGTCTGCGTGCGGGAACGGGGTTGTCCGGAGGATATCTTCATCTATTGCGCGGAGGGGGCGGGTTGGTGCGAAATGGCGGGCCGGCGGCATGACGTGGGGAAAGATCAGTTGCTGGTGATCCCGGCCAATTGTGCGCATGTGTACGGCGCTTCAAAAACGAAGCCGTGGACGATCCATTGGTTCCACGCGGTGGGGTCCAATCTGCCGTTTTATTTTGACAGCCTGCAAGTGACCCGGGAGAAGCCGGTGGTGCAACTGGGCGGTGATATCCAACTTTTCTCCCTGTTTGAAGAAGTTCAGGAAGCGCTGGAGCATGGCTTTACCATGCCACATCTGAACTATGCCTCACATTCATTGACGCATCTGATGGGGCTGATCTTGCGGCATAAGGAGGCATTTTGGCGCGGGGAAACGACGGTGCGCGAGCGCATCCAGAAGAGCATCGATTTCATGAAGGGGCATCTGCGGGAGCCACTGAACCTGGCGACGCTTTGTGCGCTGGTGAATCTGTCGCGCTCGCATTTCACGACTTCGTTCCGGCGGGTGACGGGCTACGCGCCGCTGAGCTACCTGAACCATCTACGGATGCAACGCGCGGTGCAACTGCTGAACACCACGGACCTGCCGATAAAACAGATCAGCGATCAACTGGGATTTTCGGATCAGTTTTATTTTTCGCGGGCGTTCAGCAAGATGCACAATCATTCGCCTTCGGAGCATCGGCGGCGGTATTCGCCGTAAGAAGGTTTGGTATCTATTGAGAAGATTCTCGCATTGAGCGGTATTTCGAGGACGAGTACGAGAACGAGGACGAGGAGGAAAGCCTGCCATAAGGAAGGTTGTTTGGTTTCGGTGGTGGTGGCCAATTATCCATGCAATCACGCATAAAAAGCGGTGGCTTTCGGCCCGTTGGTTTGGGTGTCGGTTATAACACCGGTCAATTGTCCATGTCCTTCGTTCTAACGTCCATTCCACTTTTGCTGGTCATGGGTTACTCTTACATCATCAACCAACCGAACTACGTCCAACCCAGTACCGTGACGCCATCGACCAATCATTCAGAAAATAGTGCGAGCAACCGGATCTCTCTGCCGGCTCGACGCGGGTTCACCTTGATCGAATTGCTGGTGGTGATCGCGATCATCGCCATTCTGGCCGCTCTCCTGATGCCGGCACTCGCCAGGTCCCGTCGGCTGGCGCAACGGACTAGTTGCATCAACAATGTACGGCAACAGGGCATTGCACTGATCATCTATGCCGATGACAGCAGTGATTACTACCCGGTCTGGCCGACGTGGGTGGCCTATGGCGGGCAAACGGCGACGATCTCTCCGAGCAATGCACATTATTCGCAGGTGACGGCGAATGGTGGGAACATCCTGGCGGCGAACCGGCCTTTGAACCGGTACATGGCCAACAATTATAATGTGTTTCGCTGTCCGTCGGATGTGGGCGACGCGAATTATTCAAACTCGCCTTCCTGCTGGGAGACGTACGGCGTGAGTTATTACATGGCTTTTTGGTATGACAGCCTGGGAGTCCGGCACGTCGGCGGGGCTTCGAACTGGTCCTGGCCGCAGGCGGGGAACGAAGGACCGATCAAGTCTTCGGAGATCGCGAAATCGCCTTCAAATAAACTTATCCTGAGTGATTTTCCCTGGTACGGGCGCAATGTGAACACCTTTGCGAGCGCGTGGCATAGCGACAAGGGCAAGCCGATCTTCCCGACGCTTTTCGGCGACGGTCATGAATCCAGTTTCTTGTTCCCGGCCAACGCCAATACACAGACGAATGTTTCGCCGGGGAACGCCTACTGGTGACCGGTTGAAAATCCATTTTTGATCTCCTACGCCCGAACCATGTCCGCATCACTTCAAATAACCCTATAAAATCAATGAAACCGATATCTGCAATGATCCTGGCCGCGGTTTTTGCCGCCGCCCTTGAGCGACCTGATCCCGTTCGCGCCCAAAATGGCACCTGGAACCTGGACGCCGACGGCCTTTGGAGTGTCCCCGGCAGTTGGGCGGGCGGTACGATCGCCAATGGCGCGGGCAACACGGCGGATTTCAGCGTGATCCCGATCACGGCGGAGCGGCATGTGATTTTGGATACGAGCCGCACGCTTGGCTCGCTGAACATCGGTGAAGATACGCTCTCTTATTATTATCAAGATTTTGTGTCTACGAACGGCAGCGTGTTGACCCTGAACAACGGCGGGAACACGCCGGTGCTAGCATCTTCCGGCTATCGTCAATTTTATATTCCAATTGCAGGCACAGGCGGTCTTGATCTGACGAATCCGATCAGTTCCACGCTCGGCTCCGTCCTGGGGCTGTTCGGCAACAATACTTATTCCGGCGTCACCACGATTGAAACCAATGTCGCCGTTTATCCGCAATCGCCGACTGCGTTTGGCAGCGTTGCGGGTGGGGTCATCGTGAATGTTGGCGGCGCGATCAATCTGGTGGGCACCAATTATTCCAGCAACTATAACCTGACTCTGAGTGGAAGTGGCTTCGGCGGCAATGGTCAAGGCGCCTTGGAAGCCAGCGGCGGCACACGCACTTATTCCGGCAACATCATCAGCAGCCAGTCGAACCAAGGGACCATCGGGGTGGATAGCGGCGGCACGTTGATCCTGACCGGCACGCTTACGGGTGGTAACAGCGCGTATACGGAAAAGGCCGGCGTCGGTACACTTGTGCTGGCGGGGAATGTTCCGGCGCTCAGCCCGTTCGTCAGTTCCGGTGTCCTGCAAATCGGCAACGGCGGCACCACCGGAAATCTGGCGGACAATGCCTACTATGGCAACTATGGCACGATCGCTTTCAACCGGAGCGATACTTATACCTGGTCGCCGACTACTTCTGTTGGTGGCAACGGCACGATTTGGGCCATGGGGCCCGGCAAACTGGTGATCACTTCTTACGAAGCATTTCACGGGAATGATATGAGTGATCCGCCGCAGCAAGCCCTGCTTGTCGGCCCCGGTGCCATCGCTGAAACCGGCACTTTTATTCCCGTGAGTGGTCTCACTCTCAATGGCGGCACGCTCTCGGCCACGGGAGGCAATTACTATGCGCGGCAGTGCTGGGCGCTATGGAACACGGTGAATGTTTTGAGCAATCAATCGTCCTCCGCGATCATCTGCACGGGTACCGATGGCGATGGCAGTGAGAATGGCATTCAATTGCTGGATGCGCCCAATGGTACGACTTTCAATGTGGCGTCCGGCGCGACCAACGGGGTCGATCTGTATGTGCCGGCGGTGCTGATCCATTCTTATTGGGATTACGGTAATTTCGGCACGCTGGTGAAGACCGGTCCGGGAACGATGGAAGTCACGGGTAACAATCTTTATCAGGGCGGCACGACGGTCAGTGGCGGCACATTGCTCGTGAACAACACGTCCGGTTCCGGCACAGGTTCCGGCGGGGTGACGGTTCAAAGCGGCGGCACGATCGCGGGTAATGGTACGATCACCGGCGATATCTATGTGCAGCCCGGCGGAACGATTGCACCTGGTTCGGCTGCGCCCGGCTTCGTCTCGCCCAGCAGTGGCATCGGTACGATGACGGTGGGCAACTTGGCGCTGGGCGGTACTACGCTCATGACGATCAGTGAGTCGCAATCGCCTTCCAACGATGTGATCGCTGCCTCCGGCAATCTTATTTTCGCCGGCACGCTGCTGGTGACCAACGTAGGTCCCAATATCACGGCGGGAGCCCGTTTCGTGCTCTTCAATCCGGTGGGCAGTGGCAGCTTTGACAATGTCATCCTGCCGCAGTTGCATAACGGCCTGGCCTGGGTGAACAATGTCACGGTGGATGGCAGCCTCTCGGTCACGCAGGCGATCAATCCCAATCGCACGAACATCACGCTGCAAGTCAGCGGACGGAATCTGACACTGAACTGGCCGGCTGATCATATTGGCTGGCAGTTGCAAGCGCAGACCAATTCATTGCGGGCGGGTCTGACCACCAACTGGGTGAATGTGGACGGTACGACGTCGGTCAATCAATGGTCCGCGAGTGTGGATAACGGAAATTCGGCGGTTTTCTATCGCCTGATTCTGCCATAAGAAAACAGCCAGTGAGGGCGCAAAAAGCCATTCAAATCATCGTCACTCCCGGAGCAATTATTGCTCCGGGAGTTTCGTGCCTGATGATGTTTGCGGGAGGCTGATTTCATGAAAGCGCTCACCAACAGCTTCACCACGCGCAGCGAGCAGGGCTATGAGGTGTATGTGCTCAGCAATGATTGTGTGGAAGTGGAAATCGTTCCTGAACTGGGCACCAGAATCATTTCGCTGAAGGATCTTCGCACGGGGCGCGAATGGCTGTGGCATCCGCCGCAGGGAATGAAACTTTTCCGGAATCGTCCGGAGGATGGTTTTTGCCAGAGCCCGCTGGTGGGGATCGATGAATGTTTTCCGACCATTGCACCTTGCACCTGGCAAGGGCGGCAATTGCCGGATCATGGAGAGCTTTGGAATCTGCCGTGGACGGTGGATGAAGATTTGTGGAGCAGCGGTATTTTGAAAACCACGGCTCGCACGAAGCTTTCGCCGTTTGAATTCGTGCGCAGCATTGAACTGGATCAAAACGAAATCCGTTTTGATTATCAATTGACGAATCGTGGAGCTGCGTCTGAACGCTTCCTGTGGGCCATGCATCCGCTGTTGCGGCTGGAGGCGGGTGATCAATTGGATTTGCCCAGTCCGACGCGTGCGCTGTTCAACGGCGAAACGTGGGTGGACCAAATTGCTTCGGCGGTGCCGAAAAATCATTGTGCAAAAATCTTTGCAGCACCGGTGAGCGAGGGCTGGGCGGCGGTGCATAATCCGCTGACACGCGACCGGCTCCAGATCGAATGGGATACGGAGGAGAATAATTCTCTGGGGTTGTGGCTGAGCCGGGGTGGCTGGCATGGGCATCATCATTTTGCGATAGAACCGACTAATTGCGCGGCGGATGAACTTTCATCGGCGGCGGCCAGCGACCAATGCGGTGTTTTAGCGGGTCATGCTTCCAAAGGCTGGCGGGTTTGTTTTAGAGTAGGATCTTAATTCTACGGGTTTGCTTCACGGGCTTTTCATATCATGGGGACAGTAGGGAGTTAAGGGATCAAAGGAATCGTTTTTTTGTTGTCCGCTTTTAGTTTTGGCGGGTGCTATAACTTGAAAACGATGACCACCGATTCCGAATTGCTCCGCCAGTTTGCCCGGACGAATGCCGAAGATGCTTTCGCGGAACTGGTGCGCCGTCATGTGGAGCTGGTTTATTCCGTGGCGCTGCGGCACATGAACGGGGATGAACATCTGGCGAAGGACGTGGCGCAAACGGTTTTCACGGACCTGGCGCGGAAGGCGGGTTCGCTGGCGGGGCATCCGGTGCTTTCGGGCTGGCTTTATACGAGCGCTCATTTTGCGGCCAACAAGATCGTTCGCACGGAAAGCCGGCGGCGTGAACGTGAGGAGACATTTATGGGCGAACTAACGAATGAAACCGCGCCCGATCCCGAATGGAGCAAGGTGCGTCCGGCATTGGATGATGCCATGCACGATCTGAAGGAGACCGATCGCACAGCGCTTTTGCTTCGCTATTTTGAGGGCAGGCAATTTGCCGAAGTGGGAAATCAACTGGGTCTCAATGAAGAGGCGGCGCGCAAGCGCGTGGAGCGGGCGCTGGAGAAGTTGCGGGCAAGCCTGGCCAAGCGTGGAATCACCACGGCGACGGCGCTGGCAGCCATCATTTCTGCGAATGCGATCCAGATGGTTCCGGCCAATCTGAGCTCC
>Ga0206948_1228_pt2 | contig 10375 bp, 5 predicted proteins | sample Alteio_BWOrgHeat_FD_153236 | JGI IMG/M metagenome (GOLD analysis project Ga0206948, IMG submission 153236) | Enriched cells from forest soil in Barre Woods Harvard Forest LTER site, Petersham, Massachusetts, United States -... | ecosystem: Environmental > Terrestrial > Soil > Temperate forest > O... | reverse complement strand
CGAGCCGCTGATCGGAACCTCCAGGGCGTTGAAATCGGGCATAGTCGCCGCCGTGGGCGGCGCCACCTCGCCGGCCATGGCGATGCCATAGGTCGCCCAGTTCTGGGCGTTGGTCAACCCGGCCACCGGCGAGCCGACCAGGCTGGGCGTGACGCCATCGCTGTAGTAGGTGGTCTGGGGCAGGACCCAGCTGGGAAGCTGCTGCTGATAGAGCAGCTGGTAGTTGCTGGCGGCGTTGCCGTTGTAATCGAAGACCTGCATGGAATCGGAGACAATGAGGTTGTACTGGGCATAGCTGCGGGTGATCGCCACCGGGAGGATCGGCGTTCCCGCGCCATTGACCCCGTATTGCGAGAGGTCGAAAGTGCAGTCGTTGATCACCAGGGTGCGCGCAGGCGAATTCCCGACGGGGAAGGCGCTGACCGACCAGATGCCGTTGTCATAGAGGTCGTCGTAGCAGCGAAAGGTGCAGTGGTCATAGGCCTGGTAGCCGGGCGAATTGCCGGCGAATCCTCCGCCGACGCTCAAGTTCTGGAAGTTCCCGTTGCGGATGACGATATCATGCTGCGCATAGTCCGAGAAGAACACCCCTTGGGCGCCATTGCCGCTGTTGAGCACGTCTGGGTCGCCGAAGCAGGTCATGCCGTCGATGTTCATGTTGTAGGACTGGTAGCCGAAGAGCCCCCACTGGTAGTGGTTCCAGACCGTGAGATGGCGCACCACGCTCTCGGGAGGCGGCGTGGTCGGATCGATGCCACCGAAGGTGCCGACCCACCAGTAGGTCATGCCGTTGGGAGTGTTGTAGCACTCATTGTTGTTGAAATCGAGGATCGGCGTGGTGTAGGAATTGATGGTGACCGACGGCTCCTCCCCCTGAGCGGCGGGGATCACGACATCACCCAGGTAGTACTGGAAGATGGCGAATCCATAGCAGTAGACGCCGCCCTGGACATCGGCGGCGACGTTGTTCACCACGTAATTGTTGTCGCCACGGAACCAGAAGGCATCGCCATCCATGCCGTAGTCCTCGCGGTTGCCGGTGCCGTTGCACCAGAACACGCAGTTGGAATCGAACAAGTTGTTGCATTCCGAACCGTCCTCGGTGGTGATTCCCGCTCCGGCAACGTTGTAGACCACGTTGCCATGGATGAGGCCATAATAGGATCCATGGACATCGATGCCCCACTTGCTGGTGGCCTCGGTGTCACCGCCGTCGATGGCGTTGCCGACCAGGGTGAACTGGTAGCCATTAGCAGGGATCACCGCCGGCCCGATCAGGTGGTGCATGTGCAGGGGGTAGCGGCCGATCTGGTTGGTGCCGATATGGGTCGGATTGCCGTTCCCATCCACCGTGGTGTTGTCGAGCGCGATGTTGAGGGTCCTGCCGAGCTGCCGGAAGGCCACCCAGCGGATGTCGACATCCGCCTGATCGGTCATCAGGACGTGTCCGCGGACGTCCGCGGGATTGGCCGAAGTGATGACGATGTTGCGGGTCAGATCCTCGACATGGGGCAGGTAGGTGAGGTGCCCATAGGCGTCCTGGCCGCCGGGATGGTCATAGCTCAGCGGCTGGGAGAGGCTCATGCTCAGCCCGGAGGGGGCAACACTGCTGATCGTCATGGTGTCTATGTTGAATGGATAGTTGCCCGAGTGCTGGTTCCAGTTCAGCATACGCGAGTCCGGCACGATCACACGGTCTCCTGGCTGCCAGCCGCTTACGGCGGTGGACAAGGTCAGCGTGGTGTCCCCAGCATGCGGAAGGGACCCGAGGCGGACGAAGGCCGCATCCCGTGGCTGGCCGCACATCTGCACCCGGCCCAGCCCGATGATGCCGGTGCCGAACTGGAAGGGGTCATTCGTGGTGTCCAGCGGCTGATCGGCGATCGTGATCACTGCCGTCACCCCCTGGGCGACCGGCTGCAGCACCGTGCCGATGGTCAAGGTGCCACCGGCGAGGACCTCGAGATTGGCAACCGTCATCGCGGTGTTCACGGAGGTGGAGAAATCCAGTTCGCCGCCACTGCGCACCTCCACGGTCATCAGCTGAACGGGACTGACTTGGTCGTAGGTGACCGTCGTGCCAGGCATGATCGCCACCACGTCGCCGGATCCAGGGATCCTGCCGGAGGACCAGGTGGCGGCAGATGACCACTTGCCCGAGCCGATGCTGGTGACCGTCGCCGCAGCGCCAAAATCCGGGATGGTATCCGTGGGAGTGATGATGTCGGTTGCTCCGGCTGGCCGTAATATCCAGAGCAGCAGGAAGAGTGTGGCTGATGTGATCCTGAGCATGGATGGCCCTCATCCGTCTCCTCCCGCCGAGCTCGTGTGGGACCAGAGAAAGTGCGATGACGATCGACTAACCCCATGCTGATTCTTCTGATCTGCGCGTGATTCCCGGGGGCTGCGCTTGCCGGACATGCCCTCCTTCAAGTCGGGGGACAACCGCGACGAGATGGTAAAACCATAATTATAGTAATTTAATTTTAGTTTATTATTGATTATCCCACGAGGGATATAACCTGCCTCAGCATGGAAGGCAGTCCCATCCAGGTCTCGATCAAGGACATCGCCGCATCCAGCCACGTCTCTCGCCGTAACGTGTCCGCCTTCCTCTTTCCCTGTGAAAAGAACAAACACATCGGCTCTAGCGAAGCCATCCGCGATGAGGTCCTCGCCGTATCACGGACTCTGCGCTATCGCCTGCATCGTGCCTCACGGAACCTGCTGGTGCGTTGTCCTGGCGTGATCGGAATCCTCACCGGACAGTTCTTCATGATCCCGTGGCCATCCATCAATGGCATGTTGATGAAGGCGAAGACATACGACCAGGTCCTGGGCATGGAATACCTGCAGCCAGATGATTGGGACCTGCCGCGCTTCATCCGCAACCAGGTCGTGGATGGGTTGTTGGTTTATGAGCGAATTCCGTCAGCGAACGAACAGGCCATCGACTTCCATCGTATACCGACGGTGTACGTCCATACCTGCCGACATGATATTGACAACGTCATCAATATGGACGAGGAAGGGGCCATCAGGACAGGTGTACTGCATCTGCTGTCCATGGCGAGGCGAAGGCCGGCGATCATCCTGCTCAACGGAGACACTGTATTAGAACAGGAGAGGATGCTCGCCATGCAACGGATCTGCAGGGACGTCGGTTTGGAAGAGCCATGCTTCCTCATGCTTCCTTGTTGGTCGGAGAATCGTGAGACGAGCAGGGCGACAATGAATGCATTCCTCGTCGTCCATCCAGCATGCGATGGCACGATTTCGCCCCATGCCGGAGTCGTAAGCATGGTCTATGCGTCGTGCCGACAGCTCGGACGCCGGATTCCCGAGGATATGGCAGTTATATGCATGCAGGATTCAGGGCTGGTGCGTGACTTCGATCCGCAGGTCACGGCGTTCAATCTGCCCGCGCATGATCTGGGAACGCAGTCGGTGGAACTGCTGAATCAGCTCATCCAGGAAAAACCGGCATTTCAGGAGATCGTGCTGTCGTACCAGCTCCATATACAGAGTTCCAGCGGAGGTGCGGATTCCGACCATTTGAGCAACACGTCCTTGTCCCGAGTGGAACTCCTCCGGCAGTTGCCCAGCGACTCCCCGTATCTCGACACTGCTGTATCCGACGAATTTCTTCATTGCTGAACACGAGGTAGTTGATGCTGTTCTTCATCATCAGAGATGCTGTGCAACAATCTGTTCAAAAGAAAGTATGACCATGAATACGCTCCTGTCATTGCTGGTGATTCTATTGGCATCCTGTGCAGGATGCGTAGCGGAGGACGTCCCTCTTACCGATGGTCCATCGGCGGAAAGCAAGACTCCTGCCGAGTGGCTGGCGGTCCTCCCGGCCGAAACTGAAGCCGCAAAGAACTACGAGAAGGCCCACCCGGATGTAGCCAAGCTGCTCCTGGGTGCAGGCTGGGTGGATTGGCCCAATGAAATCACCGCTTTCCCTGAGAAATACAAGGAGGCATACGCCTACTACCTAGATTGGTGGAAATCAACCGGGGAAATCGCCCTTCAAAAATGGATTCAGGAAGGTTTTCCGACCGAGACGGACCCGCAGCATATTCTGCTCCATATCGAAGCCATGAGGAGGAGAACCGGCGACAAAGTCCTTGAGGACTATACCAGCCGCGTCGTCAAGCGAGGGAAGGAACTTCTGCTGAAGGGATGCACCGGCAATAAAATTTCCCGCCATGAGCTGGATGAGCTTCGCTACTATGCCATTTATCAGTGCCATAACTTTGAGAACCTGCTGCTGACGCCCAGCTACCAAAATTGGATGCCGACAGGAGTCGCTTCTGGGAGCCCTGCTCCCGATTTTACCCTGCCACGATTGGAAGCGGTGCTCAAGAGTCCAGCGTATTCAGATCGCGATCCCAATGATAGGATGAACCAGTTTCGGCCGCATGTTCTCACCGAAATCTTGCAGATCATGGATGGATATGAGGCTGCCGGAGACAACCATACCGGAGCGCTGGTTCGCGCCAAGCCGTACCAGTCGACCTATAAGGAATCCGTGACGCTGTCTTCCTTTCGTGGAAAAAAACCAGTTCTGTTCATGTGCACAGACCCAACCGACACGTGGTGCTACTGCGGTAGGGTGGCGCCCATGTGGGGACCGCTGTACAGCGCCATCAAGGACCGGATCGAAGTCTTCTTCATCCACACCACGTGTGCTGATGAATTGATGTGGTCCGGCACGCCGTGGAGTGTCAACCCTCTGGCTCTGACCTGGGCGTATCACCCGTTGTCCTTGGAGGCGCGGGCACGTACAGCCAAGATGTGTTACATGTTCTATCCCACACTCAGCGTGCCTTTCCTACTCGATGATACCGCGTACCACGTCGAAAATGACTATCGAGATTGGGGCGGCAACGCATGCACGTTTCTTGTGGATAAGCAGGGGATCGTGTCCTATGCATCCACGCAACGCGAATGCGACGATTACTCGAGGCAACAGCCCGTGTACGCAAATGAAGTCTCTGCCTACCCGCAGCATCTGCGAATAATGAACCTGGTTGAGAGCAATGTGAAGGCGTTGCTTGATGCTGGAGGCGTCTGGAACGCGTCGATGAAGCCAATCATTCCAGATTGGCAGATATCACCTATGCTGATAAGTGCGTCGATTACCGCAGTGGATGCCCAATCTGGGAACGTGACGGTCACCGACCAGGACAAAAAGTCACTCGTGATCGCTGTGGATGGCCAAACCCGTATCGTGCAAGATGGAAAGCGTGTGAATGCCGGGAGTTTGAATGCTGGACAGATCGTTCAATTCATGTATCAACAGGATTCGACCCAAAGCTGTGGCAAGGTGGCTCGCATGGTGATGATCGGTGGGCATTGGGGTGACTTCTGGGCCCGTCCGGTCAGTTGGGTTCCAGCCGAGATCAAAGCTCTTGATCTCAAGCAGCATATCGTGACGGTCACCGTGACTCTGGCAGCCCAGCAGTGCCAGGGTCCAGGATTCTGGAAAACGGCGACACCAGAATTGTTCGCCCCTCGCATCTTGAGCAATACCGTGCCCGGCAGCTTCCAGGCGATCGCCGCACTACAGGGCAAGGCATTGACCCTGCATGTCGATCGTTGCACGGAATTCTTCCTTAATGGCATGACGGCGCATCTGTCTGACCTGCATCTCGGAGACAAAGTCGGCATTGATTTGCCCGATGGCTTCGATCCTACAGATGTTTGGCCCCACTTCATCCGTGTGTACCGCTTCTGATCGGAGGGACCCCTATGCATGCCATGGATGGAACAGCGACGAAATGCTGTACGCATCCGGTGGCCGCGCAGGGCTTGGGCACCAGTTGGAGACAGTGACAGGCCACGCCGAGGCCTGATCCTGGAATGATAACGCGCGAGGCGCATAGCACTCGATCGGAAGCCAATTTTGCGACAGATTTAAACACTGTTAGTCCGCCTTCTGTTCCAATAATTCCAGACCCTACAAGTCCCGTTCCTGAAACGCCCATGCCCGAAACTCCATCCCCTGATGTTCCAGTGGTTTCGCCGCGTGCGGGCTGAGGCAGTAAAAAAAATTAATTATTTTTTTTGCAGTAGGTACTGTCATGAATTATGATTCGGACTTATCATATTTATGCTTGCAGTTCAGAGCAAGATGCTTCAATTAATGGGAGGGTGATATGTCTAAAAAACTAGTAGCATCAAATATTAGTCAAATGATCTCAAGCCAGATACCCCTACAGTCTTTTAGGGTCCCTATTATATCCATTGCGGTTGTTACAATGGCGGTCGCCATCACCTTCGGTGGTTTTGGGATCAAAAAGTCATATTTTTGGAATAACCATGCTGCAGAATTTCAAAATAAAATTAATATTACAAAAACGAATGTTTCTATAATAGAAATAGCAATTATGAATTATCTTGGACAGTATCCAAGTTTTGAGGCCAAAGATCCGATGTCCGAGTTACTTTCAAAGGGCTTTTTAACTGAAGCAATTAGAGATGGTTTTGGAAATCCAATTCGAATTGAAGTTAAATATTCACAAGAAAATTCGATGCCAATATATGTATCTATGGTATCAGTAATTTCGTCAATAGTAGAATCGAATAATAAATTATTCAAGTTGGGAGCGATCTTAAAAGTAAGCGAAGGTAAATGGAAGGATATTGAATAATATAGCTTTTCGCCTTATTATTTTTGGTGAAAAACTACCAGTTTAAAGAGTCCTACGGAGTTAATGGCATTGCGCTAAGAACGAAGTGATTTGCCAACGAAGTTCTTCCAGCGGACGTAAGTTTTTCTGCATTTCTGTCCGAAGTTGCGAGAGGGTCTTCTTCGTCGTGCCCGCCGACCAGCCACAGGTAGTGTCCGTCAATTTGCGAACATTGGTAGGCAGCCTCTGGCTGTTAGATGACAAGAGATTGGGTTCTTGGCAATGAGATTTTCAAAGGTTTCTGCCAATCCATCTAGGCTTGGCGAGCCAATACCATTTTGAATATTCGGTTTCCAGCTATTTACATATGAAACAACTTCTGGAATAGATAATTTGCTTAGCATATCGAAGCTAACCACAACCTTCGTAAGTGCCGGTGCCCAAGAAATCTATGAAGTAGATACTGACCAAAGTGTCTATTACGCACTTGCGGACAATGGCGGTCCTGGCACAAGCTCCTTACCATTAGGTGGAGTTATGAGTGGATCGGATAACTACCACCAGTAGAGTGGATACCTGAACCACTTTTAATAAAATGATTACAAACAAGATGAAACCTCAAGTTGGTGATGTCTATTCAGCGCCAATAAACACTGAGCTTACAGGAGCCCTTAGAATTCTTAAACATATTAATAAAGATTATTTAATATATATATCTAGCTATATGGATAAAAATATTCCAAAAATTTCAGACAATGCACTAACCAAATGTTTAATGGAAGTACGTTTCAATCGACAGCCTAAGCCAGTACGAATGTGGCTTTCTGGTCTTCCGACTAAAGATTTTACTTTCGTTGGAAATATTGCCCTTACGGAACTGGAAAAGTCAATTCAGTGTTCAATGACCTCTGGAAATTCCTGGAACCTATCCATTTTTCGGACTGCATATTTTGAATGGAAATGGGCCAGAGATCCTCAGGGTCTTGAAGAGGAACTTAAAGAAATTCAAAAACAGGACAAGGTACATTTGTTAGGCATAGAAAGTGTAAATCATCCAAAGTACATGTTGTCTATTGAGGAATTTTGGAATTGTATCAAATTATTGGATTGGTCTAAAACCGGAGATGATTCAAAGGTCGTAGAACCTCTCGTCAGGAAACTAACCGGAAAAAATAAAAAGGATATATTTGGATTCGAAGAAAGACTAAGTTATTTACTTTTTGAGTTAGATACAAATGCTCATGCAAGATACATAGGGGAGCATGCATTTAAGAATGCTGAGAATTTTTCAGCCGATATTTTCCTATATGCACGTTGCGCGGTGGTTGCTAATGGTAAAGCATTCTATGACTCGGTAGTGAATCGCCCGAATAAGATGCCTAAAGATGTAGAATTTGAGAAATTGCTAACTGTGGCCTCGGATGCCTATATGAGGAAATATCAAGAGGAAATGGACTATGATAGTTATTATAAGTACGAAACGTATTCTAATACACAAGGTTGGAATAAATAGTTTTGTCAAATCATCGTAAATTAGTCTATACCGTGACAGCTCGTGGGGCAGCAGAGAGACCTGGGAGGACGCGGCGGTAGTCCTCCCTTGAGAGCGACCTCCCAAACTTGGCTATGAACCTGTCCACAGTGATCTTCTCATGATCAGCAGGGTCCTCCTGGCTCACGACTTCACTTTCCCCAGCAAGGTCTCGACCTGCTTGCGCTCATACAGATTACGGTTGCCAACCCGCTGAGCCGTCAGCTTACCATGACGCGTCCAAATCAGGACTGACTCGGGACAGAGGTGGAGGAGCTGGCTGGGTGCCCAAAGATGTGGATGCACGGTCCATTCCCATTCATGCCTGTGCCCATGCCGTCCTGGTACAGTTTCGCCAGAACGATGGGTACGTGCTCAAGCCTTGGAAGCGGTACCAGAAGCATGGCGGTACGGTTCGAGTCTACCGCTACGACCCCAAGAAGGTCTGGCAGCGAGTCCTGCAACGAGTGGTCGCTGGAGGGGGGCGCCGAATCACGTCCAATGGCATGCGCCATTCCTTCGCCAGGAACCTCCTCATGGCAGGCGTCTCGGACACCTTGGTTGCACGTTGGATGGGTCATGCGGATACGTCCTTGGTGCACGAGCGCTATGGTCACCTCCACGCATTCCATGGGGACATCAACCGTATGAAGATCTCAGCTGGTCGGAAACCTGAATTGGACACTGGCGATGTTGCCTAATTAATTAGTAGAGGCAGTTCAGCTGTGCATGCCTTTGGTGTAATGTCTGCTCACTGGAAATCGGTAATCAATCTCAAGTCAGCTACTGAATTGGTCCGCTGACTGAGTCCTTTTGGTCGATCGGATCACCAGCAGAGGGAGAACCGCGTCCGGGTTCTGTGCCAAATCTACTCATGCGACGGCCGTTATTCACTCCGTGAGGGGTTCGAATCTCGTCAGAATTGAATATTGTTCCAACTGACTGCGTCCAGAACTGCGTCCAATATCATTTCTCCAAAAACAAACCCCCCGTCAGCATGAGTGCTGACAGGGGGTTACACTGGTCGGACCGACAAGATTCGAACTTGCGACCCCTACCACCCCAAGGTAGTGCTCTAATCCAGGCTGAGCTACGGTCCGCTGACGATGTGGCGGGCCACTCTGTGGGTACGAGCCGGTCGGTCAATAGAAGTCCAGGGCTTGCGAGCCCCTGCAGCAGGGGTACAGTTTGAACCCCCTCCGTGTGACCGGATACCTCGGTCGTACATCTTGAAACTCACGATTCCATGTCATCTCGGCTATTTACCACATCAGAGATCCGCGAGTCCTTTCAAACGTTCTTCGCAAACAAGGGCTGCGTCCGCTATCCCTCGGCCTCCTTGTTGCCCGAAAACGACCCCACGACGCTCTTCACCGTGGCCGGGATGTCCCAGTTCAAGGACATGTTCCTGGGCCGTGGATCCCATCCCTTCACCCGGGCCACGACCTCCCAGAAGTGCCTGCGTACCAACGACATCCTCAATGTCGGCCGTACCGCGCGGCACCACACCTTCTTCGAGATGCTGGGGAACTTCTCCTTCAACGACTACTTCAAGACCGAGGCCATCCATTGGGCCTGGGAGTACCTCACCGAGGTGCTCCAGCTCGACCGCGAGCGGCTCTCGATCTCGGTCCATCGGATCGATGATGAGGCGTATAAGATCTGGAACCAGGAGATCGGAATCCCGCAGGAGCGCATCTTCCGGCTAGGGGATAGCGACAACTTCTGGCCGGCCGACGCGCCCACCCAGGGCCCCGAGGGACCGGGAGGCTTCTGCAGCGAGATCTTCTGGGACTATCGCACCAACACCGACCCCAAGGACAACCTCACCTCCTCGACCGGGCGCTTCGTGGAGATCTGGAACCTGGTCTTCCCGCAGTTCAACGTGCGCAAAGTCAACGCCGACGGCACCCCCAACCTCGAGCAGCTCGGCCGGCGCAACATCGATACCGGCATGGGCCTGGAGCGCATCGCCTGCGTGGTGCAGGGCGTCTTCAACAACTTCGACATCGACCTGCTGCAGACGATCGTGCGCGAGGTTTCACGCGTCGCCGCCCAGCCCTACGACACCAACCAGAAGGAGGGTCCCCAGGGCGCCCGCAATGTGCTGCTGCGGCGGGTCGCCGACCATGTGCGCGCGATCACCTTCTGCGTCACCGACGGGGCCCTCCCGGGCAATACCGGCCGTGGCTACATCGTGCGC
>Ga0206948_1246_pt1 | contig 10391 bp, 8 predicted proteins | sample Alteio_BWOrgHeat_FD_153236 | JGI IMG/M metagenome (GOLD analysis project Ga0206948, IMG submission 153236) | Enriched cells from forest soil in Barre Woods Harvard Forest LTER site, Petersham, Massachusetts, United States -... | ecosystem: Environmental > Terrestrial > Soil > Temperate forest > O... | reverse complement strand
GGCTCAAGACAATTGCTTCACCCCATAAGAGGGGGTTCGCAATTGTAAGTCAAGCAAAGACGGTTTTATTACCTGCTTAAGCTTGCTTTATCCGCTGCTTGTAATCCACTATGCTTCTGGTACACAGGTACAACTTCTTCTCGCGCAGCCAGATTATGCTCAGCAATTTGCAGCGCATTCATTATTTGGGGCTTCTTGGTTTGAACAAAATCAGGCATAAGAGTTAGGTATTGTTTATTAGGTTTAACATTACCAGTAATAGACTCAATATGCTTAACCTTCCACGCTTCCCACTCGGCCTTAACCCAATTATAGAGCTCAATATCATATTCATGTTTTTCAGAGAGATTATAACGCAAATCTCTAAGTTTACATCCAAATTTATCTTCATCCTCAAGAGTAATAGCCGGTAGTCCGCCTACTTGCGCTCGAGCATAGGCTATATCAGAAACTCCAAATCGGCTTGCTACAATTGCCATAACTATTTCAATATCATTAATTGGGGCAACAAATGTAAATCGATCTTTGATATTCTTTTTTGCTTTCTCTAGCGTTTCAGGCGTACACTTACCGGTCATCGCATTCTCTCCGGCAAATAATCGAGTTTGCGGGTTATCGATCGCCACCTTTAAAAGATAATGAACTACATTAGCTTGTTCAACGTAGCCTCTTTGAAAGTCAAAGTTTGCAGCTGATATTTCGCGAAACACTGGGTATCGCATTGTTCCAACATAAGTTACTTCAGGGCCAAATAGAGCTGTTTCATCTTGCACTTCTGGAACTGGCATGTGACCACTGATAAAGTCTAAATGTCGCTCCTTACCGTTAAATTTCTCTGGGTTTTTTTTAACTCTTTCTAAACCACCAATAGACCCAGCTGTAAACAGATTAGGCGATCTCTCAGCGACGCGCGGTACGGCCGCACGTTCCACAGCCACTTCATGGTCTACCGCAATAGCTTTCATTAAACTATCTAAATTTGTACCACCAGTTTTAGGTATATGTGGGTATACGATAGTTTTATTCGGATCCCATATGCCCTGCTTAAGCACAACTATAGGCAATATGTTTAGCTTACTTCCTGCAAAGGATAAATCTGGGGATCTTTTTATATCAAGTGCACATGCTTTGTTAGCCAAAACTGTAGCTGTTGCCGCACAGGCCAGAATAAATACTCGCTGTCTCATTTAGTATTCCCAAATAGATAAACAGCTGAATATTATATTTGATAATGAGCGCTTAAACAAGTGATTTTATCTACACATTAGACGCAAGAGTTTTTGCAACTTTAATGGCAGAAGTGATTGCATCCTCATGGTAGAAATACTTCCCAAAGTAAGAGCCGCAGAAATAAGTGTTAAAGCTATTATTATTTAATGAGTCAATATTATCCAAAGCATCAATACTACTTTTGGTAGGTAAAGGGATTTTTAATTCTTCCTGATGAATTATCTGATCATCGGGAACTGGGTGCATGCCCGGCTGATGAATAGAGACATAATGCTCATCTTCCAGATCATATCCAAAGCAGGTATTTTGTCCCAAGGTGCTTACCACATATGGGTCTTTACCTGGCTGCTCACGAACATCAGCGGTCAAAGCGCCAAAATATGAGTACTGAGAGTTTTTATGCAAAGTCGTGATAACACTGCCTACATCGATTTGCTTAAGCAATGACGTTTCATTTGCAGTGGGATTATCAAGCAGTGCTAGTGCTTCATCAGGCCGAATAGCCAGAACGACTTTATCAAAAACTTCGGAAATACCATCGTAATATAACTCTACATTTTCACCGGTGCGTTTTATATTGGTAATTTTAACACCTTGCTTAAGCTTCAGCTGGCTACGCTCTATAAACGCGTCAATAAGCTGGTGATTGCCTCCTTTTATATAACTAAACATATACATCGAGTTTATAGGCAAACAATATTTAGCCCACCAGTCCGCAATAATATGAGCTGGAAGGTCAAATATAGCCATGTAAGGCATAGACAGATAAAGAGCAGCAAAAGGAGCCAGGAAGTACTTTGCGCTGTTCTCTGAAATATGGCCAAGCCTGATTAGATCGCCTAGTTTCAAATCATTATATTTAGGACAATTTTTAAATTTGTTAAGCAAATACCATGCATCACTAATTTCACGCTTTATCCTTTTAAAACTCAAGTCGCGTGGTACCCTGGGGTGGTGGGTAAGGCAATACTCTAATTCCTGATTAAGAGTAAAGGCGTGAGCAATGGTTTTTTGCACAAGGGGTAAATTAAATTTCTTTGCGTAAGCAATTGTGTGTACAAATAAATCAGCTCTGGGGAAAGTAATCACCCCCATTGGCACCTTGAAAAGGTTGCCGCGAGAGGTTATTTGTGCTGAGTGATTGTTACCCCCTAAGTACTTATTTCGCTCGAATAGTGTGACATCATATTTATCGTGTAGTAAATGTGCCGCAGATACTCCGGCGATTCCCCCACCGATGACCGCTAGTTTCTTCATATACTAACCACAGACTCACCAGATAAATATTCATAGAGCACGGCTCCATTATGAAAGGATCTTGCGAAGCCCGCAGAACCTGCTGTAGCATTGCAGAAATAAAAATTATCAAAAGAAGTGGTAAAGCCAATTTTGCCCAGCCCCATATTCTTTGGAGTCATATTAGCTCCATATGAGTTCCCCTCAGGCGACCAGCAATAGCTAGCATTCGTTGTTGGGCTACCCAGCATTTTAAAACATATATGCTCCCTGAAATTTGGGACATATTTCTCCTCTATCACATCTAACATAGCATTGAAGATTTTGGTTTTAAACTGATTGTACTCTTTAGCACTTCTGTATTTAAGATGCCTAAACAGCGAATAATTGGCAACTGTGATCAGTTCAAAGATCTGCTCTCCTTCCGGGCAACCTGTGGGATCATCAGTAACCAGTGACGGAGCTGACATGCCAAAGGCTAATTGGCTATAATCCCCTAGCTCATACATGTCATTAAAGGCCTTATTTAAATCCAACTGTTGGCTGTGAAATATATTCCAGCTGCCAAAATTATGTTGGCGCAAATCAAGACCGCGCACAGCTCCATAAACCATAAAGTTGGAATAAGAATATTCATAATCCAGTTGCTTCCTGAGCTTCGGCGAAAAATGTTCAAATCCTATCATGCTGGCAGCAAGCTTGGGATCAAAGTTACAAACTACCGACTTACCATTATATTCAGTGAGAATATTGGGATTGGTTGTATCTCTGGCTATCACTCCGGTTATGCGCTTCTTATCACGAAGGAATTTGGTTACTGTTTGATTATAGATGATTTGACCACCATTATTTTCAATCAGCTTAACCAGAGAATTAACCACATGCTCAAAATGCTTTTTAGGATAGTAGGCGCCACGCATATACCCATCAAATAACACTACCCAACAGTAAATTGAGAGCTGCGCAGGTGGCAATAGAAAATCCGGCCATTGGCTGGCGAGCAAAGATTGTGCAGCTAGCGGCAGCTCAAATTTGTCAAAAACTTGTTGCAGAGATTTATTATAATATAATAGCAATTCAGCAGACAAAAGATTTTGACTCATATACCTAAGCGGAGATGCGCCTGGCGGAGATTTTAGTTTACTAATTAAGGTGGCCAACCGCTTCGTGGTCTCCAAAAACTTAGCGATGTTTTTAGCGTGATCGGGAAATAACGTTGCTAACCTCTCGGTTAATTTCTCATAGCTATTGGGAATTGTAACTTTATAGCCTGGTACAACCATATGATCAAACCCGTCTTCATTGTACCGCACAAATTCAACTTCTTTATCTAATCCCAGCTTTTTTAAAACCAGATTAACCGGCTCTCCTTCACCACAATCCCAGACGTAATGCAGCTGGGCATTAAAGTGATATTCGCAGTTCACATTTTTTTCAATAAAAGTATGCCCATACCCGCCAGGCAAGTCGTGGGCTTCAAGTATAACGACCTTGCGCCCTGCTTTAGCCATTAATGCACCAAATGACAGGCTTGATAAACCGCTACCAAGAATCAAATAATCTACACTCATAATGAATAAAGCTAACCCAATTTTTTTGTGGTGTATAGGATAATGTATAAACAAAGCAAACCAGTTTTGAATAATTATATAGATACAATTAACCTATTGATATTTATAATATTTGTTCCAAAACTGAGAAATGCGGGAACCAAAAGTAGTCCGTTTTTGTACCATTTTTAAATTTGCAGAATCATTCTGAAATACGTCTAGTCAAATTAACATACTGATTTAGTAGTAATTAACTTGAAAACAAGAATTGTGGGTTTTATGCAGAAAAATATGTGTATAATTGTTGAATGCGTTCTCTTATAATATAATATGTAACGAGAATTTAGAGGGAAAATATGGTACGTGTTGCGATATCTCCTGGTATGATCCGTTGGGCAAGAGAGAGATCAACTCTTGATTTAGAGTATCTGCTGCATAAGTTTTCTAAATTACTAGAATGGGAAACAGGCGAGCTTCAACCAACATTAAAGCAGCTGGAGAAATTTGCTAAAGCTGTATACGTACCTTTTGGTTTCTTGTTTCTAAAAAATCCCCCCATTGAAAAACTGCCAATTCCTGATTTTCGTACCTTTAGTAGTCAGGTGGTAACACTGCTTAGTCCTAATTTGCTTGACATGATATATACATGTCAAGAACGTCAATCATGGTATAAAGACTATGCGCAAATAAACCAACAAGCACCGTGCAACATGATAGGAAGCGCTTCACTTTTAGATAGACCTGAAGATGTAGCAGACAGAATACGTGCGACTATAGATTTTGATATCGAGTCGCGCAATAAATGTAGAAATTATGAAGAAGCCTTGCGCTTATTTATTCAAAAGGCAGATGATGCTGGTATTTTAGTTATGGTGAGCGGGGTAGTTTTCAGCAATAATAATCGCAAGTTAGACCTTAAGGAATTTAGGGGATTTGCAATATCAGACCCTCTAGCACCTTTAGTCTTTGTTAATGGCTCTGACAGCAAAGCAGGCCAGATGTTTACACTTGCTCATGAACTGGCCCATCTATGGTTAGATTCTTCTGGTTTGTCTAATGCAAGTGCAGCGCCTGTTAATGGATTTAGAAAAGAAGAAGTATGGTGTAATGCAGTAGCTGCAGAGTTTCTGGTCCCAATGTTATTACTGCGTTCAAATTTACATAGTCGTAACAACGAAACGCTACATCAAGCTACTGAACGACTTAGTAAATATTTTAAAGTTAGCAAGTTAGTCATACTTAGGAGATTATTAGATGCAGGTTGGTTATCAAGGGCAGAGTTCGATAATGAATGGGCGTCAGAGAAAGGGCGACTCAAAGAAATAGCAGATCAAAGTGCCGGCGGTGGCAATTTTTATCATACGACTCTTTCCAGGGTCAGCCACCGTTTTACAAGAGCATTAGTATGCAGTACTTTGGAAGGCCACACCCTCTACCGTGATGCATTTAGAATGTTAGGTATATCAAGAACTGAAACGTTTAATAACCTTGGTAAAGGAATTGGAGTAATGTTATGACAAAATATTTACTCGATACAAATGTATTTATTCAAGCAAAGAATCTCCACTATGGATTTGATTTTTGCCCTGCATTTTGGCATTGGCTTCAGGAACAAAATAGAACTGGAAAAGTAGCTAGTATAGAAAAAGTTGGCGATGAACTTAGTCGTGAGGACGAACTTGCAAGTTGGGCAAGAGATCAAGGAAAAGATTTTTTTCTTCCCGCAGACGAAATAGTAATTCCAGAGCTAACCAGCGTTAGTCAATGGGCCAGCACTCAAAATTACGAACCTGCAGCTATTTCTATATTTTCACAAGGTGCTGACTATTGGCTTATAGCTCATGCCAAGGCGCACGGTTACACAGTTGTGACACATGAAATACCAGCTAATAGCATCAAAAAAATCAAAATACCTAACGTTTGCATTGGTTTGAAGCTTCACTGCATAAACCCATATGAGATGCTTAGGCGTGAACATGCTCGTTTTGTTTTAGGGGCAACTAAATAAGAATTATTCAATTAGTTCTCATTTACATATAGCATCATAAACCCTTAACTCATACGCATCGTTCCAGAAATGGTATTCCAACACTGAACTTTGGTAAAAAGCCTCAAGCATTTTATCCCTTACAGGCTGCGAAGCATTCTCGGCCAATTCATCAAAAATCGTTATGACAGTTTCTACATCCAAAGCAAACTGTTCACTTGCATAATTTTTAATCCATTCAAAGTACGGGCTATTGCTATTGGCCTGCTTATATACTTCTTGCCCTACTTTAAGGTAAAGCCAAAAACAAGGCAGCACGGAAGCAACCGCGACCTCTACCGGCTCCAAGCTACTTGCTTGCAAAAGGTAGCTGTTTAATGACAAGCACGCTAGCGATATGGTACTTCTATCCTTTACCTCTTTGCCTATATACCTGGCGATAATTGTTTGTTCAGCTGCTATTGTGTTGCCAGCAAATTTTAAGAACTGCGCAATATGATCAGGGTTTTCAGAGCGGGCTGCAATCAGTGCAAGGCTGCGTGCAAAAGCCTTTAAAAACAACTGATCCTGCTCAATATAAAAACGAAATATTTTATGGTCCAGAGTTCCATTCATGAGCCCCCGATTAAACGGATGACTAATAATTGTTTGATAGAAGTCAGCAGTTTTATTCCACGCTTTCTCTGATAAATTCATATAGACCTTCCTGATTGCTTAAGAGTGTCAAGCATTGAGATAACCTCATTCATATTATTAAACCGAATATCAGGCTTTATATTCTCTGACCCAGGATGATCCAATAAGGACACAGATTCATTAACAAGAATAGAGGTAAAACCTGCTTTATTTGCAGCTAATATATCTGTCGATAAAGAGTCACCAAGATACCATAGTGATTTAGATACAGGAAGCCCCAAACTTCTCGCTGCCCATGTAAGTCCAGAGGTGCTAGGTTTTTGTGCAGAACCTTTTACAATCTTAAAACTACTTTGCAACCCGAGTTCATTAATTTGCTTTTCAAGCAAATACTGATCTAGATTACTTATTATACCAACTGGTATTTTACTTGAATTAAGTCGATCACATAAACTATTTGCCCCTGGCATTAATTCATCTTGCGAAACTGGCCACGAGGCGAAAATCTTCTTAAATCTTCTATAAGCCTTATCTATTCCATCAATTGAATCTATACGACTATAAAATGAATCATATATCGATTTTGATCCTTGCATGCTGGTCATATGCTTGGATTGTGGATAACCCAATTCATCTAATGTCTGGTTAAAACACCGTAAAAATTTACTTTCTCTAAATGCTAATATTGTTCCGTCCCAATCAAAAAAAGCACCTTCTGGCGAGGGAGGCAATTTGAATGCGCTGGTGGTTAGTTTTCTAACGAATGAGATTCGGTTTAAAAGTATCTGCCGCATTATTAGTACTCCTTAAAGGTTACCGTCACTGCTTATCTATAGCCTTTATCTGGGTGTAAAAATATGAGACTGCTCCTATTAATAGGATGCAGTTATTTTCACACTCCCTCCGCAGGCATTATCCAGAGCAGGTTATAGGGTTTATCTCAGCCTTGAAAACAATTTCTAAAGCACCCCCGGTGAGTTTTTAAATATAGGAGAAAAAAGTACGAAGTCAAAATTAATTAAATAATGGAAGATTTTAAAAATCCATAATAGATTTAATAGAGCAACTTATTGTATTATATACATTATGTTCGGTAGGAGAAGATCAATTGATTACAGTAGTATTTTAGCTAGCGGGAAGCTTACGAAAGAAAATATCCATAACATGAGTTTAGATGAATTGCGAAGATGTTATATTCCATTGATTCAGATGCTAAATGGGAGCAAGGATATCCACGCCTCAGCACTTGAAAGAGAACTTATAGCCAGGATGCACCAAATAAATGTGGGCAATGAAAAACAACCTAAGAGTGAAGCTGTAAAGTATTTTGACAGCGGTTGTACAAAATTAGAAAGTGGAAACTATGAAGGAGCAAAGCTAGATTTTAGCGAAGCAATCAACCGAGACCGCCATTATTCGCAGGCTTTTAATAACCGTGGTCAAGCCAAAAAAAAGCTGAATGAACTTGATGGCGCACTTGAAGATTTCAATACAGCAATTTTGCTAGACCCAAAAAACTATCAAGCTTATAACTGCAGAGCTATAGTTAAAAATCTAAAACTAGATACTAAAGGCGCACTTGCTGATTTAGATTGTGCTATTGAATTACACCCACGTTTTTATCAGGCACTATATAATCGAGCTAATCTTCGAGACCAAATGGGTTACACAAACGCTGCACTTGATGATTTAGGTACGCTAATCGCCACTAACCCAACCGATAGTGCTTCGTTGAGTTTACGCGGCGATATTAGAGTGAGCAAAGGAAATTATACTGGAGCTCTTACAGATTTAAATAGAGCCCTTGAACTCAACCCTCAGTTGTGTGATGCATTTTATAGCCGAGCAGAGGCTAGGCATAAACTAGGAGATGACAAAGGGGCATTAGATGATTTAAACAATGCACTCAGGCTTAATCCCAAGTACTCATTAGCACTTAATAGTAGAGCCGCACTCAAAAAAGCCCAAGGGGATTTGAATGGCGCTGTGGCTGATCTGGATAAAGCAATCGAGTTTAACCCTAAATTATCCAGAGCATTATACAACCGCGGCACGATTAAATATGAGCAAAAAAAATTCAACGAATCACTTGCTGATTTTGACGAGGCCATATCACTCACTCCTTACTTCTCTGAAATATTTTTTTATCGAGGCGAGGTCAGAACTAAACTAAGAGACTGGTATGGCGCCCTCGATGATTACAATGAAGCAATCGACCTGAATCCAGATTATTCTGAGGCATATAATAGCCGTGGCGACATCAGAAGATGTCTAAAAGAGTTCGATGCTGCTCTTGCAGATTACGATGCAGCTATCAAGACTAACCCTAACAACTTTAAGGCATATAATAATAGTGCTGGAATTAAGCTACAAAACGGTGATGAAGCTGGTGCTGAGGCTGATTTAAGAAAAGCCCTTAAGGCAAACCCTAACTTTCAACCCGCACTTGTAAATCTAACCCAGGTAGCAGTTAGTGCAATTGATACAGTTAAAGTTGCAAAAGCAAATAAACTCAGAAAGGCAGAACCTATATCTGCTAGTTTGCTTTATGACCAAGGCTGTTTAAAAAAGAAACAAGGGAAACTTAAAGAGGCACTTAAAGACTTTGACGCAGCACTCAGCCTTAATCCGCGATTTGCAGAAGCATATAACTGCAGAGGTACCGTGAGAGAAAGCCTAGGCAAAACTGATGATGCTTTAAAAGACTTTGAAGTTGCAATCCAGTTAAATCCTAAATTACCTGATGCACTTTATCATCGCGGGTTAATTAGAAAGGATAAGGGAAACGTAAGTGGTGCGTTAGCCGATTTGGATAAAGTAATTAGTCTTGATTCAAAACATCATAAGGCACTATATAATCGAGGCAGAATAAAACGAAAGCAAGGCAAGCTTGATGCCGCATATATTGATTTGACTCAAGCTATACAGTTAAACTCTGAATTTTATAAGGCATACAATGTTAGGGCTTTGGTTCAGAATGAACAAGGATGTCAAATGGGCGCGCTAGCTGATTTAAATGAAGCGATTAGACTAAATCCCAACTTTGCTGAGGCGTATTACAACAGAAGCCTGGTTAAAGAGCAGCAAGGAAAGACTCCAGAATGTCTAGCTGACTTAAATTTAGCAATCAACAAGGATCCCAAATTTCTTGAAGCGCAACATAGACGCACAGCAATTCTGGAAAAGCAAAGCCGCTGTAGTAAGGCAATAGAAGTGCCTAATAAAAATAAGCCTGCTGCAACCAATATGAATTGTTTGAGTGCAAGCAGTAAAATACCAGTTTGTAAGACTTTTAGTTTTACATTCCACAAGCCTAATACTGACAAGCAAAAAACTATTAAAATAATACCACCACCAAATCCTTCGAATCATGTGCGCCCTGCAAGTACTATAGCCGTCCTTCCAGCAGCAAAGAAACCCTCGGCTTCGATCCACAGCTGTTCTTCTATGAATACACTGGCACAGAGTGTTCATGGCTCTGCCGAGCAGAGAGCGAGTTATTGGCAAACACTTCGCAAATCCTTCGATCGCGCAGAACAGAATAGAACTAGCGGATTTACAGTATGAAATTAATTATGCATGTATATTTGCCATTGCAATTATTCTCTTAATTTGGTTATTGTAATGATAGATAGTCATTTATCATATTGAAATATATGTTTTCTCGAGCGACGTTATCAGCAGTAGAAGACCGCTGTAAAAACAATAATGAAATGCTCACGGCTTTTCATACACTGAATAAGTTTCGTTGG
>Ga0206948_1245_pt1 | contig 10415 bp, 9 predicted proteins | sample Alteio_BWOrgHeat_FD_153236 | JGI IMG/M metagenome (GOLD analysis project Ga0206948, IMG submission 153236) | Enriched cells from forest soil in Barre Woods Harvard Forest LTER site, Petersham, Massachusetts, United States -... | ecosystem: Environmental > Terrestrial > Soil > Temperate forest > O... | reverse complement strand
TCGAAGTGTTCGGAGCAAAAGTTCAATGGGTCGAAGGTTCGCTCCTTATCGACTGCACCGAACTGTGCGATGGGGAAGCGGACGAGGAGATGGTCCGCTCGATTCGAACATCCTTTTACTTGCTCGGCCCGCTAGTGGCACGCATTGGAACGGTTACATTACCGGCGCCCGGTGGTTGCAAAATCGGTGCACGACCGGTGGACCTTCACGTCAAGGGATTAAGAGCTCTTGGCGCCGAGTTGGATTTAGATGATGGCCGATATACAGTGCGGGCAAGTCAGCTCATCGGCACCGAGATTTATCTTGACGTTCCCAGTGCTGGCGCAACCCAACATTTGATGGCAACTGCGACCTTGGCAAAGGGAATCACCGTCATCCAGAACGCGGCCGTGGAGCCAGAAGTTACTGCGCTCGCCGACTTCCTGAACCGCATGGGCGCAAAGGTTGAAGGGGCAGGAACGAGCACGATCACTGTTGTAGGTGTGAAGCGCCTTGAGGCTTGCGGCTACACGATTCCAACCGATCGGCTTCAGGCGGGTACTTATCTTATCGCCGGGGCGATTTCCGGCGGAGACGTAACCGTGCGGGGCATCATCCCTGAGCACCAGACAGCCGTTATCAACAAACTTCGAGAGGTCGGTTGCGAGATTACGGAAGGCCCGGACTGGCTCCGAGTGCAAGCGGCTTCAAATATGAAGGGCGTTCGCATCAAAACGATGCCTTATCCCGGATTCCCGACGGACATGCAGCAACCCATGTCTGCGCTGTTGACTCTCTGCGATGGTATGAGCATTGTCGAAGAAACCATCTACGAGAGCCGAATTGGCCACGTCCAAGAACTAAATCGAATGGGCGCGACGATCATGCAAGAGGGAAGGACTTCGATCATTACCGGTGCAGCCCGTTTGAGGGGCGCCACGGTGACTGCCAGCGACCTTCGAGCGGGTGCTGCTCTCGTTTTGGCGGGATTGGCAGCCGATGGAGAAACGCTCGTCAAGAATATTCACTTCATTGACCGTGGCTACGATAACCTGGAGGGAGGCCTTATTTCCCTCGGTGGTGACATCAAGCGAATCGCGGCACAGGAAAAGCGCACCAAGGTGGGCGACACCGTTCATTGAAGCTTGTTCCTGAAATCGGAATCGACCTAGGCACCGCAAACATCCTCGTTTACCGTCGCGGGAAAGGCATTGTCTTATCCGAACCGACGGTAGTTGCCGTCAATACGACTAACGGCAAGGTACTAGCGGTCGGTAACGAAGCTCGAGACATGTTGGGCCGGACACCCGGAAATATCACCGCTATCCGGCCCCTTAAAGATGGCGTCATCGCTGACTACACGACGACGCTCAAAATGCTTGAGTACATTATTCACAAGACGTGTGGGAGCAAGTTTCCAATACGTTTTAAGCCGACAACGCTCGTTTGCGTTCCAAGCGGGGTAACAAACGTCGAACGCCGCGCCGTCATCCAGGCCGCCAAGGAGGCTGGAGCGGGCAATGCGATGACGATCGAGGAGCCCATGGCGGCTGCAATCGGGGCCGGTTTGCCCATTTCAACTCCAGGTGGCAATATGGTCGTCGATATCGGGGGCGGAACGAGCGATATCGCCGTCATCTCTCTCTCGGAGGAATCGTTCTTTCGATGAGCCTTCGCGTTGGAGGCAACAAGCTGGACGAGGCCATCATCCGCCACATCCGCAACGCTTATAACCTAATGATCGGTGATCCAACCGCAGAGGATATCAAGATTAAGATCGGGTCTGCATTTCCGCTCGCTCAGGAACTTAGAATGAATATCCGGGGCCGGGATTTGGTAGCCGGTCTTCCAAAGAGCGTGGAAATATCGAGCGAAGAAATTCGTGAGGCCCTTGGAGAACCTGTAAGGCAGATTGCAGAAAAGCTTTGTTCCGTACTTGAGGAAACCCCGCCGGAATTGGGCAGCGACGTTATCGAACGAGGAATTACCTTGACCGGTGGCGGCGCACTCCTTCGAGGCTTGGATAAATTACTGCAGAGCGTAACCGATATCCCAGTTCGAGTGGCCGATAATGCATTACACTGCGTGGCAATTGGAACGGGACGCGCTTTAGAAGAATTAGGCGCGATTAGGCAGAGCGGAGCAGTCAGTACGATATGAAGTCAGCAGTTAGCGGTGTTTTGTTGGTCCTTGGTCTGGTTTCAGTGTGTTTTGGCCAAGGCGACGGAGGACTTAAGAAAACCCACCGTGCGCCGATCGCCACGAGTGCCGCACCAGTATCCGAGGCCGAAGCTGATGCGACATTTCAGCACGTTGCCGACTTATTTAAGGCGATCCTCCATATTAATGTAACAAATTCACATGCCAAAAGCAGCACCGCTCTTGTCACAAAAGCCGAGGTCGTCGCTGAGATGACACGCTTCTACAAGGCCGCGCAGCCAGCTTTTACGCTCACTCCGAAGCTTGTTAAGGTAGATTTGCCCCGCGTTACGATAGATAAACCATCTGAGAAAGCAAACTTGATCATGCTCATTGAGCGCGGATGTGTCGGAAACTACGGCCCTTTGGCTACGGGCAAAACAAATAGCCTCAGCGTTCAGGAATTTGGCGACGCAGTCGGTTACTTCTTATGCCGAATTGCCGAATGTACGCACACTCCGAGCACAAAGTGGACTCCGTATTTACACGGTAACTAAACTTGCTCTATTTTTCGAACGCCTGGCACAAGTTCTCTGAGTTGTAACTCGATCCCGTGCTTAAGTGTTAACCCCGACATCGGACACCCGTTACATGCGCCCGAAAGCTTTATCTTTACATCGCCTTCCGGTGATACGCCCATCAGTCGTATCTCTCCGCCGTGAGAGCGAGCGTAAGCCTGCACGTTCTCCATGGCCGACTTAACCTGAGGAAACAGCGGACCCATTTCGGTCTGCTGTATCTCATCTCGACGGAATAAGCTGCGTAAGAGGGACATTCGAATCTCGCTAATAGTTTACTACGGTTCCCGTCACCGAATTGAAACGCTCAATCGTATTAAGGTTGGGACCAATCGATGGCAGCGAGCAACAAAATAAAGCCGCACCAAACCTCGCTTCTCATTGCGGGCTTTGCAACGTTGGCTGGATTCTTGATTCCGTTGGTTCGGCAAGTTCTGCTACCAGTCATTTACCTGAACACCCACCTCCACGAGCTAAGTCATGCCCTTATGGCTGTGGCGACGGGCGCGAGGGTAGAAGAGATCCTCGTCCATGCGAACGGCAGCGGTGAAACACCGGTCGCAGGCGGATACATCCTCCCAATTGCTTCTGCCGGCTACTTGGGGGCATCCGTGTTCGGGGCTGCGATGATTTTCTTTGGGCGAGCAGAGAAGAGTGCGCGGGCAACATTGATAACCTTGGCTTGCCTACTCACATTCTCAATGATTGCGTGGGTTCGTGGCGATGGAGTCGGAATAGCCTCAGGCTTCGGGTGGATCGCTGCTCTGGCCGGCATGGCTTTTTTCCTTCGGGGCCTGCCGTTGGTGTTTTGTTGCCAGTTCCTAGGCCTCCAGCAATGCCTGAACTCCTTCCAATCTCTCTTCGTCCTGGTAAGAATAAGCGCCGACACGGACATGCACTCAGACGCCAAAATCCTTCAAACTGCGACGCTGATTCCGTCCGTAGTGTGGGCGCTCGGATGGTCAGCGTTTAGCCTCTTCTTGGTCTACATCGCACTCAGCAAATCCTGGCAACCAGCAAAGCGTTAAAGCGTTTCGCTTCGCTAGCGTTAGAGCGTTCGAGGGATAACGCAATATCCGCTTACCCACCTTATATCCGGGCTGCCCTCGAACGCTTCAACGCTCCTAACGCTCCAACACTGTAAACTTCTCCCCATGCCCTTTCAGCGTCGCATGCGCAGTTTGCCTCTTTCCGACATCAGGGTCACGGACGCGTTTTGGGGTAGGTGGCAAAACGTTTTGATCGATGCGACTTTGCCAACTCAATTCGAACAATTGGTTAACACGGGTCGGATCGCTAACTTTGAACGGGCCGCCGGTAAGAAGGACGGCGAATTCGAGGGTCTTTGGTTTAACGATAGCGACGTCTATAAATTCGCCGAGGCTTGCGCGTACGCTCTAGCGGTTAGGGACGACAAGAAGGTTCGAGACTGTCTTAACTCAGCAATCGAGGCGATTCGAAGCGCACAGGAGCCAAACGGCTATATTAACACGTTCTTCCAACTCAAACACCCGAATCTGAAGTGGAAGAACTTGAACATGATGCACGAGATGTACTGCGGTGGCCATCTCATTGAAGCCGGTGTGGCGCTTTTCGAGAGTATGCAAGACCGAAGACTCTTGGATATCGCAATCCGGTTTGCCGATCATGTGATGTCTGTGTTTGGGCCCGACAAGCGACTCGGATACTGCGGTCATGAGGAAATCGAATTAGCCCTCATCAAGCTCTCTACGGCCACCGGACAACCTAAGTATCGAGAGTTTGCCAGGTGGATGATCGAGTCTCGCGGTCACCGGCCCAGCCCTTTTGAGGCAGAACTAGCCGACTCGGAAGCAATGAGCCTGTGGCCGCATGGAACGCTTTACAACAAGGAAGGGAAGTACGACGGTCAATATGCGCAGGACCACGCTCCCATTCGAGAGCACACCGAAATCGTCGGCCATGCCGTCCGGGCAATGTACTTTTACATTGCTGCGGTCGAACTTGCCGACGATAAAGATGATGCCGAACTTGAATCTGCGTTAATTCGAATCTGGAACAACCTTACTGGCCGTCGCATGTATCTGACCGGAGGGATCGGTCCGAGCAGTTCAAACGAAGGATTTACCGCCGACTTCGACCTGCCAAATCTGAGCGCTTATGCCGAGACCTGTGCATCGTGCGGTCTCGTGATTTGGGGCCATAAGATGCTCGAAATGACGGGCGACGGAGATTACGTAGACGTAATCGAGCGAGCCCTTTATAACGGCGCGTTGAGTGGAATATCGCTGAGCGGAGACCAATACTTCTATGCCAATCCTTTAGAGAGTCGGGGTAGCCACAAACGGACACCGTGGTTCACCTGTGCTTGCTGCCCCCCGAACATTGCCCGGCTTATTGGATCGCTCGGCCACTACGCTGTCGGCGCAAGCGATGACGCATTTTACGTTCACATTCCGGTTGGATGTGAGGCGTCAACCGAATTTGACGGAGTCAAAGTTAACTTCAAGATTGAGTCTGACTACCCGTGGTCAGGGAAGTACAAGATCTTTGTAACGCCGGAAAGACCAGTCAGATTTAACTTAATGCTCCGAATTCCCGAATGGTCGCTGGAGATGGAGATCGACTTCCCGAACTCGGATATTCCTGCCGATTATCAAGATGGATACGCACTCCTTGATCGGACTTGGAAGGCAGGAGATGTACTGACCGTAGATCTGGGAATGGAACCGAAGTGGATAGAGGCAGATCCACGCGTCCGTGACAACCTTGGCCGGGTAGCGTTATCGAATGGGCCGCTCGTGTATGCAGTCGAGGCGCACGATCTCGGATTTGCTCCGCAACTCCTCTCCGTTGATACTGAAGGCGTGATTGAATCCAAGAAAGAAAAGATGCTGGAAGGCATTAATTCACTCAAGGCCGAGGGAATCGCGGTAAATGAAGGCGGAGCGGATGAACTGTACAGCGTCGCAGGCTCCGCCGGGTCTATAGAGGTTTCCGCGATATTCATTCCTTACTTTGCGTGGTGCAATCGTGGACCGACCGACATGCAAGTGTGGCTAAGAAAAACCTGAATTCCTTGGGAACAACAAGGTTTTTGAGACCGCCTGATTGGTAGCACCCAGAAAATTGCCGAAGGTCGGTTTACGGATGCAGCGTTGCGAGGAAACCACCATGAGAAATACCATATATGCTTCTTTTAAAGACCCGAAACTTGCAGAAAAGGCTGCTGGTGCGTTGATGGATCACGGACTGCTTGCACAAGACCTCAGCATTATCCAAAGCCATAAATGGCGAAACCTTGCGGCGGAAGAAGTTGCGCCTCGTGACGTTCCTGCGATCGCATTTTTGAACCCAAACGCCAGCGGAATGTCGACAGGAATGTCACCGTTTGGCATGACTCCAATGGTTCCCGAATCAGAGCTATTGGATACTCCCATCGACGAAACCGAAATCTTGCCCGATGTCGAGGATCAAGCGAAGCATGGCATTTCCACCACAACTCCGAAAGATGCTGAAATCGGCGCCTTGAAGGGAACTGCATGGGGGGTTGGAATCGGCGCAGTAGCGGCTGTGGCGTCATTGTTCGTACCCGGATTCGGGTTGGTTGTCGGAGGAGGCGCGTTGGCTACCGCGATCGTCGGAATCGCTGCCTCAGCCGGCGCCGGCGCTGCAGCAGGTGCAATGACCGGTTATCTAAAGGATCAAGGCGTCGAAAGCCACGTTGCGGCCGAGTACGAGCATGTTATCCACAACGGTGGAGCGGTCCTTGGTGCAACGATCCCGTCCGGAGACGTAGACGAAAGCCGTGCCTGGGAAATCCTCAACAAGTACGCCGGCCAAAACGTAACAAGCTACGCGAGCCGGCCATACGTTAGCTGAAACTCGGTGATGAGTGGTGATGGTTGTGGGTTCACCAGAAATCCAGGGATTCGCTATCGTCTTAGGTTGTTGTGATGGATCGGTAAAACCACGATGTCGGATGATACTTTTGTTGGGGCACTGATTCGCACCTGAAGTTTCAACTCTGGAATCTTCGACAATTGGGGTGGCTTCGCGGGGTGGTCAACTTTGATCATCTGATCGACCCCGTTTATCGGAACCGTGGGTTGACCTTTGACGTTTACCGCGGGTGGTGAAGATATCATCACTCGAATGGTGTCGAGCCCCATTAACGCAGGAGCGGGCGTGATGGACATCAATCTAAGCCCTATCCCTACTCCATCAAATTCGATACGCGGTTGCGACTTTGCAGCGGGCATCAACTTAACGATTACGTCGGCGCGCGAAAGCGGATGCTTAGCTGTAGGTCCAGGCTTCGGAAGCTCAATGAAGTGAGAAAGAATTGCGTTGTAACTCAGAATCGAACCGATGGTTTGTAGTCTCGGAAGCCAAAGGTAATTATGTCCGTTTCGCTGGACAATCTCGGCGTTTCTGTATGTCAAGGTGGTGTTGGAATTTTTGAAGTGGTAGCGATCGAGCCGAACTCTTATTGCGTCGTTGCCATGGCCGTAATACGTAGACAAAACGTCGCCGCTGAAGACTCTGTCGGCGAGCGGATTTTCTGCCGAAAAGGCAGTGCCGATTATGTGGGCGATCACCAGGTCGTTAGGCGACGGTTGTCTGACTAGATCTATGTTGTAGCCCCCCTTTAAATCGTCTAGCGTAAATTTCACTTGCCTCTCGGAAATTGCTGACTCATCGGGTGAGGGAGCGGAAAGGAACCTACGAGGTTCAGCGATCTTCGTGAACTTGATGTCTTCGTGTTGGAATAAGAGCCCTTCGCCGCCCTGGTTGATAGTCGCGGTGATTGAGGATGGGCGCTTGGCAAATCCCGACTGAACCGAAAGGATAAACACACCCTTGTCACCAGAAATACGAGTGGCGTAGCTGAGCCCTTCTGGATCTTTTGCACTCTGGACGTGAGGAAACGCGTTGAAGTTAGTCTTCACATCGCGCATCGTGAAGAGGGCGATCGATGCGTCCTTCTCTGTGCAGGTGTAATTCACCACCTCCTTGCCGGCCAATTTCGCATGAATGACCTTGCCTGGATAGGCCTGCTCCTGCGCGAGCAAATCAAGCTGAAATCTTGGCGGCATCGGCATGGGTAAGAGATCCTGCCCGGCTGAGTACCGCTTCATATTTCGGGCGAGAGCAATCACGGCAATCACTGCCAACAGCCCGATTCCGACCATCTGAAGCTTCTTATTCATTTTGATCGCTATCTGACCCTAACACCCAACACCTACTACCACCCACTTATCACTTCACTCTGTGGACGGGCAGAACGACTGTCTTTGACGAGACTTTCGTAGGTTTGCTGACCCGAATCATAAGTTTAAACTCAGGAATCGTTGAAAGCGCCGGGGTGCCCACACGCAAGCTTGATTTGAGGGTCGTGTCGAACCCTGCCAACTCAGTGTTGTTGCCAATGACCATTACACGGACTGTTTCCAACCCCAACTGTTCAAGGCTCGGCAAGACCCTCTCTAACCTGAGTTCAGTCGGGGGATTACCGGCTGCCGACAACGTAGATCTCTGCGAGGTCGGATCGAAAGTAAGCCGGATTTCTCCTCTTGGTGGGCCAGGCTTCTTAACGGTAGCGCCCTTCCGGGGAATTGAGAGGTTGGCAAGAATCGCCGGGATACCTAGAATGGAACCGACTTCCTGCTCGGACGGGAGAAGCAAAACGATCTGACCGCCGCGTTGAACAATCGAGGCGTTCTTATAGGTTAGCGTCGTGATCGTATCCTCATAACGGTACCGATCCAATCGCACTTTGACAGCGTCGTTTCCTGCTCCGAAGTATGTGATAGCTTCAGGTCCGACGGCAAACTCTAAAGGGCTATTGGAGTAGGATGTACCGACCACGTGGACAGTGACTCGTTCGCCGCGAGAATAATACTTGGCCCCTGGTCTGATATGAAGCTGTCCTGTGGCATCGTCCACGGTTGCCTTTGCGAACTTCTCATTTTCAGCCGCGTCCTTCGGCGAGGGAGGCGACAGAACCCTTCGAGGCTCGGCAATCTTCGTGAATTTGATTCCTCCTTGTTGTCTGTAGACGGCATAGTCTCTGTCCTGATTGAGGATCACTTCAATCGATGAAGGACGCTTCGAGAATCCGGCCCGCACAATCAGGATTGAAATCCCCTTCTCAGATATTATTCGGGTGGAGTAGCCGTGACCTTCTGGATCCAATGTGCTTACGACATGAGGGACTGACTCCGCGTGTGTCTGCAGGTCGCGCATCGTAAACACAGCGATTGCCGCATCTTGATCAGTGCACGTGTAATTTAGCAGATCTTTGCCTTCCAGCTTTGCGTGGATGATCTTGCCAGGAACTGCCGCTTCCTGTGCGAGCACGTCAAGCTGAAACTTAGGACCTTCGGGCGGCCGAACATATCCGGGATCTTTAGCAAACCGCCCGAGGTTTCGGACAACGGCAGCCACGCCAATTACCGCCAAAAGCCCAACCACCAATCCTTGAAGCGACTTATTCATTTGTACTAGCGATTCTCACCACCAACCACCAACCACTAACCACTCCCCTTGGGATGGACCGGCAAAACTACGACATTTGACGCCACTTTGACAGGTCTGCTGATGCGAATCTGTATTTTTAGCTCTGGAATCTTGCTTAAGAGTGGCGAATTTCCGGGATGCGAGGCCCTGATGATCGTGTCAAAGCCGTAAATAGGGTTTTTCAGGGGACTGGTTGATTTAGGAAAGCTAATTGTGCCAAGCAACATAACGTGGAGAGAGTCGAGTCCCATTTGTTCCAGGTTAGGAGAAACGTCGACAAGCCGAGATCTTAGAACAGTGGAGTCCGATTGAAGCTTGCCGCCTTGCAACGGCCAAATACTTGGGTGCTGCTTGGCGCCTAATCCGATAAATACTTCACCACGAGATTCTCGATGAGTCGGGATTCGGCCCGGTTTGGGCAGCAAACCTAGCGGGCCGACAACGACGTTGCAGTCAAGGAAACTTGCACTCTGTTGGGGCTTGCCGAGTTGCAAGAAATTCGACCCATCGATTTGCACGATTTCGGCATTCTTATAGGTGATCGATTCATCGGTCTCGACATATCGGTATCGATCTAGCAGAACCTTCACGGCATCGATGGAGCGACTGTAAATCTTGACTAATTGGGGCTCAACTGTCATTGGTCCATCGTCCAAGTTGTGGCCTGAGGCAAACGACGTTCCAAGAATGTATTGCCTTAAAACGTCTTTTGGTCCAGCAGGTGCCGCCGCTTTGACGCTAATGAATCCCGAAGCCGGGTCCCTTTCCGCTCTCGCAATCTTTTCTGCCTCCGCACACTCCGTTGGCCCAGGCGGAGAAAGGAGGCGGTGAGGCTCGGCTATCCTTGTCAAGCGAACCACTTCATGGCCGGCGGGAGAATTGATGGGGCCAAGATCCAAACCAATATCAACCGAGGCGGGTCGGTTGGCAAAACCGGTTTGGAGGCGAATCAACGTAACCGGATCCTTTGACTGAATGCGAGCAAAATACTTCTGGCCATCGGTGTCTGTCACCGCCGTCAGGTGAGGCACAACGCTGCCTCCGCTGTGCATTTCTCGAACACTTACGACGGCTATTGCCGCATCCTCATCCGTGCAAACATACTTCAGAACCTCAACACCGCCGACGGTAGCTCGAACAACCTTCCCAGGATAGGCTTCCTCCTGCGAGATAACATCGACTTGGTATGCGGCTTTAACGATCGCTGCTCGCGAGTAG
>Ga0206948_1244_pt1 | contig 10435 bp, 5 predicted proteins | sample Alteio_BWOrgHeat_FD_153236 | JGI IMG/M metagenome (GOLD analysis project Ga0206948, IMG submission 153236) | Enriched cells from forest soil in Barre Woods Harvard Forest LTER site, Petersham, Massachusetts, United States -... | ecosystem: Environmental > Terrestrial > Soil > Temperate forest > O... | reverse complement strand
GGGATGCTGGCGAGCGTGGGCGATAAATTATTTCGCATCCAGGACGGGCAGTTGAAGCCGTACTTGTTGCGCAGTGCGCGGCAGCCGGTTTTTTACTGGATCAACAATCTGCTCACGGCCAAGGATGGATCGGTGTGGGTGGCGAGCAACAACGGCCTTTTCCGAATCCATGACGGGCATTTCAAACAATGGCTGAACGAACGGGTGAACTGCGTGTTTGAGGATGCGGACGGGAGCGTCTGGGCGGGATTATCGAGCGGGATTGCGCGGATCAAAGATGGCCATGCGACGATGGTGCGGACGGAGGACGGATTGGGTGACAACCGGATCTACGCGATCGTGGCGGATGACGGCGGTTCGCTGTGGTTCGACTCGGGTAATGGTATCTTTCGCGCGAGTCGCGCGGGATTGAATGATTTTGCGGATGGCAAACAGCCGCGAGTGGCGTGTGATAATTTTAACGGGCTGGAATCGGTGAAGTTCACGGACCGGATCGACCAGCAGCCTTCCGGGTGCAAGACGTTGGACGGGCGCATCTGGTTTCCGAACCCGAAGGGCGTGGTGATGATCGACCCGCGGCATTACTTCGCGAACGCGGTCGCGCCGCAGGTGCATATCGAACAAATCCTGGTGGACGGGAAGGAATTGAAGAGCCGCCAGTCGCCGGTATTCCACAGCGGGGACAAGCAGATGAAATTCAGTTTCACGGCGTTGAGTTTCATCGCGCCGAAAAAGATGCAAGTGCAATACCAGTTGATCGGGTTTGATCCGACGTGGATCGATGCCGGGGTGCGGCGGGAGGCGAGCTACAATAATCTGCTGCCGGGAAAATATATCTTTCGCGTGCGGGCGGGGAATGCGGACGGAGTCTGGAACGAGGCGGGCGACAGTTTTGAGATGGTGCTGCCGCCGCCGTTTTACCAGGCGGCGTGGTTCCGGACGCTATGCGGACTGCTGGTGGTGGGGCTTTTGCTGGCGGGTTATCGCTGGAAAGTCCGGTTGATCGAGCATCATCAGCGGAAATTGCAGGCGGCGAATGATCTGTTGGAAGTCCGGGTGGCGGAACGGACGGAACAATTGGCGGTGGTGAATTCCACGTTGCAGCAGGCGATCGAAGGGCACAAGCGCACGGAGCAGGAATTGAAACAGAAGACGCAATCGCTGGAGGGCGAGATCGAGGAACGCAAGCGGATGCAGCAGGAATTGCAGCATGAGAACAGCGAGCGCAAACGGGCGGAGGATGTGGTGCGCGCTTCGCAGGCGCTTTATTATTCGCTGGTGGATCACCTGCCGGCGGGAGTGTTCCGCAAGGATGCGGAAGGCCGGTATGAATTCGTGAATTCCTGTTTCTGCCGGATGAAGAACGCAACGCCGGAAGATTTTCTGGGCAAGACCGCGCATGAAGTGCGCCTGGCGGAACTGGCGCGTAAAGGCGAAGAAGACCCGATGCGGGAACAGCTTTCGGACCAGGGCACGAACCAGCACGCGCAGATCATGGCGACAGGCAAGACGATCGAGGTGGAAGAAGTTTTCCCAGGCGCCCACGGTACGTTGCAATATTTTCATGTGGTGAAGTCGGCAGTGTTCGGGCACGACGGAACCATCGTCGGCACACAGGGCATCTTGTTGGATGTGACGCAACGCAAGCAGGTGGAGGCGACCTTGGCGCAAGAGCGGGATCTGCTGCGGACATTGATGGACAGTTCGGACGACAGTATTTATTTCAAGGACATCGATTCGCGGTTCATCCGTTGCAGTGCGAACATGGCGCGGGCTTTCCGGCTACCGAGTGCGGCGGCGATGGCCGGGCGATTGGACAGTGATTATTTTTCGGCGGAACATGCAAAGGAAGCTTTGGCAGACGAACAGGAAATCATCCGCACGGGCAAGCCGTTGATCGGCAAAATCGAGAAAGAAACGTGGCCGGATGGGCGCGTGAGCTGGGTGTTGACGAGCAAGATGGCTTCGCGTAACAAGGTGGGCGACATCATTGGCACGTTCGGCATCTCGAAGGACATCACAGCGATCAAGACGGCGGAGGAAAAACTGGCGCAGGCGAACAAACAATTGCTGGAAACTTCACGGCAGGCAGGCATGGCGGAAGTGGCGACGAGCGTGTTACACAACGTGGGCAACGTTCTAAACAGCGTGAACGTGTCGAGTTCGCTGATCGCGGACAAGGTGCGGAGTTCCAAATCCGCCAACGTGGCGAAGGTGGCGGGATTGTTGAAGTCGAATGAAAACAAGCTGGCCGAATTTTTGACGAATGACGCGAAGGGCAAGCAACTGCCGGAGTACATCTCCACCCTGGCGGAACATCTGGCGACGGAGCAGAAGTCGATCCTGCAGGAATTGAATTCGCTGGTGCACAACATCATCCACATCAAGGAAATCGTGGCGATGCAGCAGAATTACGCGAAGACCTCGGGCTTGCTGGAATCGCACAAGGTGACGGACCTGGTGGAAGATGCGTTGCGGATGAACAGCGGCGCGCTGGACCGGCACCAGGTGAAAGTGGTGAAGGACATCGCCGACCTGCCGCCGATCCTGACGGACAAGCACAAGGTGTTGCAGATTTTGGTGAACCTGATCCGCAACGCGAAATACGCGTGCGATGATGCGTATCGCGAGGACAAACAGATCACGGTGCGCGTGTACAACGGCGACGGGCGGGTGAAGATCGCAGTGGTGGACAATGGCGTGGGCATCCCGCCGGAAAATTTGACGCGGATCTTCAACCATGGATTCACGACGCGGAAAGAGGGGCATGGTTTCGGGTTGCACAGCGGGGCGCTGGCGGCGAAAGAACTGGGTGGATCACTCTCGGTTTACAGCCAGGGCAAGGGTCAAGGGGCGGCGTTCACGCTGGAGTTGCCGGCGAACGGGGTTCGAGGGAAGAAGGGGTGAACGTAGCTGGTGGATGAATCTTCAAAACTGCAAAGCTTAAAAATCTAAGCCTTGGTAATGCGAGGTGAATCAATTTCCCACTGTTATGGGAGTGTCGATCTGCTTAAGGTGATGGCATATTATTAACGTGAACCGATGAAAGCATTATTCTATAATCGCATTGCATACGCGTTGACCGCCGTTGTGTTTATCGTTGAAAGCATCATTTTTTGGAAGTGCGTTGATATTTTTAAATCAGGGTTGCCTGCGGGTTCATATTCGCTTCCTGGCAGTTGCATCATGGTTCTTAGAGTGGCTCAGGATGTTAAATATTTCGATGTCTTCGGAATCATTCTTTTATTTTGTCTGGGGATCAGGCAAAAACCAGAAACATTTGGGATTATCTGCCTGGTCTATTTGATTCTTTGGTCGGGTTTTATTTTAAGCTGTATTTGTGGCTTGCGAGGCCCGTGATTTTTAAGAGACCTGCCGGACTGGGCTTTTTTTGAGTCGCCTTTTTTTAAAAAGAGCATCTCTCCCATGCGTTTAGCCCGTTAATACGAGGCGCGGAGTATTTCGTTTTATGACCAAAAATTAATCTGGAAGTGCGCTGGCATAATCCAGGCGTAATACAATTGTGATTGAATGTTTCGCGAAGGTTGCGCTGGCGAGGCCGGCGGGCCGGTCAACAACAATAACAATGGAACGAACTATGAAATTAAAACATGTGATCGTTGGTCTGGTGGTCGCGGGGTTGATGGGCGGATTCACGGCGAAGGTTTGGGCGGGTGAAGAGGAGGATGCGGTGACGATGGACAAGGTGCCGCAGAAGGTGAAGGATACGCTGAAGAATTACGCGGCGGAATCTGACGTGAAAAAGGTCGAGAAGGGCGAGGACGACGGGAAGAAGGTCTATGAATTTGACATCGAACAGGGCTCGCGGAAGTTTGAGGTGTCCATCACCACGAAGGGCAAGTTCTGGGGCACGGAGGAGGACATGGAGCTATCGGCGATGCCTGATGCCGCGCAAAAAGCGCTGACGGCGCAAGCGGCGGGCGGTCCGATCTCCGGCGGCGAGAAAGCCGTGGACAAGGATAACAAGGTGACCTATGAAGCGGACATCACCAAGGATGGCAAAAAAATGGAAGTGGCGGTAGATGCGGACGGCAAAGTGGTGAGCACGGAAGCTGTAGGAGCCGAAGACAAAGACTAAAGGAGGCTTCGCCTCGCTTATCATGGGCTCCTTTCTTGCGTTGCGCCTTTGATTATTTGAAGTTTTTTGTACACACGTCGCTGCCGGTGAATGCCGGTGGCGACGATTTTTTGATGAAAATGCGGGCGTCTGAATTTGAGAATTGAATTCAACCGCGGGAAAGCGTCCTTTACTCTTTATCCATGCGCATCCTTTTAGTGGAAGATTCGCCGCGATTGCAGGCATCGATCGGCAAGGCGTTGCGCATGTCGGGTTACGTGGCGGATATTTGCGGTGATGGTGAACAGGGGCTTTGGCTGGCGGAATCGAATGATTACGCGGCGGTGATCCTGGATATCATGTTGCCGAAGCTGGATGGATTGAGTGTGCTGCGGCGGTTGCGGCACGCGGGACGGCAGACGCCAATCCTGCTTTTGACGGCGAAGGATACGGTGGCGGACCGGGTGACGGGCTTGCAAATGGGTGCGGATGATTACCTGGTGAAACCGTTTGCGCTGGCGGAATTGCTGGCGCGGGTGCAGGCGCTTTGCCGTCGTCATTCCGAAGCCAAAACGAGCCAGGTGACGGTCGCGGACCTGCGCATTGATCTGACGAGCCGCACGGTGACGCGGGCGGGCGAGGTGATCGAGCTGACGGCGCGTGAATTTCGTTTGCTGGAATATCTGGCGCTGCGGCGTGGGCATATTGTGAGCCGGAGCGAAATTGAAACGCATCTCTATGATGCGGCGACGGACTTGATGAGCAATGTGGTGGATTCAGCCATCTGCACGTTGCGCCAAAAACTGGAGCCGTCGGGCAGCGTGCCGCTGATCCATACGCGGCGCGGCCAAGGGTACACGCTCAAGGAGCCGGCATGAATTCCATCCGCAAACAACTGACAATATCGTTGTTGCTGGGCATCGGGCTGCTGCTGGTGGGGAGCGGAGCGGCAATTTATTTTTTCACACGCGTGGCGTTGGTGGAGGAATTTGACAATGGCCTTCGGGCGAAAGCGGTGACGATGATGTCATTGACAGAACAAGGTGACGAGGGAGTGAAGCTGGATGTGCCGGATAGCTATCGTGAGGGGGCGGGAATGTTGCCGCAATATTATGAACTGTGGCTGACGAACGGAGCGATTTGCAGCCGGTCAGAGGCGCTCAAACGGGTTGAGCTGCCGCTTGAGTTTGGGCCGCAGAACAGTCCGAAGATTTGGAATGTTGAACTGCCGAACGGCGAGGCGGGGCGGGCGATTGGATTAAAATTCACACCGGCCTACGAAGATGAGGATGCGCGGCGTCGCGCGCCGGCGGAGGCGATCCTGGTGGTGGTGGCAGAGCGGCAGGCTTTGGATGAGACTTTGACTGTGCTGGCGATGGTGTTGGGATTCACGGGCTTGCTGAGTTTGCTGATCACGCTGCCGGTGGTGAATCTGGCGTTGCGACGGGGATTGGCACCGCTGGGAGAACTGGCCAGACAGGCGACGGAGATCACGGCGGATTCTTTGCAGACACGTTTCCCGGTAGAGTCGATGCCCAAAGAATTGCAACCGGTCACGCAGCGGTTGAATGATCTGCTGGGGCGGCTCGCGGAATCGTTTGAGCGGGAGCGGCGGTTCAGCGCGGACCTGGCGCATGAGCTGCGCACGCCGCTGGCGGAATTGCGAACGCTGGCGGAGGTGGAACTGGCGTGGCCGGAGGGTGGCTCGTCGGAAAAGCATCGGGAAATTTTAGGGATCGCGCAACGCATGGAAACGATGGTGACGCGGCTGATGGAAATGATCCGCAGCGAGAACGGCAAGATAGCGGTGCAGGTCGAAGTAGTGGCGGTGGCTCCCTTGGTGGAGGAAATTTGGGCGGCGCTGGCGGAGGAAGCGCGAAAGAAACAAATCCAGTTCAGCCTGAAAGTGCCAGCGGAGGCGCGGTTGGAAACGGACAAGTCATTGATCCGCGCGATCCTGACGAATCTGCTGTCCAATGCGGTGGAATATACGCCGGACAGTGGGCGGGTGGAAATATCGTGGCGTAGTGAGACTGAAGAATTGACGATCAGCAACACGGTTGAGGACTTGAATGCGGAGGATGTGGGACATCTGTTTGAGCGGTTGTGGCGCAAAGATAAATCGCGAACGGGCAATGAGCATTGCGGGTTGGGTTTGGCATTGAGCCAGACTTTTGCGGGTTTGCTGGGATATCGATTGAAGGCGCGTTTGAGCGATGAGAGGACTTTGGTGATGACGCTGACGTGGGAGTGATTTTTTTGCACGAGACGGGCCGGAGAATTGGATTTGGGATTTCAAATCAGCTTGCTGCGCGGGCGGAATCGCGCATAATCATTATCTGATTGGACGTGGATTGCTGCATGGGATTCCGTCCAGGAAATCGAAATAGTGGAAGGGTGGCTGAGTGGTTAAAGGCATCTGACTCGAAATCAGAAGTACGGGTAACCGTACCGTGGGTTCGAATCCCACCCCTTCCGCCATATCGATTTCCTCGGTTTTCCGAGGATTCTTGGCTCAAAAAAGGGGCAAAACCATTCAACTGTCAGTGAAAGTGTCAGTAACGCCGTGTGCCCTGCGAGAATTTTCCAAAACTCTCGCACTATCCGGCAAAACTCCTTCACTGCCGTTCGGACGGTTTTCAATTCGTAACCGTTTCTTAAATGAAAGGTACGAATGCAAAACAGGTTCACATTGTTCAAACGTGGAAACGTCTTCTATTCAGAAGACCGCACCACGGGGCAGCAAAAGAGCTTGCAGACCCGCGAGGAAGCGGAAGCCCAACGGATAGTCCAAGCCAAGAATGATGCGGTAGCTCTGCCGCAGATGAACTTGGTGATGGCTCGGACGTACCTATCCGTCCAAGACCCCAAGATGATCACGCGGACATGGGCTGACGTTCTGGCCCGCTTCTGTGACCGCGAAAATCCCAATACGAAAATGCGCCATGAGCGCGTTGCCCGCACCAAGCCGATGTTGTTTCTAAAACCTAAGCGGCTTGTCGAAACCACCGCCGATGATTTGCTGGAAGCAATCAAGATGGGGTCAGTTTCGACCATCGCGTTTTTGCAAACGCTTCACAACGACGCTCTCGGCATGGGCTGGATACCGGGGCCAATTCTCGCCCGCAAGCTCTGGCCGGAAATGAAGAAGAAGGATAAGCGGGCCATCACCGAGACGGAACACATTACGCTCATGTCTGCCGTGGATGATGAATGGCGGCTCTATTTCCAGTTGCTGTGGTTTGTTGGCGCGTCCCAAACCGACGCCGCCAATTTGACCGACAAGAATGTAAACTGGCAGGCGAGGATATTACGCTACGACCGCCAGAAATTGAATGGACGGAGTTTGCCGCCCGCCTGCCTTAGCATTGGCAAAGGACTGGAAGAAATCTTGCAGCAGTTGCCCAAGAAAGGCCCGCTGTTTCCGAACATCACTGAAATGGACGGCCGAAGCCGGGCCTGCTTCATGTGGAAACTATGCAAACGCGTTTGCATTGAAGGCGTGTCCCTGCACAGCTACCGCTACGCCTGGGCAGAACGCGCTAAAATTGCCGGGCTGCCGCAACGATGGGCGCAGGCGGCTTTGGGGCACAATTCAAAAGCCGTGCATGAGGCATACGCTAGAAATGCTGTTGTCGTCTGTCCGGCAATTGACGACCGGAAAAGCTGGCAAGAGTCCACATCAGCCTAAAAAATCGAAAAGCCGCGTTTTCAGGAACGCGGCTTTTCCGTATTTCGAGAGGAAAATTGACTGCTAAACCCACACATTTAAAGGGTTTACAATTGGATTGTAGCGTTTACGAGCGCAATGTACTATTAAATCCAATTTCTACAGTTAGCACCCAAAGGGCCACGCCAAAATGTTTGGCAGGATTTTTTGTCAATAATGGTGGCGGCAAATACTGTTAGGGTAAAAATATGATAGCAGAACAGTTGTCTGACGCAAAATATGGGAATGAAACAAAAAAGGTGACCGTTCGCCTGTCGAACGAGCTCGTTCACCTGCTTTCCGACCAACTCTACCAATCTCCGCTCAAAGCCGTAGAAGAACTTGTAGTCAATTCTTACGATGCAGGTGCCAACATCTGCAAATTGTTCGTTCCATCGAGCAACGAAATTGCTCAGGTTGACGGCAGAAAGTTTCTTGCCGTTTTTGACGATGGGTCCGGGTTGTCTGAAGCTGGGATGACTGATCTTTGGCATGTCGGTCAGAGCAACAAGCGAACTGAGGAAATTGCAAAGCGTTCAAAGCGAACCCAGATTGGTAAATTTGGCATTGGCAAGCTCGCCACTTATACAATCTGTTCTCGGCTCACATACATTTCAAAAACGGCGGATGGCGTTTTGAGCGCAAGTTTGGATTTTACGCGCTTTTCCAACAGTCCGGAGGGCGCTGGTGTACCCGTACAGATACCTGTAATTAAATTGAAGGATTGGGCCGATTTTGCAAAAACACCATTGTTGGAAAAGGTTTTGCAATCCACGGGAGTGAGTGCTCAAGACCTTGCTAAACCTACTTGGACCGTTGCAATACTTGAAACCCTCAAAGATAAAGCTTCTCAAATAAAATTGGGCAAATTGAACTGGGTGCTTTCGACCGCGATGCCACTTAAAAGCGGCTTCACAGTTTTCCTGAACGCAGAGCAAATTCACAGTTCCAAGGAAACGGCAGAGAAGGCAGCAGAATTTGAAGTTCATACACTTCCAAAAGCGCGTTTGGATGAGTTGAACGCTGCGACGGGTGAAGGTTGGAAAGTTGATGGGAAAAAGCTTATATCAAAATCCTTTCCAAAGGGTGTTTCGGGGAACGTGATGGTCACTGTTAAAACACTCGCGGGAAAAAGTGATGACTTGTTGCGGAGCTATGGCTTTTTTATTCGGGTATTGGGACGATTGATCGATCAGGAACAACCCTTCTTTGGCCGAAGCGTTCTCAGACATGGCACACTTAATCGTTTTCGTGCCGATATTGATGCTGATGACCTCGACAGCATTATCACCGCGCCTCGTGAAGGCATCGAAATTTCCCCAGCTAGGGACATGTTTGAAAAGCTTCTAGTTGAAATTTTCCAAGAAGCTCGCCAAAGATATGAAAAATATCTTGCTGACCTCGAAGACAAGGAAACACGCCAAAAGGAACACAGCAGAGTTTTTGTCAGCAGCCAATTGATTGAATATCCAATTGCGGGAGCCTTGCTTCAAACAGGTCAGAAAGATGGCGCTGAAGCAGATGACAGCTGGTTTTATTTGACGATTGATAAAGACAGCGATCCACTTTCAATTGCAGCAAAGCTTTATTCTCAACAGCGCACTAAATTCAGCTTTCAATATAGTGCTGGGGGCAAGCAATCTCGGCTGGTAAAATTCGACCCTGCCAATTCATCTTTCGTTGTAAATTCTGATCATGAGTTTGTTGTGGCCCACTCAGATGATGCGCGAGCACAAATCGTACTTGAGGACATGCTTATTGCAGAAGCCTTGCTCGAAGTCCACTTGCGCGCTAATAAAGTACCAGCCCATTTAATTGGTGAAATTCTTGAGGAGCGAGACCGATTACTCCGTGGTCTGGCAAAAGACCATCCTTATTCTTCTGTGGCAATAGCCAAGTCATTACGTGACTCGGCTGACAATGAATATGACCTGGAACTTGCTCTTGTGGCTGCTGCCAGAGCCCTTGGTTTTGTTGCAAAACATATTTCTGGTCAAGGTGAGCCGGATGGCATTGCACGTTTTGTTGATTATCCACGGACAGTGCAAAATATCACATTGGAGGCTAAATCTTCCGTAAACGTCCCTCAACTTTCGCAGCTTGATTTCGCCGGTCTAAGAGAGCATGTCACTCGGCACACAGCGGATGGATGCCTTCTCGTCGCACCGTCATATCCGGGCGGCTCTAAAGAAGAAGACAGTGCCGCTTCTCACCGAGCCCGCGAACAACGTATTTCGTGCTGGACGATTGAACAACTCGCGCGAGTAGTTGAAGCCGCAGAAGTCCGTCACATCAATGCAAAGGACGTTCTAAGAATTATTCAAAATTGCTTCGACCCCCAACAGGTTTCGGCGGAAATTGATAAATTGTTTGCCTCGCCCCATTGGGACCGCCCTACATTGAACAACGCGATTGTCAGCGCCCTTAAAGCACTCGAAAATCGATTGTCCGATAGTCCTCGAACTCTTGATATGATTTCCTCTGAAGTTTCCAGAGATACTCTCTTTGCGAAAATCTCAAAAGAAGACATCAAAAAGGCAGTTTCAGATATGGCTGCACAGAGCCAGGGTGGCATGATTTTCAACGGTGATGATATTACGCTTCTCGTTTCAATCGAAGAGCTCAAACGCAGATTGGGCAATGGCTTG
>Ga0206948_1243_pt1 | contig 10485 bp, 12 predicted proteins | sample Alteio_BWOrgHeat_FD_153236 | JGI IMG/M metagenome (GOLD analysis project Ga0206948, IMG submission 153236) | Enriched cells from forest soil in Barre Woods Harvard Forest LTER site, Petersham, Massachusetts, United States -... | ecosystem: Environmental > Terrestrial > Soil > Temperate forest > O... | reverse complement strand
GTGAGCACGGTCCGGCAATATCTGAAGGCTGGACTGGTCGACGAGATGCATTTGGCGGTGAGTCCGGTGTTTCTGGGGCGTGGAGAGAACCTGCTAGCCGGATTGGATTTGCCGGCGATGGGATTCAAGGTTAAGGAGCAGGTCGCGAGTGAGAATTGCACGCATGTGGTGTTGGAGAGGTAAGTGAAAATCATTCCCAGTCACGGCATATGGAATTTACTGCCGGGCAGCCTGACGAGGAGGCGTCTCGTAGGAAAGCGAACGAAGATTGCTTTGTGGGTCATTATCGCAATTGGCTTGATTGCCGGATATTTTGAGCCAGGAATCGAAGGCTTCTATGACTGGATGACACACCGGAAGGGGCTATATGAATCAAGTCATATCAAAATGCCTGTGTTCTGGAGACAAGAGTTGTGGGATTCGTGGAAACGGCCATCCGTGGCACTGTTTTCAGAGGGCCAAGGCGGTCTCTACGTTCTCGATATTGGTCCAAACGGGTTCCCATCAAAATTTTTGTTCAATGCGAAGGGTGTGACCGATGGCACGAATTATCCTGAGCTGTTGCCGCTGCTCAAAGCGCGGATGAAATGCCGTTGGAATGAGGAGTACATCTTCCCTGGTGACGTCGAAGTTTGGTGCGCTTCTTCCGATGGTCGGAGGATGTTCCACTACACTGGACCGCGCTCGTACCTGCCTGGAGCGGTATCGATCATTCAACAAATAAATTAGCTAGAACGAAGTGAAAGGTAATTTTGGCGATTTTTTTACCAGGGACGGCGGAAGACCAGGCGCTGAGTGCGGAGCAGATGACTCCACGCGAGATTGTGACCGAGCTCGACAAATATGTGGTTGGGCAGGATGCGGCGAAACGCGCGGTGGCGATTGCGCTGCGCAACCGCACACGACGGCAGCGGCTGGCGCCTGAGCTGGCCGAAGAGATTATGCCCAAGAACATCCTGATGATTGGTGCGACGGGTGTGGGCAAGACGGAGATTGCGCGACGGCTGGCGAAGCTGACGAACTCGCCGTTTCTGAAGGTGGAGGCCTCGAAGTTTACTGAGGTGGGATATGTAGGGCGGGATGTGGAGTCGATCGTGCGCGACCTGGTGGAGATCGCGATCGACATGGTGCGCGAAGAGAAGCTGGAAGAGATTGAAGACCGCGCGGAACTGGCAGCGGAAGACAAGCTGATTGAGCTGCTGATGGCGCAGGGGAGTGGAGAATCGGTTGTTGGTAACGCGAAGGAAGAGCAACCCACCCTGCGCGCAGAAGACGCGCGCGAGGATGGGGCACCCGCTCCGAAGTCGGATGCTGACAAACAGCGCGAGCGGGAGAAGCTGCGCACGCAGTTTCGTGAGGGTCGGCTGGACGAGCGCGTAGTGGAGGTGGAGACGCGCGACCGGCAGACACCGCAGATTGAGGTCATCAGCAACCTTCCGCCGGAAGAGATGGATGCGCGTGGAGATGTGGGCGGCCTGCAATCGATGCTGGCGGGGATGCTGGGGCAGCGCACGCGCAAGCGGCCGATGAAGGTGGGCGAGGCCTTCGACTATTTGACGCAGGAAGAAGAAGGCCGGCTACTGGACATGGACCAGGTGGTTCGTGCAGCGGTGGAGCGTGTGGAAGGTTCAGGGATCGTGTTCCTGGACGAGATCGACAAGATTGCGGGGCGCGAGGGCGGGCATGGGCCGGACATCAGCCGCGAGGGCGTGCAGAGGGACATTCTGCCGATCGTGGAAGGGACGACGGTCAACACGAAGTACGGCATGGTGACCACGGACCACGTGCTGTTTATTGCTGCGGGCGCGTTCCATGTGTCCAAGCCGAGCGACCTGATCCCGGAGCTGCAGGGGCGGTTCCCCATCCGCGTGGAGCTGAAGGCGCTGACGGTGGAAGATTTTCTGCGTATTCTGACGGAGCCGCGTGCGTCGCTGGTGAAGCAGGCGATTGCGCTGCTGGAAACCGAAGGGCTGAAGCTGGAGTTTGCACCGGAGGCGCTGGAGGAGATGGCGCGGTTCGCGTTCCAGGTGAACGAATCGACGGAGAACATTGGCGCGCGTCGGCTGCACACGATCCTGGAGAAGGTGCTGGACGAGATCAGCTTTGCGGCTCCGGACCTGGTGAAGGGCAATGGCGCTGCGGACGAGGCCAAGGTCCCGAAACTGGCGGAGCGCGAGGTCAACGGAAAGCCGGAGAAGGTGCTGGTGGTGGACCGGTCGTACGTTGAGCAGCAGGTGGCAAGCATTGTGAAGAACCAGGATTTGAGCCGGTACATCCTGTAGAGCTTGCGGAGCTGAAGAGCGTATCCTAATGCTTGCTCGGAGGTGAGCATGAACGAGCGCGATTTTTTCGATGAACGGGCCGAGACGCGGAAGCACACCCTGATTTGTCCGCAATGCAACCAGCCGGGGGAGTATGAGCTGGGGTGGATGGTGCGACGGAAGCGGGGACAGATTCCGCGGGGAGCGGATGAGCGCGACCGGGCGATGTTTGCCAAGGCACAGAGCTACATGGTGCGGCGCGAAGATATGGTGGGATGCAAGAACATCCGCTGCAGAAAGCGGTTTGAGGTGGCAGGTGTGCAGTCGGTGGCGTACCTGGATGATGCGCCGGCGGCAGCTGCGAATGCGGGCGGCGTGGCGGACCGGGAATCGCGGATCCGGGCGGCGTTTGGGCGCAGAAATCTCGGCTAATCAATGCTGTTCGATAACCAGCAGGCAGCGCCGGCATTGCCGCCAGGCATCTGTGATGTAATGGAAAGCAGCGCTGTGGGGCGCTGAATTTTTGAGGAGCAAGATGATGGCCAATACGCTGATTCCGATTGAAGAGCGGATTTTGACCCCGGCAGAGGTGGCGAAGCTGGATGCGCGTCGCCGGCATGGACAGTTGCTGATTGTGATCGGCTTCCAGTTCACGATTATTTGCCTGTTGACCACGCTGTGGGCCGGGCAGGACGCAACGTATTCGCCCGGATGGTCGCACCCGATGCTTTACTGGGACATCTTTACCGGCATTGTGGCGCTGGGCTGCTTCCTGCGCGGGCTGCAACTGCGCAAAGGGTTGAACGAATTCTTCTCGTACTAGAGAGAAGTGAATGAAGAAACGCGGCGGGCTTCGGCTCGCCGTTTTGCTTGGGCGCGGCTCTGGTATCGTGGCTAGTTCGGGTGTGAGGCATGGAGGCAAGAGTGCTGTTGTTACAAGACATGGGTGGTCCTTTCACGCCCACCTCGCGGGGTTATGTGGCGCTTCCCGCAGAGTCGGGACATTTTTCCTGGATAGAAATTGCTTTACTCTGTATCGCCATCGGCATATCTGGAGGGTTGTTTCTCTATCGGCTGTGGCCGATTGCACGCAACGTGCTGCACGCGAAAAAGGATGTCGGCTTTAAATTTGCGCCGGTGGGGCGGCGGGTATGGGTCTTCTTCTGGGAAGTGCTGTGCCAGGCGAAGGTGATTCGGCAGCGTCCTCTGCCGGGTGTGGCCCACGCATTTGTGTTCTGGGGATTTCTGGCCTTCGCGCTGGTGAGTCTGAACCACATCGCGACGGGCATGCGGCTAGGATTTCTGCAGCACGTTGGATATGTGGGGACGTTCTACTTCTTGTTTGCAGCGGTGTGGGCGCTGCTGGTGGCGATTTCAATTGCAGGGCTGTTCTGGCGGCGGTTTGTGACGCGGCCGAAGTGGCTGGGCGAGAAAGTTTCGGTGGAGTCTGGCGTGATTGCCGGATTGATCTTCCTGCTGATGGTGAGCTATCTCGGCGCGTTTTTCGTACGTGACGATGGCATGGCGGTGAAGCTGCTGTGGTGGGTTCACACGCTGTCACTGCTGGTGTTCCTGCCGCTCATTCCGCACACCAAGCACCTGCACCTGGTGCTGAGTCCGCTGACCGTGTTTTTGAAGCGCGAGCAGTTTGCGGAGATTCCCAAGCTGGATGAGGCGGAGGACGCGGAAGACTTTGGTTTGCTGACCGGCAAGGACGTGACACAGATCGTCGCGCTGCAAGCGTATAGCTGTGTGGAGTGTGGGCGCTGCACAGAGCACTGCCCGGCAGCGACGACCGGGAAGTTATTGAACCCAAAAGAAATTGCGCTGGGTGTGCGGACGTACCTGAACACGTTTGGCGTGAAGAGCGATGTTCCGTTGTTGAACGAGATGCGCGACGAGACGGCCAATGCGTCGCCGGATAATCCTGCAAGGAATTGGCTGAGTATGGAGGCGGTATTTGAGTGCACGACCTGCGGGGCATGTGAATTTCAATGCCCGGTGGGCGTGCAGCATCTGCCGATGATTGTGGGCATGCGGCGCGGCGCGGTGAATACAGGCGCGTGGGAAGACAAATACGGCACGAAATTATTTCTGGCGCTGGAGAAGCAAGGCAATGCGCTGGGGTTGAGTGCGACCGAGCGCGACAAATTTGTGGAGAAGCAGGCGTTCCCTATCTTTGATGGCTCCCAGGAATACTGCCTGTGGCTGGGATGTATGGGTGGCTATGACCCCAAGGGACGCGAGATCATCGCCGACTTCGCACGCGTGATGCGGTACCTGGGTACGAGCTTTGGTGTTCTTCGCAAAGAAAAATGCACGGGCGATCCAGCGCGCAGACTGGGCAACGATCTGGTGTTCGGCTCGCTGGCTGAGCAGGGGCTGAAGACCTTTGAACAGGCGAAGGTGAAGAAGATCGTTGCGATCTGCCCGCATTGCGTGCGCACCATTGCAACGGATTGGCGCGAGTACGGTGTTGCGCCGGAGATTGAGCACCATTCCGAATTCATGGCGCGGTTTGCAGAGAAGCTACCAAAGCAAAGCGGCGAGACGATTGCGTATCACGATCCTTGTTATCTCGGCCGATATCGCGATGTATATGAGGAGCCGCGCACGGTGGTGAAGAGTGCGGGCGAACTGGTGGAAGCAGAGCGCAACCATGAGCGCAGCTTCTGCTGCGGCGCGGGTGGCGGGTTGGCGTTTCTGGGCGAAGAGACGGGTGAGCGTGTAAGCCATGTGCGTGCGCAAGAGCTGATGGCGACCGGAGCGAAGACGATCGGAACTGCGTGCCCATTCTGCAACACGATGTTCAAGGATGCGTTAGGCGCAGTGGGTGGGGCGCAGCCGCCGCAGTTGCTGGACATTGCACAGTTGACGGCGCGAGCGCTACCCAAGAGCGAGCTGGAGACGACTACATAAAAGCCCGCAGCAGGCCAGGCGCAGGTATGCTGCAAGAATGCGTCTCATTTTGTTTCTCTCCGCCCTGCTTGTTGTGTCTGTAACTGCAAGAGCACAATCTATACCCTCTGCGACCCAGGACCAACAGATAGATTGCGGAAGCGTTTCTGAGAGTCCTGCACAGGAAAGGGCGCTGATGAAGACAGCACCGCATGGCGCCAGGCGGCTTGGTAAGCACACGCTGCAAGTGAGCTGGCTGCATGGCACGAAGACCTTCGTGGAGAAAAAGCCATACAACATAGGAGAGATCGGCGGAATCAACTGGGCGTACTGCGGTTATAACGCTGCATTGAAGATGCATCTCCTTTGGAAGAACGACGGAGATGTAGAAGTGAATGGCGGAGTGCTGCTGGACGACGCGACGGGGACATTGCTGCCGGCGGGCTACACCGTGGCGTTCTCGGCTGATGGGATGTATTACGCAGCCAGATACCAGCCGGGCGGACAGGATGGCGATTCGGTGGTGGTCTATGACCGAAAAACGGGTGCGAAGTTGTGGAATGGCTATGGCGGTGCGACTACCGGCAAGAATGGCAATGTGCTTGCGCAGTTCGACAATTACCGCTGGAGTGGTGACGCATTGCTCGCGGATGGAACGCTGGTGGCAGATGAAATCGCTGCGACGACGCCTGGAAATCCAAAGCCGAAGACGCAGCTCTTTACGCTAAGCCGGCAGGCGAATGGCAAATGGGAATGGTCGCCGAATCTGAACAAGAAATAAATTTTTCTGGACGCGCACGCGAAGCAGGTGCTTCAGCGTAAATAAAAATGACGCCGCCGTGAGATGAGGGCGACGCCATTCTCATTTCGTGACAGAAGTTAGCTGGGCTGCCAGTTGGAATCCCAGGGCTTGGCTTCCATGCCCATGTATCCGATGTCAACGTTGATGGCGCCCTTCTTGTCGTCTTCCTTGGAGCTGTTGAAGGCGAGGACCATCGCAGTGACGACGAGCGGGTCGGCATCGCTGCTGATCTTTACCTGGTACTCGTTGCCCGAGCCGATGGTGAGGCGGTTCTTGGTGATGGCGGCAACCTGAGTGTCTCCCTTGTAGACGGAGAAGTTCACGCCGCGGTGGCGATAGAGGCGGTACTGCTCTCCGTTGCCTTCCGCGAGATAGACGGGCTTGAGGCGCTGCTCCGTCTTGTAGTGGTAGGTGCGGCCGTCAGCGAAGACGAAGTCGTACTTCTGGCTGAAGAGCGCAAAACCGCCCTTGAGGTTGACGGCTTCCTGGCCGGCGCCATCCATGATCTTGAGGTTGGGGAAGAGAGAGAAGATCTTCTTCTCGGCTTTATAGGTGCCGTTGGGGGCAACGATGTCATAGGTGGAGCGAAGGCTGATCATGCGCTCCTTGATGCTGAGGTCCATGGAAACTCCTGTAGTGCAAAGCAAAGATTAGAAAGAGAAGTGAGGCGATGCTATCGCAGGGTGGATGGAGCGTCAACAAAATGGAGTGAGGAGTTATTTGGTCTCATGAAACCATGAATAGAAGACTGGTCGGTATCTAATCCACCGAGATTAGAGCAACTTTTAAGTTGCAGGATTGAGGACTTGGGCGCTATTATGCAACCATAAAGTTGCTTTAGGGAGGTCGAAATGGAAAGCACGGTTGAGAAGCAAGTGGAGATAGCTGCACCGGTGGCGAAGGTGTGGGATGCACTGATCGATCATGAGAAGTTTGGCGCGTGGTTTCGGGTGAAGTTAGAGGGGCCGTTCGAGGTTGGCAAGGTGGCGCAGGGACACATCACGTGGCCGGGATACGAGAACCTCCGGTGGGTGGCGACGGTGAAGGAGATCGTGCCGGAAAAGCTGTTCTCGTTTACGTGGCATCCGTATGCGATTGACCCGGAAGTGGACTACTCGGGGGAAACGCCGACGCTGGTTGAGTTTCGGCTGGAGGTGACGGAGGCGGGAACGCGCGTGAAGGTGACCGAGAGCGGATTCGACAAGGTGCCCGAGGCGCGGCGGGCGATGGCGTTCCGGATGAATTCGAACGGATGGGAGCAGCAGATGCAGAACATTAAGGAGTACGTGCTTGGAGCAAAGTGAAGCGTGGGCCGGGAACGAGGCTGAGGCGTTCGCGGCGCTGGGCGATTGGACGCGGATGCTGCTGGTGGTGCGGCTGGCGAAGGCCGGGCAGGAGGGGGAGCTGTGCTCGATTGAAGAGCTGAGTGGGTATGTGCGGCAGCAGGGTGTGAAGCTGACGCGGCAGGCGGTGACAAAGCATCTGCATCGGCTGGAGCGCGGCCGCCTGGTTCGTGGCGAGAAGCATGGGCGTGAGCGGCTGTATGAACTGGATCCGGCGGGACTCAGTGCAATGCGTGGCTATCTGGAGATGGTGAGTGCGCACTGGGAGAGTGCGCTGGGAAGGCTGAAAGAGTTCGTAGAAGGACAGTAAGGATGATGGTGAGCTTGTACTCAAGGCACTTGAGCTGGTCTTGAATGCAGATTTTGCGGCTTTGAGGCGGCGGAGGCGATTTAGCATAGAGGGAATCGCTCTCACTGCTAGAGGAGAACGCAATGAGCTGGCTGCGGAAGACCGGAGTGTCGCTGATAGCAGGCGGAGCGATGCTGTGTGCGGCGGGGTTGGGGACGGTGGCGTACGGGCGCGTGATGGCGCGGATGGAAGTGGCGCAGTTTCGTGCGCAGGGTGGTGGCGCAGCACTGTGGGATGCGCAAAGAATTCTGGCGTACAAGAAGACTCTCAATGTGAGGTTTGCTCCGACGTTGGCGGTGTTGCGCATACCGGCAGTGGGGATTGAAGTTCCGGTGCTGGAAGGCACGAGTGATGCAGAGATGAACCGCGGCGTGGGACATATTGCCGGCACAGCGATGCCGGGAGAGATTGGCAATGTAGGGATCGCGGGACATCGCGACGGCTTTTTTCGAGCGCTGAAAGATGTGAAGGTGGGCGACGTTCTGGAGCTCGAACGCAAGACGGATGGGGGTGCGCAGAGCGATCGATATCGCGTGGAGCGCATGGCGGTGGTCGACCCGGCAGATGTGAACGCCGTGGCACCGACGAACGATGCAACGCTGACGCTGGTGACCTGCTACCCGTTTTATTTTGTGGGCACGGCGCCGAAGAGATTTGTCGTGCATGCAGTGAGGCAGTGATCAATGAGTGGAGGCGTGGTGATGAAGAAATTTGTGGTGGCGTTGGTGATGATGGCGGCTTGTACGGTGGCCTGGGCGTATGGCCCAGAGGCGGCGATCGGCGCGACGGTGGTGTATGTGGGTGGGAATGACCTGCTGATCAAGGCGACGGATGGACGGCTGCTGAATTACACCGTACCTACCGGATACCAATTCACGATTGTGAGCGGCAAGGTGGGGTTGAAGGACCTGAAGTCCGGCGCGGTGCTGACTGGGCCAGTGGCGACGGGCAGCGAGCCATTGATCATCGGGCACATTGAAACGGTGAAGGCGAAGGTATATGTAGCGCGGCCGCCGGACACAGTGACCTTGATCCTGAGTGATGGTTCGCAGGATTTTGTGGTGCCGGCGGGAACGATGTTCACGGTGAACGGCGCGGCGGTTCCGCTGACCGGCTTGAAGCGCAACGATGAAGTGGAAGCGACGCTGCTGCGCGCAGGCAAGGGCGATGGATCAACACCAGGGCTCAAGGGCGCATTGCTGGTGGAGAAGAGTGAAGACCTGCCGCAAGCGGGCGGCTCGCTTCCGACGATCGTGGTGGCTGGGTTTGCGATGGTGCTGCTGGGGATGGCGATGCTGTTTGTGTCGCGCCGGAGATTGCAAGTGCAAAAGCCCTGACGTAAAGGACGCGAAGTGAAAAAGCAAAGTTTCGCAAAGTTATGACAATGGCAAAGGCGGTATTTGTGTTGAAGCGTGTGATGTTGGTGATGGGACTGGTTGTTTCCTGTACGGCTGTGGCGCAACGGACGACTCCGGTGACGCAGGCAGAGGTGGATGCGATTACGCGCGATGCGATCCTGATTGACACGCATAACGACGTGCCGTCGCTCACGGTGGATGGATACGATATTGCGACGCCCAATCTGAAAGGCATGACGGATCTGGCGCGGATGCGCGGATATCTGGGTGCGGAATTCTTTGCGGTGTTTGTGGATGCGGAGTATGTGAAGGGAAACCACTCGGCGAACCGTGCACTGCAGATGATCGACACGGTGCGGACGGACGTTCTGGAGAAGCACCCGAGCGATTTTCTGTTTGCGACGACGGCGGAGGACATTGAGCGCGCGCATCGCGAGCACAAAATTGCAGCGCTGATGGGGATAGAAGGCGGGCACGCGATTGAGGATTCGCTGCGACTGCTGCGCGACTACTATGCGCTGGGCGTGCGCTACATGACGCTCACGCATTTCAACACGAATGACTGGGCGGACTCGCAGGGGGATTTTGAAAATCCGAAGGTGAAGAAGCATAACGGCCTGACACCTTTTGGCAAGGATGTAGTGCGGGAGATGAACCGGCTGGGGATGATGGTGGACATCTCGCACGTGGCGGACAAGACGTTTTATGACGCGCTGGAGGTGAGTACGGCGCCGATGATCGCGTCGCACTCTTCATGCAGGGCGCTGACCGGCTTTACGCGCAACATGACGGATGACATGATTCGCGGGCTGGCGGCCAAGGGCGGCGTAATCAATATTAATTTTGGGTGCGACTTTCTTTCGCAGCGGTATTACGAAGAGAGCAAGAAGCGTGAGGCCGCAGTGAAGGCGACCCGGAAGGCGGCGGAAGCGATGCCGGCCGGGCCGGACCGCGACAAAGCGCTGGCAGCGGCGAAGGCGGAGCCGGGGATTCCGCCGGCAACGCTGGAAGACCTGGTGGCGCATATTGACCATGCGGTGAAGCTGGCGGGAATCGACCACGTGGGCATTGGGACAGACTTTGACGGGTTGAGTTGCGTGCCGAAGGAAGTGAGCAGCTACAACAAGTTTCCGGTGCTGACCCGGGCGCTGCTGCAGAAAGGGTATTCGGCTGAGGACATCAAGAAAATCTATGGTGGGAACATGCTGCGGGTGATGCGGGCGGTTGCAAAGCGGGCTGATGAGTTGAAGAACGAGCCCCCGATTGAAACGGCCTACAAACCGTAGGTAAAGCGCTTGCATGCGGAGCGAGCGCGGCCTATGCTCATTGCAACACTTCTTTCTCAACCGGGTTGAAAACACAATGACTGTGCGTCTGTATCGCCTGCTTGCTGCGCTTTGCGATCTGTTGATCGCGACGGTGTTCTTTATGGTGTGGGGCAAAGATCGTCGCTGTGCTCGACTACTACGGTCCT
>Ga0206948_1234_pt2 | contig 10543 bp, 6 predicted proteins | sample Alteio_BWOrgHeat_FD_153236 | JGI IMG/M metagenome (GOLD analysis project Ga0206948, IMG submission 153236) | Enriched cells from forest soil in Barre Woods Harvard Forest LTER site, Petersham, Massachusetts, United States -... | ecosystem: Environmental > Terrestrial > Soil > Temperate forest > O... | reverse complement strand
ACAATCCGAATTAATGTCGGCACAAAAAATTATACATCAATTGAAAGTAGAAAAGGATGTTATATTGGACGAAAAATTACATTATATCAAAGAAGCCGATAGTTACAAGCAAAAAATGATGGAAGTAGAAAATATTATGCTTGAAAAAATGAGATATATTCAGGACTCGACAACAAAAGAAAAAGAAAAATGTATCAGCGATTATGAAAGTAAAATTAAAGAGATGAAAGATAAAAATGACAAGCAGATGGTCACAATGCGACATGAATATAATAGTTTAATCAATGAAAGAGAAAAACATATTGATGGATTAACAAGTCATATCAAATCATACACCGATAACCAATATATTACTCTTGGTGAATTAGAAAAAATTAAATTACAAAATGAAAAATTCCGTTTGGAACAATCCGGAATCGATCAAAAAATTAATGAACTTAACACAATTTATAAAAAAGATATGGAAGATTTAAAAAATGTGCATAAAAAAGAAAAAGATATGTTGGTCGAATCATACAACGAAAATATTAAGAAAGCCCATGAACTCAACGATGCGCTACAAAATAGACTTGGCCAATCTATCGAAGCATTGAGTTTATCAAAAACAGCTCTATCAAATCTCAAGGAAACAAATGAAAATCTAAAGCAACAAATACAAATAAAAGATAATGATGACAATTCTTTCCAAGAAAAATATGATCAAATCAAAAGCGAAAATTTATTACTTCGCGAAAAATTGGATAGATCCATTGAACTCAATAATTCGTTTGGTCACAAAGAAAAACAATATGAAACACAAATAAAACAGTTACAAAACAAATATGGTCAACTTATTGCTTTAACAAAAAAAGGAATGAATAATAATGGCCAATTATAGCCAATAATCGCCAATAATGATAAAGTATAACATATTATATAAACCAAATATAAATTACCAATAATTCCGAATTTTTAATCTTTTTTTAAGATATATATAAATGGAAGATTATTATACAAATACGAGTGAATATTCGCCCGCATCCGCAAAATATAGCGAACACCCAGTTATGCAACAGATCGTCCAACAACCACTTCTTGGTCAACAGGCACCGCCATTTATTAGTCAACAGTCACCGCCTTTTATTGGCCAACAAGCACCCATGCCAGGACCTGCTATTGGCAGACAATACAAATACAATAGTGATACTTTTCACATGGACTTTAAAGATATTTTAAAAAGAGCAATCAAATATATTGTGGAAGGTTTGGCTGTAGCATTTGTTGCATATTATTTTATTGCAAGAGGTCGATTGGATATTAAAGATATTGTAATGCTGGGTATTACTGCTGCATTTGTATTTGCTATATTGGATACTTTTTCACCAACCATTTCACTGGGTGCCAGATTTGGTGCTGGTTTTGGTATTGGTCAAGGACTTTTTGGATTAAATCCAAATCTTATTACCCCTTTGGTACCCATGGTTTAATTTTGTTGATATTTCAATAACATATTAAATTATCTGTATCATAATATTAAATTATCTGTATCATAATATTATTATTAAGGTGGAATTGGACAATAAAAATTGTAATAATAAATATGTATAATATCAAATTAATTATGGATAATAACAACTAATATTATTAGTTGTTATTAACTTCTATTTTTAATATTAATCATTACGATCGGCTAATAATAAATCATTCATTGTGATAAATATATCCTCATCATCATAAATTTTATTGTCTATATAATTATTATTATCATTATTATCATTATCAAATTGCCATTTGTATCCACAATAAAGTTTTGAATTATTCAGTTTACAAATATTACTGATAATCTTACTAGTTTTAGCCATTCCTAAATATATGTTTGCATGAGCCACAGAATCAAATAATTTAATGATTTTATTTGTTTCTGGATCAATCATTTTAATTTTATAACCATGTGCATGAATATTATTATCTGTTCTTGTTATCCATTCTAAATTTTCAACATTACAATTTGATCTATTTTTATCTTTGTGATTAACAAATTTTTTGTTAATTGGATCATTATTTTTTAAGAAGGTATACGCAACAAGTCTATGAACAAGATAAGTGTGTTTTTTGTCAGTTAATTTATTGGTTAATACAAGAACATGATAACCATTTCCACTTATTTTCTTTTTCATTATTAAATCTTTAGAATTTTTAATGTTTCCTTTGTTTGATGCGTAATAATTACTAAGATCAGCATTCTCGAATTTTGGAATGGGTTTAAATATCTCATTGACTTCTGGTTGTATTAAAATTTTTTTACATCTTGGTATTTTATATCTCCATAAATAACCATATGCATATTTATTATGACCGGTAAGATTATTTAAAATTGTGCTTTCGCTATATTGTGGATTGTTATCTAAAATATTTTTAACACTGATCCATTCTTTCATAAATTTATTATTTTTATCATATTGAAAAACAATACGACTTTCTTTGGGTATGCTATGATAAGCTTGTGTATTTTTCGATCTTGTGCACCATCGTAAATTTGTTATATTATTATTTAATTTATTATTATCAATATGATCAACACATGGTAATTTTTTTGGATTTGGTATGAATGCTTTCGCAACTAATCTATGAACAAAAACTCGTTTGGTTCCATTATTATTTGCTAAACTTACCTTATGATAATGAGTACATAATGATTTTTTCATGGCATAATTATCCGATATTCTAACAACTTCGCCATTTGTGGATACTTTATATTTTGGATAATCATTAATAACTTTCCATTTTTTATTTATCTGTTTACTATTTTTTGACATTTGCGATAAATAATATTGTTTTTTTTTATTTATATTAATTCATGTATTTGGGGCAAATGCTCGTATGAGTATCATTTCAAAATAGATACCTTACGACATCCAAAATTTTATATAATTTTAATCATTCAATAACTATAATACATCATTTAAAAAAACGGATATGCTAAATACTTTTTAAGTATTCCCAGCGTTGGTATTTACAAATATTTTTCCAAATTCTGTCATGCTGTAATAATTTGGCATTATTTTTAAGTAGGGGGAAATAGCCAACATATTCATCCAAATCCAAAAGTTCACAAAATTTATGTAAAACATATGAATAGTTCAAAAAATTTTTTCGATTTTTTGGGCAATAAATGGCAAATGGCTTTTGTATATCCTTAAACATTTTTTTTATCTTCATTTCATCTTTTCTACTAAAATTGGGTGGTTCTTTGCCATTAATAATCTGTAAAATATGTGGTACATGTTCATAATATTTCCGATAATTTAATTTTTTTAATATGCGCCTCAGTCTAAATATATCAAGATCATTTTTATCAATTTTTCGTTTTTTAAGTTCCCTGAGAATAGCTTCAAATACTTTGGGTGGTATATCTGTTGATTCTTTGGCCTGGAGTTGGCTTAAAATTTCTGTCAGGTGATTAATTCTTTTGTAGGCATATGTTCCTGAATCTTGGGTTGGTTCCTTATAGTTTGGTTTATCGGTTGTTATAAATATTGGATCAGCTAGTCCACATTTTTTACATACCATACATCCTTCATTTTGATTTAAAAATGTTTCGCCGTTGCATTCTGGTTTGCTACAAATATTATTTTTTTTAGTGCTTACTTTACAATAGTTAGCATCGGTCGCATTGAGATAATTATCATAAAGTTTGGCACGACTAATTTGTTTACCTGGCCTGCTTGTTTTGCTTCCGGATGGATTTTTGGTTGTTATTTTTTTAGTATTTTTCGTTGTTGTATTTGGTTTGTTTATATTATTGTTTGTTTCTTTCATAAAATAGCTCAAAATATTTTTTTTGCCTGTTTCATTCATGTCATTGATATATTCTTCTTCAATACCGTCATCAATAATTTCTTCATTATCATAATAATCCACCAAAATAGGAAGCGTTTTAACAATATAATTGAGGGATTCCGTGCAATTTTCGATAGAACAAATTTCACCACGAAGTTTATCAATGACATCCATCAAATGAGCTTTTCGTCGTATATCCTCATGGGTATATTTGTTAGGATTCATATTGATTAATTCATCCAATTCATTTTTTAATCTTATTAATTTTTGCTTCTTTATGGGTAGGGATTTATCTAATTTTTCGAAGCGTGTTATTTTTTCGGTATGTTTTTGATCCAGCGTTCCTTTTTTTGTTTTGGAAATATCATTTTTTTTATTTTTGATTTTTGTCATTTATATCATATTGTATTTATATCAATGGAACTTTATATGATTTAATTTAAAGATTTGATAATTGCAAAATTCCGACCAAACAATATAACTTTGGTTGTTATTAAATTTTATAATATCTCTTACCATACCATTTGGATTCGTCTTCGATGATAGGATTAAAAGATGATGTCAGTTGTGTTCCGGGATTTTTGGTAATCCAATCAATTTTGTTGTGATCTTTTGCTAAAAGTTTTTCTAATTTTTTCTGCGCAGATAATATTTGTTTCGCGATTAGTTCATCAAAATATGTGGATGTTTCTATGTCCTTGTCGAACATATTCGACATAATATCTTCTATTTTTTCAACGGTAATAAATTTTTTAATGAGATTAACATCAATATTTTTTTGATTTAATTTTTCTCTGATATCGTTATAAAACGTCACAATGCTCCCAACACTAAGTCGTGGTGGTTTATTTAAAATATCAACATCGTCCTCATCAATATGCGATGAAACATAATAAAAATAGTCCACATTATTAATTAAATTAATGATATTTATTTTAAAACTTTGGTAATAAACATTGAGTGGATTCATTGGTTCCAAATCATAATCCGAATTATTGGTATATTTATTATAAAATTGGTCAATGATAATTTTGTTTCCAACAATTGATTTATAACCAAATATAAAATGAGGAAGTTCACATATTTCACTTTCTCCATATTTAAAATAGGTTGTCCGCAATTTGGTAATATCAAATTTTGGCAATACTATATTAAATCCACGGCCAAAATATTTTGCTAATCGGTATTCATAGGTCGTGCTTCTTCTGGTTGTATCAATAATATTACAACTATGTTCATGACAAAATTTTCCGAGACTTGTAAAATATACATTATCACCATCATAACCAACCGCTGAACTGCCAAGATCAAATCCATGTAGAATTTCACTGATTGTACAATACAATCTAAATATTAGTTGTATTTTAATTTCTTCATCTTCCAAAAATATTGCAATGGTATTTTTATTGCGAATTAGTTTGTAATTTCCAATTATGTATTCTTTTATTTTATCTTTTTTATTTTTGTTGGGTACATTGTCATCGAAACTATTTGAATCGTCCTCATCAGAGCTGTCTTTAAAATTTTTCTTTTTGTCCTTATGTTGTAGAGTTTTTGGAATTAAAATATCAATTAACCATTCTTTTACACGTACAGTTGCTTTTTTAGGTGTCAACCCATAAATAAAAAAATCAATATCACTTTCCGAATTATGCTTGTCTCTGATAATATTGCTAACCGACCCTCCAGCTATCAACAAATTTTTCATACTAATTTTCTTGAGGAAAGGATATTTTTCGTCGAATTTTTTTTTGAATTCTGTCCTGGATTTTAGCAAAATGTTTGGGTCATCCGTATTATTTTTACAAAGAGTTGGTAAATCATAGTCCAATGATTTATCCGATATTAATTTATCAATTGTATGTAAATCACCATCAACACCAGCTACACGATATTTTTTATCAACAGCCAAAACTTTTTTAATTATGGTCATTTGCGATAATTTTATGAATACATTGTTTTTTATATCATAAAATATTTATTCCATTTTTTAAATGGAAAAAAATATTTTAATCGGTATTAAAATTGAATACATTCTGAATAATCATTTATTATTTTTTTGGATATTTGTACATGTATTTTTTTTTGGTTTTCCAAATATTGTACTATTTTGTCCAATATCCATATGTAATCAGATTTTGGAAATATCAATGAAATACTGGAGCTAACATATTTGACAATATTATTTTTTTTACTGTATTCATCATCTATACAATAATCATCTTCCAAAGAATGATCATGCCTAATACAATAATCATACATCCATGTACCTTTTTGATAATATAATAAATTGCATGCTCTTTCATAATTATTATCATTCATTTTTGATCCGGTAAATAATATATTTAAAAATTTTTCCAAATCTTTTTGCGTGCAAAAATTAATCCAAACATAGCCTTCCATTATATTGTTCTCACTAAAATTATCAATATTAATTCTTAAATACCACAAATACTCAATAAGTTTAGCAATTTCTTTGTCAACGTTACATTTATAACCATAATATGGGTGACATAACAATTTTGTATCACGCTTTTTTTTGCATTGGAAAACAAATTTTTTAATATCATTATTAATAATTCTTAATAAATGTTCTGGCACATTACCACTCGGACAATAGTTTGTCAATAGTTGTTTGAATTGGTTGGTACATGTTTCAATATCCATATCGGGGTATATATAATATAAAATGATGTGAACAAGTATTAGTTCCAATAAAATAATATATCAATTTTTTTATGCATTTGACCAATTTTTGGTGTGATTATATTTGAAATTCAAATTTAAATTCAAATTTTTTGTTTATAATCAAATCTAAACGCATCCCAATCAGTGGTTACATTATAAATTTATTTTATAGATGCATTAAATTTGTTATTATATTATAATTGTACCAATTTTGATTGTAAATTATGAGAGAAAAAAATTTTAATAATGTTAAATTTTTTTTCTTCCATATAGATATATAATACAATGGCTGGAGGATTAATGCAACTCGTAGCATATGGTGCTTAGATAAATATCTTGGGCATCAACAGTGGGAGCCCTTTATAGTTCCTGATTTTACTATAAAGGATAAAGGCTTGTAAAAATCGGGGATTATCAAAATTAATAATTATTGGTAATTATTGGTAATCTATATAACCCGCTAGTCGAATGGAATTTATGGTGGATTTAAATTCTGGTTTCGGCAACACTGCCAAATTCGGGCAACACCCTGAAAAATGATATTATAAATAATTAATATTTAATCATAACGATCTTCAATAAAAAGGTCTAATCTATCAGAATAATATTCTATTAATTTTTACAAGTATTGGTTGCACCAACAAATAGTGATTCATCACCAACAAGGAATTATTTGGTACAAGTTCTTATCATTATATATGTATATACATAATAAATTAACTTTATTATTTTTTAATATCATTTTACATTCAATTTTTTTGAATGGAGCCATTTAGTACCAAGCCAATATGGAAACATATTGGTGGCATGGAGACGCGAACCATGGTACGGTAACAAGCTAAATGGATTGGGCAAGCATCGAACTAAATCCTAACCCTCGTTATGCAAGAGGCATGGATAATGCGTAGAGAGTAGACGGTAGTGGGAATTTTGATATGTATATATATGTGCATGTCGTACAGTCTAGCAAACTGTAATAAATTCCTAAGGTGTACTCCAGCCCATAGGGAAACCTATGGGATTGAATTTGCAAGATGTATATCTTAGTGGAAATCCACAAATTACCTTTTTTAAGGTTTAAGCTTATCTGTAGCTTTGGCCTTAGTAACCACCAAAAATGGTTGCTAGTCATTCTTGATATTGGTGAAGTAGGTAAACAGCCATACCGAAAAGATCCAATATTATTTGAATGGCGACACTGTCAAATTGCGGGAACCCCCTAAAGACGAAAAATGACGTTCAAATATACCATAAAGATATTAGAGCGTTCCGTGTACCAAGTTAGTTGGGAAACCAATTAATGGCCGAGAATGGAACTCGGGTATGGTAAAAATCACGCGTATGATTGGTACATTTATGTACATTTATGTATGTATTTGTATCATGAAATGGGCAATCCGCAGCCAAGTCCTAAGGACCGTTATTATGAAGTTTGGGAATCATCCAAACTACGGTCTAAATGTCCGATTTATTTATCAAAACAAAATATATATGATAATTCGGACCGGATGCTGTTCAGAGACTAGATGTCAGTGGCGGGGGAGGAAAACTAATTCTTTTCTTGATCTCGTTAAGATATAGTCCGGCCACCTTGGAAACTTGGTGGATAAACCGCGTATACAGACGACACACTAATTTTGCTGTAGAATCAATTGAACAATATTTTAGTGGTGCGATTAATTTCGGGAGAAAAGGTACTGCCGAAATTTCTCGTAATGGAGACTTGATCACCCAAGCTTTTTTGAAAGTTGTATTACCAGAAGTTAGATATACAGGAGACTTTACCAAATTTGGACATGTTGAATTTGCTTGGGTTAAGCATATTGGTCATGCCATTGTCGATGAAACAGAATTAGAAATTGGAGGATCACAAATTGATAAACAATATGGCGATTGGTTACAAATATGGCAAGAACTTTCAAGCAATGTTGGTCAGGATTTTGGACTTGCCAAAATGTTGGGTAATGTTCCTGAACTTACTTCTATCAGTACATTATCTTGGGATGTACCTGAAAATACTTTATTAAAGCCATCATATACATTATATGTTCCACTTCAATTTTATTTTTGTCGCAACAATGGTCTTGCTCTTCCTTTAATTGCTCTACAATATCATCAGGTTAGAATATATGTCAGATTCAGACCTGCCGAACAAGTTTATATTGCCAGCGAAGCTTATAAATCTGGAGCTGATAATTTGGAACTGGAAGAAGCCTCAATTTATGTTAACTATGTTTATTTGGATACCGAAGAACGTAGAAGATTTGCACAAGTATCCCATGAATATTTGATTGAACAGGTCCAATTTACTGGTGAAGAATCGATTAGTAATAATTCTGCCAAATTCAAACTTAATTTCAATCATCCAGTCAAAGCGTTATATTGGATCACCAAGTTGGGCAATTATCAAGGAGGTAAATTCATGGTTTATGATCACTGTGATTGGGAACTCGCCCGGAAAAATGCAGCCAAATTTCTTCTTTTGGCCCAATTGGATCTTGATGAATTTGGATATTTTAATGAAGTTGCTGTTGATAGCAATGATGATACTTACATGGGAGACGGTGGCGTTGAATATATTGGTATTAATCCGGCTGATCCTTCGGAAGAACCTAAATATGTTTTTAACGATTCGGCCACCGCTGAAAAATTCGATGGTTCTGTTTTGATTGGTAAACTTTCGCCCCATGTACCTCTACTGAAGAGAAATAAAGATATTGATCTCAGGGATAAGGTTGAAGGTATTATTCGCATTCACACCGATTTTGACAATGATGATCTTAATTATCCCGAAGTTGATAAAATAACCCGTAATGATCTCACAATTATGGATTTGTCTATTCCGGTTGATAAATTCGATGAGGATAACCGTGTTGAATATGTTAAAAGATTCGATTTAACCGTATGGCAACATAATAACTATGGTTTATTAATTGATGGAAGTATTAATCCTGTCACCAATGTAGAACTTCAACTTAACGGACAACCTCGTCAAAGTAAAAGAAGCGGAATTTGGTTTGATACGGTTGAACCATTCATGCACCATAACAGAAGTCCACCTGACGGTCTCAATATGTATTCGTTCGCGTTGAATCCTGAAGAACATCAACCATCATGCACATGTAACTTCTCAAGAATCGATACCGCGCAGTTAAACTTATGGTTCGCCGATTTTGCCAATAATAAAATGGCCGATGTATTTACCGATACGGATAATAAGGTGCTAATCTTCGCTATTAACTACAATGTGTTACGTATTATGAGTGGTATGGCTGGATTAGCATATTCAAATTAGGCAGTCCTGCCAAATCTCTCATATTTGTTATTTGAATATTGGGTAGTACTAGTTATCTTCATATAAAATGAATTATTAGTTAATTTGTTCTTTTCACATGATAATACAATTAAATTAAAAATATTGATAATTATTTGCAAAACAATTATCAATATGTTTATAAAATCTAATATATCAAACCTCAATAATTTTTTTTTTACTCTTGGGTTTAGAAGGTTTTGATTCAGAATTATTCAATTTTTTTATTTCGTTTGTCTCAGTTGATTTCTTTTTCGATGTTTTTGATCCTGTATATTTTTTGGTTGTGTTTGATTTCTTTTTCGATGTTTTTGATCCTGTATATTTTTTAGTATTGTGTACTTTTTTGGTATTGTGCGCTTTTTCAATTTCAGCAAGTTTTAATTTGAATTTTTCATATTTTTCTTTGGCTGTAATATTTTTACTGTCTGATGATTTCCATTGACGTATACCTTGGGATAATAGAGCAGGATGGCGGTCTATTACAAATGCATCACCTCTTTCATCAGTTGCTGCATAATAATAACAAAATTTTGGCAATGGACCAGTTATACCACATTCGGCAGGTATATTATTTATATGGCGTCGACCAGTTTTTATAGCTGTATTTGTTGTTTTTAAATAATGTTTTATTTCATCACCGGCTTCGTCGACATTCACTTTTAAAATTTTCTTTTTAGGTATTTCAACTAAATTATCATCCGCACATTCATAACCGGATAA
>Ga0206948_1223_pt2 | contig 10583 bp, 7 predicted proteins | sample Alteio_BWOrgHeat_FD_153236 | JGI IMG/M metagenome (GOLD analysis project Ga0206948, IMG submission 153236) | Enriched cells from forest soil in Barre Woods Harvard Forest LTER site, Petersham, Massachusetts, United States -... | ecosystem: Environmental > Terrestrial > Soil > Temperate forest > O... | reverse complement strand
CTGTAAAGCAGATCGAAGAATTGAAAAAGAAAATGGATGAAGAAAAGTAAGGCAAAAACTCATATGTAGCTTTATTATTCTGGCAATTACTTTGCTTTTGCTATAAAATTACTCATAATACAATTGGACATTCCGTGCAGCAATTTAAAATCCATTCTGAGTATGATCTGGCAGGTGATCAGCCCAAGGCTGTATCTGAGCTGGTGGATGGCATAAATGCAAATAAGCACAATCAGGTGTTGCTGGGTGTGACAGGCTCTGGCAAAACATTCTCTATGGCGCATGTCATCGAGAAAACGCAGCGTCCCGCTTTGATTATGGCGCATAATAAAACCCTGGCAGCTCAGCTCTACAGTGAAATGAAATCATTTTTCCCCAACAATGCTGTGGAGTATTTCGTCTCCTATTATGACTACTATCAGCCTGAAGCTTATATTCCCAGAACCGATGTCTATATCGAGAAAGATTCTCAGATCAATGAACAGATCGATTTGATGAGGCACTCTGCAACCAGGGCGCTTTTGGAGCGCAAGGACGTAATTGTGATTGCTTCGGTTTCCTGCATATATGGTTTGGGTTCGCCCGAGTGGTATGTCAATATGATATTCAAGCTGAGCAAGGGGCAGAAAAAACCCCGCAATGAAATCATGCAGCAGTTGATAGAGCTGCAGTACAAACGCAACGATATTGATTTTCAACGCGGAACCTTCCGTGCGCGGGGAGATACTTTAGACATATTTCCATCGCATTATCAGGATCGTGCCTGGCGCGTGAACTTTTGGGGTGATGATATCGAAGTCATCTACGAGTTCGATCCTCTCACGGGAGAACGCATTGAGCAGCTTGAACAGATAACCGTTTTTGCCAACAGCCATTATATCACTCCGCGCCCATCGTTAGAGCAATCTATTAAGCTTATTAAATCGGAATTAAAAGACAGGCTTAAATTATTCCGGGCAGAAAATAAACTGGTGGAAGCGCAACGCCTTGAGCAACGCACCATGTTTGATTTGGAAATGATAATGGAGAGCGGAACCTGTAAAGGTATTGAGAATTACTCCCGCTATCTTTCCGGCCGCAATGCCGGTGAGCCACCGCCTACGTTGTTTGAGTATCTGCCAGCAAATGCTTTGCTTTTCGTCGATGAAAGCCATGTTACCGTTCCCCAGGTCGGTGGCATGTATAATGGTGATAGGGCGCGCAAGCAGTCTTTAGTTGAATATGGATTTAGGCTGCCATCTGCACTTGATAACAGGCCACTCCGATTTGACGAATGGGATAATATGCGCCCACAAACAATATTTGTTTCCGCCACCCCAGCTGAGCTGGAATTGAAATATGCGGGCGGTGCTTATGTTGAGCAGATCATTAGGCCTACTGGGCTTATCGATCCAGAATGTATTATCAGGCCGGCGTCGACTCAGGTTGATGATCTGCTTGCAGAGTGCAAAAGCACAGTGGAAAAAGGCTACCGTATATTGGTGACAACGCTGACGAAACGCATGGCTGAGCAGCTCGCTGATTACTTGAAAGAAATCAACATTAAGGCAGTCTATCTCCATTCTGATGTTGATACTTTAGAGCGCATTGAGATCATCAGGGAATTACGTCGCGGCACTTATGATGTGCTTGTCGGCGTCAACCTGCTTCGTGAAGGGTTGGATATACCGGAGTGTGGACTGGTTGCCATTTTGGACGCCGATAAGGAAGGCTTCCTGCGTTCTCGTACGTCATTGATACAAACTATTGGTAGAGCCGCACGAAATATAGATGGTAAGGTTGTTCTATACGCCGATAAGATGACCAATTCTATCAATGCTGCAATTGATGAAACCAACCGCCGACGCAAGCTACAGCTTGCCTACAATAAGAAACATGACATTACCCCGCAATCCATTAAGAAGTCGATTGGTGAGCTCATGCATAGCGTTTATGAGCATGATCATTACACCGTTGAAGACCAGCCTGATAAGAAACTGACAGCAAAAGAGCTGCCTAAGCAGATTGCCAAACTGCGCAAGCAAATGCTAAAAGCCGCTTCTGACCTTGACTTTGAGATGGCAGCGCAGCTGAGAGACCAAATCCATGAGCTGGAAAAAGAACAGATGTAATTTTTACGATTTAGTTTAAAATCATGAGCTTTGATTGTATTAGAGTTAGGCTCATTTCTTGGGCCTAACCTTTCTATTATACTATAACTCATCATAGGGTTGAAAATGCTGTGCGCTGACTTCACTAACCATCATTGTTTTCTCAGTCCACTCGACACAAGGCCTACTATCATGCCAGTCTTTATGCCCTACTTGAGTAGGCTTGGTACTCCATGTAATACACTCATTAACTTGCTTATCCACAAATTGAAAACGTTCAGGATGCAAAGAATTCGACCCTAGTATGGCCTTTATATTTTCTAGTGTGAGCTTTGCAAATCCAGCTGAAGTCAAAAGTTCTTCCTGATATGGATGCTGCGGATTAAAAGTTACAATCGCTTTTGTATATTTTTCTCCAGCCTTGCAATTGCTTACTATCTTTCTAATGTCGCTGGCAATAGTATTATTTAAAAAGCCATCACTGAAGTAACTATCTTTTACAAACGAACCAGACAATTCATACACTGCACCATTATCATGAGCTCTATCAATCACAGTAGGAGGGTTACCTGTCACTCCTATATTAAACATCGCTACCGGCTTTGAATCTATTTTTAAAACTCTGGCAACCATACAGTCATCTTCTGAGGCTTTATCTCCTCTTGCTCCCCAAACCTCTACCTTAGCTTTTACTTTGCTTTCATTACAATGTTTCCCTCCACCATAATTATCACAAGCAACAGGGTTCACCTTTTTATCAAATAACTCTCTTAACATCGATTCTGATTGGGTGTTACTTTTAATTATTACGCCAGGAATAGTCATAATCGTTCCTCATCTAAGAAAATTCATAATAGTAGCTGAGTTATACATTTACTCTTGCGAAAAGTCAATAAGTGTCATACCTAAGAGAGAGTATACACAGGCCTACTGCATTAAATACTCCCTGCTTCCAATTCACTCATATTATCGTTCCTTGCAAGGCCTTTAAATTTAGGTACGAAAAAAAGCATTCCGCTTTTTTTCGAGCGCCCCCTGTAGGGGGTCAGGGGGCGCTTGGAATTCTTTTAGGCCTTGCGCCGCAATAAGTAAGTTCCACAGTTATGCCGAACAACAGACACAATTTTCCATTCTGAGTTTTCAAATCTGTCACCAAATAATCAAGCATGCAAACAGTAATATATTAAATTTTAAGATGGCCATCAACACGAAGGCGTAGGGTGGCGCATTCGGCGGGAGTCGAACCCACGACCTTTGCCTTCGGAGGGCAACGCTCTATCCAGCTGAGCTACGAATGCATAAATGATACCCAAAGCACTCAATAATTGAGTGGAGTCGCCATGATACCGTCATTGCTTGGAGCGCGAGCTCCGCGGCAACCTAGTGACAAGGCATTACACTGGTTTGCTTCGCTTTGCTCGCAATGACGTTTCCTGGACGCCCCCAATTTTAGAAAACATAGGGTTTGTGAATAGTATTAAAAAATTCGATCATATGCAAAACAAATCTACACTGTCAATTGCTTAATATAATTTAAACTTAGCTGCAATATTAAGAAATATAGAATCAGTTTTAAGCAATCTAACTTTTCTTTATCTTTCAGTATATTGCTGCGAATTTCGAGTTTCCGTCACGCTAATTTGATATAATGCGCTATACTTTTGCAAAAATCCAGCATAATATATCTACGAAACATTTCGACAGTAAGTTATAATGCTACATAAGGACCATTTAGAGCAACCAAATAGATTATCTATAACTACAGCGACGTTACCACCAAGTGCAGATGTAGACCTGCCTACATGCGTAACATATGAATACAAAAACCCCTACACTGCCGACTATGATAATTTGGCTCGGGACACGTTTGACAGTTCTAAACGTGATGTGATTGCTAAGTTCTTTCAAGTTAGCACTGAATTTTATCACAACCTATATGCTGTGAATACATATTATAGTTCTAAAAGTGCTCCCTTCAAACGGTTCTACCCGGAATTCTGCAAAGAGATAGAAAAACTGACTTTGTCATGTGATAAATTTACCCACAGTTTAGTTAAGCTTAAAGAGTTAACAGATGAGGTTTTAAATGCAGAGAGGCTTCAATATTTGATATCCTGTATTGATAGCTATCTTAGACTATTCGATTTAATGCCGCAGACTTCTAGTATAATTTGCTACTTTGAACTCTATAAAGATCTTGTAAAGGATATTTTTGCTGCAAATAGTAAAATTCTAATTTATGCAATGGACTACGTGCTATTGATGGAAAAAGTAAAGCAGGTTGTGTTTTCGTTATATACGCAACCAGGAAGTAAAAGATTTATTCCAGACGATGATGCTAACTTCATAAAAGAAATGAATAAGATTTTTCATATAATGAAAATTCAGCTTGAACTACTGCCAAGATTACCAGATGTCCTGCATAATACGGAAAATGCCTTGTTAGATCTAAGGATTGCTACCCATAATAACAACGAGTTGCCAAACCTTACAAGCTATTTCAATTGTAATAGATCATTAATTAAAATTCAGATTGGGCTGCTTTCTTATTTGAACTCAACATCTAAAAGCCCGGTATTAAAATTGTGGCCATTTCTCAACCTTAATTTGGGAAGAATACAGTCAAAAAAAATCGCATTTAAAGCTGATATGCTAATTACTCAGAAGGAAAGAGAGCTTGCTAGATTCGCTGAAAAAGAGATGCAGGAGCTTACTCCTTTTGCTGAGATAGTGACAGTTTGCATGAAAATTTGCACAACTGTCAATGACCTTGGCACACTTACTCAACTTCTTGACTTAGATGTTTTAAAACAAAATGCACTGGTTAGATTTTTGGTTTTAGAGAGAATTGTTGATTGCTATAATTATCAGAATTTTCATCTAGCAGGACGCGATATATCGGTGCTAGCTCGGAATACTGAGGCACAGCTTAAGTTTTTGAATGATATTGTAAAAAACCTTCAGTCAACTAAGGATTTATGGCATGGAAAATTGTTTAAGAATATTAATGAATTTATTTTCATTCAAAGGCGAGTACAGCAACTGATTGCCGCTACAGAATTAGCCTTTCTTAATTGCGAAATTCTTTTTAGAGCAGCGGATAAACACAATTTGGACTTAAAAAATTCAATTATTCAAAAACAGTTAGATCTCTTGGAAATGCAAAATGCCCTATTAATTTTTGCTTATTAATGTTATGGACAAGATTTTGTATTGCTTTTCTACTTTAGAAAAGCAACTTTGAGTGAGTTTCTTTTTTATGATACAACTTATGAAAATAAAGTAATAGCTAGTAAAGGGGATCTACATCATATTGTTAAAGGCATTCCCGCAGAAGACGTTCTTATTCGCAACGCAATATTTGCACTTAGGCTGGAAGCTCTCCGCTTAGAATTCTTAGCTAAGACAAGATTGCTGCGAGACACTGATTATTACAATTCCATTATAAGCGATGATAAACTTGAAGAATATCTTAAGGAATGGGAGCAAGAAGCTGAGAAAGACAGAGAATTAAAACACGCGGCTGAAGAACTTGAGAATAAAACCCAGAAAAAGAAGCAAGAGAAGCGGGAAAAGCTAGCTGCAAAGAGAGCTGAAAAAGCAGCTACCAAGCCAAAAAAAGATGAGAAAGGCCTAAAGCCCGACCCATTGCCGGCCAAACCAACTCCTGCTATCACCAAAGATCCGCTCGTAGTGATGCTCGACAGCTTGCTTTCAAGACTAAACCCTGGAAGGTACCATGAAGAAACAATACAGCAAGTAATCAGTAAACTCTATCCGCTTACTCAGGCCTCTAGCAATAAAGAAGTAGTGTTTCAAGCGCTTTCAGCAATGGGTGATAGCTATGGCATGATAGCAGGTCATTACCTGAATTCCAAAAAGCACCCGAAAGAATTGATTGTTAACCTGCAGCTTGCGGTAAACTACTACAAACAAGCCGAGCTTACTTTAAGGAGGCTAGATGACATCTCGCAAGATCAGCATCTTCATTACTACACTTGGCTAAATAATTCTATTCGCATTCAGCAGCGACTATTAGATCAGTACACGGAAAAGTTCAATAGATTGCATGGGAATCTTTGTGTTACAAAAGAGCGTGTAAAAAAAAGAGACCCTAAAAAATGGAAGGAAAACTGCTTACAAGAAGGCTGGAGCTTATCAGATAGAGCAAAAGAACGGATAGCACTGGAGGAAGCTCTTAGCGCGGTGGCTATTATGAAAAAGCACAGCGTTGAACTTACGGAACGTACCAAGGGTAAGGCTAGAGCGTGTGATGATAATATTACTTATACTTTTGAAAACTATCTGCACGCTGCTGGTAAGATACAAGTTCCTGAGCCAGCCTTAAACTATACGCTTAATGAGAACGAAGCAGCTGAGCCATTAATGCCTGATGCAGATGTTGAGAATAATGTGAGAGAAGAACCTAAAGCTGAAACAAGTAAACAGCCTAATCCTCCTGTTAGCTTACCTGATAAGCCAGTAGATCAACCGAAAAAAGCAGCGACAGTAATTAGAATTTTATCTAGAACAGCGCAACGGCCTGCGACTGTAGTGCCTAGTTGGGCAACAACTGCAGCTGCCCATACAGATTATGTGAAAGCAGAACCTGCAGTAGTTTTTACTCGCCCAGTTAGTCATGCTGTCGTCAGTGCTAGTCCATTTTCTTTAACAATAAGTGATTTGGCTAAAGAAATATTTAAAGTGCTAGATATATTCTTAGATAATGTCGATCAGAAACCAACTGAAGAACTAATGAATAATAGGAATGTTGAATCTGTAAACGATGCTATCACTCTAGGCAGAGTTAGTATTAATGAGTTTAGTGCTTGTGACTTATCTATGTTCCTACATAAACTAGCTAGAATCATAACGGATACAAATGGATTTGATAATTGGTTACTTAAAAACCAATATTTTCCAGAGGAGTGCCTAAAGATTGTTGGCTCAAAATTGAGTGATTTTACCCAGCAAGGCTTACGCAATTGCATATGGGCTTTTAATGCCTTTGGAATTAATAATCTGACTCTCCTAACTGATTTATATGCGTACCTAATAACAAATAGCAATAAGCAAAATAATCAGACTTCTACGTCATTGTCATCTCAATTTTCTGTAGAAATATCAGCTCAAGTTGTATCGTCAACGCATACTGCGCCACTTTGGCAAACTCAAACTAATTCGAGAACAGAGTATATGGAGCTATAAAGACTAATATTATCTTTAAATTTTAAAAGCTTATGATAAACTATACCCATTAAATTTATAGGAAGGTTTATATGCGGTCTTTATATGCGATTGTGTTCATGGCGGTTTTGATGTTCTCTACACAGGCACAGGCTGCACTCAAAATCGATATTACCCAGGGAAATGTTGAACCTATGCCCATAGCTATAGGTGATTTTTTCACCACAAGTGGCGCTACGACTACTTTGAGCGACCAGGTTAGACAGGTAATCGAAAACGACCTTCTTACCACAGGACTCTTTCGTCCCATAGACAATAAGGCCTTCCTGGAAATACTTCCTATCGATAAGCTGCCTAACTATAGAAGCTGGCGGCAGATTGGGGCATTATCTTTCACATCAGGACGCATCACCGATTCTGGTGATAAAGTTACTGTAGAATTCAGGCTATGGGATCCGGCTATGGAAAAGCAAATCGAAGGGAGCTCCTTCACTCTGCCTAAGGCTTCATGGCGCCGGGCAGCCCATAAAATTTCTGACCAGATCTACAAACGCCTTACTGGAGAAGAAGGCTACTTTGATACACGGGTTCTATTTATCTCGGAAAGCGGGGCGTTAACTAACCGTATGAAAAAGCTCGCGATTATGGATCATGATGGCGCCAATTATAAAGAATTAACCGATGGGAAACACTTAGTGCTTACTCCGCGCTTTGACCCAAAGGTGCATCGGGCGATTTATATGTCATACAAAAGCCGGGTGCCACAGGTGTATCTGCTCGACATTCATACTGGTCAGCAGCGCCTTGTTGGCAATTTCCCGGGTATGGCATTTTCACCTAGATTTGCTCCGGATGGCAATCAGGCAATCATGTCGATTGCAAAAGATGGTACGACAGATATATATGAGGTTGATCTTGGTAGCAGCAGGTTGCAACGCTTAACCTCAGGTTCTGGTACCATCAACACTTCACCTACATATTCTCCGGATGGTTCGCGCATTGCTTTTACTTCTGACCGTGGTGGGCAGCCCCAAATCTATGTCATGAATCGGGATGGAACCGGCGTTAAGCGGATTAGTTTCGGGGATGGCAGCTACTCCACTCCTGTTTGGTCGCCGCGCGGTGACTTTATTGCCTTTACCAAGCAGAAGGGGCAATTCTACATTGGGGTGATGCGCACCGATGGATCTGGCGAGCGCTTACTTACTTCTTCGTATATGGATGAAGGGCCAACCTGGGCGCCAAATGGACGCGTAATTATGTTTAGCCGCCAGCAGATGGGCGCGGGTTATAAAATCTACGCAGTTGATGTCACAGGGTATAACGAACGCCTGATTGAAACTCCGCTAGATGCATCGGATCCGGCCTGGTCACCACTACTGGGCTAGTTTAAAATTCTCCTGAAGCGCAAGCAGTAGTTGAGTTCCAGCTTGATTGTGCCACATTGTGCCAAATTGCATTGCAATATATGGCACAATATGGCACAATCAAGTTAATGGAGGGTAAAAACATGCTTTCATATAAAATAGAGCCTAACTTGCTAAAGATGCTACAAGACTTGGAAGGACGCTTACTGGGGACCTATACAAAGTTACAAACATTGTCCTATGCTGAGCTAGAAAGTATTCATCGCTATGCTCGCATCAGTATGATTGGAGCTTCAACTCGGATAGAAAATGCTTTGCTGACAGACTCGGAGATTGATTGGCTAGATACTATACTTACAAATGATGGTAAAACGACAGCTTTAGATGCTAATCGTACGCTAATCGAAAATAAATTATCAAAGGATCGTGAGCGCAGTATAGAGGAAGTTGCCGGGTGCCGTGGGATGCTCATGTCCATTTATGAGAACGCGTCACTACTGTATCCGCTGAGGGAATCGGATTTAAGGGGATTGCACCACCTGCTAATGTCTCCTTACCAAGGCGCCGGCCCTTATATTGGCAGATATAAAGTTCAGAGCAACTCTGTGGTAGAGCACAATAGATTCACAGGAGAAACTCGAACTGTTTTCCAAACAGCAGATGCCGGAGTAATAACTGCTTCTGCTATGGCAGACTTGGTAAGCTGGTATAACGCAAATTTACATACGGAACGCTGGCCTTTAGCTATATCCTGTGAGTTTGTGTATCGCTTTTTAGCCATCCATCCTTTTGCAGATGGTAATGGTCGTATGGGGCGCGGTCTATTTCTTATGAGCCTTCTCCAATCAACACAGCCTATTATATCCAGTGTCGCTAGGTATCTGGCCATCGATCGGCAAATTGAGAGGCATAAGGAAGAATACTATTTCGTTTTGAATCAGTGTTCGAATGGGAAGTTCTCACAGGATTCAAACCAGTATAAAATTGCCTATTTTCTCAGATTCATGGTCAAAATTATATCAGACGCGTTAACTGATATTGAAATTTATCAGAGGAAATACAACAAGGAGCTCTCCTTGTCACCACCAGCCGTTAAAGTATTGGAATGCTTCAGAGATAACCCTGAAACCCGTTTAACTACCAAGCTAATTATTGAAATGACCAATCTCCCACGCAGAACCGTTGGGAATTCCTTATCGACACTTCTCAAAGCTGAACTCATTCAAAAGTATGGCCAAGGCGCTGGCTCACGCTACCAAATCACGTTTTAGAGAATTTAAAGATCAATTCGGATATCTACAAATGTCTCTTTGTCATCTGTTCTAACCAGTTCAACTTTCTCTACAACTTCAACTCCGTAGTCATCGGGTACCACCACTTCAGATCTCTCCACTACTACGGTTTCCGGCTCTGTAAAAAAAAAGAAAGACATAACAACTCCTATTTAAATTTATGATCAATATGAAAGAGTAACAAAAGAAAGATAAGTCTGTCAAATATTGAGCTACAATCAATGCTGCCCAAAGCAGGCAGCGATATAATCTTCAACAAGCCCTCACGAACATATTAATTGCATATCCCCACATAATAGCGTAATATTTCGCATATATATTTTGAAAATGGATATTTTTATGCTAAATTGCTTGAAGATCGCGGCTCAAAAAAGCGAAGCCTATGCTGAGATGAATAAATGCCTGGACGCTGGAGAACCTACTGATTCTGCTCTGGCAACCGCTATAAGAAATGGCTACGTCAACATAGCCAAATTCTTACTCGAAAAGGGTGGAGAGATTAATAATTTTGCATATGACCTGCAAATGGCCATAATAGCTGGGCATTTTGAAATGGTAAAATTCACCGTTGAGAATGGAGCAAAGATAGGAGATGGTTGGTTAGCAGAAGAAGCAGCCACTAATGGTCAATTCGAAATCCTAAAATT
>Ga0206948_1242_pt1 | contig 10589 bp, 7 predicted proteins | sample Alteio_BWOrgHeat_FD_153236 | JGI IMG/M metagenome (GOLD analysis project Ga0206948, IMG submission 153236) | Enriched cells from forest soil in Barre Woods Harvard Forest LTER site, Petersham, Massachusetts, United States -... | ecosystem: Environmental > Terrestrial > Soil > Temperate forest > O... | reverse complement strand
CATGTCCACCGAAGCGGGTAAGCTGGAAGTCACCTCGGTGATCGACGGCATACCGCCGCATTTGCTGCAGACGCTGCCGCAGGAGATGGTCGCTCCCGTCATGGCGCTGCTGGGCGAGGGGCTGGTGGTGATGAAGGTGCATCGCTCGCCGTTCGCGGCGCAGACGCAGAGCGACCTGGTCATCGCACGGCGCAACCCGAAGGCCTTGTGGATGTCCGATTACGAGGACCGCATCCTTTACGATGGGCGCAACAAGGGTGATGCGAAATACGTCGGTGTCGCCGGGTTGCTGAAAGCGTTGATTCCCGGAGATGCAGTAGAGCATCTGGCGACTATCATGGGTGAGCGCGTGCGCCAGAGCGTGGACGATAAAACCATGAAATTCGCCTAATCTTATACCAATTTGCATTCAAGCGGTATGTCGCCTGCGAAAATAGTATTAGGCCGCATGTGTCTGGCGAGTGTGAACCACCCGTTTTTCCTTCGGCGGCAGCCATTGCATTAGAATGCTGCGCAGCTTGGTTTTGCGCAAAGGCTTGGTGATGTAATCATTCATGCCGGATTCCAGGCAGCGCTCGCGGTCGCCTTTCATGGCGTTGGCGGTGAGGGCGATGATCGGCATCGGACCTACTTCGCCGCGCTCTTTCATCGCGGAGATGATGGCGCTAGCCTCGAAGCCGTCCATTTCCGGCATCTGGCAATCCATTAAAATCAGGTCGAAGGACTGCTGACGTACGATCTCCACTGCTTCCTCGCCGTTTCGCACGGCGGTTACGCGGCAGGAGAAGTTTTCGAGCAGTTTGATGACCAACTCTCGATTGGCGCGATTATCCTCGACCAGCAGGATTTCGGCGTCTTCTAAAAAGCCGCTATCGTCGGTGCTGCGGTCGGTCGCGCCTTTGCGGAAAATATTCAGCGGAGTAAGCATGCTTAAATGCTTCCCGGCGCGCCTTGCTTCAAAGATCATCACCAATAAATCCAGTAATTGTGCGGCGCGCACCGGCTTGGTGAGGTAGGCATCGCAGCCGGCGCTGGCGAAAATCTGCGAATAGCCTTTTTCGGCCAGTGCCGTAATCACGATTACCGCCATGGCAGGGCAGAGTTTCTTGGCTTCCTGGGTGAATACGTCGCTGACCGTTTCAGGCAGGATATAATCGGTGATGAGCATGTCGAACGGGTTGATTTTTCGCATGTCGGAGAGCATTTTCAGGGCGGAGATGGCGTCGGGCACGCTTTCGCATTCGATGCCCGCCATGGCGAGCTGCGCAGCTAAAATAGCGCGGCTGGGCACCAGCTGATCGACGATCAAGGCGCGTTTGCCTTGCAACACCGAGTGGTCCGGCGCGGCGGCGTCGGCGGGGGCAGGGGCGCGGTCGAACAGCAAGGTGGCGCTGAAGGTCGAGCCTTCGCCGGGTGTGCTCTGCGCGACCACTTCGCCCTTCATCATCTGCGCCAGTTGGCGGCAGATGGCGAGGCCTAAGCCGGTGCCGCCGAACTTGCGCGTGGTCGATACGTCGGCCTGCGAGAATTTGTCGAAAATCACATGCAGCTTGTCGGGCGGGATGCCGATGCCGGTGTCGCGCACCGAAAGTTTGATCCGGGTTTTTTCGCCCACCGGATCGCCCGCGACTTCTTCCGCCGTCACCAGTACATAGCCGGTTTTGGTGAATTTAATGGCATTGCTCATCAAATTCGAGAGAATTTGCCGGACCCGCACCGGATCACCGACGATATGGCGCGGCGTACCCGGCAGGAAATGGACGAGCAATTCAAGCTGCTGTTCCTTTTCGCGCACGCGCGGCGCAAAGAGCTCCGCCGTATCCTCAATGGCAGCTTCCAGGTCGAAGGGAATGGGCGAGAGCTCCAGCTTGCCGGATTCGATCTTGGAGAAATCGAGAATGTCGTTGATGATTTCGAGCAGGGTTTCGGAGGATTCGAGCACGGTGTTGATGTGTTTCTCCTGCTGCGAGGTCAGCTCGGTTTCGAGCAGCAGCTCGGTCATGCCGATCATGCTGTTGAGCGGCGTGCGGATTTCATGGCTGACATTGGCCAAGAAATCGCTTTTGGCGATATTGGCCGATTGCGCCTCGACTATGGCCTTTTCCAGTGCCAGGCTACGCGCCTTGAGCTCACTACTGGTATGCATCAGTTCGGCCGTGCGATCGCGGACCACTTGCTCGATGCGCGCATTCTGGCCAATCAAATGGAACAGGAATATCCCGGCCATGCCCGACAGCGCCAGGCAGGCGACCATGACGATCCAGGGTATGACCATGTTAGCCTGCGTCATATAATGGCTGGTAGGGACGATGAGGATTTTCAATTGGTGCGATAGGAGTGGAATGGTTTCGCTATAGGAGAAAGCAACACTTTTTTCTATCAGCGCCGAGGTTGGGGAATGAAAAGCGAGCAACGCCGAGTGCATGAACTCATTGCTTTGGCCATAGAGCAATTTTTCTTCAGCATCAGGAAGTTCTTCGAAAATATAACTATTGGCGTTGCGAGATATCTCGCTGCCGGATGTATCGAATAGTTCCACCGGATTGAATAAGGCGATCAAAGCGCCCTGTTGCGCGATAGGAAACACCATGCCAGCATCTTCGTGTTTCATTGTGGGAAACGCTAAAGAGGGTATTGCGTCGGGCTTGCCGGATTCGATGCTGCTCTTTATCCGCTTCATCAAAGCGGGATTGGCGAGGATGTCCGGCATTCCGCCGCTGCGCGAGGCGGCGCTATGCACCATGGGCGAAGCATTCCCGGATTGCGTAACCCAATAGAGCCCGTCAACGCCATTGCCCGTGGCGAGCGTATCGGCGGTAAGGTGAAAAATTCTTTCTCCCACATCGCCGCCGGGAGATAAAGCATGCGATAGATTTTCAAGTGCATTACTATTTAAATACAGCCAATTTTTCAGCACAGCCATGCGCAGGCGGCTATCGTTGGTAAAACTGCGCTCCAGCTGTTTCATGCTGAGATTCAACATGAGGCTGAAAACAAAAATGGCGGCTAGAATCCCGACGCAAATGGTGATAGTCGGTAATTTATAGTGATTCAGCCCATCCTGTTTATTTTGCGATTCGGTGAGCATATCAGCTATCGCGCGACTCGACGATTTTCCCCTCATCTTCGAGCATCTTCATATGGTCGAACGCTTCAAGCATCTTGGGAACTATCGGCAATATCAGGATAGCCGCAGCGATCGATACGGCAGCGGTAATAGCCTTGACGATGCCTTCGGCGATATAAATGCCATTCCAAATCGTCCATATTTCGAAAATATGCGTAGTGCCGCACATAAAAATAAAAGCAGAAAACATAATCAGGACCCATTTATAGGGGATGTTCCGCCGCTTACGAATGATATAAAGCAAGGTGATCGGTATCGAATAGTAAGCGATCACGATAGTCAGATCGGAAATAACCTGCAACCATAATACTTCCGGACGCCAGAGAAAGCAATAGCCATGGGGTATATAAGATTCCGATGAAAGCCAATGCCAGAGCGATGCCATGTATACCTCCTGGGCATAAAACAATAGCCGTTCATCCGCTAATATAATGGTAATTCGTTGATATTCTATGAAATAGGCGACAAATGCAATATATAAAAATTTTATGCTTATGCATCTTGCTTATGGCTCATTTATACCAATGAGCCTATAATGAAAACTCTAACTCTGATTATCTGCAAGCAGCTACGGCTTCTACTCAGGAGGAATGCAAGGAATGCCCACATCACTTAGAACCGCTGACACATGCAATTTTCCCGGTAAAGAAACTCAGGAAATCAAAGAGATAATGCAAGCCGAACGGCTGCGCGATGAATTAGAGCGCGTGGGTTATGTGACTTCGCATGATTTGCAATCGCCGCTGCGAGTGATTCTAAGCTGTTGCGATGAATTGGCGAATCATCCAGTGCTTGCCAGCGATGCGACGGTTGGCGAGACGGTTAAGCTATTAGCCTCCGAGGCGGCGCGCATGAAGATTATGATGCAGGGACTGCTGGAATATGTTCGCCTTGAAACCTTTGTCACTGCGAATTCGGAGCTTGATAGCAATGAAATAGTCGCCGCTGCTCTGGCGACGCTGGAAGAGGATATTCGGGTCAGCGGCGCTGTAATTCAGTACGAGGGATTGCCCAAAATCTTGGGGCATCGCGGGCGCATAACACGGTTGTTCGCATTTTTACTCGACAACGCGCTTAAATTTCATGGCAGCCAACCCCCGGTTATACGGATTTCGGCGCGCCCGGTGGGAAATAGATGGGAATTTTGCGTCGCGGATAATGGTATCGGCATTGATGAGGAACATCAGGACATTATTTTTGCTTTATACCAGCGCCTGCATACCGGCGAGGCGTATCCGGGACATGGGATAGGGTTGGCGCTGGCGCGCAAGATCGTCGAGGCGCATGGCGGCATGCTCCGGGTGGAATCCACCCCAAAACAAGGCAGCAGATTTTATTTCACGCTGCCTATGGCAAAGGCCTGACAGGGTCGAATACTCACACTAACAGGGCGAGTGGAGGATGATATGCAATTAGCTGAACTAGCGAAACCGCAGGATATTTCCGTACTCTTAATTGAGGATTCTTCCGGCGACGCCACGGCGATCACCAAGGCAATGATCTATGGTGAATCGCTTTATAATTTTAATATCACGCGCAAGGACTGCCTGGCGGAAGGATTAGGGTTTCTCGATAGCGCACAGGTTGATGTGCTGCTGCTCGATTTAAACTTGCCGGATGCTAAGCAATTGAAAGCGATCGACGAAGTGCATGGATTGTTCCCCGATCTGCCGATAGTGGTCATTAGTGGTTATTCGGACATGGATATCGTGCATCGCGCCTTGCATAGCGGCGCGCAGGAATTCCTGGTTAAAGGCGAATGCAGCGGCGTGGCCATCCGCCAGAGCATTTACCAGGCGATTGCGCGCAAGAAAATAGAGCAATCGTACAAGCGCGGCGATAAATTATAAATTATATGCGATATATACCCAAATCATTCGAAAATTTGGGTATCACGGCTTCATTTACTCTCTCTTCTTTTGCAGCAGGAGAGAAATGATTATTTTAACCGTATATTAGCTGTTTTTCGATACCGTTCCTTCATGCCAGCGAGCACTATGAACGCCTATACGGTACCAACGCCGGATTTCCGGGTGCTATTTGAGTCGGCGCCTGGCCTTTATCTCGTATTGACCCCGGATTTTACTATCGTTGCGGCTAGCGATGCCTATTTAAGCGCGACCATGACCCGGCGCGAAGATATTATCGGCCGCTTCCTGTTCGATGTATTTCCCGATAATCCGAAAGATCCCGCCGCGACGGGAATGCGTAATCTAAAAGCATCCCTGGAGCGCGCGCTGAATAAAAAAGCGCCCGATGTCATGGCGGTGCAAAAATACGATATTCCTAAGCCCGGCTCGAAAGGGAAAAAATTTGAGGAGCGTTATTGGAGCCCGGTCAATTCGCCGGTATTGGATAAGGACGGCCGGGTTGATTTTATTATTCATCGCGTCGAGGATATCACGGATTTCGTAACGTTGAAATCGTCGCGCGACATGCTAATGAAAACCGATGAGCCGAGCATGCATGCCACTCATTTTCTCACGAAACACAGTACGTCTCTCGGCATTATGGCGGTCACGCTGCTTACATTGCTCGTGAGTACTATGTTCTGGCGGCAGGGCGAAACGGTTGCCCGCGCTCGCGGCTGGGTAGTGCATAGCTATGAGGTCAACAGCCATATCCAACAGCTGTTCAATAGCATTAAAGATGCTGAAATCGGTTATCGCGGCTATGTCATCACCGGCAACGATAATTATCTGGAGCCTTACCGCGAAGCGCTCAGAGGCTCGCCGGTTTCCGCCACGCCGGCCGGCCAGTCGCCGCATTATTCGATTGAGCAGGAATGGGCAATGCTGAACCAATTGATGGCGGACAATCCAATACAGCGATCCCGCGTCGAAGAACTGCACCAGCTTATAGACCAATTGTTGAAATATATCGCCGGAGCCATTGATTTGCGGCAGCGGGTCGGGTCGATCTCCGCCATGGCGGAGATCGACCCGCATCGCGGCAAAGTGCTGATGGACCGTATACGCCAGTTGGTTTCCGATATGACGACGGAGGAAAGCCGCCTGCTTGCCATCCGCACCGAAGCCGATGAGGCGACCACGCGGCAAAACAACCAATACACCATTTACGGCATCGCCATTTTCTATATCGGCATGATGCTTGCCGTATGGCTCGCAATGCGACATGCGGCGCGGGCGCGTGAGATGGAGGATGCTATCTTGCATCAGACGCAGGAGGTAGCTGAAGCGAACCGGAACCTGGCCAAAGCCAATCAAGAACTGGCCGATTCACGCTCGTTTCTGAAAAATATCATCAACCACATTCCCGACCCGATCTTCGTCAAAGACAAACAGCATCGCTGGATCGACGGAAATAACGCCTTGTGGAATCTGTTCGGAAAATCCGAAGAAGAGCTGATCGGCAAAAGTGACTATGATTTTTTTTCCAAAGAGGAAGCCGATATTTTCTGGCAGAAGGATGAAGAAGTATTTATCTCAGGCAAGCCTAACAATAATGTCGAGAATTTTACCGATGCGGCGGGCGTCACGCATGTCATTGCCACCAGGAAAGCCTGCTTTACCTCGGCGAAAAACGAAACCATCCTGGTCGGCATTATACGCGATATCACCGAGCTTACGCGGATGCAGGAGCGGCTCAGGGAAAATGACGAGGAGCGCCTGAAATCCATCATGGATCATTGCGGCAGGCCGGTGCATATCAAGGATATGGAAGGGCGCTATGTCCAGGTGAACAAGGATTTTTTCCTATTGGTGAACGGCGAAGAAAAAGAAGTGATCGGCAAAACCGATTACGATTTGTTTCCCAAGGAAGCCGCCGATGCTTACCGGCGCAACGATCGCATGGTGATCGAAAAAGCGTCGGCGCTCGAATATGAAGAATTGGCCACGCTTTCCGACGGCGTGCATACCTTTACCTCAGTCAAATTCCCGCTGTATGATTTAAATGGCGTCATTTATGCGACCTGCGGCATATCGACCGACATTACCGACCGCAAGCAAGCCGAGGCGCAGCGGCTGCGCTATATGCAGGAACTCAAGCGCAGCAACCAAGAATTAGACGATTTCGCCTATATCGCCTCGCACGATTTGAAAGAACCGTTGCGCGGGCTGTATAACCATGCCTCGTTCCTGCTGGAGGATTATCAAGGCAAGCTCGATGAAGACGGCGTTCACCGCCTGAACCGGCTGACGCTGCTCTGCCAGCGCATGGAGCGGCTGGTGAACGATCTGCTCTATTTCTCGCGGCTGGGGCGCACCGAGCTGGCCATTCAGGAAACCGATCCCAATGAAATCGTCAACGATGTGCGGCAGCTGATGGAATCGTTCTTGAAGGAGCGCAACGCATCGATTATCGTGCCACGGTCGATGCCTCTTATCATATGCGACAAACCGCGCATCACCGAAGTTTTCCGCAACTTAATCACCAACGCCGTAAAATATAACGATAAGGCGGAGCGCATCGTCGAGGTGGGCTTCCTCGATAAGGTGAATAGCGAGGCAGGAATGCAAGAAAATGTATTTTATGTAAAAGATAACGGCATAGGCATTGAAAAAGAATTCCATCAGGAAATATTCCGTATCTTCAAGCGTCTGCAACGCCCGGCTGAAGAGAAGGAAAGCGGCACCGGAGCCGGCCTGACCTTTGTTAAGAAAATCATCGAGCGCCATCAGGGGACGATTTGGCTGGAATCGGAACCTGGTCAAGGCACTGTATTTTATTTTATATTAGGGAGGAAATCCACATGATCGCTCATCACGCCGCAAGTTCGCAGCCCATTCTTCTTGTCGAGGATAGCGACGACGATTACGAAGCCACCGTGCGCGCCTTTAAGAAAGCCAATCTGCATAATCCTGTATTCTGGTGCAAATCCGGGCGTGAAGCCCTTGAATTCCTGAAGCATCAGGGTGGGTTTCAGGAGGTGCCGAAAGCGCCACGCCCCGGCCTGATTCTGCTTGATCTCAACATGCCGGGGCTGGATGGCCGCAAGACGCTGGAACTCATCAAGCAGGACCCGACCTTGCAGCCGATCCCGATCATTATCCTCACCACGTCCGCCGATGAGCGCGATATCGAGGAATGCTACCGTAAGGGCGCCAATACCTACGTACAGAAACCGGTAAGCTTCGACGGGCTGATCGAGGCGATCAAGCGCATGAAGGAATATTGGTTCGAGATAGCCTTGTTGCCCAAAGACGTTGAGCAGGAGTAAACGTATGAACGAACTCACCAAAATTCTTATCATTGACGATAGTGAGGATGACCGGTTGCTCTATCGCCGCGCCTTGCAGAAAAATGCGGCAGGGAATTTTATCCTGTGCGAAAGCGACGATGGCGAGAAGGGGCTCAAAATGCTTCAGAGCGCGCCGCCTTCCTGCATTCTGCTGGATTATTCCCTGCCCGGGCGCAACGGCATCGAAATCTTAAAGCGCATCCGCGCTTCCTATCCGTTCATTCCGGTGGTGATGCTGACCGGGCAGGGCAATGAAAATGTCGCCGTGGCGGCCATGCAGGAAGGCGCGCAGAATTACATCTCAAAATCCACCATTACGCCGGAGACGCTGGAGCATGTGATCCGGATGGCAATCGATCATTGCATGATGCAGAAGCGCATTCATGAGCAGCGCACCTCGCTCGAAGTATTCACCCGCGCGCTGGCGCATGATTTGAAGGAGCCGGTGCGCACCATCCGCTCCTTCACCGAGCTTCTCGGCCAGCAGGAAAACTTTTCGGACAAGGCGCATATGTATTTCAACCATATCCAGAACGCTGCTGACCGCATGTATATGCTGATCGATACGGTATTCCTCTATACGCGCCTCGACGATCCCGGCCAGATGGCGCGCGAGGTGTGCGACGGCGGGCGGGTAATGGGAGAAGTAAAGGAGAATATCGCGCAATTGATCCATGAGCGCAACGCGGTGATTACATTCATTTCCCTGCCGCGTGTTTACGCAAGCCGCATCCAGCTTATCCAACTATTCCAGAATCTGGCCTGCAACGCCATCAACCATAGCGACGGGCCGGTGCGCATCGAGGTAAGCGCTTCGGAACAGGAGGATTGCCAGTTGTTTTGCGTTAAGGATAACGGTCCCGGCATCGAAGAACCCTATTTGAATAAAATATTCGAGCCGTTCCGCCGTCTGGCGCATCACGAGCCACAAGGGGCTGGGCTGGGCCTGGCAATTTGTCGGAAAATCGTCGAGTCGCATGGCGGCAAGATCTGGTGCGAGTCGAAACCGGGCGAAGGGGCGGCGTTTTTCTTTACCTTGCCTAAAGCATTGCCGGTCGAAAAAGCGTCCTCGCATATCGCCGTATCGGAAGTGGCGCACAGCGCTCAAGGCAATGACAGCCCATTGGCCAATGTGCTGCTGGTGGACGATAGCCGGGCGGATGTCGAGATGACGCGCTTCCGCCTGATCGAACGTTCCGGCCTGCATTGCAATTTCATGGTGGCGCATGACGCGGAGGAGGCGCTCGCCACGCTGCGCACCCGCGTGGCGCAGCAGCCGCAAATCGATTTGATGCTGGTCGATATCAACATGCCGGAAATGGACGGATTCGAGTTGCTTGAGCAGATGCGCAAGGATGCGACGCTGAAAAATATTGTCGTGGTGATGTGCAGCGGCTCGAACTACGACAAGGATATGATCCGCGCGCGCGAACTTGGCGCTGCGGGCTATCTCACCAAACCCATTGAATTTTCAAGGCTTAAATCCATGATCGAGCAATCGGCGGATTTCCGGCTTTTCCCGGAAAGCAATGGCTATAGCTTGCTGCGGATGCATTAAGAAAGCGGCTATTCCGGCATCCGCGACTGCGCCAGCAACTCTGCTATCGCTGCCTCGAACGGCAGGACCTGTTGCTGTTCCGAGCCCAGGCGGCGGATCGAGACGCTGTTGTTTTCCTGCTCTTTTGCGCCGACAACGAACAGGACCGGAATTTTCTGCAGGGAATGCTCGCGCACTTTGTAATTGATCTTCTCGTTGCGGATGTCCAACTCGGCGCGCAGACCTGCTTTCAGCAATGTTTCATGCAATTGTTTGGCGTAATCATCCGCCTGTCCGGTGATGGTGGCGACGACGATCTGCACCGGCGACAGCCAAAGCGGGAATTTCCCGGCATGCTCCTCGATCAGTATGCCGATGAAGCGTTCCAGCGAACCCAGAATCGCGCGGTGCAGCATAACCGGGCGATGCTTCGCGCCGTCGGCGCCGATATAATCCGCGCCCAGGCGCTCCGGCAACACAAAATCGACCTGCAGCGTGCCGCATTGCCAGTCACGCCCGATGGCGTCGCGCAGCACGAATTCAAGCTTGGGACCGTAAAACGCGCCTTCGCCGGGGTTGAGCGTCCATTCAAGCGCGGTGGCGCTCACTGCCTCTTTCAGCGCGTTTTCCGCCTTATCCCAGGTGGCATCTTCTCCGGCGCGCTTGGCGGGGCGATCGGAAAATTTGACCTTAATATCGGTGAAGCCGAAAGCCTGGTACAC
>Ga0206948_1170_pt1 | contig 10643 bp, 12 predicted proteins | sample Alteio_BWOrgHeat_FD_153236 | JGI IMG/M metagenome (GOLD analysis project Ga0206948, IMG submission 153236) | Enriched cells from forest soil in Barre Woods Harvard Forest LTER site, Petersham, Massachusetts, United States -... | ecosystem: Environmental > Terrestrial > Soil > Temperate forest > O... | reverse complement strand
GTCCGCGGCGGTCGCTTTGTCTGATCTGCCAAAGTCGTTCGAAGATGGTCTCGTGCATCTGAAGTGGGATGCCCGGACCGGTATCGGCGACTGCGAGGTGAATTTCGGAGTCGGTGGAATCCACCGTCAAAGCAATCTCGCCCCTCGCCGGGGTAAATTTTAACGCATTGCCGAGCAGGTTCGCCAAGAGCTGGGTGATGCGACCGCGGTCGCAGACGGTGCTCATGGGCTCGTCGCTGGTGGCAATCCGGAGGGTGACCTGCCTGGCTGCAGCTTGCGGCAAGAATGACTCAAAGCAGTGGGTGAGAATTGCGCCCACATCGTAGGACGCCACGTGAAAGCCAAGTTTCCCGGCCGCCAGGCGCTCCATGTCCAGGAGGTCTCCGATCAGCTGCAATGCTTCGTCGGCATTGCGCTTGATGATCTCCACATACTGACGCGACTCGCTGTCGGCGGTCCCGTAGAACGGACTGCCGGTCAGCATTTCGGCGGCCATGGAAATGGACCCAAGCGGATTTCTGAGGTCGTGGCTGACGATCGCCAGAAATTCATCCCGCGTCGTCACGGCTGCCCGCGTCACCACATGGGCGTCGCGCTCTTCGGACAGGACGGAGCGACTCTGCGCCCGCTCCAACCAGATGGCGAAATCCATATCTTGGCGCTCGCCCGCCAAGGCGTGGTCGGATGCTTGTCGCTCCTGGCGCAAATGATCACCCGATCCCGGGCGTTCGAGGGAGCCGTCAACCTCATGCCTGGACTTGGACTTGCTCTCGTCCGCAGCGGCTCGCCTCGTTGAGCGCGCCGCATCCGATTGACGCTCGACCTTGCTGCGCGCCGGATCTTCTTGGCTGCCCGCCATCTGAGGCCTCTTCCAGATTGTGACAATTTGCCTGGGCAATCTAGCACATCGCTCAGGAGGCCGTATCTACGGGTCATTCGTGCGGCCTAACCTCTTGATATGGCTTTGGTCCTACCTTTGCGTTGAGCTTTGCTTAAAGCCGCCCCCCTATCGCTCCGATCCCATCCTCTAGGGAGGACAAATCCATGGGGAAGGCAAACGCCAAGGTAAGTGCGGCCGAGCAAGACTTGACCCTCTTTCGCGAGGCCATTCAGGTCTACGAAAACCTCCTTCAGCAGGAAGCGAAGATCTCCTCTCGCGCAACCTCGGAGCTAGCCTGGGCAGACTTCGTTGCCTTACCAGCGGATCTGCGTCAAAGCGCGATCGAGCAGATCGTCAACTATACGGGGATTCTTGCCCAGGCTTCGAAAGAGCGCATCTCGTTGACCGAAGACAAGCGCCTCTCGTGGTTTGCCATCAAGCTGCTCAAGCTCGTGCCGCCGGGCGGGCTCTTGGACCTCGTCGGCGAAACCGACTACACCGAAATCTACAATGCCGACGGCATCCAGATTTTCAGGAATCTGGAATTCTACAAGCTGTTCTCTTACACCATCGCGGACATGACGCTCTATACCTGGGAGCAGCTCTATAACCGCGAGAAACAGATCAAAGGTCAGATCGTCGAGCAAGGCTTCGTCAAGGGGTTCTCTGGTCAGAAGGACCCTTACCGCCTGGTGATTGACGACCATGATATTTCCGAGGCGCGGTCTCAGGAAGAGCGGCAGTTCCACGTTTCCTTTGGCTACCTGGCCCCCCTTAGGGACCAGAGCCAAAAGGTCACTGCCGTCTTCGCTACCTCAAAAATCACCCGCCTTGGCCACAAAACCTCAAAGCGAGGCGCGTGACTCGGTGCTGGCAACCGGCAGGTCGCGAGCGGACTGTTCGATACGGTCTAGCATGGTGTGGTAGATCCGCGCCGACGACCGCAGGTTGTCCATGGCGAATTGCTGATCCTCGGCGTCGAACGTCTCAATCTGCTTGAGCGCTTGCTCGATGTGCTCGATGTCGTCCTCGCCGTGCACTTTGAGAAAGCGAGCGGTCCGCGGTCCAAACGAGGCCGCCACCTTGTCCCCGAGTTCTTTCGCCCGCATGACGGCCAGACCTTCCAGGAGGAGGATGTAGCCGAAGAACGAACAGGCCGAGAGGTCCTTCATCTGGTCGTACTGGAGCTGGATCAGGCTCGACGTCTCGGCCAATTCCGGCAGGTCCTTGAGGCTGACGCCCAGGGCGGTCAGGTCGGCGAGGCCGATGTTGTCGTGGCCCTTCTCCTCTTGGGTATGCTCGATCAACCGCAAGTGGGTTGCTTCGTATTCGAACGGGCAGTAGCCGGCGCACAGGGAGAGGAGGCGGGTGGTGTGGCGCACGAGGTAGTAGGCCTGGGCCAGCCACATGGCGTAGACGCGGCGGTCGCTCCAATCGAGTTGGTCGAACCTGGCGCAGAACTCCTGCATGGTCTCTTGGTACTGATCGCGAATGCTGACTGCCATCGTGGACTCCTGCGGTGATGTAGTGCCACCGACCCTGGGTCGGCTAAGAGAGGAATAGTCGATGCGGGTTTCCCAGAGGTGACGGATCACCTCCGCGTACTCCGGATCGGGGTGCTTCAGGATCTCGCCGTTGAAGCCGAGGAACACGTCGAGATTCCAGCCGGCCTTGGGGAAGCTTTCGGCCACCTTGCGGTAGCCATAGTTGGCGGTGACTTCCGACAGTCCCGATAGCCGGCGGGGCATGGCGAAGGTGGCGTCGAAGCCCTGGGCCTGGAACGTCTCGAGGGCCAGGCCATTCATGATTTCCGCCAGTCGGAGGCCGGTGTTGCGCTCGCCGAAGTTCCGGTGGACCGAGGTGTACTCGACGGTCATGAGGGACTTGGCGCCGGCCTGTTTAATCAGATCCTCGGCGGTGCCGGCATAGGCGCGAAAATAGGGCAAATCAAACGTAAGTGAGTTGTCCGCATGGGCGATCGTCGAGAGGTTCTGCGCGGCGATTTCGTCGCCCGAAATTAAACAATACACCAGATCCTGGCGGAAGAAGTCGATCGGGTTCCAAAACGTCGGTGCCTTCAATTTGAAGGTCCGCTGCCAGTACTCTTTCCAGTACTCGTAGGCCTTATTATATAGCTCGCGCGGAGCAAACCCCACGTCCGGGCGGGCGGGTAAAATCACGTAGCGAAATTGTGAATATTTCGGTGCCATCGCCGTCATGATCGTCAAGAAGTTGGTTAGTCGGACACATACTTATCAGCTTTAGGCGGGTCCGGAAAATACTTATCAGCACATACTGAAAACTTTTACAAACTGGAAATGCGAAGCGATGAGGAATCTTTCCTGCACCCTGGAGTTTCGGTTCGAAAGCAGAGACTTCGGCGGCGGCCTCGGTGCCATTTTGTGACCAGCCACATTGACCTCGTTGCTTGCTGAAGGATTAAACTGCTGAAATTGCGGTGCTTCGCGGACCTTGGCGATGCCCAATCAGCTGGCATGAATGCTGCTATCTCAATGCCCATGGACTTCAATCCATGGGAGAGCACATGACTTACGCAAGCAAGGCGAGCCTCACCGTAGCAGCCCTTCTTATCATCGCCGGACCGGCCTTGGCCGACACGGTTCCTGCTCCGGGTTCCTATGCGATTCAGCAGCTGGCGATTCGGGGGGACGGCTGCCGGCCAGGGAGCGTGGCGGCAAACGTCTCGCCGGACAACCGAGCCTTCACGTTGCTGTTTTCGGACTTCCTCGTGTCGGCCGATCCGACCGCGCGCTTGGCGCACAAGTACTGCGAAGTGGATATGAAGGTGAAGATCCCCTCCGGATGGGCCTTGGCGGTGGCGACCGCCAACATCCGTGGCTACGCGAGCATGGCCGACGCCATGAGCTTTGGGGTCGTCAACTCGGTGTATGCCATGCACGGGTCGCTGGCCGCGACTAGCGTGATGCGGCAACGGTTCGTGGGTCCCTATGACAATAACTACGATCTGCAAAGTTCGCTCAATACGGCGTCGCTGACGTTTAGCCCCTGCGGCAAGAGCCGGATGATGCGCCTGCGCTCCACGATTCGCACCCACCTGTCGCCCAAGTCCAACGCCGGGGGAGCATTGATGACGGTGGATTCAGCCGACGGGGAGATCTCTCAAACCTACGGACTCGTGTGGAAGCAGTGTAATCACCCGGACGACGCCGATGACAGCGGCAACTTTCCTACCTTGGCCATCAACTATACGGGGATCTGCCGGTCGGTGCTAAAAGCCCGCGGGGGCAACCCGATCGACTACTATGACGGATCGGCGGTCGGCAGCGATGATCGCTCGGCCACCCGCGCCGCGCAGGCCGATGCCATGCAGCAGTGCCGCGCCGACCGGCGGCAGACCCCGCAAACTTCCTGCGAGCTGGTCCCGGACAGCTGCTCGTCGTCCGTGGACTGATTTTACGAGGGTGGCGTGGGGAGTGACTCCAGAAACTCCTCCACCTCATCCGCCCATTCCAGCCAGTTGCGGGCGTGGGAGATCCCGCGCTTCACCACCAGGTTTTGGAACTTCATCTCGAGGGGAAGATCTTTGGGTTTGGCAAAGTACTGACGCTGGATCGCTTCGAAGCGCTCCAGGGTAGCAACCCGCTTTTGCCGGTATTGCCCCAGGGCCTCGAGGATCTCCTTTGGGTCTACTAAGTGGCCGACGAAAATCTTGATCAGGAAGGGGTCCCGGATCAGCGCCGAAGAGGTGTCTTCCACGATCCACCGGCTCAGCTCCTTGAGGCCGGATTTGGCGAGTCGGTAGACTTTCTTAGCGGGAGCGTCGTCCTGCTCCACGTCTTTATGGACCAGGTAGCCAAGGGCCTCCAAGGTCCCCAGCTCCTTGTAAATTTGCTGGTGGGAAGCCTTCCAGAAAAAGCCGATGCCGCCTTCGATGCTTTTCGCGATCTCGTAGCCGCTCTGAGGCTTCCGGGAAAGGGTAGCGAGAATCGCATGTTTCAGGGACATGGGAGCCTTCTTCTCAGCAAATTCTTGACTTGGGACGGCCAGGAGCGTAAAAAATACTCACTATGCAATTTATTGCATAGGGTAGCCGCCAGAGCAAGCCTCAAAGGAAAGACCCCACCATGAATCGCCTCATCGGCCTCGTTCGGTTCCTATTCCGTGAATTCGGTCCGCTGATCGTCTTTTACGGGGTGAACCATTTTTACGGCATCAAGCCGGCGATCGTTGCGTCCTTGACGGTTGCTTTGGTCGAAGCCGTGACCCTCAGAATCAAGAAGCGGCCGATGAGTAACTTCTTCAAATACTCCCTGGCGATGACCCTGGTCTTTAGCGCCGTGGACCTGTCCCTTGAGACGCCAGTCTTGATCCGGTACGAGTCGGCGATCGGCAATATTCTGACCGCGGTATTCTTTGGGTTGACCCTGCGCGCGGGCAAGAAGCCCGTCATCCAGGAGTTTGCCGAGAATCGCCGGCGGGCAGCGGGAGAGCCGGCTTTTGACCTTAGGCCGGATCTGATGTTCTTTTTTCGCGCCTGCACGGTGATCTGGGCGATCTACTTTGTGTCGAAGGCGGGGTTCTATGTTTGGGTGGCGAACCACTACTCCATGGAAGAGGCCCTGGCGATGCGCACGGTGGTCGGCAACGCCACGCTTTACGGCCTGATGTTCGTCAACATCTACTTCGCCAAGCCGATCATCCGGATCATGGCGAAACTCCGCGGCACCTCCGCGCTGCCGGAGGCCAGCTGAAGCTAGAGTCTGTGGGGGCCGTCATGACGACTACGCCCCACGGGTGAGATCACCATCACGATCACGCTCAAGTCCACGTTTACGATGCCAGCAAGCCGAATGCTGGGCGACACCGGAAAGCATTGGCCCGACACTAGCTGCAAGCTTCACCGAACTACGCTCGTTCGAAGAAGCGCCGGTAGGTCACCTGATCGCCCACCACCAGCCGTTCGCCGCGGATCTCAAAGCGGCGGACCTGCTTGGTGCCGATCAGGGCCGGATTCAGCGCGCCTTCGACGACGGTGGTAAAGGTTCCAGCCTGCTCGTCGACCGTGTAGCGGCCAAAGTAGGCCAGGTAGCCGTCCAAGGTTTCGAGTGCCTCCGCGGCCGTGGGCTCGTCTGACGCATATGCTTTGGCCGGCCGGTCCTTGCGAAACTGGACCGACACGCAGCCGCTGGCATCAAACGAGAAGTACCCGGCTGGGTTTTCCCCGAAGGTTTGCACCCACTCACCGCCGACCAGGTCTTCTAGGTTTTGCAGCTTCCACGTGCCGAGGAGCTGCCTGCTTAGGGATTGCGTGGTCACTTGATCTCCCGGGACGGTGGGTTGGGGCTTGGGACCAAGGTGATCGCCTTCTCGGGGCAAGCGACTACACAGAGGCCACATGCCTGGCAAAGATCTCCGCGCACCGCGTAGGCAACGATGCCACCGTGGGCACGGCTCTTGAGTTTGCCGAAGAAGCCGAGGCCTGCATAGTCCTTTGGGTTGATCTTGGCGATCTCGAAGACGCCATAGGGACAAACCTCGGCGCAGTCTTGCTTGCCTTCACATCGTTTGAGGTCGATCTCAGGTCGGTAGAGACCCGGCTCTGCCTTGCATGCTTCGCCAGGGCGGTTGGGATGGGACGTCGCCTTGCGAACTTTCTTCAGATTGCGTTTCGGTTGGTCCACCATGTGATGGTCTCCGCACCGGGTCGGGCTCACTCAAACCCGTTGATGGTAAAGACCGCTTGGCTCTGGCCGAAGACGGTCGGGTCGCTGACCAACGATACGCGAACCTTCACGGTACGCACAAACCCGATGTTTGGCGTCCAAGGGTAGGATCCCGAATTTGCCGTCGGGTCGATGATGGTGGTCCATGAGGTTCCACCATTCGTCGTGTATTCGATCTTGAGGGGGGCAGTATCCGCCAGGTCCGTGGAGGTCCACGATATGGGGCGGGCGGTGCCTTCGTAGTAGAACTCGCCGCCGTTCGGTGCCGTAACCGTAATAGTTGGATGTGCGGGTGTGGCCGTTGCCTGCTGGCCCGAGGGATAAGTCGCCTGGTTGGCCGCACCGTCCCGTACGGAGACGGTGCACGTATACGTGGTTTGAGGGCTAAGTCCCCTGGCCGTGATGGTCGTGGTGTTGGCGCTCCAGTCGAGAAGCACCCCGGGACTTCCCGAGCCGTCGACGCACGCCACCTTGTATGCCAGCTGAGCTGGGGACGTCACATCATCACTGGCGGCGCCCCAGGTAAGGGTCATCTCTGTGGTCGTCACCGCGGAGAATACCAACGGAGAGCCAACCACCGGCGCCACTGCGTCCACGGGCGTCGCGGACTTCGGGGAGTAAAGGGCCACGTTGCCGGCCACGTCACGGACGATGACGGCGAAGTATTCGGGCACGCCCGTGGTCAACGCCATCGCCGTCGCCGTGGTCAGGTTCTTGGTCCAGTCTTGGACCACGGTCACCAGATTCGGGTTATTGATGATGTCCAGCGACGGCGCTTTCAGCACTTTGTATTGGAGGTCGGCAGCAGGAGTTCCGTCATCGGACGCGGCGCCCCAGCTTAACGTTACGGAGGTGGCGGTGAGGCCCGAGAATACGATCCCCGAACCGACCACGGGCAAGGTCGTATCCTTCGCCCCAACCGTCGGTGTGGCAGGTGGGCTAGGAGAGGTAGTGCTTGGGGTGGGCGCCCCCGGCGCCGCAGGCGGCGGAGAAGGGGCAACGATAGGGTTCGGCAGCGCGTCGGCGCCGGTAGCCGTTGCCGTCCCAAAAATACGGCAGCCCGGATCCTTGTTGCCTGGGTCGAAGCATTCGGTGGTGGAGCTGGATTTACAGCCCGGAATGAGCGCAGCGAGGAGGCACGCCCCTATGGTTGAATTCAGATTTCTGACCATGCCCATCGTCCAGTCCTTCCGTCACTTACGTCAGTGCTTCAAAGCTTCGGCGATGATCTTGCCCAGCTGCTCGGCCACACTCGATTCAATTCCATTGAATGCGAGCTCCACCCGCCGCTGGTCGGCCGAGTCCAGAGGCACGCCGGCGAGAGGCTCCCGGTTGGCGCGTCCTTCGCAGGTGAGCTGATCAGCGCCGACGCCCGCCTCCACGAATTCGGCACAGACCGCGCGCGCCCGAGCCAGCGACAGGCGATCGTTCACCCAAATCGGTCCGACGTTATCCGTGTGACCCGCCACCGTCAGGTGCCCGATGATGGCGCGATGCTGAGCCAACGCTTGCGCCAGGTAGGTGATGCGGGCTTGAGACTCCGGCTTGATCTGGGCGCTGCCGAAATCAAACGTCAAAAGCCGGGTGCCGAGATTCACCTGGAGGTCCGGAGGTGGCGCCTTCGGAGCTGGGGGTGGCGGTGGCGCTTCCTGGGCTGGCGGTGATGGGGCAGCCTTAGACACTGGCGCCTCGTCGACCGCCGCTCCCTTGCCAGACAGCTGATAGGCCACGGAGAGCCCGGCTAATAACGTGCCAACCCGTCTGGTCCCTGCATTGAGGTCGTAGTAGTAGCTTGCGGTTAGTCCTACCGACCATTGTCCGAAGCGTTGGGTGTAGCCGACCACTGGCCCAAGGGCGAGGAGGTCGCTCAACTGATCGACCTTCAGGGAGTCGTAGTTCGCTCCCTTGCCAACGTAGTTTCGTATGCTCAAGCCTAAGTCGAAGTTCATCGGCAAGGCGAAGAGGTAGCGCGCGTCCAGAAACGGAGCCTGCACCTTCACGGTCTGATTCTTTACTCCCCGGCTCGGATCATCGCCGGCGACGTGGCTGGACTGGAGCCCAAGGCCCAGCTGGTAGGATCCGATCCACAGGTGATTCCGGAAAAACAAATCCCCGGCGTATGCGGACCCGGATTTGTCGATGTCGATGTCGTTCTTGCTGCTGACCGAGACTCGACCAGCCTGCACTTCGACGCCGACGTCAGGGCCTTGCGCGCGAGCAGGAAAGGACCCTAGCGCCGAGACGACGGCGCTGGCGAATACGCAGGCGGCAGCCCTAGGGAAAGCCATGGACAGTCTTCCTTTAAACCCGATGCAGTCGGTGCCCTGTAATCGGAAAGAATGGCTAAGAGCTGAACCTTGAGCGGGAATAAGTGGAAAGTGGCGGCTTTTTTTGCCGCTGCCTTCCCCTAAGCTATCTATCGAAAGAGAATGACTTCAGGGCGTATTCTTGCCGAAGATGGCTACGGGGTTTGGCCTCGTACTCGGCTACGCTCGGTCTGGGAGTGAGCTCTATGAAGCGGTCGGTATGGTGCGGCGTCATCCTCGCCAGTCTTTCGGGACCAGCTCGGGCCAGCATTGGCTTGGCGGAGTCCGAGCGGTACTACAAGTACACCGACGCGGCTGAGTTGTGGTCCGGCCATGCGGACCTCTGTGACGACTTCCCCCACAAGAACTGCCTGAGCTTCTCGCCCAACTTGCGGCACCTCTTTGACCAGGTCAGCATGCCGCCGTCGCCGTCTACGCCGGTGGCCCTGGTCCATGCTCCCGGCAGCCAACCAACCCCCTGGTTGATCATCGACCTGGCCACCAACTCCGTCCTCTCCTCCAGCAAGACCAAAGACGAGGCAGCGGAGCTTTGGCGTCAGCAGGTCCACTCCACCCCCGAGCTGGTGGCCGTCGAGCAGGTGGACTCTCGCTTCTCCGAGACCTTTGCCTCCCTGAAGATGCGCTACCTCTGGGTCCTCTTGGTCTGGTCCCCCTACCTGGTCAGTTTGGCGGTGTTCTTCGCCGCCCTCACCTTCCTGGGCTGGATCATGCGCAAAGCGTATAACAAGATACGCGCTATAAATTTATAATCATTGGAAAAAGTGTCTATGACGGAGCCAAGAGACCGCCGCAAGTGCCCCGGTCGAAGTAGATCCTCAGTGTAAAGTTTCGGAGAATTTTTATGAAAGCCCTCACTACCATCCTCGCTACCATCGCCTTCGTCGCCCTCGGGTGCGGCGGTGCACAACCCAATGCGTCCACCACCAAAGCCAACGTTGATCCGCAAGTCCCGAGCAACTTGTCCGCGTCGATCGATGCGAGCGACGAAAAGGCCATCGAAACGTACCTGACATCTCTGATAGAAGCCTACGAAGGGGTGACAGCCGGTGCGCCCGCTCCGGCCGAAGACCGGGACCTCCTGGTGCTCTTCAACGCCAATAATGCCAAAGACTGCGCCCTCAGTGTCGACGGCGCCAAGCTGAGCTGCGAAACCGTCTACGTCCTTGGCCGTTGGAATGGGGTCGTGGACACCGAATTCGCGGTGACCAAGGGTCGTGCGGTAACGCTGACCAAAGCCGAGTTCACCGGCAGCTTCTGATCCGGAAATGATCTTTGATTTCAGGGCCTTGGTTGTCTCTTTCGCCGCGCCCGGAGGGCGCGCGCCTCACTTCCCGCGCCCTAGGCGCCGATAGGAACTGACGGATATTGGGGGCACGCAAGGATTCCTGGAGGACGTTTTAGGCCATGAAAGATGGTCGCACGATTCGCCTGCTCGATCGGTTTGTCGGTCGCTTCCTGTGCCGCTCGCTCTCCCTGTTCTCAAAATCCACCCCTACGACCTTTCCGCCCATGCCGGCCAACCCCAATGTGCTCTTCATCGAGTTTTTCGAGATGGGCGCGGCGATCATGGGAGCTCCGGGCCTTGCCTTCGCGGCGCGCGAGGTCAAAGGCGCCAACCTTTTTTGTCTCACCACAAAATCCTGCGCAAAGTCCTGGGAGATCCTGGGATTGATCCCACCGTCCAACGTCATCGCGTTGGACGATTCGGGCGCCGTCCGCTTCCTCTGGTCC
>Ga0206948_1240_pt1 | contig 10655 bp, 8 predicted proteins | sample Alteio_BWOrgHeat_FD_153236 | JGI IMG/M metagenome (GOLD analysis project Ga0206948, IMG submission 153236) | Enriched cells from forest soil in Barre Woods Harvard Forest LTER site, Petersham, Massachusetts, United States -... | ecosystem: Environmental > Terrestrial > Soil > Temperate forest > O... | reverse complement strand
ACTGGATGCTTGAAAAACGTGGTGATAGTTTCGCTTATAATATAGAAGCCGCATCAAATTTTGCTGACCGATTGGCGCTTAAAGTCGATGATAAATGGGAACAGCGCATGCGCGCGCTCGACGTGCATGGTATGCCGGTCATGGAATCGGAAATAATAAGGGTTGCAGTAGGCGGATTGCAAACACGCTGCAAAAATCTTCCCCCAGAAAAACCCCTATCAAGTGAATTAACGCAATTACTTGATACGGCAAAACACGTAACTTATTTTCAAAAATTTCATACTGATAACCCGGATTTTGATACTTTATCGGCAACGGAACAGTTACAGCGTCTTACGCCCGCTATTGAAACTTTTGATCGCGGCATGATTACACGCTCTAAAGATTTTAGAGCGGCCCTACAAAAAGTTTCTATTAATCCTTCCGATGCAGTCCAAAAAACTGCCGTAATTACCGCTATGGATAAAGCGATAGACTACCCGCATGCATTTGCTTCAACATATTATTCCCTAGCACGTAAATTAACCAAAGATGATGTTCAACCAATTGGAAAATTGGCCCCTGTTGCAGACGCCGTTCAAGCATTTATCGATGCAGATAATAAAAAGTCTGCTCAAAAAGCTGCAAAAATGATATGCGCAACTCTTGATAAACTTCCTATGGAACATATGGGGCTGGACGGATTGCAATGGCCGCAATTTGAAGTACGTGGGCCTAAAACATTAAAGGCAATCATTAGTAAAGGCGGAAAAGGGACGCCTTGGTTAGAGCATGCAGAATGGGCGAAACAAGATTTAGCTTCCGGTAATTGGGAAACTGCGAAGGCGCTATGGTATCTAGGAATTGCGCCCAAAGATATTTTTGATGCCGCATCGCTTGACCAATTAGAGCATTACAAAACACACCCGCCCCTTAGCCATCCAACTATTGCCGCAACGGTAGATTACGATGCCGATTTGCTGCGCCTAGATAGAGATGGCAGCATTAAAGGCATTAAAAAAGAAGGCTCCCTTAAAGCGGATACGCAGACGTATTTCGGTAAGGTGTATAGTATCGCTTTGCATAATAAGCGAGAAACTGATGCACCGAAGGAAGCGGTAGCAAAAACTAGCGATAATGGTGCCAATATTCCGGCGCCGCCTTTGTCGGAAGCAATTAAAGCCCAAATTAATAAAGTTCCATATAAGCCAATTGCCGAGGTTGCGCCGGATGATTTATATGCAAATTTTGCAGCTCACTATCACCATAATTTGAAAGTGTTGCGCTCACCGGAAGCAAAGCATGAAGAATATGAGAAATTTCAAGTCCCTGCCACACTTAGGAACGGAAGGCGAGATTCGATTAAGCAGTGGTATAGCAATTATGAAGCAACATCGGCCTTAATTAGAGGGTTGCGAACACTTCTTGCTACAGACAAAGAAAAATACGCGCCATTTGTTAAAGCATTTTTTGCAGGTGGCATTGATGGCTGTAGCGCAAATTATTTACTTGATAGTGAGAAAAAAGGCATATCGTTTGAATTGAATCCGGGTATGGCGGAAAGTATGTCGATTCACCCGCTTATTTCTTATGTGGTGGACGATCCTGATTCTCTTTTTACATTAGAAGAAAAAGCCAAGTTTGCTGGTGGTTCTGCAAAACATACGCCGCTAATGACATGGGAAAAAGCTGTTAAGCCACCTTTTGGTAAAGGCTTATCTGTCGGTGAACTTAGGGAAACATTGAGCGCATATAAAAATGCTGGTGAAGAACTATACCCGCTTCAAGTATTTGCGGGTGAATTAATATGTGACCATTTAAGGCAAAAAGGCGGAAAGAAAATTAACATAGCGGAGTTGTTGGTAGAGCATCCGCATACATTAGATTACGCCACTACCAATGATTTTGAAAATAATAGATGCCTAGGTATTTGGACAGCTAAAGAACGGCATAAAATTGAGTTAGCAAGAGATGCAGCAATACAAAGAGCGGACAGAGGGGAAACGCTTTTAGATGAAGATGTCGCGCGTATGGAAAAACGCACAACCGGCGGCAAGGTATCGCAGGATGGGTTGCATGCGCTTTTGCATGAAGCTGCTAGACCTGAAACATTAAGAAAAAATCGCACTACGTTAGTTGCGGCAATTCGCAAAGAACAAAACTGGCCAGCAGACCCGGAAAAACTTGTAACGATTTATAAAGCACTAGAGCGCGCCTCTTTATTCCCTGATAATAATTGGCGTATAGAATTTGTAAAACGCTTATCGACAGCCATTGAGGAAGTTAAGAATTTAGATAGTCGCTTGCATATTCTCAATGACCTAACTACCGGACAAGAAATTAAGGACGTTGAGTTAAGAAACCACGCCATTGCTTTATGGGCGGATACCGTTAGGGAAAAATTGGGCGCTAAAGACCCTGGTTATACCAAGGAACAATCCTTAGCATTGAGCAGTGCGCCGGAAGAAGAGAGCGACAAATTCCGCACAGATTATCATAAAAAAATACGTATGCTTATTGCACCGGTTCGGGAAAAAGCGGGTTTGCATATGCAATACATGATGTTTGCCAAACTCGCAGACCTTATTGAGAGCCAGCATGAAATAAGCGAAGACCTTGGCAATTTTAGCCAACATGGAAGCCGGGATGAATTACTTAAATCATCTAAAAAAACGGCAACAAGTGAATTTCTACTCGATTTAATTAGCGAATCTAAAGAAACAAGGACTTCTACAATTGATTTCCTGCTTGCCCCATTAAATAAAGAATCCACTGATAAATATGCTGGTAGTTTAGATTTAGAAATAGGCAAAAGAGCTGATAAGCAAGCATCTACTTACCGAGATAAGGGGGGCGATCAATACGATGATTATTTTGAACAAGAAATAGAAGATGCCAAAGAAAATGAGGCATTATCGAAAGTTGAAAAATCCAAACAGATAAAATTTCTTAAAGAGATTCAGGCAGAGGGTATAAGAGAAACGCGGAACCTGGATAGATTATCGGAACGCGCCGTATTAAAAGAGTGGGACTTAAAGAAATTTACCGGTAACGAAGGTAAGCTGGTAGATTTATCACGCCTGCATGAGAATTTCTGGGCCTCACCGATGCCGGTGCGCGCAGTGCTGATGAAGCAATTACTGCTATCCGCAGATGAACAACTTTCCGACATCCGTGCCGAAGGAAAAGCCCTTGGAAAAAATTTCCAAGAAGCGATGAATTACGTGCTTGATAAAGCCGTACCACTTCCCGGCGCCGATCAAGGTGAAGACAAGGTACGCGAAGCACAAGTTTTACGCACATTTCTAAAAGCATATGCGCTATCCGTAAGTGAAAAACAGGCTGCTTTATTCCTTGCAGCAGTGCTTTCCGCCGCGCAGCAAAGCCAAGAAAAAGAGGGTGGCTATTCTGCCAGTGAAATGGCAGCGAAGATTCTTATTTCACTTGGGCCTGCGGAGCGCAAAATCGCGCAGGCAATCAGTAATAGCCCTGAGCTTTCACCTGAAATCACCAGGCCATTTGCTACGGCAAAAGGCGAAGGATTGATAGTACCGCGCTGGGAAGATTTAAAGCGTATGAAAACGGTGGCCGAGCCAGCATTTTTTGAACAAATCGCCCGCATTGGTAAGCGACTTGGCGGCGCATCAATTTATACATTTTATGAAACCGATGAAACTTCCGGCAGTAAGGGAGCCTTTGGCATCCGAGAAGCACACGCCAAAGGGAATGCAGATGCCGGTTTCGTTGTGGCGGAAAAATTTGTCGAAAATATTAAACAACTAGATTCAACTTTAGCGGCAAAAATTCCCGAAACTCTTAATGATATTTTGACCATCGCAAAACGGCATACGCAGGATGAATTAGATACAGAAACCGGCCTTAAACAACATGGCTTGTTACATAAATTGTATGACGGCGTGACCGTTACAGTCGATGGTGAGCAATATCATTATTCGGCAGCGCAATTAAAAGCGTATGGTGATGAATTCCGCTATCAAAATATGATTCCTGGCGAACACTTTATGAATATGCCGGAAAAAACAGAAGCACAAAAAGCAAACAAGAAACGCCATGCAATCGCCCATATGACGGTGGGGCTATTTCCAGCTCGCGCTTTTCATTGAAAGACCAATGCGGATCGTACTTGAACCAATGCGTTATATTGCCTTTATCATCTTGCGCGATAACGGCTTTATGTTCATCGGGCAAATGTTCAAGCACATGCGCAATAGCTATATTCTTGTGGCTGTTTTCCTCATGAATAGCGGCATGATGCCCGTGCAAATCGGCGCGCAAATGGTCATGGTGCGGGCAAGTATCGATGACTTTATGCGGGGTGTGAATCCGCTCATCTTCATTGCTATCCGCCTCCCATGCATATTCAAGCGCGCAATTGCAGGTATCGGGAAACCAGCGCGTAATATTGATTTTCTTTGGTTGTTCATCGGCCATGGTGTTACCTCGTTGCTTTTAGGGTGATTGAAACATCGGCAAGCGTGGCATCCTGCGTTCCTGGGCCGATCAATTTGACGACATCGCCGGAAACAAGATTGACCGCGTTGCTGAATGTAAAACTGCCGGTACTGCTGGCATTGAAAGTGACGGAACCTTTGGAAACGCCATTGACCTGCAAATCGAAACTGACATTGCCGGTCGATGCGGTTTCCGCCGACGCTACGCTGCCAGGGAGGCCTACCAGCAACGCTACAGCGCGCGGTGTGGCATAGCGGGCGCAAATAGCGGAAGCACCGGGCTTGCCTGCCGCAAAAAAGCCAATGTCATAGGGAGTGGTGGCAGGCAAAACATCGGTGATTTTAAACAGGCTGTTGGTAGTGCCATCGGTATAGAAAAGATTTTTGTCGCCAGTGGCCATGGTGATCGAGGTAGAACCCTTGATGACTACCAAGTTGGCCGAACCGCTATTATGAACCCCGAAAAACCCGCGTTTGACGGCGGCGATGGTGAGGTTGCGCGATACGCTATTATTTTGCGCCAAGAACATGACGGCGCTGCGAAATTGCGCCGTTGTCAGCGTGACGTTGCCGGAAGTAAGATCGACGGCCAGGATTTCGGATACAGCGGCATCCACCTGGCCAAAGGCATCGTTTATTGTCACTTCCTTTTGGTTTTGATTCGCGGTGACTTGCGAAAGATTTAGATTCGTGGACATGCGTAACCCTTGGTTGAGCGTGAAAATGGACGTGCGAAAGTGCCTCGCGGGCCGGAATGCCCGCGATGGTGCTTGCGTTTATTCGTGTTAGGTGACGGTAACGGTAGCTTCTTTGGTAAAACCGCGCCCGATAGCGGCGCTGATTTGATACACGCGCGCGGTCAGAGCGGCAGGCGGTGAGCCGAAATCGGTCGTGATACTGGCGCTGTTATAGGTAACGGCGGTGGTGGTAGCGGTTAAAGTACGTTTTACGGTGCCGCCTGGCCCGCTTAAAATATCAATCTCATAGGCTTCGCTATCCTCGCCTAAAGGCACGGTGCCGATACCATCGCGCAAGCCGCCGTTTAACCTGCTGCGGCGCTCCCAGGTAAGATGATAATCGCCGGTGACATTGGCGGCGGCGAAATGCACCGGCGCCCATGGCTTTAGATCGCGCCCGGTATTGATGCGGGTTTCAAGATCGGCATTTTCAAAGAGCGTATTGAACCCAATTCCCTTGTAATACCGGGTAAGCCCGATTTCATTGAGCGAAAGCAGGATGGCTTCGGCGGTGGTGTTTTCCAGCAAGATAAAAGTTTCGCCGGTGATATGGGTATCGGTATAAACATCGGTGCCGCGCCGCCCGCGCAATAGGCCGGAAAGCGTGAAAGAGCCGTCATCGTTTTCCGTCACATCGCGGAACTGGATAATTTCGGGTGTACCGTCATAGGCCAGCAGCAGGCCCGCATTGGCGCCGTTAAGCATTTCCAATTGCGTGACGCTAACTAGCCGGTCGCCGCCAGTGGTCATGAAAACCGTGAGCTGGTTTACTTCATCGGTGGCAAAAGGATTATCCGGTATGCCAAGAATATTAGAGGCAACACCCCATGCCACTTCATGAACGCTTTGCCCGGCTTCCGAATAGGATACGTTATCGGCGCTCTTATAAAGCAGCGCCCCCGGCCAGCCTGGCTGCCCGAACCCGCCCATTAGATAATAGGTGCGGCTGGCAATGCCGCCCGTATCGTCAATGTCGCGCAGCAGCGGGATATCGAGCAGGAACAGCCGTGTTGCGGACGTGCCGGGAATGGTTTGCTGCGGTAAGCCGCTGCCACTATCCGCGCTCACATTGGAAGTATAGGTTGCCGCTTCCTGCGCCAAAAATTGCATATCCAGCGTAAAATCCACGCCGATATCGTTTTTTATGATGCGCGAACGGAAGGTATTGCCGCTGGCCAGCACCACATCGATAATATCCGAAGGGTCAAGCAGCAGAAATGTCCATGACAGCATGCCGTGATACGCCACGCGCTCAGTCCATGCGGTATAAAGCGTTTTCTGCGCGATTTGCTTGGCGGTATCGGCATCCAGCACCATCGGCAATTCCAGGTTTGTGATATTGACCGATGCCATGGAAGGAAACGGCGCGGTGACGCGCTTATCGAATTGTACCGCCTGTTGGTAATCGTTATCAGCGTCCATATAAAGCACGTTGATTCGCTGCGGCAATTCCACTTCCTGCGTTCGCGTTTCTTCCCATACCTCGCCGGTGTCTGCGTTTACGAATGCCATATCATCTTGGTAAACGGTCAATGCCGGATCGCCGCCGCGCTTGATAAACTTGAACTGATAATCGCTTTCCACACCATCAAAGAAAAAGGCCTGCGATAGCGGCGTAAGCGCATCGCGTATGGTCGATGGCCGCGTTAGCGCCCTCGGTAATTTCGGGGTTTTCCGGTAATTCATCCGGTAGTGTCATGATTAAATGCGCGGGTTCTAAGGGTACGCGCTCTTTCCTGGCAGCCAGCAATAACGCCGGGTGATGGCGGGCCGGTACATTGCCGCAGGTGCCGCCGCGCTCTTTAGGATAGCGCCAGCGGTAAACGCCGGATAAATGGATGTTGCAAATGGCGGCTACGGCCATTTCACCCCCGAAAAGGCGTATTACGATATCTGCCGGTGTTTCCATAATTACCTCAAATTTGCGTGTGGCGCAAATTTCGGTGTAAATGAGATTTGTGAAAATATCAAATGACTTTTTTCGCGTTTTCTGCAAATATAGGGATTATGAAAGAGCAAGATATTACGAAAATAGCCGAATTGATGAAGAAATCGGGCAAATCCAAGGGTGATTTGGCCGAATCCTGGGGGCGCGACAATTCTGCTGCCACCGCTTTCTTTAAAGGAACCAGGGATTTATACATGGACGAGCTGGATAAAACCGCTGATTTGCTGGGTATGAGTACAACCGAATTAGTCAGCACCATGCGCGGGGAAACCGCAGAATCCAGCCATGATGAAATCTTTTCCTTGGCTATTACCCGCGCGCAAGAGGCGGTTGAGCTAAGGAAGGTAAAACTAAGCAAGCTGGAATTCGCCCAATTTTCTTTTATCCTCTATAAGCATGGGCTTTCCGAAAAACGCACAAGTGGGCAAGCCGTGTTGACTCTAGCAACAGCGGCAGTTTTGCTGGACACAATGCATAAGCAGGCTAGCTAATCTATTAGCTCGTCTTCGGTGGAACATGCCACCTTCACCACCGCCGTAACCATGGCCATGTGGAAATTATAAAGTTTAACGACTTCATCATCACTGGCCAGATTCAACTGGCTAATTTCTTCCGTCGCAAACGTGCGCAGGCTATCCCGTTCTTTATCTGTTAGGCCATCCGCAGATCGGGAGGCTTCCACGATTCTTTGGTAGTAGCTCAATTCCCTAGCGCGCCAGGCCATCGCCTTTCGCACCTCTTCAACTGTAAGAGACATTTTCCACCTTTCTACTAGCTATGGTTGTACCTGCAAATACAAAAAAACCCCTAAAGAGGGGCGTTATAAGAAATCATATATTTGTTAATATCTGGTTAAAAAATTAACCTATTTATAAAAAATCTATTGTCATTGTGAAATATTTTTAGGTAGCGCAAAGAAACATAACAAATTTGCGCATTACGCAAATATTGGTATTGACTATATTTGCGCACAGTGCAAAAATATACTTATCGGAAACACCGATGGAGGTATTATGCAAATCCCGATGAAGCACATAGATGAAATTACCAATCAGCTAAAGGCATTCACATCAAATGATAGCGACATATACCGCTTTACCAGGGTATTGATGCGTTCGCCAGATATTAGCTATGAGGAAAAGCATTGCATCTTAAAGCTGCAAAGCAAATTCGTCATAATGAGGATTGAGGAAATAGCTACCGGCAAGGATGTTACCAGCCCGGCGCGGGTGATACAAAACCCTGCCACCCTTATGAGCCTGGGCCAGCTCACCGCCGCCATGCTGCTTGATATTGCCAAGCCGGAAGGGAACGCATAGCGGCGCAAAAAATTATGCAAGCTAACCGACACGAAAAAAAGCAGAATTTACCGAACCCGCTTGACCAGCTCATTAACCTTATTGCAAAAGTTGAAGTAGAGAAGTATTTACAAGAGGTTAAGGACAAAATGGCGGAACAAAAAAATGATAGCAGCAATATACGCGCGATATAGCGGCGACCGGCAGCGTGAAGCATCGAACGAAGACCAAATCCGCGTAGGGGAAAGTTGGGCCGCGCGGGAAAAAATCAAGGTGGGCTATTACTACCAAGATAAAGCCATTACTGGCGCCGTTCGCGCCCGGCCTGATTATCTCAAATTGCTAGATGACGCAGCGCGTGGGTTATTTCAAATTCTCATTGTTCACGACTTATCACGGCTTTCCCGCGATGACTATGAGCTTAAAGGCGTTCTGCGCAAACTGATTTTTATCGGCATTAGAATAATTGGCGTTGCCGATGGTTATGATAGCGATAGGAAAGGGCATAAAATTCATGCAGGCTTTAAAGGCTTGATGAATGAACTGCACCTCGATGATATACGGGCCTGGACGCATAAGGGCATGGCCGGGAAAGCAGAGGATGGATTTAATTGTGGCGGGCGTACCTATGGCTATCGCAATATCCCCATTGAAGACCCGACCGGGAAAAAAGATGCCTATAACCGGCCTGCCATTATCGCAGTGCGCTATGAGATTGATGAAACGCAAGCTGCGGTCGTAAAGCAGATTCATGAATGGTACGCGGCTGGCTATTCCTACAAGTGGATAGCACACGAATTGAACCGCCAGCGCATACCGTCATCGCGCAATACCACATGGGCCATATCGGCAATTAAGGTCATCCTAGAAAATGAAATGTATGAGGGTATCCTTATATGGAACCGGCGCAATTGGGTAAAACACCCGGAAACCGGAAAGCGCACCTACAAAGAGCGGCCAAAAGAAGAGTGGATAATTAAAGAAAATCCTGAGCTGCGCATTGTTCCACCGGATACTATCGAGCCTGTACGGCTGCGGCAGAAAAAGAACAGCAACATATACCAAACCAATACGCTTTCCGCGCAGCGTTACCTTTTTTCCGGCATCATGGTATGTGCTGAATGTGGCGGCAATTTCGTTATCTCTGGAAAAGATCGTTATGGCTGTGCATCGAATAAATGTCGCGGGCCGGAAGTTTGCAGTAATGGTGTCACTGTTTCCAGGCATATCGTAGAAGAGCGATTACTTAGGGGAATCAAAGAGCAACTTGCAAGCCCAGGGAATTTTGAGAAATTCAAACGTGGCGCCGTGCGCGTTCTTGAGGAACATAAAAACACTGACCAATCGGAAATGCTGCAAAGGCAGTTAAAGGACGCAACGCGGGAGCGGGATAATATTCTTACAGCAATCAAAGCGGGCATTATCACGCCGACGACCAAAACGGCGCTGGAATCAGCGGAAGGCGCAATGCAGGATATTGAGCGCCGCTTAAAAGAAACGGCAACCATAAGTGTGAGCGGCATATTGCCGAAAGCAATGGAACGCTACCAACAGGCCATCGAGGGGCTTAATAATGAATTTGGAAAGCACATGCCCCAGGCGCGGGATATTATCAAATCGCTGGTAGGGGAAAAGATACGGATACACCGGCGCGGCGATCATCTTGAAGCCGAATTGCAGGACAATTCGACCGCCATTTTAGCTAAGTGTATGAATTATACGTTCGATTCGTTTGGTTGCGGGGGCAGGATTTGAACCTGCGGCCTTCAGGTTATGAGCCTGACGAGCTACCGGGCTGCTCCACCCCGCGTTATTAATGTAAGCTATAACCTATTAAGCAATACAGTTCAATTAGTAAATAATTTTCTCTTCTGAGTAAAGCGCTGCAGTGAGTCAGTGGAAACCATTGTAAGTAAAGACAGTTTCTAAATCCTCGACAATTCCTTCAAAAACTCAAACATTATAGTCGAATTCTTTAATTATGCAACAAATCTCTCACCCTGCACGCATGACGCGGCGACAAATTATTAAAATGTGGGGAGCGAGGCTGGAAAGCTATTGTCTGTAATGGTTTTTTCGTTTTTTTAAGGGGGATTTTTTCTGGGTCGTTTTTTGAAGAGGTTATAGGCGGCGCGTTTGAAGCTATACGCCAACACCTTAAAGTTTCTCTTGCAGAAGCCTAAAGTAGCCAGCAAACCTTGGATAAAATTAATACATGGCG
>Ga0206948_1239_pt1 | contig 10810 bp, 12 predicted proteins | sample Alteio_BWOrgHeat_FD_153236 | JGI IMG/M metagenome (GOLD analysis project Ga0206948, IMG submission 153236) | Enriched cells from forest soil in Barre Woods Harvard Forest LTER site, Petersham, Massachusetts, United States -... | ecosystem: Environmental > Terrestrial > Soil > Temperate forest > O... | reverse complement strand
CGCACGACGCGAAAGGACTGGCGAAAACAAGAGATGGCAATGTCGAGTCGATGCGAGTCCTGCGTGTAGCCCGTTCTTCCGCTCGCAGCTCGCGCACCCAGGCGCTCAACCAGATCCGGAGTCTCATTTCCACCGCGCCAGACACGCTTCGTTCAGAACTCCGTGACCTGAGCATTTATCAGGTGCTCAAGTGCGCCAACGCCTACCGTCCCTGCGAAAAGCGCGATGTCGTCTCGGTCACGAAGCGCACCCTCAAGATGCTCGCTCAACGGGCAATTACTCTCGAGGAGGAGGTGAAGGAGATCGACAAGGTCTTGAAGACGTTGGTCAAAGAGACCGCTCCGTTGCTCTGCGCGGTCGACGATGTCGGCACCGATGTCGCATCGGCGATCTTGGTGGCGACCGGCGACAACGCTGAGCGTCTGAAAAGTGAGGCGATCTTTGCTCATCTCTGCGGTGTTGCACCCATCGATGCGAGTAGCGGCAAGAACGAGCGGCATCGCCTAAACCGCGGCGGAGATCGTCAAGCTAACTCTGCGCTATGGCACATCGTCCTCACGCGCATGGTTTGCGATCCCCGGACCCAGCACTACATCGAACGTCGGATGAAAGAAGGGAGGACGAAAAAGGAGGCCGTGCGTTGTCTCAAGCGCTACGTGGCTCGCGAGATCTACGCCTACCTACCACGCCAGCAATTCGCCCTTGACAGTCCATAGGAGCATCGTTCAGGGACACCTAGGAATGTTTCGACGCGTCTTCAATTCCTAGGAGACGATTCACTTCATCTGCGAGCCTCCGCAGTTCCACAAGGGCCTCCGTGATGTCCCCAGCTATAAGCCTGACGGTTTTGGTGTCAAGCGCTAAAAGTGGCTTTTCAGCGGCCCTGTTCTCGAGTAGCTCGGCGTCCTTTGCTAGGCGCGTAACGAGTGTCCATTCCTCGTCATTCATCACAGTTCCAGGCTAGAAGATGAGAAGGCGGCTCGTCTTTTGAAAGCAATTGAACGGTGCGAGCAACAAGTGTTGGGCGTTATCCACGAGACATGAAGCCCTCAACCGCGACGACCGTTTGGAGCGAAACTGCGCTTTGAGTTCATGCATGGCGGCGGTCGAATCCCGACGAACCCGCTGACAGTCGCCACTCATTTCTCTTTGTTTGAATTTGCGCAATCGAATTGACCTTCGCTGGTATGGGGTCGCTTTCGGGGTCATGTTCAGCCAAACTGTCTGTGTGGACACACCTAGAGCTTCAGGGTCAATCGTCGTGCAGCGTAGCGCCGAAGAACTTTACGACATGGTCTCCGATGTCACGCGCATGGGTGAGTGGAGTCCCGTTTGCAAGTCTTGTTGGTGGGACGGCGACTCTTTACTTGGCGTCGGTACTTGGTTCACCGGTCGCAACGAGCTACCCGACCGGACATGGGAGACGCGTTCCCAAGTCGTAGTGGCGGAACGTGGCCACGAATTTGCTTTTGTCGTGACTTCCCCTCTGAGTGGAGACCCGGCTGTCCGCTGGAGCTACACCTTCGATCCAGCAACTAGTGGAACGCGAATCACCGAATCGTGGGAGGACCTTCCCGCCTTTGCCGCAAGCTTCAAGGAGCGATACGGAGCAGACGCTCAACAACAGGTACGTATGCGCATTGAGACCGGTGCCGCCGGAATCTCTGCCACCCTCGCCGCGATCAAGATCGCAGCTGAGTCGGCTCCATAAACCGAACTCTCCTTCATGGCCGTTGATCGGCGAGGACTCCATATGGACGATTCATGCATGTGGGATTGTTCGACGCATGCCGCGGGAGATAGGCATTCCTGGTGACGCCGAAATAACAAGTCACATGCCCGTTCTGGGTTGGCGTTTTACCAGGGGGTTCGGGAGCCTCTCTGCGGACCGAGTGGTCTCTCTCTAATGCCCAGCACCGAGCATCGTGCAAAACTGACAACTGGGTAGAAAATCAAGGTGAGGTCGCGATGAGCGGAATCCAAAACCACCGAGACACGATTGCCGTAATTGCCGGACTACTCCTGCCTGTGGGCGTTGCCGCCGCCCTGATCCCATTTCGGGGCAACTTCGCCAACACCGCATCCGCTCTCGTCCTCGTCGCAGTCGTGGTTGCTGTCGCGTCAAACGGAAACAGAATGGCTGGCATCGCCGCGGCCGCGTCTGCAAGCCTTTGGTTCGATTTCTTTCTCACGCGCCCCTACGAGCGATTTGCGATTACGCATCGACCAGACATTGAGACAGCGGTCAGTCTCTTTGTGGTCGGGGTTGCCGTTACCGAGCTAGCAGCGCGCAACCGGTTCCATCGTCGGGTCGCGACAGAGGAGTCGGACTATGTCGGTCTTATTTATTACCTCGCCGAATTGGTTGCCGCAGGCGCATCCAGCCAACAAGTGGCGGAGCAAGCGTGCGCCGAACTTATCGGGCTACTTCATTTGCGCGAGTGCCGATACGTCGATGGTCCACCTGATCGACATCTGACGCAGATCGAGCATGACGGAACCGTTGATCTTGGCCGTCTCCGATGGGGAGTCCATGTGATGGGTCTACCAGGAAAAGAGCTGGAATTGCCCATCCAAAGTCATGGTCAGATACTTGGGCGGTTCGTGTTGGTGCCGACTCCTGGTACGCCCGTTTCGATGCAACGACGCTTGGTCGCTGTGGCTATTGCTGATCAAGTTGGAGCGGCGCTATCACCACGTTTGAGGACCGCGTAACTACAAACCGATCACTCGCTCCTCCATGCATTAGGCGTTATTGCCAAATACGACTGCGCCTTCTGTGCACTGCCCATATCTTCCTTAGTCATATATAACCTTGTCGCGTCGCCTCTAAGGCCAGACACCGCGGAGGACGGCGAACTAGCCTGGTCTTCGGAGAGCCGGGAAGCCTGGTCGGCGCATTGTTAGTTCGCGCAAAGGAGCCGACACGTGCGCCACATCGCTGCTGCCTGTCTCATAAACGGTGTGAGTTGCCGCCCCGAACTTCGGCGCGACCACCGCAAGGAACTTTGAGCGGCGATGGTCGGACTTGCGATTGTCGCGTTCGTTTCAGGAACCCTCGTTAGTTTGAGCATGAGTCGGCTACTCGTGTCGCGCCTTGAACGCGTCGGCGAGCGACTAGGGATGACAGAGGCATTACTCGGGGTCGTCGCGGCTCTTGCAGCCGACGCGCCTGAGATCACCGCGTCGATTACTGCGCTCACGCATCACCAACAGGCGGTTGGAGCGGGTGTCGTTATTGGCTCGAACGTGTTCAATCTGGCGGCGTTACTGGGTCTTGGTGCCGTAGTTGCGGGCCGCATCGTTTTGCATCGAAAGGTGGTGCTGTTTGGAGGAGCCGTCGCGTTGTATGTCTCGCTCATTTGCCTCTTGGCGGTAGTCCGCGTTGTGACCCCAATTGTTGCGCTTGTACTCGTGCTCGTGGTCCTGTTGTCGTATTTCGGCATCTTGGGTGCAAGGCGTTCGGTCGTCACTCGAATTGGCCTTCCACGTCAATGGTCAACGTGGCTGAACGAAGCCATTGTCGAGGAGGAGGCCGAGCTTGAAGAGGCTATTCGCCCGCGCCGAGGGACTGTCAGCGACGCAGTGGTCGCGTTCGGAGCCTTATTGATCGTCGTGACAGCGAGCGTCGCGATGGAGCATGGGGCTTCATCGCTCGGACTGCGCTACCACGTGGCAGAGATTGTTGTCGGCGGTTTAGTTCTGGCCGCGGTTACGAGCTTGCCGAATGCCGTTGCAGCCGTGTATTTGGCTCGAAAAGGACGTGGAGCGGCTGCGCTGAGCACCGCTCTCAATTCCAATGCGATCAACGTGGCCGCGGGATTCCTCATCCCGGCGGCCGTCATTGGCTTGGCAAAACCAACAGCTTCCGGCGTCCTCATTGCAGGTTGGTACGTCGGACTCACCGTGTTGACACTGATCCTCGCGTATAGCGGACGTGGACTTCGGCGATCTTCTGGCTGGTTGATCATCACGGTCTACGTACTGTTTGTGGTGGATTTGTTGATCGCCACATAGCCCGAGGCCGACGCGGCGAAATCCAAGCGGGATGCCCTTCGAATGAAGCCAGACCAGCGTCAACCTCGGTCGGCAGGCACTTTGAGAGCAAACCCCGCAAGGACCTCTCAGCGCTATGAATCACTCACAACGTCTGCCAAGAGTCTAAAGCAGGCATTTTGGGATGCTTCGAGACCCCTATCCGACGACATCATGGGCAGATCACACCATGGACAACGACGTGAAATCGGAGATCCAATTGAGTGCCTGAATACGTATCTCGCTGAAACTCTTGGAGCGGATGACGGGATTCGACACCGACCTCCTTCGTTTACAAACTCCGTAACATATACTTCGGTTTCCTTAATGGTTCATGAGTTACGTCATAACACCTGCGGGTAAATCAACAGCACGGCGCACCTACGTGACCGTTCCGAGGGGGAGAGCGAATGCGACAACCTGGCGATAGTTCTCAAAAGAATTTCGGCAGTAAGCGAGCGAGCGTAAAACTCCTTCTTGCCGGCGCGGCATGCGTCAGTTCGCTTGGCCTTGCCATTGGTGCAGCAGGTGCAGCAGGTGCAGCTTCGGCACCGCCTTCGGTATCGACCGGAGCGGTAAGCAGTGTGACACCAACATCGGTGATAGTAGCTGGCGTTGTGAATCCGCACGGTACGCATACCGATTGGTACTTCGAATACGGACCAAATACCACCTTTATTGCGAGGACACCAGTGCACAGTGCGGGGTCCGGCATTGTCGGCGTAAGTGTCTCGGAAAAGATCAACGGACTTTCGGTGTCGAGCGGTTACGACTACCGAATTGTTGCCTACAACGCAGCCGGAACCACGTTTGGCGCAAGTGGTTCGTTTAACACGACCTCTGCCCCCGTTGTTGCGACGGGCGCCGCGGCGGCGATCACCGCGCACACTGCAACACTTGAGGCAACAATCAATTCGGAAGCGCTGACGACCGATTGGTACTTCCAATACGGCACGACGACCAAGTACGGAGGAAAGACCGCAACGAAGGCTGTTGTTGCAGGCCCCAACGCTGTCGCCGTAGCCGAACCCGTTATCGGTCTCGCAGCACAAAGCACGTATCACTTTCGCATTGTCGGAATAAACAGAGCAGGCACCACCTACGGCGCTGATTCAGCGTTTAGTACCGGTCTTGCCGTGACGCTGAACGCATCGGTGCCGAGCATCACCTACGGCGGCTCGTTAATGCTCTCAGGCAATACGACCAATGGAGTTGCGAACAAGCAAGTCACCATTGAATCAGAAGCCTTTAACCAAACTGCTTTCACCGGTATTGCCACGGTCGTTACCGGAGCTGGCGGCGCATGGAGCCTCTCCGTAAACCCCAGTGTGCGTACGAGCTATCAAGCAGTGATCAGCGGTGGCACGAGTTCAGTGGTCGTTGTTGGTGTGAGCCCTGTGGTCACCATTCGAAAGCTTTCTCGCGGCCGGATCATGACAAGCGTTCTGGGTGCGATCTCGTTTGCAGGTCACGTGCTGCAGCTGCAGATCTTGTCGCAAAACAACTGGGTGACGTGGAAGCACGTACTTTTGAACACAGACGGAAAAGCGGTCTTTACGACTCGACTTCCGCTTGCGGTACACACAGGTCGTATGGCGATTGCTCCGTTCGTTGCCGGAATTGACCAAGCTGCTCCCGGTTACCTTGCTGGATATAGCAATGCGATCCGAATCAGCTAACGCAACATGCATCGGCGTGGGTCGATAATGAATCACGAAATGGTGCCCCGGTTCGTCCGAGGCACCATTTCAAAGCTTGTTAGGTAATTCAAGCGTTCGAGATTTCGGTATTCAGACTTCGCCCGAATCGTGCTCCTCGCCGCTGTCACTAGTTAGTGAATGCGACGAAAGCGTCGGTTCGATTCATCGAAAATCTAAGCGCAATGGCACGATCCAATACCGAACAAACGCCCTGTGCTCTGAATCGCGTCCGCGGAGACGATGTGGGTTTTTCGGAAGCGCTATGTCCGTGACCTTGGGGCTTCACTTTGCGTGGTCGATAGAACTCATGGTGTGGTATCTTTGAGTTGACTTGCGGGAGCGCCTTATCGTAAGTCAGCGCTGCTTTGACCCCAGGTGGCTTGCCGAGTGTGGCAAATGGCGAGTTAGCCGTGGACACCGATGTTTATTCGCACGCGCAGCAGCATCTCCGGTTCAGAACGAACTAAGTCTGATCCTCCCAAGCACTTTCCTAAAGTCACACCCCTCGCCATCATCCCTACGATCTCCTTATTGGTGCTTGCGGTACTCCTCCCGTTGTCAGTGTTGCTAGCGGACAGTTCCGAAGGAGCGTCGGTTCCCATCGGCTCCTCTTTGGCTTCTGCCGGACTCTCTCCGAACGTGGTGACGCCAGAAGCGGTCACGACCGCGCCCGCAGTCACCGTTTGTGACGCGCCGGACTTTCCAACTGGAGCTGGGTTCCAAGTGACCTGTTCTGTCACTGTCACGAACAACATTTCTTCTCAGGGCGTCACAAGTTCTACCGTCACGACCAGCGCCTGTTTGGCGGCTGCAGGCGTGCTCTATCCCTCTTGTCCTTTAAACCTCGGACCCGTGACCAGCTCTATAACATCGAGCCAACTCGTGACTTCTGTCAACCAGTGCAACGGGATTGTGTTTGGCGGCGGCAGCAATCTCATTTGCAACGTCACCATTATCAATAACGTCCCCGCTGGCACTGCGGCTCCAGGAGTGACAGTCAATGAGTGCGTTGGATCGGACGCGGGCGGCGGCAGCACACTCACGTGCTCCCCAGTGAGTAACACGTCGGGTGCCACCATCACACAATGCAACGGATCATGGAACGGGGGAGGCAGCACCATGATTTGCAGCGTCACTGGCAGTACGTCGGCAACTCCTGTGTCCATTACCCAGTGCAATGGCTCTGCGAATGGCGGTGGCAGCTCGGGAACGTGCACGGCCTCGATCACCAATAACTTCTCGGCCGCAGCGGTGACAACCACAACTACAACCGCACCCGCGACGATTCCTACAACCACGCCTGTAGTCACGCCAACAACTGCACCGGCGGTGACTCCAACAACTACACCTGTGGACACTCCCGCAACGACTTCTGCGACAAAGCCAGTAGCTCCAGTTCAGAAAAAGGTTCCCCCCGTCAAGAACACGAGCGTCCCTGTGGCACCGAAGAGTCCGATCGGGACGTCAGTCGTTCTGGTAACTGGCTGAGGCTCGATGCGGTGGCGCGGGTAGATCGCAAGGTGAAGTCTTTGACGATGAACCACCTAGTACCGACAAGAAGGCAAATGTCCGTGTGTCGCACGCGCAACCGACGAAGGGATTGCCATGAGCATCAGTGAACCAACCGAAGCCGTAACGGGCCAAGGTCGCAAGGGTTGGTACGGCCAGCGTCAGCTTGTCTGGCAGGTCGGCGCTTATCTCATCATCAACGCGATGTTCGTCGCACTGTGGGCATCCGGTGGCTCGCGAGGCCATCACGGTTCGTTCTGGCCCATCTGGCCCATCATCTTTTGGGGCGTCGGCGTCGCGTTCTTCGCGCTCCGCAGCCTTACCTCGCGGGCGAACTAGGTCCGACCACAATCCACTGGAAGACTGTTGAGTAAAGAAGCAACGGTGCTGACTATGACCGTGGGATCAAGGCGAAAAATACCCAAGCTCTCTTCTTCAATGAGCATCGACCCATCGGCGGCACCTTTGTCTGATCGGGTGTACCAAGCCGTCTGGGGTCACGCCTTCGCTCTTCTCTATGACCGAGCATTCGCGCGGGCGGAAGAGTCCGGTCTTCGCGCGTTACGTTCAGAACTCCTTGCTCAGTCGGCCGGAGTAACTGTCGAATTAGGCGCAGGAACAGGATTGAATGTTTCGCATTATCCGGCCACCTTGACTCGCTTAATTCTGACCGAGCCAAATCGGTACATGGTCAAACAGTTACGCGCCAAGGCAGCCATTTCTCCGATGTTTCCCGAAGTATCTGACGCGTCAGCAGGGGCATTGCCCTTCGAGAACGGGACCGTGGATACAGTCATCAGCACTCTCGTGCTGTGCACGGTTTCCAATCCCGCTGCGGTCTTGCGGGAAGCTGCGCGGGTACTAAGGCCGGGAGGACATTTCTTATTTATTGAGCACGTGCGAGCAACGTCTGCCCGCCTGGCAAGCTGGCAGGATCGACTTCGCCTGCCATGGAGTTGGTGTGCCGGTGGGTGCCAATGCAATCGGGACACGTTGTCGGCAATAAGCCAATCGCCCCTCAACCTGGAGGCAGTGCGCTCTGATCGGCTGCGCTGGATGGGCCCGCTCTTACGTCCACTCGTCGTGGGTGTTGCAACGCGCTGAGAAGGTAGTTGTCTGCCTCTCCAGCGCTATGAAGAACTCCGGCCCTCTGGAAGTCGAAGCTGAGCCTGATCAATTTCGAGTGTCTGGAGTCAGAGGTGCATCGTACCGATCATTCGGTCAGCGAAACCAAAGAGACATTCTCGAAGAGAAAAGACTCGACTTCTCACTTGATCTTCGAAGAGGGATTCCAAATCTTTCACATCTAAGACTTGCCAACACATTTTAGTTGCGCGCTAACCCGCTCGGCGCTGCTAAGGGCACTCAGAACCGGATATCAAACCAAGGAAATCCTCGGATTGTTTCCGAGGTGTCGAATGGTCCCGGATCAATGAGTCCAATATCCAGCGTTACGACAATCTGGATTAATCCAAACCGACCGCTTTGGCACCGATCTGCAACACACACAGCCTCTATTCTCACCGCTGACCCATCCATAAGGAGAGCCCATGAGCGTCATTGTCATCATTAAAGTTCCTGGAGATACAGCGAAAGCCCGTGCGAGTTTCAATTCCCACAGTGACCAGATGAAAGGTATTGCTCAACGCGGAAAGGCGGCGGGCGCGCTCCGCCACAAGTTTGCGGAAGGCAACGGCGAGATCCTTGTTGTTGACGAGTGGGAATCGAAAGAGGCTTTCGAAGGATTCTTCAATGATCCCGAGATTGCAGCATTTATGGCTGAATCTGGAGCTTCGGGGCCGCCCACCGTCGATTTCTATGAAGTGATCGACACGGCTGACGCTTTCTAGGCAACGTCGCATTGTGAAAGGAATCAGCCCCGGCACTCGGTAGTGGCGGGGCTGATTCCTTTCGACTGCGTTGCGATCCGGCGATCCGGGATGGTTTCGCCGCGGTATGTGCTTCGATCGACCGACTCAGCGAAGTGTCATCACCGTTGCCAATCGGCCGGAGCCATAGAAGCGACCGTGATGGCGACGAGCGCAACCCCAAGGAGTGTGACCGCGAGACCAAGTGCCGAAGCCGCGTTCACACGAAGCACCAGCAATGCTCCGAGAACTGCACCCGCCAACATCGACAGGACCGCCAACACTCGGCGACCAACGACCGCTGGATTTCCCGTCCGAGCGTCGGCCGCGATGCCGGTGAGTGTCATCGTCAAGACGGTGGTGGTTAGGTCAGGTACTGCCAGCCGGCGAACGACAGAATTCTGAAAACCCAAGGCAATTGCCGAAGCCGCAGCGATCGCATCGGCGTCCCTTGCGGGTATTGGGGTGCCGACAACTGCCGCAATTATCAACGCGATGACCAAGAGGGCGAACTCCGCTCCGACAGCATCGCGTAGCAATAACGCTCGATTCGGTCGCAGTCGGCGGATAACCCGCCCACCACCTAGGGCACCAAGAAAAAACCCTCCCAGCGCGAATAACGATGCAGCTAGGGAGAACCCTTTGGCTCCGGCAAGAGCGAATCCGACGAACACCACATTGCCGGTCATGTTCGCAACAAAGACGCGCCCGAGGCTGAGAATACTGACGGCGTCGACAATTCCGGTGGTGGCGGTGATGATCATCAAAAGAGCAGGAAGTGGCCCATGTCGAGGATCGTCGATTAGCTCCCGCCAGAAGCTATATGAGCGGTCGGATGACTCTGTCATGCCACCGTTCTCCTCCACGCGATGAATTACTTAATCAACACCCATAAGGAGTACATAGCGTTCATTATCCATTTGTCTAGCGCTTATGAACTGACCCGCCACTACCCATGGAGCGCCTGTCACTATCTAATAAGTGACGCAATCGGTTAATAAGTGACGCAATCGGCGTTTGGGACAGACTCATCACGACCGATTTCGCACCACGTGATAAGAGCTCGCTTAATTTGACCAGTGTTGAGCGACATCATGTTCGTCATACGACATGAATTCAAGAAGATTGCCATCAGGATCTCTCGTGTAGACGCTTACTCCCCGACCAGACCCACCACCGCGACCGCCTTCACGTCGATCAGGACCTGTGAGAACCTCAGCTTTGTTCGAATGGAGCAGATCGACTAATAAGTCGATACCACCTTCCCATACGAAACAGAGATCGCCGCATCCTGGCTCCGCGGAATCCCCACTGAGATGCGAGCCGTGCCCTGGACGGAGGGTTTCAGTATGCACATTGATTTTGTTATCCCCAAAGACAATTGAGACGGATCCCCGTCTTCCAGAACGCCAGTCTTCTTCTCCGATGACTGAAAAGCCCAAGGCTCGATAGAACGAAATCAAGCGATTTGCGTCGTGCGTGGGTAACGCGACGTGATCTAATCCGGAGACTCCCATCTTGAGCGACATCCTCTCCCGCCGTAAGCGTCATCGTTCGAATCGCTCTGAAGGGTATCTCGCAGAGTTTGATCGATGCCTAAATAAAGAAGCGCAACATCGCTCAAGGGTCGTGATCGAAATCATTGGCCTGCACAATGGGACAAGGACATTTACTTAGGTTCGCTATCTAAGGCAAGAT
>Ga0206948_1237_pt1 | contig 11045 bp, 7 predicted proteins | sample Alteio_BWOrgHeat_FD_153236 | JGI IMG/M metagenome (GOLD analysis project Ga0206948, IMG submission 153236) | Enriched cells from forest soil in Barre Woods Harvard Forest LTER site, Petersham, Massachusetts, United States -... | ecosystem: Environmental > Terrestrial > Soil > Temperate forest > O... | reverse complement strand
GGTCGGTCGTCTGGGAGTCGAAGTAGATCACATTGAAGGGATCCGCCAGCGCCGCATCCAGATCGGTCGTGAATCGGCTGACGCCGTGGGCCGCCCCCAGCGCCTTGAGCTTGTCCGCGCTGCGCCCGACCAGGATGGGGTCGGGGATGATGCTGCCGCCGTCGGCCAGGCGCAGACCGCCCTGCTGGCGGATGGCGAGAATCGAGCGGATCAGATGCTGGTTCGTGCCCATGCGTCCGGTGACGCCGTTCATGATGATGCCCAAGCGATGTTCCTTCATGGAGTGAATCCCGGTTAACCGTGCTGCAGATAGGCGGACTGGATGTCGCGGAGGAATTTTTCCTGGTCCCCCGCCCAGTAGCGGTCGGAAAAGATCTCCACTTCGTGGAAGCCGCGGAATCCCGCCGCCTCGACCCAGCCGCGGATCTGGCGGATGGGAATGCAGCCCTCGCCCGGCAGCCCGCGGTCGTTGAGCAGATCGGCGGTCGGCGTCTTCCAATCGCTCATATGAAAAGTGAGCAGGCTCTGCTCGCGCCCGCAGGCCTTGATCTCCTCCTCGAGGCGGTCGTCCCACCAGACGTGATAGACATCCAGGGTGATCCCGACCCAGGGCGAATTCAATTCGCGGCAGATGGCGCGGGCCTGGCCGAGGGTGTTGACGGCCGAGCGGAGGTCGGCATGCATCGGATGGATGGGTTCGACCGCGAGCCTGACCCCGGCGGCCGCGGCCTGAGGCAGCAGCGCCGCGATCCCTTCCGTGATCTGCCGGCGCGATTCGGACAGCGCCTGGCCCGGGACGGCCCCGCAGACCAGCAGCACCACCGGGGCGCCCAGCGCCGCCGCCTCGTCGAGGCAGCGTCGGTTATCGTCGATGGCCGCGGCCCGGGCCGCGGCGGTCGGCGCCGGAAAGAATCCTCCCCGGCAAAGCGACACGAGGCTCAGGCCGTGGTCGCGGACCAGGCGCCCGGCGGCGGCCGGACCCATCCCCTGATAGTCGTGCCGCCAGAGGGTGATGCCGCCGATGCCCGCCGCGGCGTACCGGCGGACGGCCTCGTCCAGCGGCCAGGGCTTGGTCGTGATGGTGTGAACGCAGAGCCGGGAAAAATCGGTGGGCGGAGCGGCCATGGTCGCGGTCAGGAAATGTAAAAGGCGTAGTAGGGATCTCCGCGGGCCAGGCGCAGGATCAGCAAGGCCAGCTCGCGGGCATGGTAGTCTCCCCACATCGACGATTCGCCGCAGGGCACTTTGCGGCCGGCCGGCACGTGATCCCAGCCGTTGGGCCGGTGGTAGACCGAGTGCAGGATCAGCCCCTGATGCCGTGGCGAAAGGGAGAGGTACGCCTCGCTGAAGAGGGTCCGCGCCACGGTCAGGCCGGCGGCGAGGTAGCGCCCTCCCGCCGCGGACTTTTGATTGCGCTTGAGCCAGAGGCCGAGCCTAACCAGGCCCTGGGCGGAAATGGCCGCGGCCGAACTGTCGACCGGCTCGTAAGGATTGAAAGGGTCGGCCGGGCGTTCGAGGTAATGGCCCAGGCGCGCCAGGCCCGGGGCGCCGGTGTCCCAGTAGGGGATGCCGTCGGCCGGCGTCTGGGCGAGGTAGAAGTCGGCCACGGCCTGGGCCGTTTCGAGAAAGCGGGCCAGGACCTTGCTCCGACCGCCGTGCGCCTTGAAGGCGGAGGGGGGCAGGGTTTCGAGAAACTCCAGCAGTTCGGGATAGCCGCAGAGAATCCAGGCCAGCCCGCGCGTCCAGGTGGTGAAGGCCGAATAGCCCTGCTGCGAACTGGCGCAGCGGTAGGAGCCATCGTTCAGATTGAAGATCGATTCATGCGCCACCCGGCCGCGCACATCGTAGGCGTCGCGGCCCCGGCCGAAGAAGACGTTATACCGCGCGGTCGTCTCCGCATGCTGCAGCAGGCGGTCCAAAAGCGAGATCTTCCGGTCCCGCTCGCCCATGAGCACATGGCCCAGCTGGTGGCCGAGCGCGAGGACGCGCAGCGAGCGGATGGTGTCGGCAAAAAGGGAGTGGGGCCCGTTGAAGGAACAGATATAGCCGAGGTTCTCCGGCAGATCGGTCCAGCGGGCCGCCTGCACCGCCCCGCTGATCTTCAGCGCCAGTTCGTAAAAATCCATCTCCGGCGGACTGGCGGCGATTTTTCCCTCCCGCGCCAGGCGGTGGAGATTGCCATAGGTGGAGACATTATTGAAGCCGTGGTCATGGACGCCGATGTGGCTGACATGGCTGGCCATGTGGCGCCTCGTCCCCTCACGGCCGTAGTCCAGGGCGGCGGCATCGCCGGTGGCGTCGAACTGCAGGAGTGCCGAGCCATATTGGAATCCCTGCGTCCATTCCGTCCAGCCGCGCGCCGTGTACTTACCGGCGACGGTGAAGACGGGTGTGCCCTTGGCCGGATCCCAGCTGCGCCGCAGGAGACTGATTTTCTGCGCCGACAGCTCGAACAGGCGCTCGGCGTCGCGCTGCAGGAGGCGGGGGGTGAGGGTGCGATCGATGCGGATCACGGCGGGGACATCAAAGCCGGCGGAGATTGAAGCCGCCGTCAACCGGGATGACGGCGCCGGTGGAAAAGGGAAATTGGCCGGTCAGGACCGCGCGCACCGCCCGGCCGACGTCCTCGGCCGTGCCCCAGCGTCCCTGCGGCACCAGTCCCGCGGCGATCAGGGCATCGTACTTCGCCTTCACTCCGGCGGTCATGTCGGTCGCCATGATGCCGGGCCGCAGCTCGACGACGAGGATGCCCTCGGCCGCGAGGCGCGCGGCCCAGAGCTGCGCCGCCATGGAGAGGCCCGCCTTGGAAATGCAATAGTCTCCGCGGCTGACCGAGGCGGTGTTGGCCGAGATCGAAGTCACGAAGACGATCTTGAACCCGCCCGGCAGCCCGGCCGGGGGCCGGTTCGTCAGCCAGTGGCGCGCCACCGCCTGGGTGAGGAAGTAGGGCCCCTGCAGATTGGTGCGCAGCAGCTCCTCGAAATCGGCCTCCGCCGCCTCCACGATGTCCGCGCGGGTGCGGGGCGCCACGCCGGCGTTGTTGACCAGGGCGTCCACCCGCCCGAAATGGGCCAGCGTCTGATCGAGCAGGCGGGTCCGATCCGCCGCCCGGCTGATGTCCGCCGCGACGGGCAGGAATTGCTGCGCGGCGTTCCCTGCCTTCTGGCGGCAGAGATCGGCCGTCTCTTTCGCCGCCTCGGCATTGCGGGCGTAGTTGACCGCGACTGAATACCCTTCCTCGGCGAGCTGCAGGGCGATGCCCCGGCCCAGGCCGCGGCCGGCGCCGGTGACGAGGACGACAGGGGGTGCGGAGGGGCTAGCCACGAGCGGAGCATAACCCGCCCGCGGCGGAAAGAGTGAGGATTTTGTCGGTGCCAATTAGCACAAAATCGAGTTCGCTTTAGTGCTAATGGCCCGGCGCTTTCAGTCTCTGCTGCTCGACCATGTCGATATCCGCACCCCCAGCCTGCGGATCCGGCGCCTGGCCGTGCACCGCCATCTCCCGGATTTGGCCGCGGTCGACCCGCACCGGCATCCCTGGAGCCAGGCCTTGCTTTATCTCGACGGCGAGGGCTGGCAGACCCTCATCCGCGACCGCGTCCGCATCGAACCCGGCTCCCTCATTCTGATACCGCAGGGTGTGCCGCACGGCTTCGCGCGCCTGGGAAACAAGGCTCCCCTTTGCCTGGCCGTCGACTTCCGCCTGTTTGCGGCCCGCGGGCGGGCCGCGTCGGTCTCGGCGCTGAGTCCGTCGGAGGTGGCGCAGCTGCGCCAAAACTTGGCCCAACTCCAGCGGCTTCAGGCCGCGGTGGACGGCTCGCCCTCGTGCGAATGCGACCTCGCCGTCGTCCAAATCACCGTCGGTTTGCTCAGATCCGCCGGCTGGCTGCCGCGCGAATTGCCGGCGGCGGCCGGAAGGCCAGGCCGGCCCGGGCAGGCCATCGGCAATCTGCTCGCCGGGATGGACCTGGCGGGCCCCCTGGCGGAGGTCATTCGCAAGAGCGGCTACCAGCGCGATTACCTTAATCACCTGCTCAAGCGCGAGACCGGGCTGACCCTCGGCCAGCACCGGGCTCAGCGCAGGCTCGCGCTGGCCAAACGCCTCCTGGCCGAAGGGCTGCGCATTTCCCACGTGGCCGACTCGGTCGGCCTCCCCGACCAGAGTTACTTCGCCCGCTGGTTCCGCCGCCAAACCGGCCGCCCGCCGACGGCGTGGTAACGCTACCTGCGCTTTTTTCCGCCGCCGTCCTGCTTGTTGACGGTCGCCCACGCACGCGCCTTGGCGGTCTTGGCCGAGACGCCGCGTTTTTCGTAGCCTTTCTCTATATGAGTGGCTTCCCGTTTCTGTTTGGAGGTGTAGCTTGCCTTGCTTCCTTGTGCCATAAGTTAGGGGATTAAATTGAAGACAAAAATACCTCCTTCCCGCCACTCCGCCCAGTCGGGAAAACTCCGGTCGCCGTCGCGGGGAAACGCTCGGATGCTCCCGCCCCGCCGCGTTCAGCTTTCGCGGGCCAAAGGCTGGACCAAACCCGCCAATACCGTCGTCGTCTCCCGTCCGAGCAAATGGGGCAATCCCTTTCCCTTCGACTCGCGGCACAGTCGGGCTGAAGTGGTGGCAAAGTACGCGAAGTGGATCCGCACCTCGGCCAAGGGGAAGGGGGTGGCCCGGGAAGCGAAAAAGGAACTTCCCGGCAAGAACCTCGCCTGCTGGTGCCCATTGGGCGGCCCCTGCCATGCGGAGATTTTGCTTCGAATCGCGAATGGACCTTAGATAGGTTGGCAGCCCAATCCCCTTCCCCCACCCCCATGATCGACATTCGCGAACTCCAACGCCGGCAATCTCCCGCCCCGCAGCCGCAGTCCCTCGCCTGGGATGGGAAAACGCTTTGGATGGGCTCGAAGGAGGCGCGGCGGATTTACGCCATCGATCCGGCGACCTGGACGGTGGGTTGGGAAACCCCGGCGCCGGGGACCCCCCCTGGGGCATGACCGCAGTCGGAAATCATGAACTGCGCGTTCTCTGCGGCGAGACGCCGGAGGACAACCGCATCATCCGCCGCTGCCTGCCGAGAGCGGGCTTTGACGAAAAGTTCGCCCTCCCCTGTCCCGACGACACGGGCTCGCAGCTCGGCTGGGACGGCCAGCGGCTGCACGTCAGCCAATGGTATCCCAAGAAGCTGCTCATGCTCGACGATAAGGGGAAGATCGAGCGCACGATCAACGTTCCCCATGGCATCTGCGGCCAGGTCATCGTCGATGGCGTGTACTACCTCGCCACCACCGACGACGAACGGACGATCGAGTACTGGCTGACGCGCGTCGACCCCCGCCCGGCCACGCCGAAGATCGAGGACCTCGCGCGCATCCCCTTCCCCGCCCGGGCGCTGGCCTTTGACGGCAAGAACTTTTGGACGAACCACCGCGCCCAACATCAAATCGTCTGCTTTGCCAAGCCGGATTAATCGCGTTTTTTCGTAAATTATTGCTTTTCAATAGCTCAGGAGTTGCCACGCTGAGCTCGCTGCCCCACTAGACCTAGACCGCTATTCTGGCAGCCAGCCCCATGCGATCAACTGCCGGAAGTTGGTTCGGAGTCTTCGTCTTTGCCTTCTGCTGGGCGGGGACGGGGTCCGCCGTGCTTGCCCAGCCCACCGGAGGACAGGTTGTCGCCGGCGCGGCGACGATTTCCAACAGCGCGGGCGCGGTCACCATCAGCCAGACCTCCGCCCGCGCCATCATCAACTGGCAGGATTTTTCCATCGCGGCCGGCGCGTTCGCGAAGTTTGTCCAGCCCGATGCCGCCAGCGCGACCCTCAACCGCGTCGTCTCCGGACTGCCCTCGACCCTGGCCGGCTCGCTGCAGGCCAATGGCCAGGTTTTCCTCATCAATCCCAACGGCGTCCTGATCGGCGCCGGCGCCCGCATCGACACCGCCGGCTTCATCGCCTCGACCCTCGACGTCGCCAACAGCGAATTTCTGGCCGGCGGGGATCTCCACTTCAGCGGCGACTCGGCCGCGGCCGTGAAAAATCTCGGCGCCATCAACGCCCTCGGCGGCGATGTGTTCCTCATCGCCCGCCAGGTGGAAAACGCCGGCACGATCGCCGCCGCCAACGGCACCGCCGGCCTCGCGGCCGGCTCCGAGGTGCTGCTGACGACCGGCGGGGACGAACGGCTCTTTGTCCAGGCGGCCTCGCTGCCGGGGTTGGTCGTCAATTCCGGCGCCATCACGGGCGCAACCGCGGAGCTGAAAGCAGCCGGGGGCAATGCCTATGCGCTCGCCATCAATAATACCGGCTCGGTGCGCGCGACCGGCCTCGGCGTGCGCCACGGTGAAATCTGGCTCGTCGCCGACGGCGGCGAAGTCGACTCCAGCGGCACGCTCGACGCCTCTTCCGCCGCCGGTCAGGGCGGCCGGGTCGTCGCCACCGGCGGCCGGGTGCTGCTCGACAACGGCTCTGCCATCAACGCGGCCGGCGCCACCGGGGGCGGCGAAGTCGACGTCGGCGGCGGCTGGCAGGGCAAGGATCCGGCCGTCGGCAACGCCGCCGGTGTGATCATGCGGGCGGGCGCCACCGTCGATGTCAGCGCCACCGGGTCGGGCAACGGCGGCACCGCCGTCCTCTGGTCGGAGGAAGAAACGGTTTTTCTCGGCAATATTCTGGCCAAGGGCGGTCCGGCGGGAGGCGACGGCGGCAGCGTCGAAACCTCCAGCCACGGCACCCTGCAAGCGCTCGGCCTGGTCGAGGCCGGCAATTGGCTGCTCGACCCCTATAACGTGACCATCGCCGCCTCGGGAGCCAGCGGCGATTCCTTTGTCGGCCCCACCTTCACGCCCGGCCAGGACTCGGTCATCCTGGCCAGCAGCATTGTCAGTTATCTGGACAACAATGGGAACAGCACCGTCACCATCACGACGGGCAATACGGGAGGGTCGGCCGGCAACATCACGCTGAATGCCCCCATCGTCATGACCAACGACGGCGTTCAGCCGGTCCTGATCCTGTCGGCCGCGAACAATGTCAACATCAACGCCGCCATCACCGCCGCCGCCTCCGGTCTGAACGTAGCGCTCACTTCCGATTCGGACAACAACGGGACGGGCGACATCGTTTTCGGCGCGGCCGGCCATGTCTCGACCGGGGGCGCGGGGTTTTACGCCGGCCTCTATACCGGCGGCTCGGCCAGCCGCATGGGCCAGAACTTCACCATGGCGGCGGGCAGCCTGATCGATATCGGCGGCGGCGTGCTCGACGTCGTCGTCAACGGCACGGTCACGCTGGCGGGCAATACCATGACGGGCTTCGACAGTTCCCTCAACGCGATCACCCTCGATGCCGCGAGCATATTGACGAGCAACGCCGTCGCCACCACCCCGGACATCTTCACGACCACCGCCGTCTCTCTCACCGCCAACACCATCGGCAGCGTGGGCTCGCCCATCAAGGTTTCGGCCGGCGCCTCTCCCTATTCCAACGTCCTTTTTACCACCAATCTCCTCGGCAATACCTACGTCAATGAAATCACCAATCAGGACTTCGCCCGCGTGGTCCTGACCGTCGGCAACCAGCCCACCAGCACCCAGAACATCCAAATCATGGGCGATGCCGGCGGCAACAGCCACGTCCTCCTGCAATCCGATGGCACCGGGCTGTGGAACATCGCGACGAACAATATCAAGACCGTCGGCGGCGGCGCCGTCAGCGCCACCGAGGTCGAGGTTATCGGCCCCAGCATGACCTTCGCCGACAACTCGGTGAACACCGGCACGGCGAACTTCACCGCCCAGTCCACCGGGACCCTCTACAGCATTCAGGACAATACCACCGGCGACATCAGCGCTCCGGACGTGAGATTGGTCGCCCCCAATATCGGGACGGCGGCCAATCCGATCAACCTGGGCACGGGAACAACCCTGGAGGTGGTCAACAGCGGCGGATCCACCTTCATCAAATCGGTCAGCGACAACTTCACGAATATCTACCTGACCAACGTAAAAAACGCCGGCACGCATTCCATCCTCTTCAGCGGAGGCGATCATATCGACTACGTCACCAACGGCAGCGCGATTTCCGTGCCGACGATCAGCGGGGGGGCTTCCAACGGCGTCACCTTCGGAGCGACCACCGGCATGGATGTCACCCGCCGCAACCGCAATATCACCCTCGACGCCGACAGCGGCAACATTCTCTACGGCGACACTTCGGTCAACACCCGGGCCGGGAGCTACACGACCCAGATCGACTTTGGCAACGCCACCGGAATCGTGGCCGCGCTCAATACCTACAATCCCGTGGCCACCGTGCCGCAAATCACCGCGGGCGATGTGGAGTTCGACATCGAGAACTCGGGCGCCGCGAGCACGATTGGCCTGGGTGGCAAGGATATCCAGATTGCCCAGGGGGCCGGCACCTCCAGCAATGCCCTGACCCTTTATCTCCAACAGGGGAGCGTCTCCCTCCACGAGCTCACGCTCAATCATTTCAAGACCCTCCACCTGACCCTGAACGGCGACAGCGCCGCCCAAAACGTCGCCATCGACCTCAACGGTCCGGACGATGTCAATTTCTCCGACAGCGGCAGCCTCGTCACCCTGGACGCCACCAAGGTCAATCTCTCCGCCGACAACCGCAATTGGTACCTATACACGCCCAGCCCGCTGCGCCCCGTCCAAATCAACGGAACCTCGCTTGGCTCGGGAAACTACACCGTCTACGCCGACGCCTATATCAATCTCAACGGCGATGTCCTGACCAACGGAGGCAATATCACCCTGACCGAGGATGACGTGGGCATCTCGGGCACGGGGATTCATCTGCTCAAGTCGGTGCGGATCGACAGCAACGCCGACGATGCCGCCAACACGACCAGCACCGGCCCGTCGGGCACGATCTCGCTGATCGGAACCCTGATTTCGTCCACGATCGGCAGCAGCCGCACCCTGACCGTGGATTCGAGTTCCACCACCGCCGCCGGGGGAGATATCGACATGTTTAGCGGCGCCAACGACCGGGATGCCTCCGGGGCGTTCGTCGGCACGTTTCTGACCGGGCTCACGATCACGGCCAAAGGCTCGGCCAACCTCAACGATGGGAACGTCCAGATGGCCCTCGAGGGCCAGGGCTATCATCTCAACGGCAATTTTTCCGCCACCGGCAACACCCTCCTCTATAACGAGACCATCGACACGGAGCAGGGCAACACGGCCAACGGCGGCAACATCACCTTCGCCGGACAGGACCTCCGGGGCTCCGGGGATGGCAATGTCACCCTCAACACCGCCACCACCGGCGCGGGCAAGAACGGCGGCAACGTCGACATGTTTGGCACCTTCGCCCACAGCCCGTTTGGCGACGCCGAGGTCATCGTGAACACGACCGGCGGCGCCGGCGGCACGTCGGGGAGCATCGCGCTGCCCGCCGTCACCACGGGTTATTCCGGCGACACCGGGTTTTCCGGCAACCAGAGCTATACCGGCGGCATCATCACCCTGAACGGCAACCTGACGACGAACCAGGGCGCCTTGCTCCTGAACGGGGACACCCGCCTGGGCGCGAGCGTCACCCTCAATACCTGGCAGTACCGCAATGATATCCTGACCGGCGCGGCGGGCACCGTGACGATTTCCGGCACGGGGGTGTCGTCCCTGGCCGCGGGCCGCAATCTCATCATCGACACCAGCGTCGACACCGGCGCCAACTTTTACGACGACGGCTCGCACGTCTTCACCGTTCCCTACACCTTAAGCGGCGGAAACGTGTCGATCGTCGCCGGCAATGCCGGCGGTTCATATGTCAATACCCTGACTGTCACCACGACCGCCGCCGGAACGAACAATTTGGGCGCGGCCAACGGCACCCTGGCCCTGAACACCGTCGGGACCGAAGGCACCCAGACCTACGCCGGCGGAGCTGCCACCGTCACCGGGTCCCTCACGACCAACGGCGGGAATCTCAGCCTCAGCGGGGCGGCCAGCCTCGTCCTGTCGGGCGCCTCCGTCACCTTCGATACCGACCGGGCCGGCGGCTCCGGGGCGGCGGGATCCCTGATTCTGGGCTCAAACACGCTCAACGGCGCCCATGCCGTCACCATCGACACCAGCGCGGATGGCGGCGGCGCCAGCGCGAGCCTCGCTTTGAGCAATGTCGGCCATGTCACCCCCCTCACCTCCCTGAGCGCGACGGCGGGGGCCCTGACCATCGGGACCAATGGGGTAGCCGCAAGTGGCGACATCACTCTCGTCGCCGCCGGGGCGACCTCCGACCTGACCCTCAACGCCAATGTCACGACGACGACCGGAAATATCGCCGCCGTCGCCGGCCGGAACTTCGTCAACACGGTAGGCTCCTCGGTGCTGAGCGCCAGTTCCGGGCGGTGGCTCGTCTATTCGACCTCGCCCGCCGGCTCGACCGAGGACGGCCTGACCGCCGCCGCCGGCTCCACCCTCCCCCGCCTCTATAACAACACCTACGCCGGAAACGCCCCTGGCACGATCGCCGCCGGAAACCATCTCATCTACAGCACCCAGCCCTTGCTCACCGTGACGGCGAACGATCAATCGCGGTCGTACGGGGATGCGAATCCCACGTTCACGACTTTGATCTCCGGCTACCTTACCGATGACGGTGTGACCGACACCTCGGCGACCGCCGGGCTCGCCGGCGCGGCCTCCGCCAGCACGCTGGCGACGGCCACCAGCTCCGTGGCGGGCAGTCCGTACACGATTTCGCCCGCATTGAACACGCTGGCCTCGGGCGCCGGCTACGGTTTCACCCTGGTGAACGGTTCGCTCTCCGTGACGGCCCGACCCGTCACCGTTACCGTCGATTCCGGCCAGACCAAGGTCTACGGCAACGCCGACCCGACCTTCACCTACGCCACGACGAGCCTGGGCGCAGGCGCCGCCCTGACCGAAGCGTTGACGCGCGCCGCCGGCGAAACCGTCGCCGGCGGGCCCTATGCCATCACCCAAGGCGCGCTGACCAACACCAACAACCCCAACTACTCCATCACCTACGTCGGGGCCAATTTCAGCATTACCGCGC
>Ga0206948_1236_pt1 | contig 11097 bp, 11 predicted proteins | sample Alteio_BWOrgHeat_FD_153236 | JGI IMG/M metagenome (GOLD analysis project Ga0206948, IMG submission 153236) | Enriched cells from forest soil in Barre Woods Harvard Forest LTER site, Petersham, Massachusetts, United States -... | ecosystem: Environmental > Terrestrial > Soil > Temperate forest > O... | reverse complement strand
TGGCGGGAAGCAATGCGTAGCGTTTCATGAGGGCTCTCCTTTGATTGACGAATCCTTTACAGGTTCTTTTATACAACCATTATTGGACTTCTGTCAAAGCCCTCTGGTTATTGTGCGGGATGCCTGGTTTATGCTCTAATAGCCATCGGGTCGTCTTTCTGGCGGCTCTTTATCTCACCTTATCATTCAGGAGAAAATCACATGGCAAAATCACAAGAGACCAAAAAAGAAAAAAAGAAAGCACCGCTCAAAACCCCCGAACAAAAACGGGCTGAAAAGCGCGAGAAGAAGAAGGCCGGCGGGGGTTACTAAGGCACCCGCTTGATCGCGCCCGCGAACAGCAAGGAAGCGTTGCGTCAGGCCGCTTATCAAAAGCGGCTGCGCGTTTCCGCGGCGGACGGCAAACAAGCCGCCCACCGTATGATGGAGAACTTTCTGCGTGACGTGCCCCTGAAGGAGGGGGCCGTCATCGCAGGCTATTGGCCGATCAACGCCGAAATAAACGTGCTGCCGCTGATGGTGCAGCTGCAGCACAAAGGCTATACCTGCGCCCTGCCGCAGGTGTGGAAAAAAGGCGCGCCGCTGGTTTTCCGCAGCTGGAATGAAAAGACGCCGATGAAGCCCAACGCCTACGGCATCAAGGAGCCCGACCCGGCCAAAGCACCCGCCGTCAGGCCGGATGTTATCATCGTGCCGTTGCTGGCCTTTGACCCGGCGGGCTACCGGCTCGGGTATGGTTTGGGTTTTTACGATCTTACACTGAAACATCTGAAAGAGAAGGCGCCGGTGCTGGCTGTCGGCATCGCCTACGACTTGCAGCGGATGGAAAAACTGCCTGCGGAAAGCCATGACTGCCTCATGGATATCATCGTGACGGACAAACATGTCCATCAGCATTTACCTGAAGGAGGAAAGAAATAAAATGAGCTACATCCAGAAAGACCTTCTGCCCGGCGAGCGCATTGTTTACACCGGAAAACTGCACTGGTTCCTTTTCGCGCCGGGGCTTTCCTTCCTCATCCTCTCGGGCCTCCTGTTTTTCTTCTCCGAGGATCAGCCGCTGTTGAGGCCTGTCAGCTCGATCATCGTCCTCTGGGCGCTTTATTTGCTGATAAAAGCTTTCATCATAAAAATATCGACCGAACTCGCCGTGACCAATAAAAGGATTATCTTTAAACGCGGACTGATCAGCCGCGATACCATGGAACTCAATCACGCCAAGATCGAAAGCATCCGCGAGGAACAAGGCGTCCTCGACAGAATGTTCGATTGCGGAACGCTGGTGATAGAAGGGACGGGCGGCGGACAGGAAGTTTTGAGAAATATCGATGCGCCCCTGACCTTCAAAAAACAGGCGCAGGCGGCAGCTGATCCGGCAGCGGCCAATGCCAAACCGTAAGCACATAAAACACAACTGGTTTGCGGGCTTGGCGCTGCTGGCTTGTTCGTTCGCGGTGGCGCAGACCGCGACTGCGGGTGACGCCACGCATTTGAGCTGGATACTGACGGGATCGAACGCCAATATCATCAACCGCGCCAACCCGTCGCTGGGCGGTTATCTGTTCAATACGCCAAAGGCCTATCTCACCGGCAAGGCGTGGGGCGATCAGGTGCAGGGGCCGAAGGGATATCACAGTTCATCCACTTTGAAATATACCAGCCTTGCTGATTTTGAGCGGGATCAGCAGAACGGCCACATTTCACCCGCCGTTCACACGGTCATTTACGACCCGGAAAAATGGCCGGAGACGCCGCCTGATGAACAGCAGAACCCCGTGGCTTCCATGAAGGAGTTCGCCAGCATAGCCCACGGCGCGGGCTTGCGCGTCATCATGACGCCCGCGCGCGACCTGGTACTGGTCCCCGGCGCCGCCTGCGCCAAGAAAAAAGGCGAAGACCTGAACATGGCCTTTATCCGCTGCAATATCGCCGGCGCGGCCTCGAAGGCGCCGGTGGATGTTTTCCAGCTGCAAAGCCAGGTCTCCGAAACGGACCCGGACGCTTACCGCAATTTTATCCTGAAAACGAAAGAACAGGCCGAGGCCGCCAACCCGAAGATAACCTTCCTCGCCGGATTCAGCACCTCGCCTGACAAGCACGCGGTCAGTGCCGACCAGCTCTGGGCTGCCTTTTCAGCCAGCCATGACATCGTGGCCGGTTACTACTTCACCATCTGCAATTCTTGCGCTGGCGAGATGGATACCGCGCAAGCCTTCCTGCAGAAAGTCCAGGCGGCGGGTTACTAATTACCCCCCGAAGGTGAAGGCATAGACTTCCAGCCCCGCCTGCGGGGACGTGATTTCGAGCAGGCCGTCTTTCGAGGCGGGCAGGCTGACCAGTTCATAAATGGTGTTGCGCGTCACGGTGACTGTGCTGCTCTTCACATTCTTGCCGGCGTTTTTCTTGTTGAGGGGGGTGCCATCAAGTTTGAGGCCGACCTTTACAGGCTTGCCGTCCGTGGTGCCCATGACCAGGAAAACTTTCTTCGCCATGAAATGCAGCTGCAGGACGGCGTTATTGTCCACGGCGACATCTTTCTCGGCTTCCACCCGCCACGGGCCCTGCAGCGTCCAGTGATGCAGGGGCACGGGGCTGCCGGCCTGGTAAGTGGCGGATACGTCATGCTGCTGCTCCGTTTTGCCGGCAAAGTTCGCGGCGCGCGCATAGCCGAGATAGGTTTCCTGCGTCTGTCCTTCCACGGAGGGGACGTCCTGCGGCGCGGCGGCGGCGGCTTTGCCCTTGAGGCCAAGCAGGTAGCGGATGTTGTTCTCCGTCACGTCGTATTTGCCTTCGCCGAAATGGGTATAGACGACCCGCCCGTCGCGGTCGATCAGGTAATGGGCTGGCCAGTACTTGTTGTTGAAGCTCTGCCATGTCTCGAGTTTGTTATCGAGCGCCACGGGATATTTGATGCCGCGTGCGATAACGGCGGTCTTAACGTTTTCAGCTTCCTTCTCGAACTCGAATTCCGGCGAATGGATGCCAATGATCACCAGCCCCTGACTACGGTATTTTTTGTCCCACGATGTTACGTAGGGCAGCGTCCGGACGCAGTTGATGCAGGAGTATGTCCAGAAATCGACCAGCACCACCTTGCCCTTCAGGTCGGCCATGGTGAGGGGCTTTGAGTTGATCCAGTCATGCAGGCCCACGAAGGCCGGGGCAGGATAGGGGGCATCGAGCGCATCCTCAAGCTGCAGGGCCGGCGCGAGAGGCGTATTTGTCGTCTGCTGCTGCACGGTGATGTTGCCCGTTGTAAACAACTGATCCAGGTTCGCCGCGAAGGCGATATACCCTACCGACAAAATGATGATAACGCCGAAAGCCCGCCGCAGTTCCTCGGTATGTTTGGTAAAAAACGAAAATTTGCCCAGCACGCTTCTGCCGACAAGCGCGATGGCCAGCATCGGCAGGCCTGCGCCGACCGCAAAAGAGACGATAACCGCGATAGCGGCCAGATTGGTTTGCTGTTTGATAACCTGCACCAGCACGACGGCCAGGATAGGCCCGGCGCAGGGTGTCCAGATAAGTCCGATCAGCGAGCCGATGACCATGCCGCTAAAGAATCCGTCTTTCCCCGGCTGTGCCACATTATTGCCAAAGGCGGCAGCACGCTGCGTCAGGCGGCTGAATACTTCTGACAATTTTGACGATACCAGCACCAGACCGAAGGCGAAGAGCAGCCATAAGGAAGCTGTTTTAATAACGTTGACATCGATATGCAGCGCTTGAACCAAACTGCGAGAAACAAGCGCGAAGACAGTGAAAGATAAAACAAAACCGGCGATAATTCCAAAGGGTCTTTTTTTGCCGCCATCAGCCGAGGCCGACAGCACAAGCGGCAGGACCGGCAGGATACAAGGCGAGGCAATGAGGAAGATGCCCTCGACAAATGCCGATCCAACTTCTATTAAACTCATATAGTTATTCCTTTTTGCTCTCGTCAGGTATGAAGTTCAGGGCTTCGCCGTTGTTGCAGTAGCGCAGGCCGGTCGGGGCAGGGCCGTCGTGGAAGACGTGGCCCTGATGGCCGCCGCAGCGGGCGCAGTGGTATTCGGTGCGCTCCATAAGCAGTTTGTTGTCGCTCTTGGTTTCGATATGCCCCGGAATGGTGTCAAAGAAGCTTGGCCAGCCCGTGCCGCTGTCAAACTTGAATTTTGACGGGAACAGTTCAAGCCCGCAGCCCGCGCAGACGAAGGTGCCGGTGCGGTGTTCCTTGTTGAGCGGGCTGCTGAAGGGGGCTTCCGTGCCTTCTTCGCGCAGGATGTCGAATTGTTTGGGTGTCAGCATTTTTTTCCACTCCTCGTCGGTTTTGGTGATTTTTGTAATGACATCGGCTGCCCATGAAATGCCGCGGGAGCCCATAAACATCAACGATACAGCCGCACAGGAGGCCGTCGCTATAAATTGCCGTCTTGTCTTCATGGTTTTCTCTCCACACCAAATTCTTTTAAGTGTATTATGTCCCAGAGATCAATATATTAATGGGAGTATTTTACCATGAAAAAGATTTTTCTAAAAACAATGAATTTGCTGCCGATGATGACCCTGGCCTGTGGCCTCGCACGCGCGGATGTGCCGACGCTGCCGGACGCCGCAATGGATACGGAAATAACAAGCTCTGCGGCCCCCAAAACTGAGACGATCGTTCTGGCCGGCGGCTGCTTCTGGGGCATACAGGCGGTGTTTCAGCACCTGAAGGGCGTGAGCCAGGCTGTCTCCGGCTATGCAGGCGGCGCGGCTAACACGGCCAAGTACGGTGAGGTGAGCACGGGCTCGACCGGACACGCCGAGTCAGTGCAGGTCACCTACGACCCCGCGCAGATCACGCTGGGCAAAATTCTCAAAGTTTATTTCTCCGTGGCGCACGACCCGACAGAGCTGAACCGCCAGGGGCCGGATACGGGCACGCAATACCGCTCGGAAATTTTCTTCACTACGCCGGAACAGGAAAAAGTCGCCAAGGCTTATATTGCGCAGTTGCAGCAAGCGAAAGCCTTTTCATCACCCATCGTCACAAAGGTAAGCCAGCTGCAGGGGTTTTTTCCGGCCGAGGATTACCACCAGAACTACGCCACGCTCCACCCGGATAATCCCTATATCGAGATTAATGATTTGCCGAAGGTGGCTAATCTCAAGAAGAACTTTCCGGAGCTTTATGTGGGGAAGTAGAAGGTTTGTTGTCTACTCAATCGCTTCTCTCCATGCAGAAAGTCCTTCGTTAAATCGTTGCTTTACATTAGAGGCAAAGCGATTTTCTTTATCCATCTTTTCTGCATCGCCCAATGTCCATTCGTATTTAATTCTAAGTCCGGGACATATGTTCATTGTTGTTCTCTTGGTATCTTTAAAGTGTTTGTTGAAATCGGCGCGGTCGTTTTCAGAGGCCAATCCTGCGTGGATTAGGTTATCAAACGCCTTAAGAAATCCACTCTTATTATCCCCTGCATTAGTCTGAAAATGCTGTTGCATTTGCTTCAGCCAGTATCCCATATATTCTTTTAGATGGACCTTTTGAGTCAGCTCACCCGTCGTTTTCATACAACCCTTCGCCATAGCTGAAAGATGTAAATTGGGTTCGACACTCCATCCCTTTTTCTCTGCGAGAGCAAGGGCGTTTTCGACAAATTGAGAATGGTAAAAATTCTTTGCTTGTCCAATAGTATCGGCTGGAAATAAACTCAGTATAATTTTCTTGGGTGCATCTTCATATTCCAGGTACCCAAAGCGAGCAATCTTTCCATGGCCAAAATCAAGTCTGTTGCCCTCTGTGGACCCCATCTTGCTCTGACTCAGTATCTGATTGCAAAGGGCTTGTATTCGGATGCTGTTACCATTGCATCTGTCCAGCGTTGAATATGGACACAAACTTGGAAACTTCTCCTCGACGTACTCTAGAAACTGTCTTGCGACCTGTTCGTCAGCCCCCGAAGCATATGGCTTTCGATTAAGCGAAAAATTTCTTCAATCAACTTGTTCCATTTTATCTCGACGACTTTTTTGTCGAAGCTGTCAGATGCCCTGATTGTTAAATCTTTTTCATTCGCCGCACCAATTTTTGCCTCAAAGACAAGCCTGTCGCCAGTATTATATTCGACCACAGCATCAAAGCGTCTTCCTTTCTCGGTCGTAGAAGTAGCTTTTTCGACGGAAGCCGGTGTTCCTGTTAACAGGACAAGAACATTTCGGATTTCTTCCGGGCCGCTCCTGATAGCCTTTGTCTCTTCCAGGGTAATGCTACACCCCTGTAAATCAATAAATGCGGGAAAGTTCTCGATCTGCTCACGCACCATGTGAACTAATTGCGCGTGAGCAACAGGACAAAGTCTCAGTAGGGCAAAAACCGCGCGGGTAAGAGATGTTTCATGATGTGATACATCTCCCGTGTAGGGAAAAAAATAGTTGAGGTAATGCTGGGACATAAAACTCCTAATTGAACATGATCACCGCCAGGAGGTGCTGATGTATTTCTTTTATTTGAGGAAAGCCACCCATGTTGCAACCTTGTTCGTTTTGCTAAGGCCATCTACTTCTTTTTCAATGTCACGAACGGTTGCAATGGTTCTACCAGAGCTATCTCTTATGTTGCCTGAACTATCAAGCTCAGCAACACAACTGCCGCTTTGATTTCTAAATTTTTGACCATCTATCTCAAGTATTCTAGAGCCGCTTTTATCACGGATGACCGATCCATCTATCTCGCCAACACGATTTCCTGAATGATCTCTAATATCTTTTCCATCAATTTTTAATGTCGTCATTAAAATGTATCCTTTCGAACCTTGTTTGAGCGCGCGCCACTTAAAAAAGTAATCTTGTCTTGTTACAGTAGGTATCCTGCTAGGACAAGAAAAAATTACCTTTTCACACACACAAACGCCTTAAACCCATCCTCATCCCCCAAAACATCCACCCGTCCAAACAACGCCCCCAGCGTCTTCTCATACGGCAGATGCCTATTGGCGACGAGGTATAGGCGGCCATCCGGTTTCAGCGACCGGGCGGCGGTGGTGATGATGGCCTGGCCGATGGCGGGGAGGGCGTGGGTGCCGTCGTGGAAGGGTGGGTTCAGGAGGATCGCGTCGAAAGGACCGGGCTTTACATCAGGATGAGTGAGGTCGGTCCACAATGTATCAACGGGCAGGTCAGGATGCTGGCTCCTCACATTCCGCCGCGCGATATCAACGGCGCGGGCATCAATGTCCACCAGCGTCAAACGCTTAATGTTTTTCGACACAGCCAAAGCCTGCAGCGACAAATATCCCCAGCCACAGCCGAAGTCGGCGATGCTGCCGTTTAAATCCGGCGGCAGGTGGCGGGCGAGCAGGGCGGAGCCTGTATCCACTTTGTTCCAGCCGTGTAGGCCGGGGCGGGAGAGTATGTCACTATTTAATATGTGTTGTTCCTGTCCCTGCGCAAACCAGCTCTCCGCCAGCGCACGGTTCCAGCCGCTATCAACTGAAGCAAAAACCACGCGCGCCTTGTGTTTGCTTTCTGCGTGCGGAGAAAGTCCCAGTTCTTCAAACAATCCCTCGAGCCTTTTGCCGCCTGCATCGTTAGGCGCGGCAGCGAGGATCGTGCCGCCTTCCGCGGCAGAGCGCACAGCCTGCGCCAGAAGATACTGTGCTTCCGTCATGTCTTTGCCAGGCAGAACCCATACCGTGTTAAATTTCCCATCAGGAGAATCGCTTGTAACCTTAAAACCCGCCTCTATCAGTGGTTTAGCCTTGTCGTACCTGTGCTGAACCAATACCGGCGCAAAAAATTCCTTCAGGATAGTTGGATTCTCGGCATTCAAAAAAAGCAAACGAGATTCGGGTATTGGCCCTTCAATCAGGCCTTTTCGATAGGGGAACAGTAATGTTTCTGTAATGTAATCCATTGATATTACTATATAATCCAAAATAATAATATTACCTACAAATTTTAATAAATTAGCAACGCTATTCTGTCAATATTAACCAAAATAGAATAATATGGAATATGAGGGAAATATGAAATACATTGGAGAGAATATCGTGGTGGGGCACGTTCTTTCAAAATTACTGACAACAACGGCGATGGTGACCTTGATGGCAGGGTTCACATCGAACGCAGCATTTGCCATAACATCAACAACAACACCGCACTGGGGCAGCGTCGTTGCGGGTAGCGCCACCATCAGCCGCCCATCCACAGGCAACCTGATCATCGACCAGAGCTCGGCGCGCGCGGTCATCAACTGGAATTCTTTTAATGTAGGCACCAACGCCACGGTGAACTTTGTACAGCCGGATGCGAACGCCCTGACGGTAAACCGTGTGACGGGCTCCTCGACAAGCCCGGCGCAGATCCTCGGTACATTAAAGTCAAACGGTCAGGTAATGATCCTTGACCAGAACGGCGTGCTGTTCGGCAGCAACGCCACTATTAATGTCGGCGGCATCGTCGCCTCGACCGGCGATGTGAGCAACACGCAGGTCATGTCCGGCACGAGCAGCATAGATATTTCAGGCATCGGCAACGGCTCCGTCATCAACCAGGGCCAGATTACGGCCGCGCAGGGCGGTCTTGTCGCCTTGGTCGCGCCGCATGTGGCCAACAGCGGCACCATCACGGCCAATCTGGGCCGTGTTGAACTTGCCGCCGGCAGCGCCGTGACGGTCGATCTCTACGGCGACAGCCTCGTGTCGCTGGCTGTGAACGGCCCTGTCGCCAATGCATTGGTGGAAAACTCCGGCACCATCGCGGCTGATGGCGGCCGCGTTGCGCTGACGGCCCACGCCGCACAGGGCATTGTTAATAATGTCATCAACATGACAGGGATTGTGCAGGCCAACACGGTCGGCGAGCAGGGCGGCGAGATCGTCCTTGACGGGGGCAATGCGGGCGCCGTGAATGTTTCCGGTCAGGTCAATGCAACGGGCGGCGCTGTCGGTGGCCGCGTCGATATCTCGGGCAACCAGATAGCCCTTAATGATGCACAGATTAATGTCTCCGGCACCAACGGCGGCGGCCAGGTTTATGTCGGCGCCGGACCGAACGGTACTATGAATGGAACCACAAATCAGGCAGACGTGACAAACGTATCCGCGGACACGGTTATCAATGCAGATGCGACCGATAACGGCAACGGCGGCGCGGTCGTCATCTGGGGCAACCAGACAAATAATTACTCCGGCACGACATCCGCGCGCGGCGGCGCTAACGGCGGTAATGGCGGCATGGTTGAAGTTTCCACGGGCGCCGGCGTCAATTATGCGGGCATGGTCAACACGACGGCCGCGAACGGCTACGTCGGCGAACTGCTGATCGACCCGACGAACGTTTCCATCGGCAACGGCCCCCAGCAGATCAACGGCACCTTCCTGAATGCGCAGCAGATTGCGAATAACCTTGTCGTTACCTCGATTACCGTCCAGGCGACCGGCCAGATCAGCATCGTTAATAATTCTGACCTGTCGACAAGCCTGAACGGCACGCCGCACTTCAACCTTTCGCTGATCGCCCCGACCCTGAACTTTAATAACAGCCTGAACATGGCAGCGGCGGGCAACCTTCTCCTGACAACGAACACCATAAACCTGAATGCCAAGATTACCTCGGGCGGAACGACGATTGACCCTTCACGCGTCACCGGCACAGCCACCCATGTTAATGTCCTCAGCAACGCCGCCAGCATCCAACAGGGCATGGATATTGCCTCGGCGTCATCGCCTGTTACCGTTCAGGTCAGCCCAGGACAATATAATGAAAACCTGACCATCAACAAAGCCGGCCTGACCCTGACAGGCAACGACGGCACGGCGGTCGCCGGCGCTGACCCGAACGCGCCGGAAATTTTCGGCACCGTTGCGGGCGGCAATATCATTACTGTCACGGCTAATAACGTGACGGTTGATGGCCTGCACCTGAATTCACAAGTGGCCAATGGCACCTTGACGGACAGTGTTAATGGCATTTATGCGAACGGTGTCGACAGCCTGACCATCAGCAACATGACTCTTGAAGGGTTTGCCGCCTCGGGCATATCCACGCCTGTGTCCACTAATGTTACGCTGAACGCAATCCAGTATTCCGCTGAATACGTCGCGGCTGCAACCGCTGCACAAGCAGCAGCAGCCGCCGCCGCCGCCGCCGCCGCTCAAGCCGATGCTAATGATGCAGCGGCAACGACCGCCGCCGCCGCTGCTGATGCCGCTGCGCAGGCCGCCGCTCAGGCTGCAACGGCAGCCGCCGCTCAGGCTTCGACAACGGCCGCCGCAGCAACGGCTGCCAACAATACTTCGCAGACCGCTACCACTGCCGCCACACAGGCCGCCGCTAATGATGCTACGGCGCAGGCTGCCAATACCGCTGCGCAAACCGCCAACAATACGGCACAAACGGCTGCCAGCACCGCTTCCGCACAGGCTGCAACTGCGGCCGCCGCGCAGACGGCGGCCAGCACGACTGCCCAAAATGATGCCGCCGCCGCCACACAGGCTGCTAACAATGATGCCGCCGCACAGGCCGCTGCAACTGCGGCACAAACGGCTGCAACAATCGCCACACAGGCTGCTACTACTGCTTCGACGCAGGCTGCCGCTGCTGCTGCCGCGCAGGCCGCCGCCGCCGCCGCCGCGCTAAATGATGCTAACGCCGCCGCGCAAGCTGCCGCCGCTGATGCGGCTGCCCAGGCTGCAACCGCCGCCGCACAAACGGCTGCCGCAAATGCCACGCAGGCTGCCAACACTGCCGCGTCCCAGGCCGCCGCCGCTGCTGCTGCCCAGGCTGCCGCAACTGCCACCGCACAGGCAGACGCAACCGCCGCCACACAAGCTGCTGCCAATGCCGCCTCTCTGGCCGCCGCCGCAACCGCCGCACAGGCCGCCGCCGTTACCGCTTTTAATAATGCAAAGGCCGCAGACCTTGCTTCTATAAAGAGTAAAGAAGAAGCTGCCTTTGCCGAGGCGAAACAGGATAAAGTTGCCGCTCAAGCCAATGAAGAAGCCATGAAGGATGCCACACAAGCCGCGAATAAAGCTGCGATAGAAGCTGCCCAGGATGCCGCACAGGCTGACCGTATTGCTGACCGTCCCGGCGCGACAGCCGCCCAGAAGGCCGCAGCCAAGGCGG
>Ga0206948_1235_pt1 | contig 11115 bp, 12 predicted proteins | sample Alteio_BWOrgHeat_FD_153236 | JGI IMG/M metagenome (GOLD analysis project Ga0206948, IMG submission 153236) | Enriched cells from forest soil in Barre Woods Harvard Forest LTER site, Petersham, Massachusetts, United States -... | ecosystem: Environmental > Terrestrial > Soil > Temperate forest > O... | reverse complement strand
AGCTTCCATTCTGGAAGACATGGAAGTACTTGGAGTCGCTCTGGCGCGTGCCTTCTCCGGAGACGGCTTCGGTGGCGCGGAGTTCGAGGTCCCCGAGCATCAGCTTGGAGTTCGAGTCAGTAGACTGTGCGGACGATGATTTCGCGGCGGTCGCTGGATCCGACGTCGGCGCAGCAGTCGCGGACGAAGAATCGGACTTCGGAGCGGGTGTGGTGTCCTGTTTCGCAACGTCAGTTGAAGACGCTGGCGAGGCAGCCACGGGCTCGGTCTTCGCTACCGTCTTCATCTGCGGCACGGCGAACTCTGTGCATTGATCGGCGGTGAGACTCTTGTGGACGCTCACGTTGAAGAATGCGGACGAGAAGTCGGTGTTGGCGAAGCTGGTCTCGGGCAGTTCGACGGCGGCGAGGGCGACTCCGCCGGGCTGCACGAAGTTCATCGCGATTGGATTCGAAGCCAGCAGTTCGGTAGCAGCGTTGCCGGTCTCAATCGCATAGCGGCGCGGATATTCGAAGGTGACGCCGTAGGTCTTGTCGGCATAGTTCACGGTTGCGGGCTTCCTGTGCACAACTTTCTTGGGCGCCGGAGTGGTCGCAGCCTGCATGACAGGTGCTGGCATGGACTGGACCGGGACCGGCGGCTGCGTGACAGGAATCTGGTTGTTTGAGCTTACGGGCTTCGGCTTATCTTTGTCACTGGAACAGCCGACGGTTACGGAGCAGATGATCAGGACAGCGGCGAAAACGAGTGCGCTGGTGTTCTTGCCCCAGGTGGGTGCAATTGTGCCCCAGGCTACGGAACTGGTTTCTTTCATGGAACGAACTGCATTGATGCGGGTCATTGTGGTTGCCTCCTGCCGACTAGCGGCACTCTCAGGAATGCACGGCGGGCTCCAGAAAAGAGCCCGTTGATTTGGCGGGAGTTAGAGGCGTGAGCGGCGAAACACGGCGTGGGGCGCGGGATACGGTGTGGGGCGGAGGACACGGGGGATCAGAGACTCAAAAGCAAAAATCCCCACTTCTCACAAAGAACGCGAGAAATGGGGCGCCCAGAACCTCGGTGAAGTCAGCTAATATTCTTAGGCGGTGACGATCTCAGCGACAACTCTGTACCGGCCGGTGGGGCAGGCTGAGATGGATCTCATTCGGGCCAGCCGGTTCCGTGAATTTCCTCCGCGGCTGCCGGAACAGCCGATTTTCTATCCCGTGTTGACGGAAGAATATGCAACCCAGATTGCGCGCGATTGGAATACCAGGGATGAACGCTCAGGATTCGCGGGGTATGTTTTGCGATTCCGGGTGCGGTCGGATTTTCTTCAGAAGTACGATGTGCACGTTGTGGGAAGTTCGGGGCATCGCGAATACTGGATTCCCGCGGGGGATTTGCCCGGGTTGAACGCGAGTGTCGTCGGGAAAATCGAGATCGTGTCGGAGTTTCACGGGCAGTGATGGGGGAACAAAATCCGCACTTCTCGCGCCAAGAACGCGCGAGAAATGGGGCACCCGAAAAAGTAGAGGAGAGGCAATGAGCTGTGTCATGGCTGGGATGTGGTGGAGATGCGTTTTGTGTTTGGTTTTGCTAATGGCTTCGGGCGTGGGCTGGGCGCAGGGTGCGGCTCACGCTCCTGAGAAGATCGTTATTGACACCGATATTGGCGATGACGTGGACGACGCGTTTGCGCTGGCGCTGGCGGTGCGAAGTCCGGAGCTGCAGGTTTTGGGTGTGATGACGACGTTTGGCGATACCGAGGCGCGGGCGAAGATTGTGGATCGGTTTTTGGCAGAAGTGGGACGGGCGGAGATTCCGGTGTTGGCGGGGAAAGCGGCGGCGACGAAGAATACCATGTCGCAGCGGAAGTATGGAGAGGGCGGGCATTTCACGAAGGCCTCGCATGCCGATGCGGTGGAGTTTTTGCTGGAGCAGATTCGGAAGTATCCGGGGGAGATCACGCTGATTGCGATTGGGCCGCTCATGAATGTGGGAGCGGCGATCGATAAGGATGCGGCGACGTTTCGGAAATTGAAGCGGGTGGTGATGATGGGCGGGTCGGTGCGGCGGGGATATGGAGATTTGGGGTATACCGCGCCAGTTGCTCCGATGCCGGAGTGGAATATTTTGAATGACGTGGCTTCGGCACAAAAATTGTTTGCGGCGGGAGTTCCTCTGTTTGTGATGCCGCTGGATTCGACTCAACTGAAAATGGATGAAGTCAAACGGGCGTTTCTGTTCAGCCAGGGGACGGCGGTTACCGACCAACTCACGGTGTTGTATCACTTGTGGGGGCAGGAAACGCCGACGTTGTTTGATCCCATGACGGTGGTGTTTGTGTTGCGACCGGAGTTGTGTCCGGTACAGGGGTTGCATATTCGGGTGGACGAAAAAGGATTCACGCGTGAGGAACCGGGGGCGGTGAATGCGCAGGTTTGTCTGGAGTCGAATGCGGAGGATTTCTTCAGGTTCTATTTGAGGGAGGTTGCGGGAGTTTCCCGGTGATGTCGTGACAAGTCAGAATCGTGAAATCAGAATCTGTGAAGTCAGAATCTGTGAAATCAGAATCTGTGAAGTCAGAATCTGTGAAAGTCAAAATCCCCACCCTCTCGCAAAATACGCGAGAAGGGTGGGGCAGCCTCATCCATCCTGAGATCCTCTGAGTCCCTTATAATCAAAAGATTCTTTATGGCTGCCATTCTGGAGCGGATAGTTGCGGCTACTCGGGCGCGGGTGGCGGAGGCCAAGCGGGGCGCGGATCTGCGCGAGTTGGAGCGACGGGCGGAACGGCATGTGCCGCGCGGGTTTCGGCGGGCGCTGGAGGCGAGGAGTCGCGAAGGAGTGGCGGTGATTTCGGAGTTGAAGAAGGCTTCGCCATCGAAGGGGCTGATTCGGGCGGAATTTCATCCGGCGGAGTTGGCGCGGGAGTTGGAAGCGGCCGGAGCGGCGGCGCTTTCGGTACTCACGGATGAGGAATTCTTTCAGGGATCGCTGGGGAATTTGCGGGAGGCTTCTGGGGCGGTTGCGATTCCCTGCTTGCGTAAGGATTTCATGGTCGATGAGTTTCAGTTGGTGGAGGCGCGGGCGAATTGCGCCGATGCGGTGCTGCTGATTGTGGCGGCACTGTCTGAGGGAGAATTGACCTCGCTGGCGGCGGGGGCTCGGCGGTCCGGGCTCGACGTGTTGTGTGAAGTGCATGAAAGCGAGGAGTTGCAACGGGCCTTGGATGTGGGATGCGATCTGATTGGGGTGAATACGCGGGATCTGCGGACGTTTAAGGTGGATTTGGAGACGGCGTTCCGCCTGGCGCAGGAAATCCCTGTGGGTGTGGTGCGGGTGGCGGAGAGCGGAATCCATTCTGCCGAGGATGTAGCGCGGTTGCGGGCGGCGGGATATGACGCGTTTCTGGTGGGGGAGTCGTTGATGCGGGCGGCGTCTCCGGGTGAGGCGTTGAGGGAGATGATGCGGGTGCCGAGCGGGGCGCAACGAGTTCCGAGTGGGCGGTAGGCGTTCTACTGGTCGAGGGGGAAAGCAGGGTCCTCTCCGGTCTTTTCAGACCGGTTTGGAATGACAAAACTCTTGAGAGATGCGGGAAATGGGGCACCCGGCGAAACGAGATCCCCGCTCAGGATCACGGTTGAGTCCATGAATTTACCAGCTACTGACAACTGGCCACTGGCTACTGCGTTATGACTTGGGTGAAGATTTGCGGGATGACGAATCTGGAGGACGCGCTCGTGGCGGTGGAGGCGGGGGCGGACGCAGTGGGGTTTGTGTTTTATGAGAAGAGTCCGCGGTGCGTGACGGTGGAAGTGGCGCGGGAGATTGTAGGGAAGTTGCCTTCTGAAGTGGAGAAGGTGGGGGTGTTTGCGGGCGATAGCTTGGCTAAGGTCGCTGAGATTGGAACTGGCGTGGGTTTGGACTCGCTTCAGGTTTACCCGCTGTCAACTCCGAAGAGTATCGGTGCCGCGGTGGACCCGGACTTACCAAAACAAAATAGACTCTACTTCGCGTTCCCAATGGAGAAGCTTGTGAGCGCTGACCACGCAATAACTGTGGACGTACTGAGAAGGCATGGAAATTCTTTTGTGGCCATACTTCTTGATTCCGGTGGCACCAAGCAGCCCGGAGGCACCGGCCTGACGTTCGATTGGAACGAGGCTGTACCTGTCATGGCCAGGTTGAGTCAAACTGAAAAGGTGGTCATCGCCGGCGGTCTAACGCCTCGGAATGTTAGCGAAGCGATAACTATTCTTAGGCCTTGGGGAGTGGATGTGGCTTCTGGAGTTGAGGCGCGGCCGGGGAAGAAGGATGCGGAGAAGGTGCGGGCTTTTGTGCGGGCGGTGCGGGAGATCGATCGGAAGAGTGTCTGAGGTTTGCTGCGGCAGATCACAGCAGGTTCCTCACCGGGCTTTCAGCCCGGTTCGGAATGACAAAGACGTTAAGTTGAGATGCGCAACAACTAAAGTTCGGAATGGCAACGGTTAGAAAGATGGCAACGGTTAGAAAGATGGCTACGGTTCCGCGGACTACCAAAGTCAAAATCCCCACCCCTTCGACAGGCTCAGGGCAGGCTCTGGCGCGAAAGGCGCGACAAGGGTGGGGCACACACGCTTCTGTTCCAGCGAGCGAGCCGGGGAGGTTTGGGGTTTATGGCGGGCGATATGTTCCCGAGACGCTGATGGCGGCGCTCGAAGAGTTGGAGCGCGAGTATGAGCGAGCGAAGCGGGATAAGAAATTTCAGGCGCGGCTCACGGAGTTGCTTGCGACTTATGCGGGGCGTCCGACGCCGTTGTTTTTTGCGCGGCGGCTTACCGAGAAGTTGGGCGGGGCGAAGATTTATTTGAAGCGCGAGGATTTGCTGCATACCGGGGCGCACAAGATCAATAACTGCCTGGGGCAGGGGCTGCTTGTGGAGCGGATGGGGAAGCATCGCGTGATTGCGGAGACTGGCGCGGGGCAGCATGGCGTGGCGACGGCGACGGTGTGCGCGCTGCTGGGATTTGAATGCGTCGTGTACATGGGGACCGAGGACATGCGGCGGCAGGAGTTGAATGTGTTCCGCATGCGGCTGCTGGGGGCGGAGGTGCGCGGGGTGTCGTCGGGATCGCGGACGTTGAAGGATGCGATTAACGAGGCGATGCGCGACTGGGTCACGAATGTGCGGACCACGCATTATTTGTTGGGGAGCGTGCTGGGGGCGCATCCGTATCCGACGATGGTGCGGGACTTTCATCGGGTGATTGGGCGGGAGGCGCGGGCACAGATTTTGAAGGCTGAAGGGAAGTTGCCGGCGGCGATTATTGCTTGCGTGGGTGGGGGATCGAATTCGATCGGGATTTTCTACGATTTCCTTAACGATAAGAAAGTTCGGTTGATTGGTGTGGAGGCAGGGGGGCGCAGCGAGAAACTGGGGGATCACGCGGCGCGATTTCGGGGAGGATCGCCGGGAGTTTTGCAGGGGACTTATTCTTATGTGCTGCAGGATTCGGGAGGGCAGATTGCGCTGACGCACTCGGTGTCGGCGGGGCTGGATTATCCGTCGATTGGGCCGGAGCACGCGGCGCTACGGGATGCGGGGCGGGCGGAGTATGTGCCGGCGTCGGATGCGGAGGCGCTGGCGGCTACCACTTTGCTGGCTCGGACCGAGGGAATTATTCCGGCACTGGAGTCGGCGCATGCGGTGGCCGAGGTGGTGAAGCGTGCGCCGCGCTTGAAGACATCTGACATCGTGATTGTGAATGTGTCGGGGCGCGGGGATAAGGATATTGGGATTATGCGGGAGAACCTGGAGATCGATTGATGATCGATGATTGATGATTGATGATTTTTGATTGCTGATTGCTGATTGAAAAACCAACAGGACGCCTTTGACTTTCATTCAGCAATCAGCAATCAACAATCATCAATTAGCAGTTTTATTATGCCTCTCACCTTCCACAAAAAGCCGGCGCTGGTCGCGTACGTCACCTGCGGGGATCCGGATCTCGCGACTACGCGGGAGATCGTTCTCGCGGCGATTGAGGCTGGGGCGGATGTGATTGAGTTGGGGGTGCCGTTCAGCGATCCGGTGGCGGATGGGCCAGTGATTCAGCGGGCCAGCGAGCGGGCGTTGAAGCATGGGACGTCGCTGGCGCAGGTGTTGACGCTGGCGGCGGAGGTGCGGGTGCAAGCGCAGTCGACGGGGCTGATTGTGTTTTCGTATCTCAATCCCATCTTGCGGATGGGGATGGAGAAATTCTGCAAGGTGGCGCGGGCTGCGGGCGTGGACGGAGCGCTGGTTACGGATTTGCCGGTGGAAGAGGCGGGGGAATATTTGCGGGCGATGCGGGAGTATGATCTGGCTCCGGTGTTTCTGGCGGCGCCGACGAGCCCGGATGAGCGGCTGAAGCGGATTGCGGAGGCCTCGCGGGGATTTGTGTATGCGGTGTCGCGGACTGGCGTGACGGGGGCGCGGCAGGAACTGGCGGAGGATGCACGGAAGCTGGTGAAGCGGCTGCGGCGCGCCACAAAGTTGCCGGTCGCGTTGGGATTTGGGATTTCGACGGCGGAGCAGTTTGCGGAAGTAGGGGAGTTTGCGGATGCGGTGGTGGTGGGCAGTGCGATTGTGGAGACTGTGGAGCGGAATCGGGGGCGGGAGGCGGCGGCCGTGGAGGAGTTTGTGAGGAAGCTGTCACCGATTACTGCTGAGAGTTCGATAGCGGCTCGGTAGGATTTCTGGTGGTTACAAGAATCCCCACTTCTCGCGCAAAGTGCCCGCGAGAAATGGAGCACCCAGGGTTCGATGTGCTCGGGTTCGATGTGCTCGACCAGGAAGTCAGAATCCCCACCCTGTCGCACAGGACGCGACAAGGGGTGGGGCACCCGTGATCTAGGGGCTTATGGATATCGAGGATTGGCGTAAGAAAATCGATGAGCTGGACCGGAAGCTGGTGGAGCTGATCAGCGAGCGGGCGCGGGCTGCGGTGGAGATTGGAAAGCTCAAGCGCGATACTTCGCTGCCGATCTATGAGCCGGATCGGGAGCGGGTTGTGTTTGCGAATGTGCAGGAGGCGAATCGGGGGCCCCTGCCGGGGAGGGATCTGGTGCGGATTTATGAGCGCATTATCGACGTGATGCGGAACGTGCAGAGGGAAGAGATTGTGACCAAGGCGGAAGAGAGCATCGGCGATGCAGAGCAAAAGCAGGTTCCTCGCTTTCGCTCGGAATGACAAGACTTTTGGTTAGCTGGAAGCTAAGAGCTAGGAGCTGTTTTCTATGATTGTGGCGATGCAGGAAGGCGCGGATGAGGCGCTGATTCAACAAGTGATTGAACAGCTGGTGAAGATGGGATTTGAAGTGCACCGCTCGACGGGGGCGCGGATGACCGTGCTGGGCGCGGTGGGGTCGGGGATTGATTTCGAAATCCGCAACCTGGAATTGCTGCCGGGGGTGCAGGAAGTCCATCGCATCAGCTCGCCGTACAAGCTGGCGGGGCGAAGTTTTCGTCCGGAGGGAACGATTGTCAAACTGGCGAACGGAATTGATGTTGGTGGGAATGAAATCATCGTGATGGCGGGGCCGTGTTCGGTCGAGACGCGGGAGCAGATTTTTTCCACGGCGGAGGCGGTTGCGAAAGCTGGAGCGAAAGTGTTGCGGGGCGGGGCATTTAAGCCGCGGAGTTCTCCTTATTCGTTTCAGGGGCATGGGGAAGATGCGCTGAAATTGCTGAAAGAGGCGGGAGAGAAATTTAAGCTGCTGGTGATCAGCGAGGTGATGGAGATTTCGCAGATTCCGATGATGCTGCCGTACGTCGACATTCTGCAGGTGGGGGCGCGCAACATGCAGAACTTTAATCTGCTGCGCGAACTAGCGAAGGTCCGGAAGCCGGTGTTGCTGAAGCGCGGGATTGCCGCGACGTTTGAGGAGTTGCTGCTGTCGGCGGAATACATTATGGCGGGCGGGAATTACGATGTGATTCTGTGCGAGCGCGGGATCCGGACGTTCGAGACTTATACACGAAACACGATGGATATTTCGGCGATTCCGATTATTCACAAGCTGTCGCATTTGCCGATGACTGCGGATCCTTCGCATGGAACGGGGCGGCGCGATAAAGTGGCGCCGATGGCGCGGGCCTCGGTGGCGGCGGGAGCGGATGCCCTGCTGATCGAAGTGCATTGCGACCCGAATAAGGCGTGGTCGGACGGGGCGCAGTCGCTGTTTCCGGAGCAGTTCGCGAAGCTAATGGATGAGCTGAGGATGATTGCACCAGCGGTGGGCAGAAAGATATAGAGGATTGAGTCATTGAGTGTGCGCCATTGAGTGATTGACTGTTGGGACAAATGGCTCAGTGACTCAATCTCTCAATGGCTCAATTTTCTTATGGCGATTCGTCAAATCACGATTATTGGGACTGGGCTGATTGGCGGGTCGCTGGGGCTCGCGCTGCGGAAGAAGAAATTTGCCGGGCGGATTGTGGGGTGCGATCGCGAGGGCACGCTGGAGCGTGCGCGGATGTGTGGCGCCATCGATGATGGGACGGTGAATCCGGGCGACGCGGTGCGCGGTTCGCAGGTGGTGGTGCTGGCGACGCCGGTGCTGGCGATTGTGGATTTGATTGAGCGCATCGGGCCCGTGCTTCCTGCGAAGGCTCTGCTTACCGACGTGGGCAGCACGAAAACTGCAGTGGTCGAGCGCGCGGTGCAAGTGTTTGGCAAGAATGCCGGGAAGCGGTTTCTGGCGGGGCATCCGATGGCGGGGAAAGAGATGAGTGGAGTGGACTATGCGGATGCGGATCTGTTCCATAGGGCGGTGTGGTTTCTGTCTCCGCTGCCCGGACAGACTTTGAACGAGGGACTGTTCGCGGAGTTTGTCGGATGGATTGATGCGATCGGGTCGCGGATCGCGATGCTGCCGGCGGAGGAGCATGACCGGCTGTGTGCTTGGATCAGCCATGTGCCGCAGATGATTTCAACGGCGCTGGCGGCGGCACTGGTGGAGGAGTTTGGCGATGAGGCTCCGCTGCTTCCGGCCGGTGGGCGAGCGCTGCAGGAGATGACGCGAATTTCGGCGAGTCCGTATTCGATGTGGCGGGATATCGCGATCAGCAACAAGGGGAATCTGGAGAAGGCGCTGTGGAAGGTGGAGCAGCGGTTGGCGCACATCCGGGAAAATCTGGCAACGCGGCAACTGGCGGAGGAGTTTGAACAGGCGCACCAGTTGCGGAAGATCCCCGGGAAGAAACGGTGATTGACATGTGATGCTATAATGTATCACATGAAAACCATGAGCGTTCGCGACCTGCGCTATCGTTTTCCGCAGATCGAGGCCCATCTGCGGGACGGAGAAGCGATTGCCATTACCAAGCGGAAGCGGGTAATCGCGAGACTGGTGCCGGAGCGTCCGGCGCCCCGCAAAGCTCCCGATTTCGGCGCCATGCTGAAGACTATTTACGGGAAGAGAAAGATGAAAGTAAGCGGAGCCGACCTGGTGGCGCAGCAGCGAGGCGAGCATTGAAGGTGTATGCCGACACCAGTTTCTTGGTTTCACTGTACTGTTTGGACGCGCATTCCGCTTCGGCCATCCGACAAGTCCGCCGCTCCAATCCCGCGATGATGTTGACGCCGCTCACCGAGTTGGAGCTGGCCAACGCGCTGGAGTTGCGCGTGTTCCGCAAGGAGGCTTCGTCGGCGGAGATTCGGGCGGCGCGCGCTGAATTGCAAAAGCACATTCAGAGCGGGTTTTTCTCCATGGTGGCGATGCCGGTCACCGTGCATGAGTTGGCGCAGCGAATCGCTTTTCGGCAAACTGCTGCAACCGGCGTGCGGACGCTGGACATCCTGCATGTCGCGAGTGCGCTCCTGCTGCGTGCTGAACGATTTTGGACTTTTGACGCACGCCAGGCGAAGCTGGCTGAGGATGAGGGACTGCGAGTACGCTAAAGTTAGAGTGTTTGTGAAAGACCCGGCCTGAGACATTATGAATAAAGTTGTGGCCAACGCGGATGAAGCGATCCGCGACGTGTTTGACGGCGCGACGATCATGATCGGCGGATTCGGCTTGTGTGGGATGCCGGAGAACCTGATTCGGGCGCTGGCGCGTAAGGGGACAAAGAACCTGCGGACCATCAGCAACAACGTTGGCGTTGATGGCGTGGGCAACGGGTTGTTGCTGGCGGCGGGGCAGATTGTGCATCACATTGGGACTTACGTGGGCGAGAACCGGCTGCTCGAGGAGATGGTGTTGAAGGGGACGATCCGGCTCGATCTGGTGCCGCAGGGGACGTTTTCCGAGCGGATTCGCGCGGGGGGCGCGGGGATTCCGGCGTTCTACACTCCGACTGGCGTGGGGACGATGGTTGCCGACGGTAAGGAGACGCGCGAGTTCGATGGGCGCACTTACGTGATGGAGCGCGGGTTGACGGCTGACTTCGCGTTCGTGAAAGCGTGGAAGGGTGACCGGCAGGGGAATTTGGTGTATCGAAAAACCGCACGGAATTTTAATCCCATGATGGCGACGGCGGCTCGCGTTACGATTGCTGAAGTGGAGCATCTGGTTGAGGTCGGTGAGTTGGATGGGGATGCGATTCATACGCCTTCGATTTATGTGAAACGGATTGTTCGGGGAGAGTTGTACGAGCGGAGGATTGAGCGCAGGACGGTGCGGAAGGCCGTCATTGGTCACTAGTCGCTGGTCGTTGGCAAGAGCTCGATGGAGACAACGCCTTTCGCCAACGACGAACGACTAACGAACCGATGGTGATTAAGCCAGTCAGAGATGTCGACCAGCGCGAGCGTGAGGAAGAGCTAGGGCATCGGGAGAACTCCCTCCGGCATTAGGGATGGCTCTGAGGATCACGGGGTCCTTCGACTGCGGTTTGCTTCGCTGTTCGCGAAGCAAAATCCTCGCTCAGGATGACAGCGTAGTGGGAGTAAGGGTCAACGACGAACGACGAACGACCAACGACCAACGACGAACGACCGATATGAACAAGCCTGGCAAAGACGTCGATAAGCGTGAACGCATCGTGCGGCGGATTGCGCGGGAGTTGCGCGATGGGTTTTATGTGAACCTGGGGATTGGGATGCCTACGCTGATTGCGAATCACGTGCCGGCGGGAATCGAAGTCACGCTGCAGTCGGAGAA
>Ga0206948_1177_pt1 | contig 11163 bp, 16 predicted proteins | sample Alteio_BWOrgHeat_FD_153236 | JGI IMG/M metagenome (GOLD analysis project Ga0206948, IMG submission 153236) | Enriched cells from forest soil in Barre Woods Harvard Forest LTER site, Petersham, Massachusetts, United States -... | ecosystem: Environmental > Terrestrial > Soil > Temperate forest > O... | reverse complement strand
CATTACGTCTGAGCCGAAACCTTCGGTGAAAAAGATCGGCAGCAAACCGGCAATGATGACCGATACGGTCATCAGTTTGGGACGCACGCGCATAACCGCCGAAATATGCACCATCCACCTCAATCTCGCCGTTGAGCGTTTCGCCCTTCATGCTGTTGCTGATCGCCTCGCGGATTTTATGGCTTAGAACATAAGCGGTCTTATATTGAACGTCTAAATCACGGCTCAGTTGCAAGGCGCTGTGTCCCTTCGCCCCGTTGACGAAGATCGCAATCGCAGCAAGGATGTCACGCAGGGGCAGCTTGTGGCTGGCGAAGATCGTGTCCGTCGTTACGCTGAACTGAGCTTCGCAGCCCTTGCACTTGAAGATACAGCGTTTGGTATATGTATAAACCGACACGCAGCCGCAGCGCGGGCAGAAAGGCTTGCCCTCGTTCTTCACCCAGCGGATCGCCTTGAACGTCTCGAACGCTTCCGCGTCGGACATGCGCATCACCCTGGACAGCGAGAGCGTCCGGGCTTTGGCAGAGAGAAGGAAGTGTTGAGACATGTAATTAACGCGTATTTTCTATCTTATACGATATAATATACGCTCTAATAATATGCTTGTCTACAGAAAAATATCCTATAAGATAGATTTATGTCCGAAACACAGAAAAAACCCAGTTGGGAAGATCGTGCACGCCTTTTCTTGAAGGCGGAGATAAAACGCGCCAATCTCACCTATGACGAAGTGGCGGAACGGCTTAAGGATCATGGATTCAAAGAAAACGCGGCCTCCATTGCCAATAAGCTGGCGCGGGGCAAATTCTCCGCGACGTTTATGCTGGCAACAATGGCGGTGGTAGGGCGGGATGCAGTAGCGTTAGAGGAATTATAGCAGGGGCGAACTTGAAATACGCCATACGCATAATCTATATATTTTTGGGACTGGCGCTTTTCAGTGTCGTAGGATGGTCAGGTTTTAGAGCCGTTAGCGCATTGCCTTCATATGAGGAATGCGAAAAAGATTATAAGGATTACAACGCCGAACAGTCCTCCGGCCAACATGATGCCACCGGCGGTTTCATCAGCGATAACCATATCCATCTTAATTGTGTTGGGAGATTCATTGACAGGCACAATGCGATAGTCGCTGCTGTCTCTACGGTGGTTATAGCTGTTTTCACTTTCTTCCTTGTCGTCATAGGACGATCCCAAGGAATACAACTGAAACGCTCCGTCGATTTGGCAGACGCATCTTTCAAAGAGCTGGAACGGGCATTTGTTTATCTCTCCGATATAGTCGCAGTACCTGTTCATGCTAGCCACACGAACAAAACCATCCGTGCATGGCAATTGGTTCCAAAATGGAAAAACAGTGGCACAACGGCAACTAGGAAAGCCGTCACGTGCATCAGCTTCCAAGCGTTCGATGAGGAAATGGACGATAATTTCGTGTTCCGTCATTTTTGGGAAGACGGCTATAGCGAAACCGTCCCTATCTTCCTTGGCCCAAAGGCCGTTGTGCCAATATATACCCCCGAAATTCAAATTGCCGTTTTCGACTACGCTAATCGGAAACTGAGATACTATCTGTGGGGCTGGATCGACTATGACGATGGCTTTCAGAATACCGATCCGCACCGCACCGAGTTCTGTGTTGAAATACTGGTCACTGGGGATACTCGATACTGTTGGCCTGACGACTTCCGCTTCCGCTATCATGGGATTTATAACGGGGCAGATAAAGAATGCCTTCACAAGCCAACGCGCTACCGCTCCTTTGGAAAAATGGAAAGGCGCTGGTGCGAAACGGAGGAAGGTGTGTTTGCTACATAATACCGAAACATTCATTCAGGAGGTCAATATGGGCAATCCAAAGTCGCTGGGGGCTATCATTCCCGGCATAGTCCACCAAACAAAAGCGAACGGGCAAGAGCAGCCATTATCGAATCCGCCATCGAACTCGGCTATGCCGCTCCCGCTGATGCACGACGAGACGGGGAAAGCTGAGCTGAGCATCCTGCTGCTGCAATGCTATGAGGCGCTGAAGGTCTATGGCAAGGAGCCGGAGCAGCTGAAGAACGTGAACGCCATGTTCCAGCTGGCGCTTGCGGATTATCCTATGGATAAAATCCGCGAGGCGATCTTTTTTTACATCCGGCATAACAGCGGCCTGCCGGACCCGGGCGACATCATCCAGATTATCATGCGCGGCGGCAATAAGCCGCCCTTCGAGCGCAGTGTTTATGTGCGCCTGGCACAGAAACACAAAGAGTTTCCCGGCGAGTTGACGCGCGAAGAGTGGGCATACATCAACGACTATGTTTCTTTCAGCAATTTCATCCCAAACTACACGAACGGCAGTATGTCGCTGGAGAAACCCATCGTTATCTTGGGCGGCAATACCGGCTCAAGGTAGAGCTCAATATCCAGGCGGGTGTTAAAATTGATGGGGGGTGCATTCTGGTTAAGACGCATTATCCTAAGAAGCCGGAGGTTACCAACCAATTGCTGGAAAGCTGGTTATATGCTCGCGCTAAAGAAAAATTTAAGGAAAGACTTTCTCACTGCTTGAGCCAATTCCAAGATGCCGATGCAGTAACTCCTACGGGGCTCATTGTGCGGCATATGTCGCATCGATGGGGGTCCATGACCCCAGCCGGGAATCTCGTGCTTAACTGGCGGCTGATCCAAGCGTCCACCGCATGTATTGATTATGTGATTACTCATGAGCTATGCCACCGGATTCATCCACATCACGGTAAAGAATTTTGGGATTTTGTAGACCGGGCATTTCCAGATTGGAAAAAATATAAACATAAACTGGAAATGGATTTGGCATAATGCTTGGGTTGGTAAGAGGAAACACAGATTTGTTATTTTGTAAGGTGGATTGGCATTCGGTCCTCGCCATGCCGATCTCCTGGCACGGCACACTCGCGCAATATGCGGGGCGGCTGCACCGCTTGCATCACGCCAAAAAGCAGGTAATTATCTATGATTATGTCGATGCTGCGATTCCCATGCTGGCCAAAATGGCGGAAAAGCGAAGGAAAGGCTATGAACGGCTCGGATATCAAATAGGAACTCTTGCATGACCATTGCTGCGACCGCTATTACCTCGACGCTATACAAACAACCCAAGATCACGCGGGAGTTTTCTGAGACATTCGACCTGCTGGAGAATACAAATCAGAACGTGTTTCTTACCGGCAAGGCGGGGACGGGCAAATCCACTTTCCTTCAATATTTCCGTGATTATACGGATAAGGAAATTGCTGTGGTCGCGCCGACCGGCGTGGCGGCGCTGAATGTGCAGGGGCAGACTATCCATTCCTTCTTCCGCCTCAAGCCTGCTTTCGTGAATGTCGCCGAGTTCAAGCCAAGCAGACGGCGCATTTTCAAGGAACTGGAATTGCTTATCATTGACGAAATCTCGATGGTGCGGGCGGATGTGTTCGAAGGCATTGACCATACGCTGCGCTTCGCCCGTAAAAACAATCAACCTTTCGGTGGTGTGCAGGTCTGTGTCATCGGCGACCTATTCCAGCTGCCGCCGGTGGTATCCACGGAAGAAAAAGCCTTCTATGGGCAATATTACCGCTCACCCTTTTTCTTCTGCACAAAGGCGTATGAAACTGCTGGGTTCAAAACAATCCACTTTAACACTATCCACCGGCAAAATGATGATGCGTTTATTCAAATTCTCAATGCGATACGTGCCGGAATGTGCGATGCCATCGAACTGGAAGCGCTCAATAGCCGCGTGAGTCCCAAAGCCACGCCTGCGCCGGGCACGCTGGTGCTAACCACCACCAATGCGCTGGCGGAAGATATCAACAGTACGAAGCTGGGCAAACTACCCGGCAGCGCGCGCAGCTATGAAGGCACCATGAGCGGCGAATTCGGCATGACGGGTGGGCGGCTACCGGCACCAGAGCAGCTGGTGCTTAAAGTCGGCGCGCAGGTGATGTTTGTAAAGAATGATAGCGATGGTTGCTGGGTCAACGGTACCATCGGCATGGTGGAGAAACTGGGTGACGAAACCATTACCGTCCGCATCGGCGATGCCACGCATGAGGTCGAGCAAGAGAAATGGAAAACCATCGGTTATGAATTTAGCGAAACAGAAGATAAGATAGTCGAAAAAACGCTCGGCACTTATACGCAATTCCCGCTGATGCTGGCTTGGGCAGTCACCATCCACAAAAGCCAAGGTAAGACGCTGGAGCGTGTCATCATCGACCTCGGCACCGGCGCGTTCGCCGCAGGGCAGCTTTACGTCGCGCTTTCCCGCTGTAAATCCCTCACCGGCATCGCCCTCAAGCAGCCCATTACTCATGCCGACATACGCTGCGACGCGCAGGTGGTGGAGTTTATGCGGGGATTGAGCGAGACTTAGCGGTACGCAGTTTTTCGTCTTCCCGTACCGCGCGAAATTCCGATTCATCGCCACGGTAAAAGGAAATGTCACCCCGTAGTTCTTCTCCTTCAAGGGTTCCATATATGTCGCCGGAGGCTTCATCCATTTCAGAGCTACCGTCCCATTCGCTGTTGAAATAGGTTTGTCCTAACGCGATCTGGAAACTACCTTCGACCGTGCCAAACTGGAATTCACCGTTCCCCTTGTCATCAATCGTAATATGCCCGGCGCCGCACAGATTTATATACTCCTGATCCCATAATTCCATCCAAGTGATTTTCCATCGTCCCTTGAATAGATTGTTTTTATTGTTCATATTCAGCTCCTCAATATGAGTGAAATCTATGACACAAAAACAAATGCTGCAATCATTTCTATCGGAACGTTACCTGCGCGAGTGGGCAGGCGAGAAGGTATTCCAGCGTGGCGAGAGCTATTACTATGAAAACTGTGTGAGCCTGCGTACCCATACAAGGGAGCAGGCGATTGCGGAGGTAGAAGGATCACAAAACTATCGTGTGGAATGGAAAATTGCCGGCCCTACGGTAGTGGCGGATTGCACCTGTCCCGCGATGGCGCAATATGGTTTCTGCAAGCATGCCGTGGCGCTTGGCCTGATGTTGACAGATAGCTCGCCGCCCAAGAAATCTGGAAAAATGGCTGAGCCAACCGATCATTTCAGCGAAAAATATCCTAACATCGCTGGATGGGTCAAAGACGGTTGGATCGAGATCGGCCGCGATGGTAACAGCACTTCCTTGATTCGTGTTTTGGACGAGGGCGGGTTGGTATGGGAAGGTGGCACGCGACACAGATCAATGGACAAAATTCTACAGGAAGCCGAACAGGCCATTGCCAAATGGTTTGAGGAGAATGGGTAAAACATAAACAATAGAGCATAACCCGCTTTTCAAGAGCAGCCGCCAAGCGCCACTATCTATCGTCTATACCCGGCTCCGATGATCAAGCTGGATCAGGTGGTATTCCGGATAAATGGCCATGAGGGGAGAGTGATTCTCATGGACGAGATAGCGGAGCGCTCCGTCGAGCGCCACCGACCGAATTTCTATACACAGACCGATTTGATGTATAGTTACATCTTCCGCAATCCCAATCGGGTTATTACGCTCGACGAGGTGAGGAAAAATATCGACCGGCGCTATTTGTCACTGAATTTCACGCAGCTGATAGACGGACTTAAGTTCACCGGAAAATTGCGGCGGTTATTTTTCAGAGCATCCCAAAGCCATCTGATATTCCATAATCCCATCACCATCGCCCGCATGCAGATGCTGGGCATTGCTTATGAGGACATTATTCCTTACATGACTAATGCTGTGCGGCCAATGTATCCGACATTTAAGCCGAATTTGATGCTGGCTGGTCACAGTAACATTCAGGCAGTCGACACTTATCAAAACGGTTGCAATCGGTAATGAATATTGGTAAAGAAACCACCAACCCGCAACGCTTACCTTATATCCGCTTTTCCAATTCCTGATTACCGCGAGGAACAAAACCCTGGCGGCGGTTTTGCGCGGCATATCCTTTCCTCAGCCATGAGCGCGGGAGGATAAGATGGAAAAGGAAACGATTTACCACGCTCCCAGCCAGAATTGCTCCGGATGGAACCGCACGCTTTGCGCTGTGCTGGATGAGATGCGCACCTGCTATAAGACGCGTAATTTTTCACCTCTTATGAGCCTAATAGAGGAAGCGCAGATTTATGGCAATCGTATGGAGGCCAAATTGTACGATGTCCGGGAATATGAAACCCTGAAACAGCGCTATAAAGCGCTGCGGGAGAAAATGGACAGCATGAAAAAAGACGGCGAAGATACCTGCAGGACGAATGGCAAGCCCTCGATAAGCTGACCATCAATTACGGCGCACGCTTCGATTATTATAATGCTTATATCAGTGATAGCCAGATCAGCCCGCGCATCGGCGCAATCTACGATCTAACGCCCACCACCAAGCTGCATGCCGGGTACGCCCGCTACTTTACGCCGCCGCCGACCGAGTTGATCGCGCCGGTAACTATTTCAGCATTTCAGAATACGACCGGTGCACCACCCAGCACAGCTTCCTCGTCCGTCAGGCCGGAAAAGGATAATTACTTCGATGCCGGTGTGATTCAGAAAATGGGCGATCACCTGACGCTTGGCGCAGATGCGTATTATAAGCAGGCTCGTAATCTGCTGGATGAAGGCCAATTCGGGTCAGCCCTCATCTTTGCGCCATTCAATTACCAAAAAGGTTACGCCGAGGGCGTCGAATTTACCGGCGATTACCAGAACGGTGCATTCTCAAGTTATGCTAACCTCGCCCTCTCGCGGGCTATGGGCAAGAACGTGACATCAGGACAATATAACTTTGGGCAGGATGATCTGGATTATATTGCAACGCACTATGTCCACCTCGATCACGATCAGACCTATACCGGCTCGGCAGGCGCGGCCTATACATTTCAAACGGTTAAATACAGTGCCGATGTGCTCTATGGCAGCGGTTTGCGAAGCGGATTTGCCAATACCAGCCATCTGGCATTTTATGAACAGGTGAATGCCGCCGCCGAACACACATTCGATCTTGGTACCGCCGGGCCACTGGATGCCAGGTTATCCATCATTAACCTATTTGATAGGATATATGAAATCCGCGATGGCTCCGGCATAGGAGTGTTTGCGCCTCAATACGGGCCACGCCGGACGTTCTTTGTTTCATTAAGCAAGCCATTCTGATGCTTTTTATAGTCACTACCTGATCGTGGAATCAAATGCACCCTTTTCTATTATTGATTGATTTCCGGCTCGACCAGCCTTGCCAGATTGCGCAGCGATTCCTGCCAGCCGAGATAGCATTGTTCCACCGGAATGGCATCCGGTAGGCCTTCCTGTACGATATTTAGCTCCGTACCGCAGGATACTTTCTTGAGTGTCACCGTCACCTGTATTTCACCAGGCATATTAGGATCATCGAACTTATCCGTATAGCGCAGACGCTCATTGGGCACGAGTTCCTTATACTCTCCGCCGAATGAATGGCTGTGGCCGGTGGTGAAATTCCTGAAGGACATTTTGTGGATGCCCCCGACTATTGGTTCCTGCTGATGGACGGTGCAGGCAAAGCCGTTGGGCGGCAGCCACTTCGCCAGCGCATCCGCTTCGAGGAAGGCGCGATAGACTTTCTCCGGCTTCGTTGCCAGTACACGATGCAGACGAACAGCATTAGGCATGATGATTACTCCTTTCGATTACAAAGTTTGGTCTGGCTATTAATCACGCAGCCGGTATCGGCAACACCGGCATAACCTCCACGGATTCACCCGGAAAGATGGTAAAGTGCGGATGGTCTTCGAACAGCTTGGCCGCCGCTTCATGCGAATCCGCGCGGACGACCGTGAAGCCACTCATTTCATTGCTTACATCTTCGATGCCGCGCGCGGTTATCTTCTTCGTCTTGCCTAGCGGACCGCCCATTTCAACAATGGCTCCCTGATTTTTTGAAACCCATGCTTTCCAGGCCGCGATGCCTTCTTGCATTTTTACCTGCTGTTCTTTTTCGGGAAGAGCATTCCATGCCACCATTTTGGGGTTGGTTTTGCTGCCGAGAAAAACGGCGAGAAAAGTGTTGTTTGCGTTCGTGTTCATAAATTCTCCTTTGCTTTACGTGATTGATATACAACGGTGCGGCAGGATAATAATACTATTGCTTAATTTTCAATTCGAATTCCTAAAATAATGAATGCGCCGGGACAAAATTCCGGCGCACTATCAAACTAAATCCGCGGCACTGTGCCGGGCGAATGACTTATTGTAATGGTAAGATGATCAGCGATTGGATTTTTTATCGAATTTCTGCTGCGATTTGCTGATCTGCGGGTGATTGGTCATTATCCATACGATAAGCGCTTTAACTGGCTCCATTAAGCTCCGTCCCAAATCATTGAGGGCGTATTCAACGCTTGGCGGTGTCGTAGGGGTAACCGTGCGCGTTACTAACCCGTCGCGTTCAAGCTCACGCAATGTGCGGGTAAGCATGCGCTGAGAAATACCGTCGATGCGACGGCGTAGTTCGTTAAAGCGCAACGGCGCATCACTCAGGATGCTGATAATGAGCAGACTCCATTTATCACCGACGCGGCTCAGCGTTTCGCGGATAGGCTTGCAGCACTGCCCTTGAGTATGGCCGGATTTAGCCATAGGAACATCCGTGTGACCTTCTGACATAATTGTGCCTTCTTGTGGGTTATTAGTAGTTACTATAATATACCTCATTACTAAAGTATATCAATATTATAGAAGTAACCCACCCTTAATTAAACTGCTAAAAAGGAGAGAAATATGCATACCGCTCTTGTTGCGGCTGACCTGAAACAGCTCTTTACTGAAGCCCGCACTCATCACGCATGGCTGGATAAGCCGGTTTCCGATACATTGCTAAAAGAGGTTTATGACTTGGCAAAATGGGGGCCGACGAGCGCGAATTCCTTGCCGATGCGTATTCTATTTGTTAAATCGCAAGCGGCGAAGGAAAAGCTGATTCCAGCCTTGCTAGGCAGTAACGTAGATCAGGTGAAAGCAGCGCCGGTCACCGCTGTCATCGCCTACGATGATAAGTTTTATGAAGAGCTGCCAAGATTATTCCCTGCCTTCGATGCTAAATCCATGTTTGTAGGAAATGAGCCATTGATTAAAGAAACCGAGATGCGCAACGGCTCATTGCAGGGCGCATATTTCATGCTCGCCGCGCGGTCACTTGGCCTTGATGTCGGCCCGATGTCAGGATTCAACAATGCCTTAACCGATCAAGCGTTCTTCCAAGGCACATCATGGAAGTCAAATTTCCTGTGCAATATTGGTTACGGCGATAATACCAAACTTTATCCGCGCGGCCCACGCCTTACCTTCGAGGAAGCCTGTAAGATTGTTTAACGCTATCACGGCAAATTGGTAGATCTGGAGCAGTTCTTCCATAGCGTAATTTGATATGAAAGAAACTAAAGCTCATATACTCTTTGGCACTCACCATAAGGAGAAAAACCATGAAATTAACAGGCAATACCATTTTCATCACCGGCGGCGGTTCTGGCATCGGACGCGGGCTGGCGGAAGCGCTGCATGCCAAGGGCAACAAGATAATTATCTCCGGCCGACGCAAAAATGTGCTGGAGGAAGTAACCAAGGCAAACGCCGGTATGGATTTCATCGAACTCGATATCGAAGATCCCAAGAGTATCGCCTCTGCCGCCGCTTTGCTGGTGAAGAAGTATCCAAAGCTGAACGTGCTTATCAACAACGCAGGTATTATGAAGCCGGACGCTGCGCAGGGCGTTGTCGATGACAGCATCATCACATCCATCGTGACTACCAACCTTCTGGGACCGATCAGGATGATTTCGGCGCTGATTGAGCATTTGAAGTCTCAGCCCAAATCCTATGTGATCAATATCACGTCGGGACTGGCTTTCGTTCCACTGGCCATCACGGCCACCTACAGCGCCACGAAAGCAGCAATGCATTCCTTCACCTTATCGCAGCGCTATCTGCTGAAAGATACCAGTGTGAAAGTGCTCGAACTTGCTCCGCCTTACGTTCAAACCGAGCTCATGGGCGCGCAGCAGGCAAGTGATCCCCGCGCGATGCCGCTTAAGGACTTTATCGACGAAACCGTGAAAGTACTGGGTACGGATGCGAATGAAGTGCTGGTGGAGCGGGTTGGCAACTTACGCAATGGCGCGGGAGCAAACGACAACGACGCGACGGTGCAACTGAACGACATGTTCGCCAGCCATTAATCTGGCGTCAGAGATCGTGTATGAGTCCGATTGAACTTACTATACTCCCACGCACCAAGGATCTGGGTGGTTTTACCGTGCAGCGCATTCTGCCCTATGCAAAGCGACGCATGGTAGGACCATGCGGGCAACGGTAAGGTGATTTCTAGCAAGCACGAAAGCTCGGCAAAAGAAGCGGCTGAGAAAGTTGTAGACAGGGATAAAAAAATCCCGTTGATCCTCTCTCATAATTAAACAAGCAGAGGGAAAACTTAAGTTACCTCGCCGTTGGCTTACCCGGATGCTCCCCTGCGCGTTGTGGAAAGATGAGTATGCAGACGATAACGATGGCGGCAATGATCGCCGAAGCCATTGGACGGCTTATATCCAGCCCGCCTTTTGCGATGGGCTTATCAAGGTAATCACCGATCGTGGCGCCCAGCGGACGGGTGAGAATGAAGGCTGTCCAGAATAGCATGACATGCGAGAGTTTGGTGCGGTAATACGCAGCAGCGACCAGCGCGAGTGCCGCGCCGAAAACCAGCGCGCCACCGTCATAGCCAAGGCCTGAATCGGCGATCCAGTCACCGAGCGCAGTGCCAAGCGTCTGCGAGAAAGTAATCGTCGCCCAATAAAATGCTTCGACTTTAGGCCTGTTCACTGTTTGCACGGATACCGTTCCCTCCGAGCGATACCACACCGCCAGCGATGCCATCACGCATAGGAACAGAAGAATCGAGCCGCCGGGATAACCGATGCCAAGCGAGCGATCGGCGAAATCCGCCATCGTCGTGCCCGCTGTCGTTGAGGCAACGATCGTTCCCCAATAGAGAAATGGGTGAAATTTCTTAACAGCGACTTGAAGGATCACAAGTGCGACCAGCGCGGTCAGAAATATCGCGGTGCCGATGAGGTATCCGTTTGGATTTGCATTAGACGTAGTTTCTCCTAGCCAGGTCATAGTGACGGTGTCACC
>Ga0206948_1233_pt1 | contig 11232 bp, 14 predicted proteins | sample Alteio_BWOrgHeat_FD_153236 | JGI IMG/M metagenome (GOLD analysis project Ga0206948, IMG submission 153236) | Enriched cells from forest soil in Barre Woods Harvard Forest LTER site, Petersham, Massachusetts, United States -... | ecosystem: Environmental > Terrestrial > Soil > Temperate forest > O... | reverse complement strand
AAGCTATTGGCCAGCAAAGAACTATACACCCTGCAGCCTGGAAGCTGAGGGATGGGCCGGTAGTCAAAGATAGTCACAAGGTGTGAAGTGATTTTGGGGTGGATTACATCAGGGGGTATTTTTGGGGGTATATTACAAATATACATTCGCAAAAAATTATAATATTCAGAATATTATTGCTTAAATATGGCTTCCTCACCCGCAGGCTTCGCCTGGCGCAGCCAGCCCACTGAGTGGTGCGATGGCGTGTTAATTATAGAAGTCCAATCCTAGAGTACCCACCTCATAGGAACGCATGCGCCGGAAGGGGTGAAATTCCCTCATTACCTCATGAGGATTCCCTGCTAATGCCAATAACATTTCCTGTTCGAAGCGTTAAATCCTTCGGCCTCTCTGCTGCCATGCATTTGATGGGCGTAAAACTTATTTTGCAGCGTGGGTTTCAACCACGGATCCGCTTTCGAGCGTCCGTTGCACCGGGCATTTGGCGGCGATTTCAAGAAGTTTGCGACGCTGTTCGTCCGTCAGCTTATCACCATGCAGCGTGATTTCTTTGGTAAAGAAATCTTTATTGCCATCGCCTTTGCGGAGGCTGAGTTTGACTTCCACTTTCTCCAGCGGCAGGCTTTTTTGCCTGGCATACCAGCGCACGGTCATCGCCGTGCATTCGCCGAGCGCGGCTAGCAGCACATCATACGGTGCTGGGCCGAGATTGGCGCCGCCGGACTCTACCGGCTCGTCGCCTTTAATGTGATGACCGGAGACGTTGATGTCAGCCGCATAAGCGCTTTCGCCGGTCTCGATCACATGGGCGTAAATGGTTTTTTCCTCTGCCACGGCGCTTCCCCTATAAAACGGTTCCAGGTTTGGGTGTTTCAGGCAACGGGATGAATTCCTTGTCATCGCCGGGGATCTTGCCGAAGCGCTGTGCGCGCCAGTCCTTCTTCGCCTGCTCGATGCGCTCCTGCGAACTGGAGACGAAGTTCCAATCTATGTAACGCGGTTCGGAGAGCGGATCGCCGCCCAGCAGCATGAAGGTCGAAGGCGCCTGCGCTTCGATGACGATACGTTCATCCGGTGCGAATACCGGCATGGTGCGCGGCAGGATGCGCGTGCTCCCTATGCGCACATCTCCACCCAGCAGATAAAGAGCGCGCTCTTTGTATTCCTGCGGCAGCTCGAACGTATCGCCCGGCTGCATGGTCACTGCCGCGTAAAACAGCGGGCTGTAGATTTTTACCGGCGCTTCGTGGCCATAGGCGCGACCGGCTGCCAGGCGCACCTGGACGTTGCCGACAGAAAATTCCGGCAGCGACTCCGCTGCGTGGTGATGAAACTCCGGCGCGCATTCCTCACATTCCTTCGGCAGCGCCACCCAGCTTTGCAGCCCGTGCGCGCGGTGCGGTTTCGTCTTTTCCGCCGGGGGCGTGCGCTCGGAATGGGCGATACCGCGCCCCGCCGTCATCCAGTTCACCGCGCCCGGCGTGATGGGTTGCGCCGAGCCGAGCGTATCGCGGTGAAAGAACCGGCCTTCGAACAAATACGTGACCGTCGCCAGGCCGATATGCGGATGCGGCCGCACCTCGGCGCCTTTCCCGGCGGCGAATTCCACCGGGCCGAAATGGTCGAGAAAAATAAACGGCCCGACCATGCGGCGCTTCGCATAAGGCAGGATGCGCTGCACGGTAAAGCCGCCCAGGTCTTTGTCGCGCGGGATAATGGTAAGATCAATTGCGGTCATCATGTTACCTTTTCCATCTACATAGCACTATTGGTGCTAATAGGATATCCGGTTTCCTCACGCTGCTGCAGGTTGATGTTGGGTGAGCAGCGCTGCCTGCTGCGCCGCTCTTGCCAGCGCTTCTGTTTTTTTGTCCTCACCCATGGCCACGCCTTCGACGGTGATGGATTCCACATCGGTAATGCCGATAAATCCAAGCACCGCCCGCAGATAGGTTCCCTGATGGTCCATGGCTTTCATCGGGCCGTCGCTATAGACGCCGCCGCTGCCCAGCACGAGAACCGCCTGCTTTCCTTTCAGCAGCCCTTCGGGGCCGTTGGCCGTGTAGCGGAAGGTTTTTCCGGCGCGGGCGATATGGTCTATCCATGCTTTGAGCACGGAGGGAATGCCGAAATTATACATCGGCGATTCGATCAGGATGATGTCGCTGGCAAACAGCTCATCCACCAACTGATTGGAGAGCGCCAGCTCGGCGGCGTCCGGCTTGCCCGAAAACATCGCGCCCACAAACTGCGGATCAACATGCGGAACGGAGGTTTTTACCAGGTCGCGCTCGATAATTTTCGCACCGGGTGCCTGCGCTTTCAGCCTTTCCAGGGCGGTGATGCCGATCTGCCGGGTGACGGAGCCCTGCGGGGCGCTGCTGGATTTGATGTGCAAAATGGTGGTCATGGTGGTGCTCCTGATTTGAGGTTACTAAAAATACTTTGGTTCTTATTAGTAGTATGGTATATTTTAGTAACTATCGAGGATCACCACAAGAAGGCACAATTATGTCAGAAGGTTACACCAATGTTCCCACGGCCCAACCCAGCCACTCGCAAGGGCAATGCTGCGGCCCTATCCGGGAAACACTTAGCAGGGTGGGTGATAAATGGAGCTTGCTGATTATCAGCATCCTGAGCGACGCGCCGCTGCGCTTCAATGAGCTACGCCGCCGCATCGATGGCATTTCCCAGCGCATGCTTACCCGCACACTGCGTGAGCTGGAGCGCGACGGGCTGGTGACGCGCACGGTCACCCCGACGACACCGCCGAGCGTTGAGTATGCCCTCAGTGATCTGGGACGGAGCTTGCTTGAGCCAGTCAAAGCGCTCGTGGCCTGGATCATGGCCAACTATCCGCAGATCAATACATCGCAGCAGCGATTTGATAAGAGGGATAAATAGAAATTCGAGTCCCGCCAGTACCGACAATATTACGATGACCGCTACGCCGCATCCGACAGGGGCGGCGCAAATTGCTGTTCCAATGCCTTTGGGTTCTGCTCCCACAGCGCGCCGACCTGCTGTGACATCGGGTCGGGGAAGATGTAATCCTTTCCCTCGATAATGCCGGCGACAATCGCCTGCGCGGTGACGGCGGGAGAGGTTTTATCCAGGGGGAAGTCGCGTGCCATGTCCGTATCGATCGGGCCGGGATAGATGCCGATGACGTGGATATTGCGCGCCGCCAATTCCGCGCGGGCGGCCTGGGTTGCGGAATGGAGCGCCGCCTTGGAGGCGGAATAGCCGCCGATCGATACCATGGGCGCCAGTCCCACCACGCTTACGACATTGGCAATAACGGCCTGCCCGTTTTTCTGCAGTATCGGCGCAAAGGCTTTCATCATGCCGACCGTGCCAAAATAATTGACCTTCATATCGGCGGCAACCTGATCAGGCTGGCTGTCAATGAGGGGAGCAAAAGTGGCGATGCCTGCATTATTAATCAGCACATGGACGTCCTTTGCCTGCTTGGCGGCGTCGGCGATTTGCTTTGGATCGGTGATATCCAGTGCAAGCGGCACGACGCGCTTGTCGCCGAAATCCGGTAGGCTTTTCGGATTGCGGGCGGCGGCGTAGATTTTGGTAACATTGTGCTTGAGCAGCTCACGCACGATGGCTGCGCCGATGCCACGGTTTGCGCCGCTGACCAGAATGGTTTTATTGTCGATTTTCATAACACTTCTCCTTTTGGTTGTTATTTATAATATCAATCAAACATCTGATATATTTTTGCCACTCCGCGTTCTTTGCGGCCAGGTGGTTTGGAGTGCTGATGCCTGGCAATCGCTCTTGAAGCGAATACCGAGCCTTTTACGATGGAGTAGGTTACCGGGAACAGACCCCAGAGCGCCAGTTCATAGCGTTTCATAGCGACCTCCTTTCAAATACCACGTATTCCTTCCACCGGTCCGCCGTGGGATTGATCACGCTTCCTGCATCCGCCAGCCGCGAAACCTCTTTTCTGATTTCCTGCGTGCTGATGCCTTCCTCGATGGCTTCCATGACGTATTTGATGATTTCCTGGTCGTTGCTGTACATATAGGCCTCCATAAATAGGGTTTACATACGATGTTGAAGGATATAGCCGGTAACTTTCGGGTCGGGCATCCGCAGCATTCTCGCCATCTCCTGGCGTGAACGGGCGACGGCAAACACATCACCACCGATGGTGATAAGATTCCGCAGGGGAGGGGAGTTCTCCTCCGGGTAGGAAATAACTTCGCCGAGGGCTTTGAAGAGTGTTTTCATAGTTTGTCTCCTTCGTTAATATTTGACCGGTCAGTTTATTGATTATTCTAAAAAAGGCCGCATTTCTTGCGACCGTATCGCGGGCCTTGCGCCTTATAGGATACAGCTGCTTGCTACGCGGCTTGGTTTGCCTTTCCCGTGACTCCCAAAATTCTCAATAATCCTGGCTTCAAGTCGCGCTTTAATATATTGATATCATTCTGGATACGCGCAAACATGAGCTGCCCGATAAAGTAAGTAAAAATCTCCTGTGCCTTGGCTTTTACATCGGTGTCCTTGGGTAATATACCCTCGGCAATTAAATCCCGGATGCCATTTTCATAATAGCGCTCGAAGCGCCCGGTAAGTTCATTCAGCTTTATGCGAATCGCATCTTCCTGCCCGGCCATTTCAGAGCCAAGGGACGCATGCGGGCAACCGCATACCCGACCGTGCTTGGCGGCCGCTTTTTCCTGTATTTCACAGATGAAATCCGCCAGTTGCTCGAAGCGTTTTAGCGGTGGCGTCTGCGGAGAGAAGATACGGTCATAGGCTTCTTTTTTGCTTTTATAAAATTCCTCCATCGCGGCAATGGCTAGATCGACTTTGGAGGGAAAGAAATGGTAGAAGCTGCCCTTCTTCACATTGGCCGCCTTGCAAATATCATCCACGCTGACCGTGCCGTAGCTGTTTTTCCAGATCAGCTCCGACGCCGTATCAATCAACACCTGTTTGGTATCCTGGGTGGCCTTTGCAACCTTGCTCATATAACCTCTCGATTAAGGGCATCGTCTCATAAATTGACCGATCAGTCAAGAGAAAAATAATGGGCTTATCCTCTGGTTACGCATGCCTCTTAAAATATCGTCAATTAGGGTTATGTTCTAGGCGGTTATATAAATTCCTTCGCGCCCGTCGCGGTTCCGTCGGCGATGGCTTGCAGCACCTCGAGCAGTGACTCGACATCGCGCGGGCCGTCATAGCGTTGGCCGTTGATGAAGAGCGAGGGCGTGCCGTTGACGCCGCTCATCAGCCCGCCCTGGAAATCGTGCTTGATGCGGGCGGTGAAGGTGCCAGCGTTGATGTCCTCCACGAAGCGCTCCAGGTCCAGCCCCAGCGCCTTTGCGTAGCCGGCCAGGGACTCCGGCTCCAGTGCGTCTTGATTTTCATAGAGCATGTCGTGCATGGCCCAGAATTGGTTCTGCGCGCCCGCCGCCTCGGCGGCTTCGGCGGCGATGAAGGCGTAAGGGTGCATCTCGCCTAAAGGAAAATTGCGGAAGACGAAGCGCAGGGCCTTGCCCATGCGCGCCTGCACTTCCTTCAGCACCGGATAGGCCTCGCCGCAATAGGGGCATTGGTAATCGCCGTATTCGAGCAGCGTGACAGGTGCATGGGTGGGGCCCTGCGCGTGGTCGTTCGGGCCGACGGGCTCGGCCAAGGTGTTGTCGTCGCTCATGCTACTTCCTCCTCGCGCGCCGCGATGGCGTGCAATGCTTTGAGAATCCCCGCTGCGCCGGGATTGACGCCGACCGGCGAGACGTAGCTGTAGCGAATCACGCCTTCTTCATCGATCACGAACAGCGCGCGCTCGGTGATGCCGTCCTGCTGGCGGTAGACGCCGTATTGCCGCGCTACCTCACCCTTGGGCTCGAAATCCGACAGCAGGGTGAAGTGGAAGCCGCGGTCTTTTCCGTAAGCCAGGTGGCACCAAATGCCGTCAACGGAAACGGCCACCAGCGCGGCGTTCAGCTCCTCGAACTGCGCGCGCAGCTCATTGTAGAGCGCCAGCTGGTCGCCGCAGACGGGGCTCCAGTCAGCAGGGTAGAACACCAGGACGACGTTGCGGCCGCGGAATTCGGACAGCGAGACTTTCTGGTCCGGCGTCGTGGGCAAGGTGAAATCCGGCGCCTTGGCGCCTGCGGCGAGTGCGGTCATGACTCCTCCTGTGAGCGGTGGTTAAAGCCAGTGATGATACGAGATCCAGCGCACCGCAGCGCGGCCACTTTCGCAAACGTATGAAACGCTTATAACGCCTTCCGCGTGGAAAGCGTATTAAAGCTAGACCACATTAGAATGCTTGTAAAGCCGTGCTGGTATCTTACCTTATCAGGCTAAATTGTCCACAAGCACAGCACGCACTCCTTAGAGATGGTTATTAAGCATAATGAGGTAGTGCTTCTATTATCCGTAGCTCCGCGCTAGGAACGCCAAAACAATCTTAACAAAACTGTAACATTACATAATGGTGCGTCCAGTGTATCCGTAAAGCTCCGTATTGTACCGTGATAAAAAGGATTATTTATGTCGACGAAAGAAGAGCTGCTAGATGCGGTTGAAATCGTAATAGAAGATCGTGGAATTGCAAGAAAGGACATTGAGCCTTCTTCCGATTTTATTAATCGAGCAAGGCAAGGGAAGCGGGATACATTGCCAGATCAATTCCCGGCTATTCTGCACGAACTTAAGCTTAAAGATACAGACGCATTAATTGCAGAAGCAGAAGCAGTCAGAAAAGCCAATAGCTTATTGAGTAATAAAAACTTCGGAGAAGCAGTACGTGCTGTTCGGAATAACAAGGGCCTCAGTCAAAAAGGATTGCGGATTGGTGAGGAGAACATTAACCATCAGGCTATTTCGCATGTCGAAAATAATTATAGAAGATCATACCCCGGGTCAAATGCGATAATCAAAATTCTCCGGGCACTGGGGTGCAGGGATGTTATAGAAATAGAGGGGAAACAGGTAGAACGAAATTCGTTATTCAGATTACGTGAAGAGCTATTCGAGATAGCGAGAGCAACGGGTTGGACTCCGGGGTCATCTGCCGATCCTATGCCGGAGCCGGTGGTAAAGGCCGGTACAGTTGTGTCTAAAAATGTGTCTCAAAATGCAAGTTCTACGCCCCGTAAGCTCGAGTGGCACGATTTGGATGTACCGGCGCGATTGGAAAGTGCATCTCAATCAGATCGAACATTGCGCCAGAAAATAGAAATGATCCAGCCAGGAGCGGAGGATTATTTTAGGCAGCCCAAAATAGGGTTGATTGGGGTCCGGCGCACCGCTGAAGGGGTTGCTCAGGTCTTCGCCAATGAAGGTGATTTTGCAGCCATTACACGTATCTTAAGTGATATGCCTGCGCGGGCGGAAGCAACCGCTGCGGTGAATGGGAAGTATTCAAGATGATTGAGCTACAGGACGCATTTACAAAACTCTAAAATATAACAAGCGCGGTATCCGAGTCTGATATTAATACTTATTCCGCGCTCAAAAATTATAAATCCGACCTAGTTGAATTGGCAAAAGAACAGCAAATCAGAGAAGAAATGATTTCAGGCGATACCCGTTTAGGAATCTTCGTTTAATTCCAATATCCTTACGATACATTTTATCCTAGGAAGGCGCCATTAAAGACGATAGTTTCAAATAATTAAGAGCCAATACATGGCCGCCTTTGCTGCATTCAGGGAGAAATATGGCCGATGAAATTGAAAAGCTGGAGGGGCTTGCCTTCCCGCTCGGCATGTGCGTGATGTGAGATAAAAGCGGAACTATTTTTCCGCTATCATTGCCCCCTGCGTTTGGAATGGGTAGCCTTTTGGCGAAGACGGGCTGGAGCAACATATGTGGAGATTGTAGTGCTGGCATTTCGTGAACAATCCGGTGAATCCGTTAACATTAGCGGAGAACAATGGGAAAATGAGATGCGGCAACGCGTGAGGCGGGTATGTCGCTGGCTGGCACGGCCCGTGCTGCTGCATTGGGTGCTGCCTTATCTGATGGTGCTGGTTGCTGCCGGGACGGTGGCGCAGAAATATCTGGGTCTGTATGAGAGCCAGAGATTATTTTTTTCCTCGTTCATATTCTGGCTCGGGCCATTGCCGCTCCCCGGCGGCAGATGCGCTGCTGCCGTATTATTGTTGAGTCTGCTTGCCAAGTTGATCGTCGCCAGCCCGTGGCGGAAAGCCACTGCCGGTATCTTTATCGCGCATCTGGGGGTGTTGCTGTTGTTGCTGGGCGGGCTGATCACGGCGGCCTTCAGCGTCGAGGGCTATGTGCTGCTGGAGAAGAACAACAGGACCGCCGGATTCTTTGATTACCACCATCGTGAGCTTACCATTCAAAAAAACAATGTACCCATTGTGCGGCTGCCTTTCGCCCGCCTCGGCAAAACCATTCGTGATTCACGCGTGCCGTTCACGCTTACCATACATACGCTGTGCCATAACTGTACCATGGCAATGCGTTCGGGAGATACGCCTGCGTTTCATGGCAGCGCGCGAAAAATTATGCTCTCGCCGCTGGCCGATTATCTGGAAGAGGAGCATAATCTGGCCGGGGTGGAGTTTACCGTTTCAGGCGCAGGCCCGGAAGCGGACGGCACCTACATCGCATTTGAGCCGATGGAAAAACAACCCACTTTCACCCTGGGCGGCGATACCTATCGCATCAGCCTTGGCCGTGAATATTACTCGCTGCCGTTTACCCTGCAATTGCTCGATGCGGAGAAGGACATATATCCCGGCACGGACGTGCCGCGCAGCTACCGGTCCACGGTGATGCTGACCGACGGCGACGTGCAGCAGCGTGCAGTTATTACTATGAATCATCCGCTACGGTATAAGGGCTATACGGTGTACCAATCATCCTTTAGCGGAAATGACCGTGATACCAAGAGCGTCAGCTTTGCGGTTGTGCGGAACGGCGGGCGCATATTCCCTTATGTCGCCAGCATTACCTTGTGCATCGGGCTGCTGATCCATTTATCCTTCCGCCTGCCGGCGCTGCTGAGAAGGCAATTACATGCGGATTAGGCGATGTGCACTTAATCTGGCCATGCTTTGGCTGCTGTCGGCATTCCCCGCCCATGCCGCTGATTTCAGCTATGACGCCTTTGCTGCGCTTCCCATCCAGCATGAGGGGCGGATCAAGCCTTTGGAAACGTTTGCCCTGGTGCATCTGGAGCGGTTTCATGGTGCGGCGCTGGGAAATGAGTCCGCCATTGCTTGGCTTGCCCATGCCATGTTCGATCCGGCCGACGCCATGCAGCAGCCACTGTTCGTGCTGAAAGACGCCGATGCGCAATCCATGCTAGGATTGCCCGCGAGGCCCGATCACTTCTATAGTTTCAGCGAAGTCACGCAGGCCATGGCGGCGAACCAGAAACTCATGCGCTCCTTGCTGCAGCGGCCCGTGCAGGAGCTCTCCCCCGGGCAGCGCGCGGCGGTGGAGTTGTATGAAAATACCGGGCTTTTCGCGCAGATCACACTCTCCTGCACCTCGTTTCTGCGGCTGAACATAGATCTGCCGGCGGAAGAAATGCGGTTGTTCGATCGCGGGCAGCCGCCCTCCGCCTTTATCGATTATTACAAGCGTCTGCCGGAATTGCAGGCATCGCTGCGCGCGGTGGTGAGGCGCAAGGGCGAGGATCTCAGGGCGTATACGCCAGCGGAAATGCAGCTGGCGCAGGCGGCGCAGCGGCTCTCCGTCACGATGGAAAGCAGCCGGGATAACACGTTGCTGCGCGTCGTACCGCCGCAATGGGGCAATGATGCGTGGCTGTCGCCGTGGGCGATGTTTCATGCCGGGCAAGGGTCGCCGGAAACCGCGCGTATTATAGGGTTATGGCGTGCGCTGGCGGCGGCTTATCAGGCGCATGATGCCGCCAGCTGGCAGCGGGCCGCATCGGCATTGGTGAGGGAATCGCAGGCGGTACTGGGCGTTCGGCCATCGGCGCTGGCGCTGGAAGTGCTGTATTACCGTGTGGACCCGCTTGGCAAAAGCATGGGATTATACGCGCTGGGGTTTGTGTTGACGGTGCTTGGCCTGGGCATGGCAGGCCTGCGCCGTCCGCTGCGGGTGGCCGCCTTTGCCACGGCCTGCGCGGGTGCGTTTTTGCACTGCTTAAGCATATTCACTCGCATTTATATTCTGGAACGGCCGCCGGTTGGCACGCTGTATGAGTCGCTGCTGTTTGTAAGCCTGATCGCCGCGGGGTTTGGATTATATCTGGAATACAGGTTGCGGAATAATCTGGGGCTGCTGGTGGCCACGCTGGCCGGAAGTGCGCTGCTTTTCACCAGCCAGAGCTTCGGCGGCGAGGATTCGATGGGCATGCTGATCGCCGTGCTCAACACTAATTTCTGGCTGGTGACCCATGTGCTGTGCATTACTTCCGGTTATGGTTTCGGCCTGGTCGCCGGCATCATTGCCCATGTGTATCTCCTCATGCGCTGCGTGGGGTATGATGCGGATAAGGCCCGGCGATACTTGCGCGCCGGTTACGGCACGGCGCTGATCGCGCTGCTGTTTACCGCGCTGGGGACGATTTTGGGCGGCATCTGGGCCGATCAGTCCTGGGGGCGGTTCTGGGGCTGGGATCCGAAGGAAAACGGCGCGCTGCTCATCTGCCTGTGGCTGATCTGGCTGCTGCATGGAAGAATCAGCAGCCGGCTGCGCGAACGCGGATTTGCCGTGGGCTTGGCCTTGCTCAATGTCGTTATCGCGCTGTCGTGGCTGGGCGTCAATCTGCTGGCTACGGGGCTGCATTCTTACGGCTTTACCGACAAGGCGGCATGGGCGCTTGCCGCATTCTGCACGGTGGAATTCGCTTTTGCCGCTGTTGCTTACACCGTGCTGTGGAGGAGGGACCGTGCGGCATAGCAAGCTTATCATTATCTTCACGGTTGCATTCGTGACGCTGTGCCTGATGCTGCTCGACCAAATGCACCCGGTGTTTGATACTACGCCTGAGAACGCGCAAGTCACACCCGGCCAGCCTGCGCCCGATGTTGCTTTTAACCTGCTGGATGGCGGTACGGTATCGCTCCGCTCGCTCTCCGGCCATACGATATGGCTGCATTTCTGGGCATCATGGTGCGCGCTCTGCCGCCAGGAATTTGGCGGGCTGCTAAAGCGCCTTCAACGGGAAAAAGACAATACCATCCTGCTTGCGGTATCGGGCGATGCCAATGCGGAGGATGTCCGCCGGTTCCTCTC
>Ga0206948_1232_pt1 | contig 11244 bp, 10 predicted proteins | sample Alteio_BWOrgHeat_FD_153236 | JGI IMG/M metagenome (GOLD analysis project Ga0206948, IMG submission 153236) | Enriched cells from forest soil in Barre Woods Harvard Forest LTER site, Petersham, Massachusetts, United States -... | ecosystem: Environmental > Terrestrial > Soil > Temperate forest > O... | reverse complement strand
GCGCGCGCCCAATTACATCGGTAGAGTCGAAAGTGGAGTTCAAGGGTTAGCGGTAATCGACGTGGTCGACTTGGCAGTCGCCATGGGAAAGAAGCCGCTTGATCTCTTTGTTCAATACTGCGACGCTTTACCGACCTCAGGAAAAAGTTGACCTATGGTCAGTGGCCCGGTCGGCTCACGCCTTATCGCTGGCGGTAGACAAAAGATTCGTAGGTTAGGGCCGCCAATTCTACGAAAAGCACCTCTGGAGGGGTTTCCGACACACCGCAAAACGTCCGATCCAGGTTCAAATCGGGCAGACATTGCGGCTAAATGTTGCAGACCTACAATAGAGAGAAGCAATGTCTACCATGAGAATGAAGGCCAATACGGCCGACCACCGATGCATTGGCATTTACGTCCGCAGATCTGACGAAGACGATTCTGGCAAATCGCGCTCTTCCGACGACCAGGAGTTGCAAGGACGGCGCTTCGCGGCAGCGCTAGGATATCCGCCAGAACGAATCAGGATCTATCGTGAAGACGATGGGGTGAAGGGGATGTGGTGGTTTAGCCAGTCAGAACGAGGCGCTCCATATCGGCCCGAGTTATCCAGGATGCTCGACGACATGGAGAACGATACGCTCGGCGCCTGCTGGACATGGCGGAGCGATCGCATCGTTCGGGACGTCGAGGTGTGTTTAGCCCTGGTTCCATATTTCACGCAAAACAAGGTTCGACTCTGGTGCGGACTTCGGGAAATCGACGTTACGACCGCCGACGGCTTGTACAACCTCACCGTTGAAGCCGCGGCCAACCGACGCCAACGCGACCGGGCCAGTGAAGATGGGATTCAAGACAAAGCTTTTCGCGCTGAGATCGGACTCTTTACACGGGACCCGAGCGCGTACGGCTGGAGATCGGGAGGTCGAGACAGCCAAGAAGCGGTCCCTCAATGGCACGAGATCGCCGTCGCCGAGATGATGATGCGTTGGTTCGTTTACGGCGACGGTACGGGTGCGCCCTTAAATCTCAACCAGATCGCGAATCGACTGATGGATCTGGGCATCCCGCTCTCGGTTGGCGCCAGAGGGCACAAAGTCAGGGATCGAATGAAAGTGACCTATTTTCGTGCGCGGGCAGTCATATCCAACCCGATGTTTGTTGCCAAGTGGAGGCACGGCGGCGAGGAACACGATTTCTGGGACAAGCTCGCAGTTTCGAAGGATGGGGAGCCAAAGCGAACCGCGGTGCCGACCGAGCTGTTCGATACAGTTCAGGAACGGCTCCAACAAACCGAACGCCCAGGTCTAGCCAGTGACCGATCCGACCGTCTCTGCTCAGGGATTGTCGTTTGCGGGTGCTGTGGAAGGACAATGCATGTGAACGTCAAGGCCTACTCTTCAGGTGAGAAGTTTGAACGGTTCTACTGTTCCCATCGGACCGGACGTCGAAAGACTTGCACAAACTCGGCGTATGCGACCATTGCCGTCGACGAACTCAACGACTGGGTGATGAGCCTTCTTGCTCCGCTCCTAGTTGAAGAACTTCGAGCGATGCAGGCCGAGGTTGACGCGAAGCCTCTCCGGAAGGAACTGCAGCTTGCGGAAAGACAGCTAGCTGAGGCTCGGCGCACCGAAACCGAGAAGCTTGCAGCGCTGGTAAGCGCTCTGGATTCTGAGCAGATAGCCGCCGTCGCCACCCAACTCAGGGCCGAAAGACAGCGTGCAGAACGAGCGGTTGATAGCCTTAAGGAGCGGATTGGGCGAACTGCGGACGTTGTAGTTGGCGATCTTGCTTCCCTTCAATCGGTATGCAAGCCTCGCCTCCGCGAAGCGCTCCGCCGTGCCGTACGCTTCGTGGCGATTAGTAAGTGTGGCATCACGGTTCTGACCTGGGCTGGAAACTACATCGTGGCGCCGTTCGTTGAGCGTGACCTCACCATCTACAGTAAATCGGACAATAGGCGTCGGATCGAGCGTGTTGCTGAAGCTGGCGGCCCCGAATGGATTCCGAGCCATCAGGAATTCGTATCTGGGAGGCGAAGGTGTCTTGGAAAGGCGGCCGATAAGCTTGCCGACGACCAGATTCTTCCTTCGCCGTGACCGTCGAAGTCGTCATTGAACCTGCGGTCACGTATTTTTACTGGACTTTGAAAACCCGATCGGTAAATCTTGCCCCTGGCACGAGACAACCCTCGGCGTCATGCACGATTCGGATACGAAAAAGAAGTCCCGCAAGGACACTATCGTCACTCAGGCCGCGGATCCCGCGGCCCACGCCCTGTCCGCTATGCGCCGCTCCGTCGCGACCGTCCTGCCCAAGGTTTCTGCCACAGGCGCCGTCGAGACCTCGAACGAGCTGCCGATCGGCGAGTTCAAGCTGGTCCCGGTCGTCGACATTCAGATCGGCAACCGCTTCCGCCGCGACCTCGGCGATATCGTCGCAATGGCCGATTCCATCAAAGAGGTTGGGCTCTTGCAGCCGATCCTCCTCGGCACCGATCTCCAACTGATCTCTGGCATCCGCCGCCTGGAGGCACATCGCCACCTCGGTCGCGAGCAGATCCTGGCGCGGGTCCTCGATGTTGAGGATCCCGTTCTGGCATCGATCGAGGAAGACCGAAGCCGCAAGCCGCTGACGGCAACCGAGAAGTTCGCCGTGACGGAAATGTTGCGCGCCAAGATGACCGACGAAGCCTGGAGGCGGCGCGGTCTGGGTCGCAAGCTGGCTGAGGCCGAAGCCAAAGGACGCGTCGATGACATCTTGGCCGGCCATGTCGGAATCAGCCGCCCGACCCTCCGCAAGATCTGCGCCATGGCCAAAGCAGCGAAGGATAACCCTGAGCGCTACGGCGCCATCGTTGAAGAACTTGACCGCGACGGCAAAGTGGATCGGCACTACAAGGAGTATCTGGCCGAGCTGGCGAAGGACAGCCCGAACCCGCGCTTCAAGGCGATCTTGCTGGCAGTCACGTGGCAGAAGCTCGAGATCAAGTCGCTGCGAAAGGCCGTCGGCGCCGTGGGCTTGGTGAACTTCGCCGACGAAGGCGCCATCCTGCTGGTTCCGACTTCGATCGCCGCCTTGTCGCAAGCAAGCAGCCTGGTGACGCTGGCCAAGTTCGCATGGCACACGACCCTTGTCGGCTCCGATACGGAATCCGAGCGCCTCTGGCTTCTGGCCACCTGCGGCAAATCTTTGCCGGAGGAGTCCGCGCTCAGCGTCCTCTCTGAGGGCTGCCATGACGGGTTTGACAAAGCCGTCGAAGCGGCGGAGGTTGCGACCGATGGGGCATGCCTCGTCATCGACATCTCGTCATTGATCGCCATGGAGGACTTCAAAGCCTAGGAAGTACCGAGGAGCCCTGGAAATCCTTTCTGGGGCTCTCTTGCTTGTTAGGTCTGGAGCAAACCATGCAATCACGTATTTATCCTGGATTTCTGAAATCGCCTTGTGGATTCGCCCTGCCCGGAGGCAGTACCTGCTGATGAAAGAAGACACACCGGCTGAACAGGCCATGCGGGCGACTAGATCTCTTCGCGCGGCAGCAATGAGGACCCTGATGCGGACTGTGGACGAGGATTCGATTTGCGAATATGAGCACGATCCAATCTGCACTCCGCAAGACAGCAACGATTATGCTCTGTGCTTTGTGACCGGCCTACTCGGCCACGCTGAGCCACGAACGTGCTATTGGATGATTAAAGGGCTCGAAGAATCTCACTTTCCGGGCATCGACGACGAAGAAGCGTACGAGGATCTAGAAGATAGTGAGCCTCTCTCGGAGCCCTGCCAGGAAAGTGAGGAGACGTTCACTAGAGAGTCCTTGGAGGAATATGTGACTTTTTGCCGCGAACTTAACGCCGAGAAGAGGAGGAGGGAGCAACGCATTGCCAGCGTAATGACCTGGAAGCGGCTGCTTTTCGCGATCGAACCGGAAGTCGTACTAGATCGGCTCCAACGGCACGGAGTCGAGCTTCAACTTACATGGGAGGGTGCATTTAGGGCAGCCGCGAAGATCGACGATGTCGTATTCGATATTCCCGGTCGGACAAAGGCAGAAGCGGTCGTCAAATTGATCATCCTCCTGCAACTGTATCTGGAAGTGCCACTGCTTCCCTGGCATCCCTAGATTGGATCGCGACAAAGCAATTGCATGTTGCGGAGTGGGCTTCGGAAAACTTTTCCGGAGCCCGCGTCCACTGACAGCAAGCCTGCCGTTAGCCGTAGTTCGATATTACTGACGAATGAGCTTCTGCGAGGTGCCTCCCGAAATCTGCATCAAGATGGATTGGCCGTCATCTCCGATCGTAGCGAGGTCTACTTTGCTGCCACGATGGAGCCATGCCTGACCTGGCACGATATATCCATTTCGATACACCTCGCCATCACTAAATCGCAGCGTATTTCCGGTTCGTTCCACGATCATCCCTTCAACCGTGTAGCCCTCAGGCATAGTCATGGTCGCGGACCAGCCTGAGATCTTTAGAGTCACTTGAACTCCCCCGTCAGCACTGACGTAGGTTCCGTCCATGCTGTGCAGAAATGGAGAATTGGTACCTGTGAATTTGGCGTTGGCGACAAGCACAACTATCAGGGCGACGACGAAGAAGCAAGCAACGTAAAGGACACGCCTCCACAGCCTAGCTCGCGTGCCTATTGCTATCTTGACTGCCCTGTCATCGGGCGCCACACTACCAGCCACACCTTTGCCCTTCGGAGTGGTGGGATTCGACTCGGTGACTCCAGGAGGAGGAGCGATCACCAATCTTGTCGACGGTGCAGGCGCATCCTGAACAGGGCCCATCGCCTCACTCGGGATCTTGGCCACCGTAAAGCCGCACGACGAACAAAACTTCGCACCGGCGGACAGTGCGTTTCCGCATTCTGAACAGTATTGGCACGGACTCGCTGGACTCACAAACCGAATGATATCCCAACTGCTAGGAAAAACCTAGCATCGCAACTGCCAGCGTTCGGTTATTGAATAAGCGCGAGCGACGAACGATACCCAGGCAGGACCTGCAACGCATCGTCGCGCACCTAAAGGCAACGCGAGAAAAACTCGGCATGTCTCAACGCGAACTATCCCGCCAAATGGGAATGTGGGAAATGGCCGTCCACGAGATCGAATCTGGCAAGCGTGGTCTTCAGGTCACGGAGTTGATCGACATGGCGCGAATCCTCGATGAAGATCCGGTTGTCGTACTACAAAAGGGGGTAGCAGAAGACTGAAATCATAAATTTGTTTACGAGCCCAAGTTGGAATTCAACCGAGACTCAGGCGACCAGTGCACAGCTACCGCTTTGGTGATATCTGGTGAAAGAACTTAATCAAATAGGCCGCGAAGAACTGTATGACCTCGTCTGGGGTGAGGCGATGGCGACGCTTGCGCCGAAGCTAGGCCTCTCTGACGTCGGCCTAAAGAAGCGATGCAAGAACCTCGGTGTCCCAACACCGCCGAGGGGGTACTGGGCAAAGCTTGAGGCGGGCAAATCAGTCAAAAGGACCGCCCTCCCGAAGACATGGGCCGTCGAGCGCAGGAAGCCGAGGAAACTGCCGACGTCGAAGGAGGCCGCAAGAAAGTTCTTGCCGCCGCGAACGGACTACTTACTAAATAAACCCGTCCAGATCGTCGCCGCGACGCAAAGGGCGCTCGCTAAGTCTTCCCTCAATTCCGAAGGTCTAAGAGACGCCAGGAGCGATGGTCTTCTTCAGACAAAGCTCTCCGATGCCAGTCTCGACCGTGGGATGTGGCTCTGGAACGAGCTGTTTTCAAAACTGCAAGAAGCAGGCATGACACTGACGGCCGTCAGCGGAACGTTTGTGTCAGACGGAAATCAAAAGATCACCATCGAGCTAAAGGAGATGGTCACGAAATACGAACCATCCAAAGAAGAACTGGATCAGAGGGAACAGGCTCTTCGGAACCGTCGAGGGGTTCAATTTGATTACTCCCGAGTGGCAAGCAGCAACTGGGCGGCCACTGGCATTCTTCTCTTCCGAGCTGATCATCGTTACTCTGACAAATACACGCTCCAGTGGAAGGACTCGAAACTTCAGCCTTTGGAAGAGCGACTCGACCAAATGGTCGAGGACATGCAGAATCTCCTGACGCAAAGAGCCCAGGAGGCAATTGAAGCGGAAAAGCGGCGCATAAGGGAAGCTGAAGAAGCGAAAGTCAGAGCTGCAGCGGAGGAACGACGGCGAAAAGAACTCGGAAGGCGAAAGAAACTCGCACGGTTGGCTGTCAATCACGCTAAGAGCCTTGAACTTCGCCAATTAGTCGATTCTATTAAGTCCAAGGCCGGGGAGTCTCCGGACAGTTTCGTCTCCGATTGGATACATTGGGCGGAAAACGTAGTGTCTACGCTGGATCCGACGCCGTCGATGATCGACAGCTTGACTGAGGGCCTCGATCCGACCGAACCGGAATACGAGGACCTATACTCTCAACCCTCCAGAGAACTGGGTTGGACAACTGAAGCCCTCGAAACCAATTACTGGAAGTCGAAGTTTAGCCGTCGAAACAGATATTAGACACTCCCCTAGCGGTAGCCGCTGCCGTGAGTTTCTAGATCGCGTCGTCGGCAAGCGACTTTAGAAATCCTTGTTGTTCAAACGAATTCGTCTACTTTGCCTTCCGCTTTCTCAATAAAGTTCTTCGATTCCAAATCAAGGGGTCCAATCCGGCTACTTACATTCCACAACAGACCGCAGACGTCTCGATCGAAATCATCTGAGGTCAAGGTTCATCGATCGGAGAGCGTCATAGCAGATCGGTTCGACCTTCAAATTGGCTGGCGGGGTTCCAAGTTCCAACTGGAAACGCCAGCGGCTTCAGCCGAACCGTCATTGTTCGAGCCTTAGCCGCTGGCGAACCTGTGGACTAAATCGGCGATTTCGTCTGCGGCCGTGTCCAGAGCGAAATGACCTGCTTCGAGTATATGGACTTCCGCTTTCGGCACATCTTGCCGGTACGCGTCTGGCTCTGAAAGTTCAAAGGAAAGATCGTACTTTCCCCAAATCACCAGCAGCCGCGGCTGCTTCTCGCGCATCCACGTCTGCCATCGGGGGTAGGACTCGACGTTTGTTCGGTAGTCGTAGAAGAGATCGCTCTGAATGTCAGCCTGTATAGGCTGACTTAGAAAGGCAAATTCATCAGTCCAAAGGTCTGGGTCGTAGCGCTCCACGTTTGGATCGCTTCCAATATGCCTTGTCCGCGTCGTTGCGAGCGAGAGGAGATTTGTACGAAGGGCGCTCTCATTCGCGGCCCGATCGACCCAAAACGCGCGTCGCGTCTTCCAATTTGCACCGAGACCTTCGTTGTGTGCGACGGCATCCTGGACGATGAGAGATTCGATTCGCTCCGGATGGGTCAATGCCATACGGAAACCCACCGGGCCGCCGTAGTCCTGCATGTAGAGCGTGTACCGTGAGATGCCGAGTGCTTCAGTGAAATGCCCCATGATTTCGGCATAGTGATCAAACGTATATGCGAAAGTTTTCGGATCGGGCCATTCGCTGTGTCCGAACCCAGGGTAATCGGGCGCAATAAGATGGAAGCGACCAGAAAGCCGGGAAAAGAGGGGCTCGAACATTCGCGATGACGAAGGGAGGCCGTGCAGCAGTAGAAGGACAGGCGCATCCTTCGGGCCAGCCTCCCTATAAAAGATAGAGAGGCCGTCTATTTTGATAGTGCGATAGAACGTTGGATTTGACATGAGTTTTTCCTTCTTTTCGGCTTGCGCCAGGAGTTGAAACAAGCAGTTGGCAACTGACGCCAACAATACAATTCGGGCGGTCCAGTTCATTTGCTACCTCGCTCACTGTTCCAGCGAATCACCGGACCGGCAATTTCGGAGACGTCAGACACCAATCTATGCAAGAGCGCATTTGCTTCAGTCACGCTGGTGAGGCTAACACTCTGTCCGGCCCAAAGAGGCAAGAGTTCGGGGTCCGCAGCTTTATCAGCAAGGGAGGAAAGGCTGTTTACGAGAGCACGCTGCAACGGATAGGGGAGGATCTCGACGCCGGGACGATTGAGCTCTTCGAGCAATTGGTTATGTAGTCCGCGAGAGAGCCTTCCAGTAAACCCCCTGGTCAAGGCCGTTCTGCGACGATCACCATTAAGGAGCGCGTGGCGATATAGCAAGCTCGCGCCGGATTCGTCACAAGCCAGAAAGGCCGTTCCAATTTGCACGCCCTCGGCTCCCAGTGCAAACGCGGCCGCGATTCCGCGTGCGTCGCCGATGCCTCCAGCGGCGATCACTGGGACTGAAACTGCGTCGACGACTAGCGGCACAAGCGAGAATGTTCCGGTAAGTGATTCTTCTGGGGAGCGGAGGAAGGACCCTCGATGACCGCCTGCTTCGAAGCCGGAGGCAACTACAACGTCGACCCCCGCCTGCTCAAGAACAATGGCTTCGTCCGGGGTCGTCGCCGTGCCGATCAATCGGATTCCCTGGGCACGGCATTCGTCGAGAATCTCCTTTGGCGGTACTCCGTAGATGAAGCTGAAAGCAGGCGGCTTTGCGTCGAGCAAAGCCCGCACCTGGTCCTCAAACTTAGTTGGAGCGTAAGGCACATAGGTCGGAAGCGTGCCGCCCAAGGCGTGAAAACGCTCCGCCAGTGGCGCCAGTGATCGCTCAAATGCTTCCCGGCCGGAAGAGTAGGCACCGTCATCTTCCATTGATATCCACAAGTTGATCGCGAACGGTTTAGGAGTCAGCTCACGAATCTCGGAGATTACGTCTCCGATTGCTGAAGGACTCAGCCCTTGCGCTCCAAATGATCCCAACCCGCCAAAGTTCGATACCGCCGCTGTCAGTCTAGGCGTGGAAAGCCCACCAAGTGGGCCTTGAACGATCGGGTACGCGATGCCTAAATTACGAGAAACCCGCGTGTCGGTCCATTGCTGTGTCGAGTGAATTTGTTGATTGTTCATATCCTCCCGAACACCGACTAAAGACTTTCGGCCGCCTCCAGAATAACTTTTGCCACTTCCATGGGCTTAGAAACCATAATCACGTGAGAACCCTCAAGCTCAATAATCTTGATCCCACCCTGTTGGGCCGAAGACCTAATAGCATCAGTTCCAGCAGCTTTATCCTCGGTAGCGACAATTGCCCATGCAGGAACTGTCTTCCAAGTGGCAGGACCACAGACCTCTCCAAATGCCAAATCAGCGATCGGACGCTGGGTGACGGCCATTAAATTAACCTGCTGATCTGGGACATCCGCGGCAAATACTGCTCGGACTTGATCTGCCTTCATGACGTATTCACGACCATCTTCCTGCCCCGGACCCTTTGGATATCTAGTTTCAATAAGTGATGGGCCCAAGATGCTGTCCTTAGACTTGCCCCCGACGTCATTCAGCGTTTGCCCCTCATCTAATACAAAGGCGGCTACATATACGAGGCCGACAACGTTTTTGGTATGACTGCCTACGTTCGACAGAATAGCCCCGGCATATGAATGGCCAGCAAGCAGAACGGGGCCATCAATTTGATTGATCAAACTGGCGAGGTAGGCCGAGTCGGAAGTTAACCCGCGCAACGGATTAGCTGGGGCAATAACCGTATAACCCTGAGCCTGTAACAGTTCGATAACGCCGTTCCATGTAGAAGCATCAGCGAACGCGCCGTGGACGAGAACGATTGTTGGTTTGGTTGTTGTTGTCATCACTACCCCCCTGCCGAAACACCTGGAGCTCCCGCGTGCTCGACAAGTAACTAGATTTTACTCGTTTTGCTGGTTACAGTTAGCAGGGCTACTCAACCTCCAACCAACTTATAGGCCCGCATACCAGTCGTAACCCTGCTGTGCCCAATAATCGGCGGGGCGGTCCTTCCGGTACTGGATCTTGCCAAGACGCTTGATGTTCTTCACGCCATATTTGACCGGGATGACCAGCCGCAATGGCGCTCCATGCTCTTCGGTCAGTGGCTGCCCATTCATTTCATAGCAGAGCATCGTTTGCGCATGGATTACGCTTCCCATATCCAATCCAACGAAGTAGTTTTCATTAGGTGTGGTCATCGCCACATATGGAACGAGGTCTTGGGCGGCATTGACCAAGTCAGGCTTTTTGCCGGAGAGGGTATCTGGCGGGTAACGATTCATAAAGTCGCGCATCAGGACCCCTTTCCAGGTTTGGATAACGCTCCACCCTTCGATGCAGAAGAACTCTGTCGTCATCTCGGTGACCGGCATCGCGAGGATATCCTTCATAGTCAGCTCGATTACTGGCTTGGATGCCCCATGGACACCTTCTACTAGCAGCTTCCAGGAATCGGGATCGAGATCCTCTTCCATCCCGATTGTCTCGTTGAACCGCTCCGGCGTGACACGATCTTTAGAGTATTCAGGAACCCGGCGGCTAGGACTGAAGAGCTTCTCCCAAAGCTTCTCGTTCAAGCCCTGAGCCTTTCGGAAGGGTTGTGTAATCCCCTTGGCGTTGGGAGATTTATCTAGGAAACGGAAAATGCCAAATATTCCGGAGATGTAGGCAAGACCCCAAATCAGCCCTCGACGGGTTAGCTTGGTCATTTCTCGTTTGGGGCTGTTCTCCGACTTCATGCCTTCTCCTGGAGTTCAACCTTCTCGCCCGGTGTAACCAGCTCGTATCCTGTAAGCATTCCGCGAAAGTTGTTCCAGCCAGCGCGGATCACCTGGACGATATGCACTAGGAAGAAGGCGAGAAACGACATCGTGGTCCAGAAATGGATAAATCTGGCGACCGTATACCCACCCAGAAGCTGCGTCAGCCAAGATTGCTCGGAAGGTTTGTAGATCGCGATCCCGGTAATGAGCATAAGAGCTCCCATCAGGATCACGCCGGTGTATGCGATCTGCTGCGCGGCGTTGTACTTTCGCACCGGCAGCGGTTTGCGGGTGAGATGAAGGTCATAGAGCACCACATGGATAGATTCCTTCAACGCGCTGAGCTTGGGAACCAGTGATCGCCACTGTCCCGAGATCGCTAGAAATGCCACATAGAGGATCCCATTGATTCCGAAAAACCAAGCGAACATGAAGTGCCACGCCATGCCGTCTGCCAGCCGAGCGTTCATGCTGAAGAGAACCCAAGCGGTTTTCCCCTTTTCGTCGGTTGTGGACGTGAGGATGGTGTCTTGGACCCTGGAGACGGCCTTTTCCAGGTGTCCCGGCAATTGGCCGGGCTCCCAGCGATGGACCTTTGGCGAAAAGAACGAATCCGGAAAAAGAGGGCCGAACTTGCCAACGTGGAAAACCGGGTT
>Ga0206948_1231_pt1 | contig 11249 bp, 12 predicted proteins | sample Alteio_BWOrgHeat_FD_153236 | JGI IMG/M metagenome (GOLD analysis project Ga0206948, IMG submission 153236) | Enriched cells from forest soil in Barre Woods Harvard Forest LTER site, Petersham, Massachusetts, United States -... | ecosystem: Environmental > Terrestrial > Soil > Temperate forest > O... | reverse complement strand
GCTGATCCTCTTACTTTCGCTGAAAGGATCGACATTGGCGAAATACCTCCTGGGCTTGATTTTACCAAAGTTACAAGATGTTTCATGCTTCCCTTTCAAAAAAAAATATATGATTATGTGGTTGAAACACAAGCGGATAGTCTCGATAGAACTTCCCAGGCGGTTGCTAATTTCGTATTTCCGGGTTTACCAAAAGATAAAAATAGTAAAGATATTGAAGGTTATTATGGCATTGAAGGTATTAGTGAAATGAGAAACCAATTAAAAAATAATGCAGAAGCTGTTAATAAAAGAATTGCATCAACCATACTGGCCGAATATAATATTAAAGATGCATCATCTTTAATGTATTTGACAGAAAATAATAAAATTATCAGTGGTGATATATTCACCGAAAAATATTTAAAATATTTTTCGATTAAATTTTATACAGCACTACAAAAAATTAATGAAACGGTTAATGGTAAAAGAGGTTCCGGACTTATTTTTGTATATTCAAATTTGGTCAAAGTTGGTATTGAAGTTTTTCAAGAAGTTTTACAAAAAAATGGATATCTTGAATACCAAGAAAATATTAGTAGTTACAATATCAAAAATAATACCAGATGTTATTATTGTGAATATACATATGGAAACCATACTACGCTTCCAAAAAATATTCCCCCGCATGATTTTTATCCTGCTGCCTATATTTCTATCACAGGGAAATCTGATGAAAATGCGGAGCAAATTCCGGAAGAAAAACATCGAATACTTAATAATGTTTTTAATGATGTTGAAAATAAAGATGGCAAATATATCAAAATAGTTATTGGTTCAAAAGTTATGAATGAAGGTATCACTCTTCGTAATATCAAAGAAATACATGTTTTGGATGTGCACTACAATTTGGGTAAAGTTGACCAGGTTATTGGTAGAGGTATTCGTTTTTGTACCCATTATGCTATCATTAATGAAGAAAATCCTTTCCCCAAAGTAGAAATCTATAAGTATGTCGTTTCAATAAGTGATGGATTATCAACAGACGAACAGCTTTATAAAAAAGCCGAATCGAAATACAGATTAATAAAAGAAACGGAAAGGATACTTCAAGAAGAAGCAATTGATTGCCCACTCAATAGGAATGGTAATATATTTCCCGAAGAATTGGAAAGATATGGTAACTGTGGTAGCAAAGAAAATCCATGCCCAGCAATTTGTGGCTATATGCCATGTGAATTTAAATGTGGTGATAAATTATTAAACGCAAAATATTATGATCCCGAAAAAGATATTTATCGTAAAGTTTCCAAAAACGAATTGGACTACTCAACATACAATAATTCATTGGCCAGCGAAGAAATTGAATATGCCAAATCAAAAATCAAAATAATGTTCCACATTGACCATATTTATAATTTAAAAGATGTTCTCAAATATGTCAAAAAATCGTATCCCCTTGACAAGCGCGATATGTTTGATGACTATTATGTATACCAAGCATTGGATGAATTAATACCAATAACGGGTAATGATTTTAATAATTTTCATGATACAATTACGGATAAATACAACCGTCCCGGTTATTTAATTTATCAGGACAGGTATTATATTTTTCAACCGTTTGACGAAAATGAAGAACTTCCAATGTATTATCGAAAACATTATCGGCCATCAATCATTAACAGACTTGGTCTTAAAGATTATATTCACAATACGGCCGAATACAAATATTATAAAGAAAGCCATATTGCCGAAACGGATACTGACGAATTATTGCCAGTGCTCGCCAATAAAACTTATGATTTTGATTCCGTCCAGGAATATTATGATAGTCGTGATGAATTTGATTATGTTGGTATTATTGACCAAGAATCAACCAGACGAAAAATTAGAAAACCAGATGAGATAAAGGATGAATTCAAAATTAGACAACGGAGACCCAAAATTTTGACAAAGAAACGGGAGACCGGAGTACCATCATTCAAAGGTGCTGTATGTAAAACATCCAAGGACAAACAGTTTTTGTTTAATATTGCCGAAAAACTAAATTTGAAAATTAAAGACACTAATGTCAGAAATGATATTTGTGATATCATAAGAGATAAGCTTTATGATTTGGAAAAATATTCAACAAGTAAAGAAGGCAACAAAATGACATATTTAATTGTTCCCCTGAACCACCCCACTATAATTTTTCCTCTTTGTCTGGAAGATAGATTGAAAAAAATTCTCAATGATATCCAAAAAACTACTAGAACATCAATCGAACCCAAAATTATTGTTCATGATGAGAAGGGACGATTTCCTGATATCAAATATGTCTCATATGAAATAAAATTTGATAAATCGATGGACAAATTTGGAGATATTCTGGAAAAATACGGTGCAGTTAAGCAAGGAACCGAATGGATTATTGTTGTGGATTGATTTATAATAATAAATTTTATCATTGTAAATTATACCTCAGCTATTTTGTTTTTGTTAATTTTTGGATTATTTTTGCTGTGATAAATTTTAAAATTACCATTATTTAATTTTCTGATAGAATTCATTTTACTTATCATATCATCATATTCATTTTTGCATAAAGTTTTATTAGTCCCATTGCATGCCATTTTAATAATAATCAACTAATTTCGGGTGATATGATTTTAAATTTTATAAAACAAACCAACAATCAATGATAATATGAAAACCTACTTATACATATGGCATTGATAACAGTTTTTATTTTGCAAATAATTCATATTGAAATACATTTTTTTTATTATTTTTCAAATAAAAATCCTACCCACTGGTAAAATTAAAATAAATTATTAATTTAGAATGGAATACAAAATTTCAAAAACTTGCAAATGTTGTAACAATGGTTTAGAGCAATATGAAAAGACGCATTTTGCCGAAGCCATGGTGTTATCATGCATTGATTATAGATTTATTGATACCACGATGTTCCATTCGGAGCAGAATCCTAGGTTATCACAAAAATATGATTATACCACACTGGCTGGTGCTAGTCTTGGATTTAACCAAAATAAATATAAATGTTGGAAAAATACATTCATCGAGCTGCTTGAGTTGGCGATTGAACTGCATCATATTAAGCAACTTATTGTTTTTGATCACATGGATTGTGGTGCATACCAATTGTTCTATCCTGATATTACACTCGATACGGAAGAAGAAAGGCTCCTACATATTAAAAATATAAAAGAATTCATTTGCAAACTCCAGAAAAAATTTCCCAAATTGGTTTATAGTGGATATCTGGTACATGTAGATGGCCATGTAGAAACAATTGTGAAAAAAGATACACAATTGAAAAAATTGATCCATTAAACATATTGATATATACACACCATAAAAATAGTTTAATAATATTTAAGCCAAGATGATAACCCTAAACGATTTGATTATGGCTGTTCCCCAAATCGGTAGTTTTGAATCACAAATTGCTGTGCTGCGCTTGCCCAATAATAATTTTATTGAGGTTAACCAAATAAAATATGAACTGCGCATGTTCACATTTTATGTCCCGGGCAGTAAAATAAATTTTAAAGATTATGTTTTGATGAACAAACTAGAAAATGAAGAAATTGTGGTCAATAACTATAATATACAACAACTAATTAAACCAATATCGTATAGTATTGTTAGTAATAATCATGTTTATCTAATAATATCTTTACTGCAAATTTAACAATGGAACAGATATGTTTTTTTTAAATAACACATCTGTTGAAAAAATTGAATTAGTTAATATATTATATGGCCAAAAATATTTACAAATGCAATTTATATTTGAAAAATGAACAAAAAAGAACTACTTATTGGTATGATTTCTTTGACTTTGTTTATTATTTTACCTATTGGCATCATCAGTATTATAATGGGTGCAATTTCGCCTGGTTCTTGTGATTATACAAGCAGCATGAATTTGAATATTACACAATATTTGTTAGGTTTGGGTATTGCTAATGTCATAACATGTGTAGCTTTAATCATTTTTTGTGTGCGACGATTATATAAACCATCCAGCAAAATGGCTATCAATGGTTTAATAATTGTTGCCATAGTTAATACAATTTTTGGTATAGCATGGTTTATCATTGGTGGCATCATTTTATTCGAAAATAATAAAGATTGTATTCTCAACGGATCTGTCCATATTATTTATGCTTTGGTACTTTGGTGCATAACTGCTTTAATATTTTTATGCATATCTTCTCTTGATATTATTTCGGAATTTATTGAGTTCAATTTTTGAATATTTAATACGATGTGATTATGATTTTATTAAAGCTATTCTAAGCCAATAGCTTTAATAAAAAATTGAAAATAATTATCATTGGTCCATTTATCCACAATTTCGAATAATATATACAACATGATTTCTAATATAGTGTTATTCTTTTTAATAGAATTAGCCGCCTGTTTTAATTATTCCGCTCCTATTATTATTAATACAAACATACAAGAAAATAGTTTTTTGTATGAATATGACCAAATTTCCCATATGATACTAATCGGATACCAAAATAAGATCATGATGTACGATTTGGTGGGTGAAATTATTGGTTTGTTTGAAACCGAAAGTACAATTGATAGCTTAGCATCAACCAAAAATTATATCATAACAATATTAGGCCACAATAATTCGATTTATATATACAATAAGAATGGAACCCTCAATGAAAAAATTAATATATGCGGCTATCATTATCAGAGTAAAATCAAAGTAGACCCATTAAGCCAAAATTATTATGTCGTATTTGATTTAGGATGGATATATCATACACATTATTTTTCATACGATAACAAATTATTATTCGAAAATTTTTTAAAAATAACATCCGATTTTCCAATTTTATATTCCAACTATAAATACAATGGTTATCTTGTTATATTTTCTACTGTTGATATATTTATTATAAGCCAAAATATTTCTGTGGTTAAAGATATTCCATTGAACGAAGGAATGCCAATTTTTGGAAGTGCTGTAATTGGTAAAGACAAACTTGGAATGTTTGTTGGTTTAAATCTCGAGATATACAATGTTAATGGCACATTATACAATAAAAAAAGTTTTGATTATATTGTCTTGTCTTTGGGATTCAATGAAAAAAATAATTTATTGTATCATTCCAGAATAATAAATTCAAATTTGACCATTACATTTATTGATATTGAAGGAAACATAAAATATGATCTTGGATATGGACCCATCGGTGCAGATGATGGTAATGTTAACATTGATATTGACGAAGACACCGATATAATCATAGCCAATATTAATAACCAGATAATGATATGGTATCCACAATAGTTTGGCTAAATTTATTTTTTTATTTGACATAATAAAAAAATAGAATTACTAATTAATCCAACAAATCCCAAAAATATATTCTGAATGATATATATGATGATTCAATGACAAATCGTCGTACAGTGTATTATTCATTTGATCTTTCATACTATTTAGGACAAAATATATCCGATTCTGATGTCAATGCTATTGTTAATAAATATCCAAGTTGTAAATGGTGTTCTTCAGAACTGGAACCAGTTTTTTTAAATGGTATGTTAAATCCTTTAAGGAACAATGGATATAAAATTTATAACATTGATGAATTTAAATCATTAATCGAAGAAGTTAATAAAACATCGAGCATATTCATTGGTTCTGTTATTAAATATTTACATGTAAATGATAATAATCCACAATTAATTTATTATGCGGCCAATTATTATGATCAAATGTTTAAAATATGCAATAATAGATACATTGAAACAATTAAAAATATAACTAATAATGATCTGGAAATATACAATTTAATAACAAAAATTAATCAACCTCTGTCGGATTATGATAGATATATTATTGATTGAACCATATTATAAAATATGATTGAATTATATTTTATAAATATTTTTTTTAACTTTTTTTATTTTTTTAACTTTTTTTATTTTTTTAGATGGTATTCTCACGTCTCTTTCATTCATGCAATCTAGGGGACATTTTTTATGTTGTCGTCGATGTATTGAGCATGCTGTATATTTTTCCCGAATAACCCGACGAACCTTATAGTTTTTCCCAAAGTATTGCACAAATTGCATATTTTTTTGGATTGACCTTGGGTCCGGAAAATTGGCTGATTTTACCGGATCCCAAGTCCGTCGGGCAGGAGGTGTCCTATGCAATATTAATAGGTCGTGTGGATGTTCAAAGAATGTTCCAAAATAGACATGTGATGATGGTTGTTGGTTTAAGAAATTTTGATTTTCTTGATTTAATCCAGTGGATGATAACAAATCTTGATTTTCTTGACCCAAATCGGTCAATAATAAATCTTGATTTGGTCTGGTCAATAATAAATCTGGAGTCTCTTGACCCAAATCGGTCAATAATAAATCTTGATTTTCTTGACCCAAATCGGTCAATAATAAATCTTGATTTTCTTGACCCAAATCTGTCAATAATAAATCTTGATGTAGTCCGGCCAATAATAAATCTTGATTTTCTTCACTTAATCCGGTTAATAACAAATCTTGATTTTCTTCATTTAATCCAGTCAAATCGGTCAATAATGAATCCTGATCTAGTCCATCCAATAACAAATCTGGATTATCTTGACCCAAATCGGTCAATAATAAATCTTGATCTAGTCCGGTCAATAACAAATCTTGATTTGGTTCAATTCCACAAAAAATAACCTTAGTGGAACTTGATGCATATATATTTTTGGACGAATCTAACTCACAAGGTGTGGTCAATAAATTCTGATATGTTTGATCCAATGTATCTTGTATTAAATCAATAAAGTATGTTTGCTGTTGCATAAGTTATCAATTATAAAGGCTTTGATGAATCTATTGCCATTAATATTGATTTTATTTAAATGGCCCATTCATACATTAAAATTATCAAATTTTTTTATTATACGCACAAATACGTTCCCACATATATGTATGTAAAACTAATTAAAAATTGATTTTTAATTTGATAGAATATTTTAAATATACCATCAAATTAAAAATTTATTAATTCAAATGACGCACATTTATCATGCATGTTTCGTTTGCCCAATTAGTCATCAAGTTTTTAAATATCCACGTATGGCCACAGACGGACAAATTTATGAAAAAAATTTTATTAAAAAATGGTTCAAAACAAATGATACTAGCCCCATTACTGGATCAAGATTGGAAAGTACACAACTGACCAGATGTTATATATTTGAATCAATGTTGGATATTTTTCTAAAAGATAACCCACATGTAATTGTTGATCAATATGTTCCACTAAAAAATCATGCCGAATACAATGTAAAAGTTAAATCTATTATTGATCAAGCAAATTTTGTCAAGCTAAAAAAATTTTAAATTTGATTTATCCTTATTACCACCAAATACAACCCGCTTCCAAAAATTATTGATAGAAGCAGATGATGAAATTATCGCATATTTCATTGATAATGTCATCAATTTAGAATACCAATGTATTAATGGTAGACTAATTCATTGTGTCATCAAACATTGCACATTCAATATCATTAAACATTTAATTGATAAAGGCATTGATATTGAATGCCAATCATCAACTAAAATGCGACCAATACATTTTATTATGAAATATGCGGATGATATTGAAGTTATCAAATATTTTGTTAGCCGTGGTGTTAACATCGAAAGTGAAACAAAGAATGGATGGCGTCCAATTCATATGGTATGTTTATATGGAACAATGGAAGAAATTAAATATTTTTTATCCTTAAACCCCATTTTGAATTCAAAAATAGTTTATAATTTGGATGATCAGAATGTTATATGTGGCCCAACAGAATTAATTATTCTCAATGATATGCTATCTCCAACAGATAAAGTCGAAATTATTACAATGCTAATTTCAACCAAGCATTATGATGAACATATTAAAATTGTTGATCTGTTAATTAATTAATTAACCAATTAATTAATCATAAAATTGAAATTATTTTTGCATCATTTAAATAATCAAATATAAAAACTACCATATATTATTATTGTAAATGGCCCAGATTAGTCTTTATTATAGAACCCAGTTAGAAACAAAAGTATCACTATTTCCAGAACAAATAGATGGAAATATGGATAACCATATTTTGGAAAATTTAAAGGCTAAAATTGAAGGAAAATCCATAGACAATGGTATTGTTTTAAAAATAAATAGACTAATTAGTTATGAATATGGAATGATCGATAAAGCTAATTTTATGGGCACAACAGTTTTTCCCATCAAATATGATTGTTTTATTTGTTCGCCAACAAAAGATTTGGAAATAGTTTGTGTATTGGAAAATATTGTTAAAGGCTTTTTAATAGGCAGGAATGGTCCGGTCATTGTTGCCATACAGTTTAACAATATAGATACGCAACGTTTTGAAATTAATGGAAACAATATTCAGTATTGTAAAACTAAAAAACCCATTGAAAAAGGAGATTATCTCAAGGTTTCCATCATCAGTATAAATAACAATTTGGGTGAAAAAGATATAGTTACAATGTGTAAATTAATAAATTTGGCAAATAAAGACGAAATACAATCTTACCAACAAGATCAACTATTGATTACTGATGGTAATGAAAATGATAATAAAGAGTTTATCTAAACATTTAATTTGGTAAGTTTAAACTTAAAAAATTAAATCTAATATTACATTAATCCGTATCAGGGATGGAATATGAAATTAGTTGCAGAAGAAAAATTATTTGTGCCAATTGTGGAAAAATGGGTCATGAATTTAGAACATGTACCGAACCAATAACCAGTTACGGTATAATTAATATCGATATTATTAACAATACAAATGAAATGTTGATTCTCAAAGATAAATTTTCTACCAAAAAAAATACTTATTTCAAAATAATATCCCACAAATATCCAGAGATAAAATGTTATATTTCTGATAATATTAAACTTGGTGAGAACCAGAACGATATCTATAAACTTGACAACGAAACAATACCATATGAAGAAGAAGACCATATTCATAAATTTTGTTATTACAAGGACAAGATTTTGTTCATGATGGTTAGTCGTAAATTTTCGCTTGGATTTATCGAATTTATACGTGGAAAATATGATGTATCGGATGCAAAAACAATTATTAATTTGTTTGAACAAATGTACGAGGAAGAAATAAAATATATTAAAAAAAATCAGTATGATGATATTCTTTATTATTTTTTAAATAGGAGAAATGAACCAAAAGAAATTGTTCTCAATAGAATTTATGAAGGAAGATATGCCAATGAATATTGTGATGCAAAAATTAAATTTAACATATTACTCAAGCCTTCAGATGATGAAAACAATGATGTGCCTCTTGATTTGGATTTTTATACTAAATACATCAGACCACGCTATAAAAATCCGGAATGGGGATTTCCAAAAGGTAGAAGGGATAAACGCACAGAAGAAAATTTGACATGTGCTTGCAGAGAATTTGAGGAAGAAACTGGCTACAAAAAGGATGAATATTGTGTGCTAAACAAAATTGAACCAATTGAAGAAAAATTGGTCGGGACAAATGGTATAAATTATAAACATATATACTATTTGGCCCTCAACAATCGTGATATAAATCGCATCCTGCAAGACTATGATACCTATGAAATCGGTGATATCAAATGGTTCACATATGACGAAGCCATGGCACACATTCGTAAATATCATACGGAAAAAAAAAAGATACTAACCAGAATATACCTGTTTATACTCAACTATTTGATACATAATAATATTCATGATATGTTATAGTTCATCCGTTATTATAAATTTATAGGGTTCGGAGTATTTCACAATGGATATCCTATCCAAAGTTCCATCCATTATCATCGGTGGCCAAAATAAATATGGAGGATAACAAGCCAATACATTGCATTTGTTTAGTATATCACATACAAATTGTGAACATATCATTTTGTTTATGTACCAGTCAACAAAAAATTTTCTTGCTATTTGGTGCGATATGCACATATCAATAATAAACATTAAAACTGCAATACTTTTTTTAGAAAATTTTATCTTCTTGTAATCGTCAAGAACCTTAAAAATAGTTCGAAATGGTATTTCTTTTGAAATAAATTTAACAGCAAATGTTGCATTATAATCTTTTTGGTATTGTCTTATTATTTTTTCAAAATTTACAATTCTAATGCCTCCTTTTCCAAAATTATTTAATTTATATGCATACTTATCGCACAAATATTTTTTATCGGTGCATTCTACAAAATATAATTCATCTTTTAATTTTAGAACAATACCAGAATGTCCAAATTCTGTTCCAATAAAATTTGTTCTAAAATAATATTCCAGTCTACAAAACAGGGTATTATATTTTTTACACGAAAAAACTACAATATCTCCAGTTTTTAATTTATCTTTGATATGTGCATAATTATATATTGGACGGTATTGATGAAGATCTGTTTTTTTAACAAAACATATTAGATAGATTATAATTATTATTACTACTATTATTACTACTGTTAGGATCATTATAGTTCACAAATAGAAATTATGGATACAATCAATCGTATAAAATATTTTATATTGTATTTAAATTATATATATTATTATGTCAACATAATTCAGAATAAATGGTTATAAGTAAATGTTATTGTATTAATTTATACGAAAGAAATGATAGATTACAAAAAGCAAAAGAAGTATTTGACAAATATAATTTGCCTGTTGAATTTTATAGAGTTCATAAAGACAACGAAAATGGAAAGAGAGGCTGTTCCATTTCGCATATCAATGTGATTAAAAAAGCATATACTGAAAATTTAAACAATGTATTAATATTTGAGGATGATATAATGTGCAATTTGAGCCTGGAAGAATTCAATAGTAAAATGAATGAAGTTTATAATTTTATAGAAAATTATGAATACGATATTTTTTATCTTGGATCTCATCCAAATTTTTTTGAAAAAACGGTCAAAAAAATATCGAATAATATTTACAAAACTCATGCTTTTGGTGGATATGCTTATATTTTATCTAAATCAGGTATTAATAAATATAAAGACATGGTTTATTTTGGCGCACCACCCGATTGCTTTTACGAGAATTCTGAAAATGCATATGCGATGTATCCATCCATATTTTATCCGAATGAAAGTAAAAGTGATATTGCGCCGCCATGGTATAATTTTATAAGTTATCATATTCTTTCCGGTTACACAACTAATTCTTTTAAATTAAAAGAATATTATGTGAC
>Ga0206948_1230_pt1 | contig 11256 bp, 8 predicted proteins | sample Alteio_BWOrgHeat_FD_153236 | JGI IMG/M metagenome (GOLD analysis project Ga0206948, IMG submission 153236) | Enriched cells from forest soil in Barre Woods Harvard Forest LTER site, Petersham, Massachusetts, United States -... | ecosystem: Environmental > Terrestrial > Soil > Temperate forest > O... | reverse complement strand
AAAACGGCCTATGACTTTCTGCACGGCGCCGGTAAACGCGCCCTTCTCATGCCCGAAGAGTTCGCTCTCTATCAGCTCCTTCGGGATGGCGGCCATATTGACGGCGACGAAGGGCCCGCTCTTGCGGTGGCTGAATTCGTGCAGGGCGCGGGCGATGATTTCCTTGCCGGTGCCGGACTCGCCGGAGATCAGCACGGTAAGGTCTGTATTGTTCAGCCGTTCAATGGTGCGGTAAATATTCTGCATCGCCCGCGACTGGCCGACGATGAAGGATTTGTTCAGCGCCTGCGTCGTGCCCTTATGTTGCGGCTCGCGCACCAGTGTACGGCTTTGCTGCAGCGCGTTCTTCACCATCTCGACAAGCTGGTCGATATCGAAAGGCTTCGGGAGAAAATCCATTGCGCCTTTTTCGGAGGCCGACACGGCGGTCGTCAGCGCATTTTGCGCGCTCATGACGATGACTTTCATCTCGGGGCGGCGGCGGTGGATTTTCGGGATCAGGTCAATGCCATTCTCGCCCGGCATCAGCACATCGGTGATGACAAGGTCGCCTTGGCCCTCGGATACCCATTGATAGAGCGTCGCGCCGTTGTCAGTCGCGTTGACTTCATAGCCTTCGCGCTTCAGCGCCTGCGATAGCACGGTGCGGATGGATTGGTCGTCATCGGCGATCAATATGGTTTTTGCTGCAGCCATTTACTTCTTCACCATATCGGCTGAAACGGGCAGGCTGATCTTGAAGACCGTCCGTCCGGGTTTGCTGTTCACATCTATCGTGCCGCCGTGGTCGTCGACGATCTTCGAGACGATCGGCAGCCCCAGCCCCTGGCCGTTCGGCTTGGTGGTGAAATAAGGCTGAAAGATGCGGTTGATCGCTTCCGGCGTGATCCCCTGCCCGTCATCCTCGATCTCGATGCAGAGCGGCAGTTTCTCGGGACGCTCGGGGTGATAGATGGCGGCGTTATCGTAATAAGTGCGGATGGCGATTTTGCCCTTCCTGCCCGCGAAAGCCTCGGCGGCGTTTTTAACAAGATTTAATTTCGCTTGTACCAAATGATCAAAATGCCCCCTGACATCGGGCAGCGATGGGTCAAACTGCTCGGTAATCTTGATATCCGGCCCGAATTCCGCCTGCGCGATCTGGGTGACGTGCTTGATGACTTCATGCAGGTTGACGTTTTTATACTGGTTGCGCGGCACTTCATAAAAGATGTTGAATTTGTCGATCAGTCCCTGAATGCGCTGCGTTTCGCGGCCGATCAGGTTGACAAGTTCTTTATCCTCGGCGGACACTTTGGATTTTTCGAGCAGTTGCGCCGCGCCGCGGATGCCGGCCAGCGGGTTCTTGACTTCGTGCGCCAGCATCTGCGCCAGCATCTGGGTCGATTGCAGGGAATATTTGGTTTTCTCGTTCCACTCGCTGGCAAGCTTTATCGGCTGCTGGCGGATGACCATCATGTACCACACGTCCGCCTCGACCGTGACGATGACAACGCTAGTGATAACCTTGTCGCCGATGGCGGCATCATATAATGTCACGGTCTGGTTCTTGCGCACCGCCGTCTGCACGGCCTCGAGCACCGCCTGCTTCTCGCCCAGCAGCGCGCCCATGCTCTCGACGAGCAGTTGCTTTTCGCTGCGGCAGAAAAAGTGCTGCGCCGCGTTGTTGGAAAAATAAACGTGGAAGCCGGCATCAAACCCCACCACCGCATCCGGCAGAGCCCCCATCAGCGTCACAGCCGACGGCACCTCCGAAACCTGCTCTTTCATCCTAGCCATAACGCTATCCCATGCCTAATCTTTATGCAGGCGCTATATGTGCAATAATTTTAGGCAGATGGCAAGCGGTAAAGTGAGGGGTTTCTATTAAGTTATTGAATTAAAACAATTTTTAATCATGGGATTTTTCTGTTTATCTTAAGCTGATAATTAATAAAGCACATAGTAAGCTGAACGGGATATTCGCCGTCTTTAAATCCAGGCCTCACACCCAACCACACAAAAGGAACGTCGCTATGACAGTTCAATATACGCCGCTGCAACCCGAAACCTCCCAGGCACAAATCCCCCTGCTCCCCTTCTGGGCAACGGTGGAAAGCGCTTACAGGGCGGCGTGGTACTATCGCGCGGAGTACCTGAAGATTATCTGGTGCTGGCTGCTGCTGGCGGTGCCGGTAACGTGCCTTTACTCGTGGTTTGTATGGCCCACTTTGGGCGCGGCGTTTTGTCTCGACTTTGCGCACCTGCAGAACAAGGCCCTGATACAGGCTAACGCGCATAACATCCTTTTTGCCGAGCTGCCGCTCACGTTGTTCAGGCTGCTGGCCGGGGCTTCCATTGCAGTCGCCTGGCACCGCCTTATATTACGTCAGGAAAAAATCACCAGCCCCCGCTACCTGCGGCATGACGCCGTCGTCTGGGATTATTTCACCTTCGGGTTTTGCCTGTGGCTGCTGACATCGCTGATCGGCTTCGTGTCCCTGCTCTCGAATAACATCACTGCCGCGCCCTCAATGACCTGGAGTTTTTGCGTGCTGGCCGCAGGTATTGTTATCAGCGTTGTGACTGTCCGCCTGTCGGTTATTCTGCCCGCAAGGGCTTTGGAATTAAGGGGCGTAACGTTCAGGGATGTCTGGCGCCATACCAGCTGGAATTACTGGCGGCTTGCCTGGGGACATTTGCTGTGCGCTTTACCGGGCGCGCCGCTGCTCTTCATGGCCAAGATGGGCTGCGGCTCCGCCATAGCCGGGCCGGTCATGTATAGCGCCGCCATCCTGCTCGCCATCTTCGTTATCCTGCCGTTCGAGCTGGCCTTCCTGTCCCTGTGCTACCAGCATTTCTTTGAAAGGGAAAAGCAATCAATTCCGCAGGGCTCCGGTTTTCCGTTCAAGACGGTTGTCGCCGCCTTGTTTATCCTGACGATCGGCGCGGTCGTTCATATGGCGCAAAATGCCGGCGATGCCGTAAACGCCATGATCGAGGACAACAAGAAACTCACTGAACAATGCGGCGATGACACTCACGCTGAGGCCGCCATACAGGCCTGCACGGCCCTGATTAATCTGGACAGTGCCAACCTGATAACCTTTACAAGGCGTGCCGCCGCGTATTTGAAAGCGGAAAAATACGACCAGGCCCTGGACGACCTGAACCACGCGCTCAGGCTCAAGCCGGACTACTTCCCGGCGCTTGTGATGCGTGGCGAGATATATCTCGAAAAAGGCCGGTACAGCGACGCCCTCGGTGATTTTGACCCCGCCCTGAAGTTTCTTGATGCCGTCAAAGCCAACGGCAACGCCGCTGAAAAATTCCGCAGCATCGGCGCGACGCTATTCTGGCAGCGCGGCATGGCAAAGTTCTATGCCGCCTCCCCGTCAGCGGCGATAGATGATTTTGTCAACGCCGTGCAGCAGGACCCGACCGACGGCCTGAAGGTCATCTGGCTGCACCTCGCCGCGACACGCGCCGGCCACGAGATCCCCCAGGAATTCGAGCATAACAGCGACTCCCTGCTGGAAGGCAAATGGCCCGCGCCCCTCGTCGCCCTATACCGCGGCAAGGCGACTGTCGAGGACGTGTTCGCAAAAGCCAAGCTGGGCGGCGACGCAGCCGAACTGGCCGACCAGCTCTGCGACGCCAATTTCTACACCGCACAATTATACCTGACGCAAAATAAGAAAGCGGAAGCCCAGAGCCTGTTTCAGGCGGCCAGAGACACCTGCCAGAAAAGCGTGGAAGAAATGCCCGCGCAGTCAGAGTTGAAGGGGTTGGATGATGGGGGGCAGCAGATGATGCCTGTGGCAAAGCCTTAATTAGCAACCAACTTGCAAGGAATAGCACTGTAGAACGGTGAAAATCTTAAGCGTTCAGCTACGCCGCTTTGGGCTTGTCAGCAACCCCGCCAGCTTCCGTGCCCGCCGTGCGCCAGTGCGGGACAAGGAAACAGACAGCCCTGTTTTTGTCGAGGGATCAAGCAGCCGTTTGATGGCGGCCCGATCCAGATGGCTGGTGACATGAGGGTCGGCGCATAAGGCTTCGCTAAAAGTCATCTTGCCGCGGGCGGCCGTCTGGGCGGCCTTATAGACAACGTCATGAGCCTCCTGCCGGCCGATTGACTGGCCAAGCTCCAGCATGACGGCTTCCGAAGTAATAAGCCCGCCTGTCAGGTCAAGATTTGCGCGCATCCGTTGCGGGTTCAGCTCAAGGCCGGAGAGGATAATGTTCAGCCGGGCCAGCATGTCGCCGGTCAGGATGCAGGACCGTTCCACGGCATCGAGGGTCATTTCGAAATTCGCCCCGTTCACTTCATGGTCATGCATCATGCCTTCCATGGCGAGCGGCGCCAGCGCGCGGATTTGCGCCGAGATTGTCATGCAATCCTGCGCCAGTTGGGGATTGCGCTTGTGGGGCATGGTCGAGCTGCCGATCGTACCCTCGGGCAAAGGCTCGCCCGCCTCGCCATACTCGGTCTTCATGAGGGTATAAATTTCTGCGGCAATTTTGCCGCCTGTTGCGGCCAGCAGCCCCAGAATGCATGTATATTCGGCAAAAGAATCGCTGATGGACCGCAAGGGGACGGCCATGGGCAGCAACCCCAGCCTGCGCGCGACACCCGCCTGTATGGCAATGCCTTTGCCGCCAAAAGATTCGAAATTGCCGACCGCGCCGCCCATCAGTGCCGTAAAGACACGTTTTTCCACCTCTCCCAGCCGGTCGGCATGGCGCGACAGTTCGTCAATCCACGCCGCCGCCTTTAGCCCGAAAGTGATGGGGACAGCATGCTGGCCATGTGTTCTGCCTGCGCAAGCCATGTACGCACCACGATCCGCCAGATCGCCGAGCGCGGCAAAAACCTGCCCTAATAAATCAAGCAACCGCGTATGCACTTCGCGCAGCACGAGGACAAAACCTGTCTGTATAATATTCTGCGTCGTCGCTCCCCAATGCACCCAGCCGCCATGAGGTTCGCCCACTTCATTGCTCAGCTCGGTTATCAGCGCCATAAGAGGGTGGCTTGTGGCGGCTATCCCGGCCCTGATGCGGTCGGCATCCAGCCGTTTCATAGAGGCGGCTTGTGCAATGGCCTTCGCGGCTTTACGCGGAACAACGCCAACATCGGCCTCGGCGGCAGCCAACGCAGCTTCCACGTCCAGCCAGCGTTGCCAGCGATTCTTTTCATCAAATAGCGACCGGATAGCCGGATCAGGAACGCGCGCGTCAGTAAAACGTCCGCCCGGACTTGCGGGGCGCACCGACCCTTTAGCATGCTTCTTCTGAACGGCCATCAGAATCTCTCCCTTGTCACAATTTCAGTTGCCTGATGTAAATCAACATAGGCTTTTTCTGAAATTGCGCAAGATGAGGCGCGGTGATACCGGCTAAAAAGCTACGCCGCCTTGTGGCTACTTTCCGCTTTCGCCATAAACCGCTGCTCCGCGATGCGGTCGGCGGCAAGGCTGGTGGAGATGCCGTCCTGCTCGGCTCGGCGGAAGATCGTTTCGGAGGTCTCGTCAATCTTCTGCACATGCGCCAGCACCTGCGCGCGGTCAACGGCTTTGCCCGATGCGCGGGTGGCGTGTTCGTAATAGACGTTGATAAGTCCGCCGGCGTTGATCACATAGTCCGGCGCGTAGAGGATTTTCCGGTCACGCAGCATGTCGCCGTGACGCGCTTCCGCAAGCTGGTTGTTCGCGGCGCCCGCGACGATTTCCGCCTTCAGCGCCTTGACCGTCCCGTCATTCAGGATCGCGCCGAGGGCGCAGGGCGCGAACACGTCGACATCCTGGCTGTAGATATCGTTGAGCGCCACGGCTGTCGCACCGAACTCCTTCACGGCTTGCGCGACTTTTTCCTGCGCCACATCGGTCACGAAAAGCTGCGCGCCGTCCTTGGCCAGCAGTTTGCACAGGTTGTAGCCGACATTGCCAAGCCCCTGCACGGCCACTTTCAGCCCGCGCATGTCGCTGCGGTGCAGGCGGTAACGCACGGCGGCTTTCAGGCCGGTGTAAACGCCGAAGGCCGTCGTCGGCGACGGGTCGCCGCTGCCTTCGCCGTCATGCGAAACACCGACAACATGCTTCGTTTGCGTGTGGATGTTGTTCATGTCTTCAACCGTCGTGCCGACGTCTTCGGCAACGATATAGCGCCCGCCGAAGCTATCGATAGAACGCCCCATGGCTTTCATAAGTTCCGGCGTCTTGGTCTTTTTGGCATCGCCAATGATGACGGATTTCCCGCCGCCGAGCGGCAGCCCGGTGATGGCCGCTTTATAAGTCATGCCGCGCGAAAGGCGTAAAACGTCGCGCAGCGCCTGCTCGTCGCTCTCATAGTTCCACATGCGGCAGCCGCCGAGCGCGGGGCCGAGGTTCGTGTTGTGAACGGCAATAATCGCGCTCAGTCCTGTTTTCTCGCACTGGAAAAAAGACACATGCTCGTGCTGATGAAATTCCGGGTGACTGAAAACAGACATACCAATTCCTCTCTTCGCTACATTTAACATGACGACCTCCTTTGATTATACACGGGATTTATTAACTGATGTTGCAGGTTTGCACAGCTAACGCAAATCATTTGCACTGCAGCAAAAAGCTATTAAGGATTATTTGTTCAAAAATTACAGTTGCTGCGGTGCTTTTTTAAAAAGAACAATAAGGATATGAAATTTTGCACTGCACCAATTAAGGAAGTATTTACTTGCAGAGAATCTGGCTGTCTTTTAAATGCTGCGGCGCAAAAGAGTTGGGTCCGCCAGTGTGCACCGGACGATCAGCATGCCGACCAAGACAGATAAGCCGGTCATACATCACAAGCGCACCCGCGACGCCGACGTTGATGCAGAACTTCATCGGAATTTTTATTTTGTAATCGCAGCGCGCCAGCATTTCATCGGAGACATTCCCCTTCTCCGGCCCCAGCACATAAACGGCCTGTTGCGGATGACGGAAGCTCGGCAGATCCACCGCATCCGGCAGAAACTCTACAGCAACGAGCGAGGTGTTCATCGGCAGCAGCAGGTCAGCCGGCTTTTCGAAGTTATAAAACGGTAGATGGCCAAAAGCGTCAGAGGTATCGGATTCCTTCATACCCTTCACATCCACCGTCGGGTTGATGGTAAAGAAAAAACTCGCCCCAAACGAATGCGCCGACCGCAGCAGGTTGCCGACGTTCATCGGTTTGGAAATCCCCTCGACGCCTATGCCGAAATAACCGCGCATTATGATTTCAGCGCTTCCAAATTCTCATACAGTTTCAACGCCTCCGGATTAGCCAGCGCTTCGCTGTTCTTGACCGGGCGGCCGTGGATGACTTCGCGGACGGCTAGTTCGGTGATCTTGTTGCTCTTGGTGCGAGGGATATCGGCGACGGCGATCACCTTCGCCGGCACATGACGCGGCGAAGCGCCTTCGCGGATGACCTTCTTTATCTTTTTAACAAGGTCTTCATCCAGCTTCGCGTCGGGCTGCAGGATGACGAACAAGACAACGCGCACGTCATTATCCCAGTCCTGTCCGACGGCGATGCTTTCCTTGATCTCCGGCAGCTGCTCGACAAGGCGGTAAATCTCCGCCGTACCGATCCGCACGCCGCCGGGGTTGAGCGTCGCATCCGAGCGGCCATGGATAATCAGTCCGCCGTGCTCAGTCCACTCGCACCAGTCGCCGTGGCACCAGATGCCGGGGAATTTCTCAAAGTAAGCCTTGCTGTATTTCTCGCCCTGCGGATCATTCCAGAAACCAACCGGCATGCAGGGGAATGGCGTTTTGCACACCAGCTCGCCCTTGCCTTCTTTCATTGGTTTACCGTCGCTGTCGATCACATCGACATCCATGCCCAAGCCCGGCCCCTGAATTTCGCCGCGCCGCACGGGCTGCAGCGGGTTGCCCAGCACGAAACAGGAAACGATGTCCGTGCCGCCGGAGATGGAGGCCAGATGCACGTTCGGCAAAATCTGGTCATACACGTAATCAAACCCTTCCGGCGAGAGCGGCGAGCCGGTCGAGGTCATCATGCGGATGGTGTCGAGCTTATATTTTCCCTTGGTGACAATATTACCCGTCCGCAGTGAATCAATATATTTCGCGGAGGTGCCGAACAGGGTGCATTTGTATTTTTCGGCGTATTTGAACAGCACATAGCCATCCGGATAAAATGGCGAGCCATCGAACAACATCAAAGTCGCCTCCGATGCGAGCGCCGACACCAGCCAGTTCCACATCATCCAGCCGCAGGTGGTGAAATAAAACACCTTGTCGCCCTTGCGGATATCGCAGTGCAGCTTGTGCTCCTTCAGGTGCTGGAGCAATACCCCGCCCGCGCCATGCACGATGCACTTCGGAATGCCCGTCGTACCGGAGGAGAACATGATATAGAGCGGCAGGTTGAACTCGAAGCGTTCGAATTTTATTTCTTCGGGTTGGTAGGCGTTTTTGAAAGCGTCGAACGAAACAAACCTGTCATCCTGAGGCGAAGCCGAAGGATCCCCTTGTTTTTTATTACCGGGAGATCCTTCGCTGCGCTCAGGATGACAATAAGAGGCAGTCACAACCTTCTTCACCGAAGGCAGCTTCCCCGCCGCCTCGCGCACTTTCTCGCGGCAGTCGATTTCCTTGCCGTTGTAATAATAGCCATCAACAGCGAATAATACTTTCGGCTCGATCTGTCCGAAGCGGTCCAGCACGCCCTGCGCGCCGAAATCCGGCGAGGCGGAGGACCAGATGGCGCCGAGGCTCGTCGCCGCCAGCATCGCCATGATCGTCTCCGGCATATTCGGCAGGTAACCGGCCACGCGGTCGCCTTTCGTTACGCCCAGCGCCTTCAGCGCCTGACGCAACTGGCTGACCTGGTCATATAACTCTTTATAAGTAATGCTGCGCTCGACCTTGTCTTCTCCCTTGAACACAATCGCCACTTCTTTGTCGCGGCGGCGCAGCAGGTTTTCGGCGAAGTTTATTTTGCTGTCAGGAAAGAAGCGCCCGTCCTGCATTTTCGTGCCGGGTTTGTAGACCGTCTTGCCCTTATCGCCGATCATCCCGCAGGAATCCCAGACCTTCGACCAGAAATCTTCCTTATGTTCGACAGACCAGCGCCACAAGCCATGGAAATCAGCCAGCTTTTGTTCTTCCAACAAGTGATGCATTTGCGATTTAAGCTCCGCATCGGGCGAGGGTTTCCATTTCAGTGAAGTGTCAAAGGTCATGTTCTGTCTCCACATTGGGCTTTGTGCCGTAACAAATGATCCGCCAATACAATCGCCAGCATCGCCTCCGCCACCGGCACGCCACGCATACCAACGCAGGGATCATGCCGCCCCTTGGTGACGATTTCGGTTTCGTTGTCATACCTATCAATCGTTTTCATCGGCGTCAGGATGGAGCTTGTCGGCTTGAAAGCCATACGCACGACGATATCCTGCCCCGTCGAGATGCCGCCGAGGATACCGCCCGCGTGATTGGAAAGAAAATATGGCTTGCCGTCCTTGATGCGTATCTGGTCCGAATTTTCTTCGCCGCCCAGCAGCGCCGCGCCAAAACCCGCGCCGATCTCGACGCCCTTGACGGCATTGATGCCCATCATCGCGCTGGCAATGGCCGCATCGAGCTTATCCGCCACCGGCGCGCCTAAGCCCACGGGAACGCCTTTCGCCACCACTTCGACAATCGCCCCGGCGCTGGAGCCGCTCTTGCGTATCTTATCGAGAAAGCTTTCCCACTCGGCAGAATCTTTATGCGGGCCGATCTGCGTGACGCGGCCTTCGATAGAAACGCCCTTCAGGATCAGCCGCGCAATCGCACCCGCCGCCACACGGCTTGCGGTCTCGCGCGCCGAAGAACGCCCGCCGCCGCGATAATCCCGGATGCCGTATTTTTTATCATAAGTAAAATCCGCATGGCCGGGGCGGTATTTGTCTTTGATGTCGCCATAGTCCTTCGAGCGGTGATCCATGTTCTCGATGAAAAGGCTGATCGGCGTGCCGGTCGTTTTGCCCTCAAACACGCCGGAGAGAATTTTGACCTGATCCGCTTCCTGCCGCTGCGACACATTGCGCGTCTGCCCCGGCTTGCGGATATCGAGAAACGGCTGGATATATTCCTCACTCAAATCCAGCAGCGGCGGCACACCATCCACCACGCACCCAATCGCCGGGCCATGACTCTCGCCCCATGTGGTATAGCGGAACAATGTGCCGAAGGTGTTTGATGACATCAGCCGGAAATGCCCTGAAGCAGCTCCGCCGTCTGCTTCGCTGAATCGACGGCGACCATGCCGATGGTATTGTAGCCGGAGTCGACATACATAACTTCACCCGTGACACCCGCGCCGAGGTCGCTCAGGAGAAACAAGCCCGCACCACCAACATCCGCCGTCGTCACGTTGCGGCGCAGCGGCGAGTTGAGTTCGTTCCATTTCAGGATATAGCGGAAATCGCCGATGCCGCTCGCGGCCAGTGTCTTGATCGGGCCAGCGCTGATAGCGTTCACACGAATACCGTTCTTGCCTACGTCGCTGGCAAGATAGCGCACGGAAGCTTCCAGAGCGGCCTTGGCGACGCCCATAACATTATAGTGCGGCATCACGCGCTCGGCGCCGTGGTAAGTCATGGTGATCAGGCTGCCGCCGTTCTTCATCAGCTTTACGGCGCGCTGCGCCACGGCGGTGAAGGAATAGACAGAGATATCCATGGTCTTGAGAAAGTTCTCGCGCGTGGTGTCGAGATACATGCCGTCCAGCTCGTTCTTGTCGGAATAGGCGATCGCATGCACGACAAAGTCCAAGCTGCCCCACTCTTTTTCAACGGCGGCAAAGGTATTGTCGATGCTTTGCATATCCGTCACATCACAAGGCACAACAATCTTGGAATTGACAGATGCCGCCAGCGGACGCACGCGCTTTTCCAGCGCATCGCCCTGAAAGGTGAAGGCGAGTTCAGCGCCATGATTGTGCACCATCTCGGCGATGCCCCAGGCGATGGAACGCTCGTTCGCGACCCCCATAATGAGACCGCGTTTACCTTTCATTAATGAACTTGTGGATGTCATTTCGATTCTTTCTATACTTCTGAAAACTTAAGAAACAGCGGTCACATATAAACTAAACGTTCTGCATCCTACACAATTGAATTTATGCGTCTAGGGGCTGTCTGGTTTTGAAAAGTTTTTGTTGTCTTATGAAATTAAATGCATATTTTTTTTTGATAAAACTGATATAAATGCTATAATTTCTCAGGTTACGGTAACTGCACAGCAACTACGAATTGCT
>Ga0206948_1229_pt1 | contig 11442 bp, 8 predicted proteins | sample Alteio_BWOrgHeat_FD_153236 | JGI IMG/M metagenome (GOLD analysis project Ga0206948, IMG submission 153236) | Enriched cells from forest soil in Barre Woods Harvard Forest LTER site, Petersham, Massachusetts, United States -... | ecosystem: Environmental > Terrestrial > Soil > Temperate forest > O... | reverse complement strand
AGGCCCCAGCCTCAGCTACCGTCTGCGCCGTGAATTGATCGACCGCGTCTGTCGCCAGGTCAAGAATCGCGTGCCCATCCTAGTCGGCATCACTGATACCGCTTTCATCGAATCCGTCCAGATCGCCCGTTGCGCGGCGGATGCCGGAGCCGCTGCCGTCGTCCTCGCGCCGCCGTATTATCTGCCGGAAGCGCAGCCCGAATTGCTGGAATATCTCCAGCACCTCGTCCCGGAACTGCCGCTGCCGTTGTTCATCTACAACATGCCCGCACTCACCAAAGTCCATTTTGAACTGGATACCATCAAGCGCGCCATGGATGAGCCGCGCATCATCGGTTTCAAGGACAGCTCCGGCGACCTCGATTATTTCAAACGCGCCACCGATCTCATCAAACAACGCCCCGACTGGTCCGTGTTCATCGGCCCCGAAGAAAAATTGTTCGATTCCCTCCAGTTGGGCGGCGGTGGCGGCGTCAGCGGCGGCGCCAATCTCTTTCCCAAGCTGTACGTCCGGCTCGTCGAGGCGCATCGCGCTGGCGATCTCGCCCGCGCCCAGGCCTTGCAACAGCACATCCAGCGCGTCAGCGATTCCTTCTATCGCATCGGCAAATATTCCTCGTCCATCATCAAGGGCATCAAGGGCGCGCTCAATTGCCTCGGCGTCTGCGATGATTTCATGGCCGAACCATTCCACCGTTTCCGTACCGGCGAACACGAACTCATCAAGACGCGCCTGCAACAGATCCAGTCCGAGCTCGCCAAATTGAATCTCTGAAAATGAAATCCTGCATCCATCATCGCCGGGGCCTGCTCTGGGGTTTTTTACTGGTCCTGCTCGGCGGACCGGCGGTCCTGGCGGCGGATAATCTCGCGGTGCTGAAGCCGGATGGCTTCGCGCACTACGTTGAAAAATTCAACGGCATGGAGGATGAGAACGTCACCAACTACGTTTCCAATGCCGACTCCTGGAACTGGCTGCAGCAGCAGATTCCGTTTTTCGAATGCCCGGATCAATCCGTGGAAGAGATCTATTATTTCCGCTGGTGGTCGTTCCGCAAACATATCGAGCAGACGCCCGATGGTTTTCTCATGACGGAATTTCTCACGCACGTCAGTCACGCGGCCATGTTCAATACCATCAGTTGCGCCGCCAGTTTTCACGTGGCCGAAGGCCGATGGTTGCATGATTCCACGTACATCGATGACTACATCAATTTCTGGTTGCAGGGCGAAGCCAAAGGTTGGACCAACAAATTCCGCAGTTACAGCAGTTGGCTGCCGAACGCCGTTTACAACGCCTATCTCGTGAATGGCGATCGTAACGAGCCGGTGAGCCTGTTGAATGACATGGTATCTGACTATGGGCATTGGGAGGCCGAGCATCAGCTCACGAACGGGCTTTTCTGGCAGTTCGATGTGCGCGATGGCATGGAGGAATCCATCAGTGGTTCGCGCAAGGCGAAGAACATCCGCCCCACCATCAACAGCTACATGTTCGCCAATGCACAAGCCATCGCCACCATCGCCAAAATGGCTGGTAACCGCGATGTTGAAAAAACTTTCGATCACAAGGCTGCCGATTTGAAACGGCTCAGTTTTGCGGCCATGTGGGATGATCAGTCAAAATTTTTCAAAGTGCGCATGGCTGACGGTTCTCTCTCACCGGCGCGTGAAGAGATCGGTTACATCCCCTGGATGTTTGAGCTGCCGGACCACGATAAAAAATATTCTGTCGCGTGGGCGCAGTTGACCGATCCGGAAGGATTTCAGGCACCGGCTGGCATCACCACCGCCGAGCGGCGCAGTCCGTTCTTCCGTACGCACGGCGTGGGCAAATGTGAATGGGATGGCGCCGTCTGGCCTTTTGCCACCTGCCAGACCCTGGATGCCCTCGCGAATCTGTTGCGCGACTACAAACAAAAAGTCGTCACCCGCCGTGATTACTTCGGTGCCTTCCTCACCTATGTCCGCAGCCAGCATTCGGACGGCAAACCTTACATCGGCGAATATCACGATGAAGTCACCGGCGATTGGATCAACGGCAAAGGCGGCCGCAGCCGTTATTACAATCACTCCACTTTCGCCGATCTCGTCATCACTGGCGTCGTCGGACTCGTGCCGCGCGCGGATAATACGGTGGAAATCTCGCCGTTGTTGCCGCCGGGAACGTGGAACTGGTTTTGCCTAGATGGTGTGAAATATCACGGCCATTTCCTGACCATTCTGTGGGACGTGGACGGCACTCATTATCAGCGTGGGCAGGGCCTGACCGTGCTGGCCGATGGCAAAGAAATTGCGCACGGAAAGAAATTGTCGAAACTCACCGGAAAGCTTCCATGAAACGTATTTTGACCTTCCTGTTGTGTGGTGTGGCTGTGATCGCGGCGGCTGCGCCCAAGAAATTGTCGCCCATCATTTCCCAGCGCGGCGGCACACTGGCTTATGACGTGGATGAGAACAGCAACCGCGTGCCGGACTTTTCCACCTGCGGTTACCGGGGTGCCGACCAGCCGGTTCCCACGGCGCCCGTCGTGGTGGTTGTTTCCCCGCAAGCCGGTGATGAAACCGCGCGCATCCAGAAAGCTCTCAACTACGCCGGCACGTTGCCTGCGGATGCCAATGGCCTGCGCGGCGCGGTACTCCTGTTGAAAGGGCGGCACGAAGTCTTTGGCGGATTGCTGATGACGAATAGCGGCGTGGTCTTGCGCGGGCAGGGGATGGGTGCGAATGACACCGTGTTGGTCGCTGCTGGCAATGATCGCCGTACCTTGATCCAAATTGATAACGGCCCATACACCGCTACGCCGAAAGGCGTGGCTGATGCACCCGTCGTCAGCCGGGCGATCCAGGACGATTACGTTCCGGTCGGTGCGACTAGCTTTCACCTTGCCAATGTGGATGGCCTGAAAGTGGGCGATGTCATCGACATCACCCGGCCCAGCACCAAGGAATGGATCGATCTGCTGGGCACCACGGAATTCGGCGGCGGCATCGGTGATTGGCGGCTCGTTTGGAAGCCCGGCACGCGTGATCTGGTTTGGGTTCGTACCGTCAAAGCCATCGCGGGCGATCAGGTGACGATTGATTCGCCCATCACCGTGGCCTTGGACAAAAAATTCGGCGGTGGTCACGTCACGGAAGATACTCTCGATCGCAATCGCGAAGTCGGCGTGGAGAACCTGCGTTTGGAATCGGCGTTTGATGCCAAAAATCCCCGCGATGAAAATCATTCCTGGATGGCCATCACCATGGAGCACACAGCGGATGCCTGGGTGCGGCAGGTGACCTTTGAGCATTTTGCGGGTTCGGCGGTGGCGTTGTATGAAACGTGCCGGCGCATCACCATTGAGGATTGTTCCTCGCTCGCGCCGGTTTCCGAGGACGCTGGCTGGCGGCGGAATACGTTTTATACGATGGGCCAGCAAACCTTGTTCCTCCGTTGCTTCGCCGAATATGGCCGCCACGATTTTGCCGTGGGCTTTTGCGCTGCCGGTCCAAATGCCTTCGTGCAATGTGAAGCCAGCTTGCCCACGAGCGACAGTGGCGCGATTGAAAGCTGGTCCGGCGGCACGCTTTTCGACAATGTGCGCGTGGATGGCAACGGCCTGAGCCTGATGAATCGCGGCGCGGATAGCGAAGGCGCCGGGTGGTCGGCGGCGAACTCGGTTCTATGGCAGTGCGATGCCTCGCGCATCTCCTGCGAAAATCCGCCGGGCGCTCGCAATTTTGCTTTCGGTTGTTGGGGCGAATTTGAAGGCAACGGCGTTTGGCGCGAAGCCAACTCGTCCGTGCGCCCCGTCAGCCTATACCTCGCGCAACTGGGCGAACGGCTGGGCGCGGATGCGACGTCAAAAATCCCTTTGATGACGCGCTCGCTGGAAGAATACAGCAACCCCACACTGGAACAGGCGGCTAAATTGATCGCCGATTCGCGCAAGCCCGCGCCGTTGCTGAGCGATTACATCGCCGCCGCACCCTTGCGCGAACCTATCGCCAGCGAGCCGGGCAATGCCAAAACCGTGGACGATCTGCCCGCGAATGACTCTGCGCCTGCGATCACCAAGCACGCGATCTCTGTTGTGAACGGCTGGCTGGTGTGCGACGGCAAGCTCTTGACCGGTTCCAGCATGGGTATCAACTGGTGGCGCGGCAACATGCATCCCGGTGAAGCAAAAAATTACGGCGTGAATCTCTCGCGCTTTGCGCCCGGTCGCGCGGGTGCCGGTTTGACCGATGATCTCAAGACGATTGCCGATGACATGCAGGCGGATCACGTTGCCGCTCTCGATCATCATTACGGGCTTTGGTACGACCGCCGCCGCGAAGATCACGAGCGTATCCGCCGGATCGATGCCGATGCGTGGGCGCCGTTTTATGAACAGCCTTTTGCGCGCAGCGGCGAGGGCAGGGCATGGGACGGCCTGAGCCAGTACGACCTGACCCGGTTCAACGTCTGGTACTGGAACCGGCTGAAACAGTTCGCCGATATCTGCGATCAGCGCGGCTTGGTGCTCTTCAACGAAAATTATTTCCAGCACAACATCCTCGAGGCCGGTGCGCATTGGGTGGATTGCCCGTGGCGCGCGGCGAACAATATCAATCACACCAGCTTCCCCGAACCGCCGCCGTTCGCGGGCGACAAGCGCATCTTCATGGCCGAACAGTTCTACGATATGTCGGACCCGGCATATCGCGCGTTGCATCGCAACTTCATCCGCCAGAACCTGGATAACTACACGAACGATGCCAACGTCATCCAGTTCACCAGCGCCGAGTTCACCGGCCCGGCCAGCTTCGAAAAATTCTGGCTGGAAACCGTCGGTGAATGGGAAGCGGACACCGGCCACAAGGCCATCGTCGCGCTCAGCGCCACCAAGAATGTTCAGGATGTCGTTCTCGCTGATCAGAAATGCAGTGCGGTGGTGGATGTGATTTGCTTCCGTTACTGGTGGCGCACAGATCGGGGCTTGTTTGCGCCGGATGGTGGCCAGAATCTTTCGCCGCGCCAGTTTGAGCGCACGTTCAAAGGTGGTACGCCAACCGATGAGAATCTGGCCACGATGGTGGCAGACTATCGGCTGAAATATTTTGACAAGGCCATCATCGCTTCAGGTGAAGATGAAAATCTTGGCCACGCGGGCTGGGCCTTTGTCTGCGCCGGTGGTTCGATGCCCAATCTGCCTGATACCACCGATCAACATCTGCTGACGGCCATCCCGCACATGCAGCCTTGGGCGGAAGCAACTGTGCCTTGGGCGAATGTGCCTGCCAGTACTCGCTGGGTGTTGCACGAGCCCGGCAAACAGATTTTGATCCGTGCCGGCAGCAGCGCGCCGCTGGATCTGTCCACTGAAACCGGGACCTTCAAGGTCAATCTGGTAGACGAAGAGACCGGTGAAGTTAAACCGCAATCACAAACCATTCAGGGCGGTGGAAAAGTCACACTGCCCGCTGGCGTGGTCTGGCTCACGAAGGAATGAAAAACGGATTTGATAGTTGTTCACAACCATATCCTGCTTTTGAGAGAGCCTGATGTATGGTCAACGCGAAGCGTCTGGACTGCGTGCGGTTTACCGCCGCTTTCGCGCGCAAAGAAAGCATGGCTTATCTGCGAACGTCGTACGGAATTTTAGCGTGAATTTATGAAATCGATTCAAGTCATCGTCGCTCTGCTTTGCCTCTCCATCACCCCCCTGATGGCCGCCGACCCCGCCACCGTCCGGCAATGGGATATCTTTGAAATCGCCCTGAACGGGCCGACCAACGGCAACCCCTTCGTAGACGTAAACTTTTCCGCCCGCTTCACCCAGGGCGATACCACGGTGAACGCCAATGGCTTTTATGATGGCGATGGCATTTACCGCGTCCGTTTCATGCCGGAAAAAACCGGCGAATGGCGTTACGTCACGGACAGCTCCAGCAAAAAGTTGAATCACCGTAAAGGCACGTTCACGGTGACCGCTCCCGCGCCTGAAAATCACGGTCCTGTGCGCGTGGCGCACACGTTCCATTTCGCGTATGCCGATGGCAGCCCATATAAGGAACTCGGCACCACCTGTTATGCCTGGGCGCTGCAGGATGAAAGTTTGGAGGCGCAGACGTTGCAAACGCTGGCCACGGCTCCCTTCAACAAACTGCGCATGTGCGTTTTTCCGAAACGCTACGACTGGAACACGAACGAGCCCATCCTGTATCCGTACGAAGGAGTCGCGACTACCAACTGGGATTTCACCCGCTTCAACCCGCAATATTTTCAGCACCTCGAACAGCGCATCATGGACCTGCAAAAACTGGGCATCGAGGCGGATGTCATTTTGTTCCATCCCTACGACGAAGGACATTGGGGCTTTGATCGCATGCCCGCGAGTGCGGATGACCGGTACCTGCATTACGTCGTCGCCCGGCTGGCGGCTTATCACAATGTCTGGTGGTCGCTCGCCAACGAGTACGATTTCATGAAAGAGAAGAAGGAATCGGATTTCGTCCGGTTCGGCGAAATCGTTTCCCACGATGACCCGTACCATCACCTGTTATCCATCCACAACGGTCAGAAGATTTTCAACCAGACGCTGCCTTGGATCACCCACGCCAGCATCCAGAATGGTTCCGCCGTGGAAGACGCCGGACGCGCCATCCTGTATCGGGATGTGTACCGCAAGCCGATCGTGTTCGACGAAGTGAAGTATGAAGGCGACCTGCCCAAACGCTGGGGCAATCTTTCCGCCGAGGAACTCGTGTTCCGCTTCTGGGAAGGCACCATCGCCGGGACCTACGTCGGCCATGGCGAAACCTATCTCAGTCCCGACAACATCATCTGGTGGTCCAAGGGCGGTGTGCTGAAAGGCCAGAGCCCCGCGCGCATCGCGTTCTTGAAACAAGTCCTGGCGGACAGTCCGCCGGAAGGCATTGAACCCATCGACAAATGGCAGAACCCCATCTACAGCGGCCAGGCCTCAAAATATTATCTGATCTATTTTGGCAAGCAGACTCCCGACTCCTGGAAATTTGAACTGCCCAAACCGCCGCAAGGCGCGGGCATTCCGCCTGCGGAAGGCATGAAGTTTACCGCCGAGGTGCTGGATACCTGGAACATGACCGTCACGCCGGTGGACGGCGTCTTCTCGCTGACGAAAAAGGACGGATACTTTTTCGATGATAAAGATGGTCGCTCCATTGCCTTGCCCGGCAAACCGTACATCGCCATCCGCCTCAAACGGGTGACGGAATAAAATCATGAGGTAGGACAAGCCTCTGGTTACTCTGCGAATTGCCCACGGCTGGTAGGGACCGTGCGCTGCGCGGTCCGTTGGCAACGCAGTTGCCACTTGTGGCGAGCAAACTTCAGCTAGCTTACACTCACCCCAAACGCGGAAGCCTCCAATCGAATTCATTTAGCCAAGCTTTCTTCAGAGCCGCCTCTGGCCTGTCGTGTTGCCGTTGGAAGAGTTGAATTATTTTTGGTTTTTTTGAAATTAAACTGGTTCTTAAAATCCCGCGCTTGACATGCAACCATTTGGTTGCATAATGTATCTCATCGTGAATGACGTGTTCAAAGCCCTGGCGGATGAGAGCCGCCGCAAGTTGCTCGATGAACTGCACCGTGAGAGCGGGCAGACGCTCGGCGAATTGTGCGGGCAGTTGGACATGACCCGCCAGGCGGTGACGAAGCATCTGCGTTTGCTGGAAGACGCCAACCTGGTGGCCGTGGTCTGGCAGGGGCGCGAGAAGCTGCACTATCTGAACGCCGTGCCGATCCACGAAGTTTACGAACGCTGGATCAGCAAATATCAGCGCGATCATTTACAGGCCCTGAGCGATCTCAAAACCACCTTGGAAAAAGAAAGTGCAAGCGAAGCCATTCCTGGCCAGACCGATTCCGAAAAAATCAACCAACCAAAACGAGGACAAGACCATGTCAACGACCGCCGAAAAACCAAAGTTCGTATACGTCACCCACGTCAACACCAGCCCGGAAAAACTCTGGGACGCACTGACTAAACCGGAATTCACCCGCCAGTATTGGAACTACGATATCGAGTCGGATTGGAAGCCGGGCTCATCGGTGAAGCTCATCAAGGCCGGCGAGAAACCTAAATTGAACGGCGTGGTGCTGCGCTGCGAGCCGCCACGTGTCCTCGCGTACACCTTCGTTCCCGGTTGCAAGCAAACAGAACTGCCGCCGGAAAAATCGAGCGTGACGTTTGAGATCACCGTGGAATTCGGCGTGACCAAACTCACCGTCACCCACGAGTTCCAGCCGGACACCCGGTACCTCGGCGAAACCAGCCAGGGCTGGGCGTGCATCCTGAGCAGCTTGAAATCGTTGCTGGAAACCGGCAAGGCGCTGCCATTCGTCTGGACCAACTGACTTGACCCGTTTCATCGTGCAACCGATCCTTTTTTAAGCTCATGAAAACGGACAAACCAAAATTCGTTTACGTCACCGTCATCCAGACCACGCCCAAAAAATTATGGGCTGCGCTGGTCAATCCGCAGTTCACCCAGCAATTCGGCATGCGCATGGAATCCGACTGGAAGGTCGGCTCACGCATGGAATTCCGCTGGCAGGGGGAAGTCTCGGACGAAGGCGTCGTGCTCAAAAGCCAGCCGCCGAAATTGCTGGTGTATTCCTTCCGCCATCTGCTCGACAAGGATCACAAAAAATCCATGAACGCCGAAGGCTTCTCCAAAGTCACCTTCCAGATCGAACCCATGAGCAAGTCTCCTGGCCTCCGTGGCCCAGTCGTCCGCCTGACCGTGACCCACGACGGCTTCCCGCCCAACAGCAAACTCCACGGCGAAGTCTCCAAAGGCTGGCCAACGATCCTGAGCAGCCTCAAGACCCTCCTGGAAACCGGCCAGCCCCTCCCGCTCGTCTGGCGAAACTGACGGTAAAAAACCTCCGGTGTTAAAGACTCGAGCGCTGCCATATCGGGGGTGTTGAATCCTCCAGGTGTTAATGCCTCGCGGTGTTGAACGGTGGCGGTGTTCAAGGACTGAGGTGTTAATCGAAGAAATGCTTGGCCGAGGTGTTAAATTCACCTTCCTTCCATCCCGGCGTGCCCCCTAAAAGTGGTGCGTCGGTTTCTTTTTCCCCAACCCTCTTCATTTGCGTTGCCCAAGATGGCTCTTATAGCTCTTTAGCACGGTCTTTATAGTTGTTATAACGTGTTTTGCACCCTCCGGAAAAAATCACCCAACCAACGGGCCGGGCCGGGAGCCCCGCGAAAATACCGTCGTAAATCCATGAAGATCAGGCTCTTTTCGCTTCGGCTGGTCTTTTGATGATTCTTGATTATCCTGTGGTTTTTAATGGCCGATGAACGCGTCAATGTGCTCGGAGTAGGCATCAGCGTCCTGAATCTTCAGACCGCGCTGGCGGCCATCTCCGACGCCGTCCGCACCCGCCGCAAAGGCTATATTTGCGTGACTGGCGTGCACGGCGTGATGGAAGCGCAAGACGATCCTGCCTTCAAATCCATCCTGAATAAAGCCTTTCTCTGCACCCCGGACGGCATGCCCATGGTATGGGCCGGCAAACTCAAGGGACACCGCGAAATGTCCCGTGTTTACGGGCCGGATTTGATGTTGGACGTTTGCGCCTGGAGCGAGACCAGCGGCTGCCGCCACTTCTTTTACGGCGGCAGCGAAGGCGTGGCCGAACTGCTCGCCAACAAGCTCCGCACCCGCTTTCCCAAGCTACAAGTAGTCGGCACCTACACCCCTCCCTTCCGCCAACTCAATGCCGACGAAGAAAAATCATTGCAGGCCCAAATAACCGCCGCCAAACCCGATATTTTTTGGGTAGGCCTCAGCACTCCCAAGCAGGAAAAATTCATGTCCGAATATCTGTCCAAGCTCGACACCACGTTGATGGTAGGCGTCGGCGCGGCATTTGATTTTCACAGCGGACGCGTCCGCCAGGCACCGATTTGGATGCAACGAAGCGGCTTGGAATGGTTCTATCGCCTATGCAGCGAACCGGGCCGGCTGGCGGGTCGTTATCTGCGTAATAATCCGCTATTTATGTTGAAATTTCTGGGGCAAAAGACCGGCCTAAAACGCTATCCGACACCATAAATTCACATGAATTTGTTTGAGTGAATCGTGAGGATTCTGTATCCAATAGCCTGCAATCATGCAATGACGTATTCAGAAGTTCATGAACCAAAAGCCGCTGCCTTTTGATCTCAAATATTACGAAATCGGCTATCTGATTTTATTGGGGCTGGCTTTTTATTATTCCGGTTCAGAATTTCGTGCCTCGCAAGTTCCCATCATCCACGCTTCACCGTGGGTTCTATTCGAAGCCGCTGTTTTAGGTGGAGTCGTAATATTGGCCGGTCGCTGCCGGACTGAATTTCAATTGCTGCCGAATAAAGCCTTTTTCTTCACGCTATTTATTGCCTGGGTGGCATTATTCACGTTTTTAGGCAATGCCACATTGGGTTACGTCCACTCATCATCACTTTTCGCGTGGATGTTTGATACCTATACATCGCCGGATTCAGACGCGGGATATGGGTTATTGATTCCTTTTGCGGTATTGGGACTTTTTGCTTGGAAAGCCAAGGAATTGGTGGCCCGTCCATTGGAAATTTGGTGGCCGGCGATGTTTTTTATTGCAAGTGCACTGGTCTTGCACATCGTGGGCGAGGCGATCCAGGAAACCCAGCTTTCAGCCGTTGGATTTTTCATGGGTCTGTATGGACTGACCGGGCTGGCGTGGGGAAAAAACTGGCTCAAGACAAGCTTCTTTCCATATTTCCTGCTGGGCTTTTGCATTCCCCTCGGCGGAGCGCTGGATGGATTCACGTTCCGTTTGCGCTTATTAGTATCATGGATCGTGGCGGGGATTGCGCATCTTGGCCTCTCGCCTGACTTGGTTCGTGAAGGCACCCAGCTATTTGACGCGCAGCATACCTTTGCCTATGAAGTGGCGGCGGCTTGCAGTGGCATTCACAGCCTGGTGGCATTGCTGGCGCTGACCAGCATTTACGGCTTTGTGACCTTCAAAACTCCTTGGAAACGCGCGGTATTGATTGCTTCAGCCGTTCCCCTGGCGGTATTGGGTAATGTGATGCGATTGTGTTTCACGATCATGGTGGCCGAACTGGGCGGGCAAAGTGCCGGCAAGGCAGTGGAGACCAAAACGGGGCTGGTCACTTTCGCGGTGGCGATCGGCTGCATGTATCTGATCGCCCGCTGGATGGAGAAGTCCGAGCCGAAAAATGAGCCACCTGTTGAACTGGCAACTTCATGAACCGCCAAAAATACATTCTTGCGGGCGTGGCACTGACGTTGATGGCAGCGACGGCTGCTTTGCTATTTCATTTAAAAACTTATCAGCGGCTGGGCGAACCAGGCGTGAAAACCGGTCCGCTGGCAAATAGCAAAAATCTGGAAATCCTGATGCCAGATGTTTTGCCCGGAGGAACTTCG
>Ga0206948_1175_pt1 | contig 11482 bp, 8 predicted proteins | sample Alteio_BWOrgHeat_FD_153236 | JGI IMG/M metagenome (GOLD analysis project Ga0206948, IMG submission 153236) | Enriched cells from forest soil in Barre Woods Harvard Forest LTER site, Petersham, Massachusetts, United States -... | ecosystem: Environmental > Terrestrial > Soil > Temperate forest > O... | reverse complement strand
GCCGGAAGCAGGATGTTCAGCGCCTGCAGCCCTCCGGCCGAAACCCCGATCACGACGGCCTCATACGGCATGCAGCACTCCGCATTTTCTAAAAATTCTCTGTTTGGCATCCACCGTCTCGAACTGATTTTTCACCGCGGTGAAATTCAGCGATTCCTTGTTGCCGAGGCACAGGAACCCGCCGTGGCGCAGGCTTTCTGTAAACTTGGAAAGCACGCGCTCTTGCAGCGTCTTGTCAAAATAGATAAGCACGTTGCGGCAGCAGATCAGGTTCATTTCCCCGAACACGCCGTCGGTTACCAGGTTATGATAGGAGAAGGTGATGCGGTCTTTCAGAAAATCCTTGAATTTCGCCAAGCCGTATCCCGTGCTGTAATAGTTCGAAAAATCGCCCGTGCCGCCCGCATCGCGGTAATTGGTGGCGTAGGCCGGCATGCATTTGGCCGAGTAGACGCCTTTCTCGCCGGTATCCAGCGAATGCTTATTGAAATCGGTGGCGTAAATACGGGTCCGGGTGAGGAAGCCTTCCTCATGGAGCAGGAGCGCCATCGAATAGACTTCCTCGCCGGTTGCACAGCCCGCATGCCAGATTTTGACAAACGGGAAGGTCTTCAGCACCGGCACGATTTTTTCGCGCACGGTCCGGTAAAAAAGCGGGTCGCGGAACATGGAGGTGACGGTGATCGACATGGTTTTGAGGAATTCGTCGAAGCACTTTTCGTCGTGGAGCAGCTTGTCCAGCAGCTCGGTGAAGCGCGCCACGTGCGCCTGCTCATGCGCGCGCCGTAGGCGGCGCATCAGCGAGGCGTGGGAATAATGCCGGAAATCATAGCCGTAGCGTTTCAGGATGCCTTCCAACAGCAGCTCGATTTCTATTTTTTCGCTGCCGTTCCCGCGCGCCATGCCATTCATTTTTTCTTTGCCGGTGATGAGGGTAAGAGGCATTACGCGGCCATTTCCTGCCTGAACAGCCAGACGCGCAGCAGTGTCAGCAGCCGTTCGATATCTACCGGCTTGGTGAGGTAATCATTGGCGCCCGCCGCCATGCATTTTTCCTGTTCCTCCGGCATGGCGCGCGCGGTGAGTGCGATGATCGGCAGATTCCGGTAGGGCTTTTGCGCGCGAATGGCCTGCATCGCCTGGTAGCCGTCCATCACCGGCATCATGATGTCCATGATGACCAGCTCGACCGATCGGTTATCCTTCAGCTTGTCGAGCGCCATCTGGCCGTTATCGGCAATGAGGACGTTCATGCCGTGCTTCTTCAGCACTTTGGAGAGTGCGAACGTGTTGCGCAGATCATCATCAACCAGCAGCACGGTCCTGCTTTGCAACACCTTGTCGGGATTGTGCTGCATGCGGATGATCTCCTGCTGGTCGGCCGAGAGTGTCGATTCCACGCTGTGCAGGAACAGCGTCACTTCATCCAGCAGCCGTTCGGGCGATTTCGCGCCCTTGATGATGATGCTGCCGGTGTAGCGGGAAAGCTGCCGGTTTTCCGCCTCGGTCATATCCCGGGCGGTATAGACGATGACCGGCGGCAAGGCAGCGCCCTGCCGCTCCATTTTTTCCAGCCATTCAAACCCCGTCATGTCCGGCAGCTGCAGGTCAAGGATGATGCAGTCAAATTTTTTATCCCCGATGTTTTTCAATGCTGCGGCCCCGGTGTCTGCGAGGGTGATGTGAATGTCCTTCTTTTTGAGGAGCGACTGGATGGCGACCTGGTTTTTCTTGTCGTCCTCCACCACCAGCACCTGCTTGACCTCCGATTGCAGCATGTGCTCTATTTTGCTGAATACTCCGTCGATCGCCTCTTTCTCCACCGGCTTGGTCAGGTAGCCGATGGCGCCCTTGCGCAGCGGCAGCACATTCTGCGATTCCTCGCGGCCGCTGATGATGTGCACGGGAATATGGCGCGATTTCAGATCATGCTTGAGCTGATCCAGTACCTGCACGCCGTCGATGTCGGGCAGCGTGAGGTCGAGAATGACGGCGGTGACCGGTTGCTCCACCGCCAGCACCAGCCCGGTCTTGCCGTCGCCCGCCGCCAGGCATTTATAGCCGTGCCTGCGGGCGATTTTGACCAGCGTGGCGGCGAAGCTCCTGTCGTCCTCGATAATGAGCAGCACCTTGTCCTTGTCGTTGATGTTATTGCGGTCGTCGGCGATGAATTCCGCCACCGATGTTTTGGGCATTGTCTTAAGCGCTATGCGGGCGCTCTCCGGCGCATCGTTAGGCGCTTCTTCCGCCTCCGCCTGTGCCAGCCGCACCGGCAGCACGAGCGTGAAGGCGCTGCCCTTGCCTTTTTCGCTTTTGACATGGATTTCGCCGCCGAGCATATGGGCGAATTTCCGCGCGATGGTAAGGCCGAGGCCAGTGCCGCCGTAATGGCGGTCGATCGAGCCGTCCTCCTGCTGGAACGCCTCGAAAATGTCCTTGAACTTGGAGGCCTCGATGCCGATGCCGGTATCGGTCACCGAAAAGGCGATGGCGTTTTCCTCCTCCAGCGAAGAGCGCTGCATCTCCATTTTTGCCGGGCGGCGCACCTCGAGCGTCACCGAGCCCTGATCGGTAAATTTGAAGGCGTTGGACAGCAGGTTCTTGAGGATCTGCTCCACGCGCTGCGTGTCGGTATGCAGCGCCTTCGGCAGGCCATCCCCCACGTTGACCGGGAACGCCACGCCCCTTTCCCTGGCTACCGGTGCAAATTGCTGCTGCATCCGGCTGACGATGCTCTCCAGCGCCACGTCCTCGGCGGTCAGGGTGAGCTTTCCGGCCTCGACCTTGGAAAGATCAAGAATATCGTTGATCAGGCCGAGCAGCTCCAGCCCGCCATTGTGAATGACCCGCGCCTCCTCCACCTGTTCCTCGGTAAGGTTGCCCGCCTCATTGGCGGCCAGCAGCTTGGCCAGGATGAGCAGGCTGTTCAGCGGCGTGCGCAGCTCGTGGCTCATATTGGCCAGGAACTCGGATTTATACTTGCTGGCGCGCTCGACTTCCTTCGCTTTCTCTTCGATCAGCCCCTTGCTTTCCTCCAGCTCCTCCGCCTGCTGCTGGATTTGCATGTTCTGCTCCTCCAGCGCCTTGGTTTTTTCCTCCAGCTCCTCGTTGGAGGCCTCGATTTCCTCGTTCGACGCCTTCAGCTCCTCCTGCTGCATCTTCAGCTCTTCCTCGCTGCGCTCCAGCTCCTGCGTATAGCGCAGCATCTGCGCCGCCGCGCGCGCCCGGCTGCGCTGGTAGAGCCAGATGGAAAGCACCATGGCGATGTAAAATACCACCATGCCGGTAATCGTCAGCCGGTCGCTTTGCCGCGTATTGGCCTCCGCTACTTCGGTGCGCAACACCAGCAGGTGGCTCTCCTCCGCCTTCATGATGCGCACCAGCTCGCGGATGTGATCCATCAGCTCCTTGCCAAAAACCAGATTAACCTTTGGCAAGGCATCCTTATCCTTCAGGTCGCGCTTCGCCTGGATGACGGACGCCATAAAATCCAGCAGTTTTTTTACCGTAACGTCCATTTCATCGAGGTTACTTTGCTGCGAAGGATTATCCGCCGTCAGCCTGCGGATGAGGGCCAGTTCCTGCGTTACCGAGCGGTGCTGCTGCAGGGAATCATTCGCGGCTGGGGCATCGCGCAGCGCATCCTCGTAAGGTTCCAGAAAGATATCATCGCCGGTGAGCAGGTAGCCGCGCTTGCCGACTTCCGCATCTTTTAAGTTGCTTGCAAAGAGCTCGATATGCCCGATCACCTCATAGGTGTGCAATACCCAGCCCTTCGCCTCCTCATTGGCTTCCTTTTGCCGCCAGAGCATCACCGCCGCCAGCAGCATGAGCGCTGTCACCGTTCCGATGGCGATTGCCGTCGCGTGGCGCATGAGAAGATTGTCGGCCGGGCGTATCGTGTCCATATATTTCTCCCAGGTTATCCATCCGCCGCCGGACACAAGCTCCAGCGAGGAATGACGTAGAAAGTGGCAAACCCATAGTAGAGAAATAAAATTACAATTTCAAACAATAGTTGAAAAATAAGCTTTTTATACACTTATAAGTTGTATTCGACTAATGGGCAAGCCACAAGCTAGCGTCGATTAACCTTTAACCCTGCTGGGAGAGGGTCTCACGTTATGGTTGCATTGTTATTAAGTTCACTGTAGAAATGCCTTCCCTTATCGAAAAAACTTTCTCTCCGCTATACAAACGCTTCAGATTAGAATCAGGAAGCCCTCTATAGTATCGGAATTAAAGATAAGACAAAACTAAGTCGCGAGGCAATACGATGATATCCTCCCCAGGAGGACGGTGATTATCGCCGCCATTTTGAATGATTGCACTGTCAGAGACGGTGTCTCAATTCTAGTTTCTGGGCGATCTTATGAAAAATAGCCCGAACTCTTCGAAAAACCTCCCCGCTGTTGCCAGCGCCGAAGAAATATCTCAACTGGAAGAAGAGGCGTTGTTTCCTATCGTCGGTATCGGAGCTTCCGCCGGAGGGCTGGAAGCATTCAGTCAGCTGTTGACGGCGCTGCCGGAAGACACGGGTATGGCATATGTGCTGGTGCAGCATCTCGATCCCAACCATGAAAGCGGCTTGAGTGGCCTCCTGCGCAAGGTGGCGCGCATGCCCATCGAGGAAGCGGTGCATAATACCGCCGTTGAGCCCAATCATATCTATGTCATTCCTCCAAACGTAAGCATGAGCATCGCTAAAGGCGTTTTGCAGCTGACGCCGCGCGAAGATACGCCCAAGCCCTTTCTTTCCATAGACCATTTCCTGTGCTCGCTGGCGAAAGACCAGCAGGAATATGCGCTGGGCGTGGTGCTCTCCGGCACCGGCACCGATGGCACGCATGGACTGGAAGAGATAAAGGCAGCGGGTGGCATCGCCTTCGCGCAGGACGAGGCCAGCGCTAAATATACCGGCATGCCGCTGAGCGCCATGCAAAGCGGCTGCGTGGATTTCATCCTGCCTCCGGCAGGAATTGCGAAGGAGCTTACACGCATAGGGCGGCATCCTTACCTGGGGCGGTTGCGGACTGAAACGGATCAGGGATTTGCCATTAGCGAAGACCATTACCGCAAGATTATCGGCTTATTGCGCACCAATGTCGGTGTGGATTTTACTGCTTACCGGGATACCACGATCAAGCGGCGCATTCTGCGGCGCATGGCGCTGCATGCTTATAAGGGGCTGGCTGAATACATAAACCTTCTGGAAAACAAGCCCGATGAAGTGAAGGAGCTTTATCACGATCTGCTCATCAACGTCACCAGCTTCTTCCGCGAGCCCGATGCGTTTGAAGCGCTCAAAAACATTGTATTCCCCGAACTGGTAAAAGAAAAAGATTCATCCTCGGAGATCCGAATCTGGGTGCCGGGCTGCTCGACGGGACAGGAGGCGTTTTCATTGGCGATGGCGCTCCTTGAGTTTCTTGACAGGAAAATGGTGCATCCGAAAATCCAGATTTTTGCGACTGATTTAAGCGACGAGCGCTCGCTCGCCAGGGCGCGTGAAGGATTATACCCGAAAAATATAGAAACAGACGTGTCGCCTACGCGATTGCAACGCTTCTTTAACAAAGAAGGCGAGGGTTACCGCATCAGCAAGCAGATACGGGAAATATGTATCTTCGCCAAGCACAACGTTACCGCCGACCCGCCCTTTTCAAAAATGGATTTGATCAGCTGCCGCAATCTACTGATCTACCTGGCGCCGCCATTACAGAAGCGGGTGATTCCCACCTTCCATTACGCCTTGAATCCGGGTGGGTTTCTCATGCTGGGGGCGTCGGAAACCGTCGGCGGCTTTACCGATATGTTCGCCGCCGTTGACCAGAAGCGGCGTATCTATGTTAGAAAAGCCGTTGTCATCCGGGAATACCCGCATTTTACCGTCAAGGATTTTCAAATGGACAAGACGAACAGAACTGGCATTCCCGCCGCCACCTCCGCCGACTGGCAGCGCGAGGCGGATCGCATCGTGTTGAATAAATACACGCCGCCCGGCGTTTTGGTGAACGATAACTTGGACATCCTACAATTTCGCGGCCGAACCAGCCCGTATCTGGAAGCACCCCCCGGAGAGCCAAGCCATAATTTGATGCGGATGGCGTGTGAGGGGTTATTTCCGGTGCTGCGCAAGACTATCGATGATTGCCGCCGCCAGAATACCGCTGTGCACCGGCCCGGCGTGCAGATACGCCGCAACGGGGAACTCAGCAAAGTCGAGATTCAAGTCATCCCTGTCACGCTGCCGAATTCAGGAGAAAAGTGCTTCCTGGTATTATTCGAAGCGTCGGGTGTGCCTGCTTCTCCCGTCAAGTCTGAGGACAATAACACCACGCCGGAGCCAGATGAAATAGCGCGGTTGCGCCAGGAGCTGGCATCCTTGCATGAATATCTTCAGTCCACTGTCGAGCAGAAGGACGCTTATAACGAAGAATTGCAAGCCTCCAGCGAGGCCATCCTTTCCAGCAATGAAGAGATGCAAAGCACGAATGAAGAGCTGGAAACGGCCAAGGAAGAATTGCAGTCGATCAACGAGGAGCTGACCACCGTCAACGAGCAGCTGAGTGACCGCAATAAGGAGCTGAACCGTCTTAATAGCGAATTGAAAGAGGCGCGCGATTACGCCGAGGCGGTCGTGGATACGGTGCGCGAACCCTTGATTATCCTCAATGCCGATTTGCGTGTGCAAAAGGCGAATGAATCTTTTTACAGGAAGTTTCAGGTCGATCCAAAGCATACGGAAAATCATTTTTTCTATGCGCTGGGCGACGGCCAATGGGATATTCCGGAGCTTCGCCGGAGGCTGGAAAAGATACTGCCTGAAAAAATGGTGCTTGAGGATTATACCATACGCCACGCCTTCACCGGGATCGGCTCGAAGGTTATGCGGATCAATGCCCGCCGCCTGGCGCAGAAAGACCCCGAACCGTTGATCTTGGTGGCGATAGAAGATGTAACCGAGCGCACATGGATGGAAGACGAATTGCGCCAGTCCACCCGAAAAATGGCGGACGCAGAGTGCCGTAAAGATGAATTCCTGGCTATGCTGGCGCACGAACTTAGAAACCCCTTGGCACCCATCCGCAATGCGGTGCAGGTGATGAAATTGCCGGATGCCAGCGCCAAGAGGGTATCGGAAGCCCGCACTATCATAGAAAACCAGTTAAACCAGGTCATCCGGCTGGTGGACGATCTGCTGGACATGTCGCGCATCACCAGCGGCAAGATCGAACTGCGCATCGAGCGGGTGGAGCTGGCGACGGTAGTGCAAAGCGCCGTTGAAACCAGCCGTCCGCTTATGGAAGCGGCCGGTCATACGCTGAAGGTGGCCCTGCCCAAAGAACACGTCTGGCTGCAGGGCGATTCGGCGCGCTTGGCTCAGGCGCTCAGCAATCTTCTCAATAATTCTGCCAAATACACCAAGGGAAATGGCCGTATTGAATTGACTGCCGAGTGCCAGGACAACACGGCGCTGATCCACATTAAAGATAATGGCATCGGTATTTCCGCCGACATGTTGCCACGTATCTTCGGCATGTTCTCCCAGGTGGATAGCTCCATAGAGCGTGCGCAGGGCGGTCTCGGCATCGGCCTTACGCTGGTGAAAACGCTGGTGGAATTGCATGGCGGCAGCGTGAAAGCGCACAGCGAAGGCATCGGACGGGGATCGGAATTTACCGTGTGCCTGCCGCTGTCATCGCCGCCGGATGATGCGAAGAAACCAACCGCCCAAAAGAAAAAACCATCATACAAAGAAACGTCATCAAAAGAGAGAAGCGGCAAAAGCGTCCTGGTGGTTGATGATAATGAAAATTCCGCCAAGACGATGGGATGGATGCTGGAATTGATGTTCGGCCATACCGTGCAACGCGCGCATGACGGCCCCAGCGCCATTGCCGCCGCCAAGAGTTTTCTCCCCGACCTGGTGCTGCTGGATATCGGTCTGCCGGGAATGAACGGCTATGAAATATGCCGGGCCATGCGGCGAGACCCACTGCTTAAAAATACCATGATTGTGGCGCTTACCGGATGGGGACAGAAAGAGCATCGCCAACTTTCCAGAGAGGCGGGATTTGATGCGCATCTGGTCAAGCCCGTCTCTCCTGAGACACTGCAAAATCTGCTGGAGTCGCTGGAAGAGGGCGAACTATTAGCCTCTATAGCATAGCTTCATAGGATTGCGCGCGGTTGCAAAATGGTTGCAAAACGCCTTTTCGGGCGTTGGTGTCTGGTGGTGTTGCGAGTGTAGTGCGAACCCTGCTCTCTTTCAATTCTTCACTTCTTGGCCAGCACGAGATGTAATGCCTTCTCGCCCATTACTTGTTCAATTGGCGCATAGCCAAGGCCTGGCAGGTCGAGGCTCGCAAACATTGCTTCGCCTTGCCCAAGCACGACCGGACTCACCGCATAATGCAGTTCGTCGATCAATCCCGCCTTCAGATATTGCCGCACCGTCGACACCCCGCCGCCAATCTTGACATCAAGCTTGCCCGCTGCGGCCTTCGCCTGTTTAAGCGCACTTTCAATCCCGTCAGTGACGAAGATAAAGGTGGTTCCGCCTGACATCTGGATGGGCGGGTGCGAATGATGCGTGAGGATGAAGGTCGGCGCATGATAGGGCGGATTATCGCCCCACCAACCCTTCCAGTCAGTACCGTCCCATTCGCCACGGATCGGGCCGTACATGTTGCGGCCAAGGATAAACGCACCGAACCCTGCCATCGCCCGCTGCGCATACGTTGCGTCGGCACCGTCGGTATTGCCACCTTCCTTGCCAATCATTTCGTGAAAATAGCGGGTATCGAAAAACCATTGGTGCAGCTCTTTACCCCGTTTGCCAAGCGGATCCTGCAAACTCTGTTCCGGCCCGGCACCGAAGCCATCGACCGATACCGAAAATCCAGCAACCTTAACTTTGCTCATGTTCCCTCTTTCTTCGAATGAAAAGCAATGGCGGTGTGAAGGACCCCCGGCTCGCAAATCGCTCAGATTGCACAATTGGAAAATCAACAGCTTACAAAAATCCGTACCTTCCGCCATGAATACAATGCATAGCGTTGGAAGTTGATTCGCAACAATGGCAATAATTATTATATATTACAATAGTATAGAAATATTCACAAAACCTTAATTTGTCTTTAATATTGGGGGGTGATAAAATAGAACTATTGCTATTTAGTGTTATAATATAAAAAACTACTGAAGAATGCGCCGAATTAGCATAACGCTTTAAACGCAGAGTCAAAAAGGAGCAAATATGGTAAACGAGAGTCAACAGAAAGATGAAAAATTCTTTGAAAGACCATTTCCTGATGAAGGGCTTTATATCACAGAGCGTGGCAATAATATATTGTATGAAATCGAAAAAATGATTAGTATAAATGGGTATCGTAGAGAACCTGACTATTCCAGGATTGAAAAAGTAAAAGCTGTGTTAGATATATCGGATGGTCAGGAAGTGAGAATATCGCATGGTAGTGAAAATTACTACAATGATGGTGGTGTCGATCTCAAAATCAAAAAAAAAGGAAGCGATAAAGAGATAAAATTGCGGCAGTATTTAGAAACAAGATTTGAACAGGCAGAAAAAGATGCACCTGGGTCGGGGCACAATTTTATGATCGGAGTCGAAACTCGATTATCAAAATTAAAGTTGCCCTCTCCAGAAACCGGCCAAGGAACCACAGAACGCGCAATTGCAAGAAATGGTCCGCCACTGCCAGCTCAATAAACATGACTAAATTCACTGAAGCTCTGAAAGTCTCTCAGTCTGATCTGGTGTATCTGGTTCGGGCGGAATCGAAGCCGAGTATGGAAATGGCGTGGTATTATGTGCAGGTGGAATTCAAAGCAAAATTACCAATATTTTTTAAGAAGATAAAAACTGGCTTAAACCTCGAAGATTTTGGCACCATCCTATATTCCGGTTGGGGAACGGAACCGCCAGACGACGTCAGACAAAAAATCAAAGAACAATTTGGCGGATAATAAAACAACACCATAGCGTAGTTTAGTGGCAACTCTTGGTACGGAGTATTTTGCTAAATCGCTGAATTGTCTTGACTAAAACAACTCCGTACTTCGTCCAAAAAATATAATAAGGCACTCTCAAGCTTCCATACTTTAGAATAAACAACTCGATTTTTTACATTCTCAAGTCAGGGCATAATCATGTGAGGCGCAGAAAACCTGAGGTTTTTCTTAAGCCCAAAAACTGCCCGAAACACAGTTTCCTTTGCAAAATGGCGGATGGGGTGAGATTCGAACTCACGGTGCCCTTGCGAGCACGGCAGTTTTCAAGACTGCTGCCTTAAACCACTCGGCCACCCATCCTACGCGCTTGATTTACGCCAAAAGAGCCGCGAGTTCTAGCGAGAAAGTTTAGGAGACGTTATGTACTACGCTAGTCCCATTACGCTCATGCTGTGCATGAGCTTCGAGGGACACTCCTACGCCCAAGCGGGTTTCGCCGGGTACTGCTTCGCCCAAGATGCGGTTCCGGGTCCGTCTACGTCTACGCTACGCCGGACAGGAGCTTTTCTAAGCTCCTTCGTCGCTAAGAAAAACTACGTGGCTGCGCCACGCGTAGCCGAAGGCGAAGCGTGGTGGAGGAAATAGGACTGGAATCGAACACAAGCATTGCAGATAGTTTGTTTTTATTATTAACAATAATCAAATAGATATATCAATTCTGCAGCTGTCACAAAAGTTTAATTATCCCATGTGGACGCTGTATGATACCTTGTCATAGTTAAATAATTATAAAGGAAGATGGTTATGGAAGCGCCCGCCTCATTAAAGAAGCTGATGGAGGAAAAGCATGCTAAAGATCGTCCCGTTACTGACTATGAGAAAAAAGTTGTAGATAAGCCAGGATATGATGGCGAGAAGCTATCCAAAGCTCGACTAAATAATTTAACAAACATCATGGCGGATGCTTTGGGAAATGTGGATCCAAGTACTCGTTTTGCACTGACTACGAATGGAATACAGAACCTATTAGATCAATTAAGTAAACCAGCTAAGGATGAAGCTGATGAAAAAACAATAAAACGAGCTTCTGATGCACTAATTCATATTAATGGTGATATCAAAAAGAAGATTGACACCGCAGTCGATAGCTCAGGTTTATTTAAGGCCGATCCTGCTGATTTAGCAGATATGGTAGCAAAAAAAACTCAACGTGATTTAGCCACAAAACGCATTTACGACGATGTCCTTCAATTCTCAAGAGACGGCAAACTCAACGAAGCGCTCTTTAAAGAAATTGATGATCTTAAAAAGCCAAAAGATAAAACCAAAGATAGTAAAAAGACTGTCAGTCACGACGGGAATTCTTTTGATGCATTATTAGCGAATATGAATACAATCCCGGTTGGAAAAGATGGCTCCCCTTCTTCCCCCAATTTATCGGCCAGTATAGTGGCTAGAGAAACAGGCGGACGTGGATAATATTATCGAACACCGGATAATCCGC